>Ga0181536_10002708_pt1 | contig 19723 bp, 27 predicted proteins | sample PEATcosm2014_Bin_41_FD_121105 | JGI IMG/M metagenome (GOLD analysis project Ga0181536, IMG submission 121105) | Peatland microbial communities from MTU Mesocosm Facility, Houghton, MI, USA - PEATcosm2014_Bin17_60_metaG | ecosystem: Environmental > Terrestrial > Soil > Wetlands > Peat | place...
CGAGAGGGTGGCGCTCGATTTTGCGGCATCGGGGTTTCCCGTGGTGGTGGTGAACCCGACGGCGCCCATCGGAGATCATGACGTGAAGCCGACGCCGACGGGAAAGATCGTGCTGGATTTTTTGAAAGGCGCGATGCCGGCGTATATCGATACGGGCCTGAATCTGGTGGATGCGCGGGATACGGCGGCGGCGCATGTGCTGGCCGCGGAGCGGGGAAGGCCCGGTGAGCGGTACATCGTGGGTTCGGAGAATCTCACGCTGGCGGAGATTCTGGAGAAGCTGGCGCGGCTAACGGGAATCGCGGCGCCGCGAATCAAGCTGCCCTACGCGGTAGCGTACGCGGCGGGGGTGGTGACGACGGGTTGGGCGCGCGTGACGGGGCGGACGCCGCTGGCGCCTTTGGACGCGGTGCGCATGGCGAAGAAGAAAATGTTCGTTTCGCATGCCAAGGCGGCGCGGGAATTGGGTTTCTCGCCGGAACCGGTGGATGGGGCGCTCGGACGCGCGGTGGAATGGTTTCGGGCGAACGGCTACTGCTGATCGCCGCGGAGCCGCGCGAATTTAGCGGCGTCGTGAGGTTTTGCCGGAATGTGAAGCGCTTGGATCTGGCGGTTCACTGGGCGCGGTCGGCGGAGCTGAACGGGAGGGACACGCTGCTGGTGGCGAACGGCGCGGGTTGGGGCAGGGCGGCGCAGGCAGTGGATGTGGCGCGCGAGTTCGGGAAGTTGGGTTTGATTTGCAGCATGGGATATTGCGGCGCATTGGAAGTTGGAATGAAAGTGGGCAGCATATTTGTCGCGGAGCGCGTCGAGACGCCCGGGAAGGAATACGCGGCGGTGCAGCCCGAGTGCCCGCGTGAGCACCGCGTGGGAGCGCTCGTTTCGGTGAGCCGCGTGGCGCAAACGGCTGAGGAGAAAAAGGCGCTTCGGGCCCGAGGCGCGTCGGCGGTGGAAATGGAGGCCGGTGGTGTCGCGGCGAGGGCCGCGGAATTGCAGGTGCCGCTTTGCTGTATAAAGTCGGTGACGGACCTTGCGGCAGAAAGTTTGCATTTGGACCTCAATGGGGCGCTCCGTTCCGATGGCAGATTCGATACAATGCGACTAATTGCGGAGTCCTGCCGCCGGCCCCTGAGTTTGTTACCTGAATTATTGCGTCTCGGGATACGCAGCCGCACGGCGTCCCGGATGCTGGGAGAATTCATTGGCGATTGCCGATTTTGAAGTCGGGATACCCGCGACTATGCGGGCGGCTGTGTACAAGGGCGACAGCGTTGTCGCCGTGGAACACGTGCCCACGCCGGACATCGGCCCCGGCGAAATGCTGGTGCGGGTTGAGGCGTGCGGCATCTGCCACACCGATCTGAAGAAAATCGAATACAATCTGCTGGCGCCGCCGCGTATTTACGGGCATGAGACGGCAGGCGTGGTCGCGCGCGTGGGCCGTGGCGTTCGAAACTTTGCGCCAGGGGAACGCGTGGTGGTCTTCCACCACATTCCTTGCTCGAATTGTTTTTACTGCCGCCAGAAACTTTACGCGCAGTGCCCGGTATATAAGAAAGTCGGCGTGACGGCGGGTTTCGAACCGGCGGGCGGCGGGTTTTCACAATTCGTGCGCGTCATGGACTGGATCGTGGAGCGCGGCGTGGAGAAGATTCCCGACGGCGTCTCGTTCGAGCGCGCTTCGTTTGTTGAGCCCGTGAACACGTGCCTGAAGGCTGTGGTGCAGTGCGCGCCAGCCGCAGGTGAAGTGGCGCTGGTGTTAGGGCAGGGGCCGATCGGGTTGCTGTTCACGATGCTGGTGAGGCGCACGGGAGCGCGCGTAGTCGCCACGGAAACCATTTCCAGCCGCCGGGAACTCTCGTTGCGCTGCGGCGCGGAGCAGGCGGTCGATCCGCGAGCTGCGGACGTGGCCGCGCTGGTGAATTCGCTCACCGAGGGGCGCGGCGCGGATCTGGTGATCGTGGCTACTTCGGTGCCAGGTTTGGTGGAGCAGGCGGTGCGCTGGTCACGGCCCGGCGCGCGCATTTTGCTGTTTGCACAGACTTCCGAGAAGGAGCGCATCGAACTGTCGGGCGCGTCGATTTGCGTGGGCGAACGTAAGATTTTCGGTTGTTATAGCGCTTCGGTGGATTTACAGAAGGAGTCCGCGAGGCTGGTTTTTTCCGGGGAGTTGCCGGTGGATCTGTTGGTTTCGCACCGGCTGCCGTTGGCTGACGTGTGTTCAGCCTTCGACCTCGCATTGCATCCCAACGCGGAATCGTTAAAAATAATTCTTGAGCCACAGAGGTTGGACTGAGTGAATAATCAAATGATGGCGGCCGTGCTCTACGGCAAGGAACACCTGCAAGTAGAGCCCATAGCCGTACCCACTATCGGGAAAGGCGACGTTCTCGTGCGCGTGCGTGTCGCCCTCACCTGCGGCACCGATGTGAAGGTATTCCGGCGCGGATATCATGCGCGCATGATCGTCCCGCCGGCAGTTTTCGGGCACGAACTGGCCGGTGATGTGGTGGCCCTGGGTGATGGCGTCAGCAAGTTCTCCGTCGGCCAGCGCGTGGTTGCGGCGAACTCGGCTCCCTGCGACGGCTGCTATTTTTGCCGCCGGGGCCTGGAGAATCTTTGCGAAGATCTGCTGTTCAACAACGGAGCCTACGCTGAATATATCCGCATTCCTGCGCGCATTGTGGCGCGAAACACATATGAAATTCCGGCCGGAGTTGCTTATCAGGACGCTGCGTTAGTAGAGCCGCTGGCCTGTGTGCTGCGAGGCCTGGAGGAGACCGGCATTCGCGCCGGCGACACGCTTGCCATTATCGGACTCGGACCGATCGGACTGATGTTCGTGCGCCTGGCGAAGCTGTACGGGGCGCGCGTGATCGCGATCGGGAGACGCAAGACACAGCTCGACCGCGCCGCGGCGGCAGGGGCCGACGAGTTGATTTCGACGGAGCACGTATCCTACCCACCGGACACAGTGCGCACCTTGACGGCCGGCCGGGGCGCCGATGTGGCCGTGGAAGCGGTGGGCAATCCGGAAACCTGGCATTGGGCAGTCAATATGATTCGGCGTGGCGGGACGGTTAACTTTTTCGGCGGTTGTCCCAATGAGAGCAAGGTTGCGCTGGATACGTCGCTGCTCCACTATTCCGAAATTACCTGCAAGGCAAGCTTCCATCACACACCGTCGCACATCCGCAAAGCGCTGGAAATCATTTGCGGCGGCGGCATCCGCTCGCGCGACTTCGTAAATCGCGAAGAACCTCTCACCAATCTTCTGGAAGTGATGCGCCATCTCATGAGCCATAACGGGCACTTGAAGACGGCGATCTTCCCGTAAATCTTCGCGGTGTTTCTCGCACCCAAAGACTTCGTCCGCGATTCGGCGGCGCTGGCGGCTGTCTGTACGGTGCCGCAGGCGGAAGAGTACACGCGCTGGCTGGCCACACACCACTACGAGAATTTCCACGTCGTGAGCTGGCTGCTGCCCAAGCGGCTGCATCAGGATTTCTACAACGTCTACGCGTATTGCCGTTGGGCCGACGATTTGGGCGATGAGATCGGCGATCACGCCGAAAGCCTGCGCCTGCTGGCGTGGTGGCGCGAGAGCCTGCAGGCCATGTACGCGGGCGAGGCAACGCATCCGGTATTCGTGGCATTGCGCGGTACTGTTGCGCGCTACTCCATCCCGCAACAGCCTTTTGATGACCTGATCCGCGCTTTCGAGCAGGACCAGACGGTCACGCGATACCGCGATTGGGACGATCTCTTCGGCTACTGCCGGTATTCGGCGAATCCGGTAGGGCGCCTGGTTCTGTATTTGTGCGGTTACTCGGATGCCGGGCGCCAGCGCTTATCGGACGCCACCTGCACCGCGCTACAGCTGGCGAACTTCTGGCAGGACGTGACGGTGGATTGGGAGAAGGATCGCGTCTACATCCCGCTCGATGTGCTGGAGCGGCACGGCTCGTCGGTGGAGGAGATTTCCGCGCGGCGCGCCACGCCGGGTTTTCTCGCGGCCATGCGCGAAATTGTGGATCGCGCGCGGGAGTTGTTCCTCGAAGGGCTGCCGCTGGCCGGAATGGTGGACCGGCGCCTGGCGGTGGACATCGAGTTGTTCAGCCGCGGCGGCATGCGCGTGCTCGACAAGATCGCGGCGCAGGGCTATGACGTGCTGGCGCGGCGGCCCTCCGTTTCCAAGACGGAACGCGTCTGGATACTACTCGGCACGCTGGCGCGGGCGGCATTGTCACGGGCGGCGTAATGCCATCGCTCGACGAATCGTACGCCTTCTGCCGGAAGGTGGCCCGCCAGCGCGCAAAGAACTTTTACTACTCGTTTGTTCTGCTGCCGCGCGGGCAGCGCGACGCCATGTGCGCTCTCTATGCCTTCATGCGCTACTGCGATGACTTGAGCGACGAGCCTGGCGCCTCGCGCGAGGCCATGGAGCGCTGGCGCGGCGCTCTGGTGGACGCGCTCGCCGGTAAGTTCGATGCCTACGCCGCGTGGCCGGCGCTTTACGATACGGTCGAACGCTATCACATCCCGCACGAGTATTTGTTTCAGATGATTGAGGGCGTGACGTCAGACCTCGAGCCGCGCGCGCTCCAGACCTTCGACGAGCTGTACCGCTATTGCTATCAGGTGGCGTCGGTGGTGGGCCTGTGTACGATTCACATCCTGGGCTTCTCATCGCCCGAAGCGCCGGCGTTGGCAGAGAAGTGCGGCGTGGCGTTTCAGTTAACGAACATCTTGCGCGACATCCGCGAAGACGCCGCGCGCGGGCGTGTATACTTGCCGGCCGAGGATCTGCAACGGTTCCGTGTGAATTCCAACGACCTGCGCGGCAGGCCGCCGGATGGCGCATTCACGCAGCTCATGGAGTTCGAAATCACCCGTGCACGGAGTTTTTACCAGGAATCGCAGCCGCTCGTGGGCTTGGTCGACCCGCGCGGCCGGCCTGCGCTGCGCGCGCTAATCGGTATCTATTCGCGCTTACTCAACCGGATTGAAGAGCGGCATTTCGACGTGTACACACGCCGCGTATCGCTCTCCGCTGCCGAGAAATGCTGGATCGTGCTCCGATCCTGGATCGGCTAGCGAACTTTTCGCCCCACGTACAAGAAATGGTCTGACGCGCCGAGCCCTTCGGGCGTGACTCCGGTTTGCTCGACCAAGTCCAGCCAGGCTTCGACTTCATCCGGCGGTAGTGCGTTCAGCTCCGGCTGCCAGGCCGCCGTGAATGATTCGACGCCCAGTAACGCAATCGGGTCCAGAAACTCCGCAAACAGCTCACGAAACTCGGAAACCGTCGTGAGATGCCCGAACCCGAGCGGCGGAGCGTGTTCCTGGTCGACCTTGCCATCCTGCAAGAACTGCTTGTGAAACTCGCGGCGTGCCGTTGCCTGGAGCGGCGATTCGCGGAACAGGTCGCGAAAGTAGGGCAGGCGATTGATGCCCGCTGCGTATAGCAGCCCGCCGTGCTTCAGCACACGGACCGCCTCTCCCACGGCATGCCGGCGATCCGCAAGCTCGCGCAGATGGTACAACGGCCCGAGCATTAGCACGGCATCGCAGGAACTGCTTGGTAGCGCGCTGAGATCCGTCGCAGAAAGCAGGCTGACGCCGGCCACTTGTGCAGCGAGTTCGGCTGCTTGTAATCTCGCCAGCGCCGCGTCCAGCAGCCGCTGGCTCACGTCCACCAGATGAATGCGGCAACCACGCGCCGCCAGGTGCTCGGAATAGTGCCCCACGCCCACGCCAATTTCGGCGATGGTGGCACCTTTCGGAATCCAGCGGTCAAGCAGGCGTTTGGTGATGGCGAACTCCACCGGGCAAAGCTCGGAGAGGCGCGTAGCTTCGAAATCAAAAGCCGACTGGCTGTAGTGCCGCCCGGTGAATTCGGCGTCAGTCACGGCGCGTCAGCCTTCGAGTGCGCGCTCCAGCAGCCCCGCGAATTCTTCGGTTTTGCGGCCCACGCGTTCTTTGAGGGTGCTGAGGTCACGCTCCAGCGCGGACAGGCGGTCGGCCAGATGCAGGCAAGCCAGCACGGCGACACGGGTAGAGTCAGCGCTGGGCGCCTTGGCGGCGATGGAGTGCAGCAGCTCGTCCACATCCTGCGCCAGCGACTCTACTTCGTGAGCATCCCCCGCCACCAGTGTGTACTGCTGGTTCAGAATCGTGACCTTAACGGGCCGTTTTTCTTCCATGGATCGGCGATCAACCAGCGTGCAACTGATCGATATTGCCCAGCAGTTTCTCGATGCGTGTCCGCACCTGCTTGCGCTCCGCGCGGAGCGCTTCGATTTCTGCCACAAGTTGACCGGTGCTTGCGCGCGTTTCGGCGGCCTCCTGGAGAGCGGCGTCGTTGGAAGTGTGCAGGGCCTTGTTTTCTCCGCGGAGATTCTCGGCCTCATCTCGCAGCTTGGCGTTTTCCGCGCGCAGTTGCGACACCAGTTCGACGGCTTTGCGGATGCGCTCTTCGAGCGCTCCCAGAGCGTCGGATTCCTGGTGCGGCGCGGACATCAGCTTGCGATCCCGAGCGCGGCCTGCGCCTTGGCGACTAGTTGCCGGAAACCGGCTTCGTCGTTCGCGGCCACTTCCGCGAGCACCTTGCGATCCAGCGTAATGCCGGCTTTCTTCAGGCCATTGATGAACTTGCTGTACGAAATTCCCGCGGCCTTGCATCCGGCGCTGATGCGCACAATCCACAGCGCGCGAAAATCACGTTTCTTCTGCCGGCGGCCGACGTAGGCGAACTTCAGCCCGCGCTCCACGGCCTCCTGCGCCGCACGATGCAGCTTGCTTTTAGTGAGAAAATAGCCGGATGCCCGCTCGAGCGTTTTCGCGCGGGAGGCTCTGCGTTTGGTACCTCGTTTGACTCTGGGCACGTTTCACTCCTGTTTGATTTAGTTGCGGCGGCTCGGGCACGTGCCACGCGCTCCGTCCGCACGCTCCGATCCTAGTAAGGGATCATGCGCTTCAGAGCCGGCTGGTCAGCCTTATCGGCCACCACCTGCTCATGCAGCTTCTTCTTTCTCTTACGGCGCTTCGACGTCAAGATGTGCCGCGCAAAGGCGTGGCCGCGGACCACCTGGCCCGTGCCCGTCTTCTTGAAGCGCTTGGACGCACCTTTATGGGTCTTCAATTTCGGCATAAATACGATTCCCGGGGGAACAACGGAAACTAAAATTATAACACGGCCCCTCAGGGCATTATACGATGGTCGAAAGTGCCTACACGTTTTGGCTGGATGGCCGATACAGACCCGAAAGCATTCCAGGTGCTCATCGAACTGCGGCGCCGGATGACCTTCTCCGAGCGATTCCGCCAGGTGCTCGAAATGTCTGAAGTATTGTTGCGCGGCTACGAGGACCGCGTGCGTCGCGAGTACCCGCACGCCAGCGAGCGCGAGGTTTTCTTGCGGGCGGCAGCCCTACGGCTTGGCAACGAGACGGTACGCCGCGTCTATGGCTGGAGCCCGGAAGACGGCGCTAAGGAATGACGGCATCGCCCGGCGAGGGTTTGCTGCGCTTGCTCGGAGTACTCGACCGTCTTGAGATCCCCTACATGATCGGAGGCTCCGGCGCTAGCTCCGTGCATGGGTTGACTCGCACCACCGCCGATCTCGATCTGGTCGTCAAGATGGATGCGGAGAGTGTGCAACCGTTGGTCACCGAACTCCGGCAAGACTTCTACATCGACGAGCAACAAGTGCGTGTGGCGCTCGGGTCATCCCGTTCCTTCAACGTTATCCACTACCAGACGAGTTTTAAGTTCGACATATTTCCGCTCACTGAAGATCGGTACCAGCAGGTACAGTTTGGGCGCCGCCGCCACGAAGTGGCTTCGATATTTACCGGCGAACCGCTCGAACTCTCCGTCGCTTCGCCTGAGGACGTAATCCTGTCGAAGCTCCGCTGGTTCCGCCAAGGCGGTGAAGTTTCTGAGCAGCAATGGAACGACGTGCTCGGAGTCATCGCCGTGCAGGGAGATAAGCTGGACTTGCCCTATCTTCGCGAGTGGGCGCCGTCCTTAGGTGTGACGAAGCTACTCGAACAGGCTCTCACCGAAGGCCAGAAATCCCGTTAGGATCCCCGCGCAATCTCGCCCAAATATCGTGCGCTCGGTTTCACCGTTCGCTCCTGCGTCTCCCGATTTACGGCGATCAGCCCGAACTTCGGCCGATAGCCAAACACCCACTCGAAATTATCCAGTAACGACCAGTGTACGTATCCGCGAACATCGATTCCGTCAAGCAAGCAATTCTGCACGCCAGCGACTGCCCGCCGGATATACTCCACCCGGCGTGCATCGTTTTCCGTGGCGATGCCGTTTTCGGTGACGTAAACCGGTACGTTCGCGTTTTTATGCGCGTAGCGGATCGTCTGCTCCAGCGCTTCCGGCCAGAATTCGTAGCCCATATCGGTCAGCTCGACGCCCGGCTCCGGTGGCAAATCGCGCTCACTACCGACGCGGGCGCGCGTGTAGGTCTGAACGCCAACGTAATCGCTCTTCGCCGCCGCTGCGAGCCACGGCCCATAAACGGTCCGCTGTTTTTCGTCGCGCTTGCTATCAGCGCCGGCCGCTTGCTCGTCGGACATGGCGATGTTGACTCCCACGGGATATCTGCCCGGCCCGGATTTCATCGCCGCCATGCCCCGATGATGTGCAGCAATCAGGTGCTCTGTCACTTGGGCGCTGGCGCTTGACAGCATATCGGCGAACCGGTCTGATCCCACCGCCCGCGCAGCCGCTTTCGACGTGTCTTCGGGATTCACGGAAGGCTGAAAAAGCGTCATCCAGGGAAGCAGCAGCGCTATATTCGGCTCGTTCAATGTGCTTGAAATCGCGATCAGATCGCCGAGATGTTTCGCCGAGCGCTCACAGTAGCGCGCGAACAGATCCACAACCTCCGGGTTTTCCCATCCTCCCATGGCCGCCAGCCACCGCGGCATCGTGAAGTGATAGAACGTCACCATAGGCGTGAGGTTGTTCTCGTGGCAAGCAGCGAGCACGCGCCGGTAATGTTCGAGTTCCGCGTTGGAGAAGTACCCGCGCTCCGGCTCAATGCGTGCCCACTCGATGGAGAATCGGTAGGTGTTGAAACCGAGGCTGGCTAGAAGCCGGATATCGTCCCGGTAGCGATGGTAATGGTCGCAGGCGTCGCCCGACCGTTCCGCGTACATCGTGGGCTGCACGTTTTCCAAAACCCACACGTCACTGTTGATGTTGTTGCCTTCCACCTGGTGCGCAGCCGTAGCGGCGCCCCAGAGAAAGCCCTTAGGAAACTTGCCGGATGCGGCGCTAGCGGCCCTGCTGGCAAGACCTGCCACGGCGAGAGAACTGCTCGCCAGGAAACGCCGCCGATTGAGATCCGTGGAGAACCGGCGCATGGTCACCTCCAAGCGCCCTCATTATAGTCCCGCGCGGGTTCAGCGAACTCCGCCCCGCTGGTTCGGCGGTTCCCACAGCTCGATCTTATTTCCATCAGGATCGAACACCCAAGCAAAGCGGCCGTAATCGCAATCTTCCCGCTTGGGATCAATCCGCACGCCACTCGCGCTGAGCTTGGCCAGCAGCGCATCCAGATCGTCCACAATGTAATTGATCATGAACGGAGCGCTGCTCGGGTCGAAGTAATGCGTGTCCGCCGGAAAAGCGCTCCACACCGTGAGATGCTCCACCTCCGGCTGGTCGTGCGAGCGCCACGGGAACATCGCCCCGTTCGGGCCCTTCGGTACGCCGAGTTGATCTTGATACCACGATTGCAGCTTCTTATCGTCGGGAGACTTTAGAAAAACACCGCCGACCCCGACCACTCGCCCGCGATTTTCTTCAGATGCAGACATGCTCCGCTACTCCTGCGCCTCTTTCCACTCCTCGTACCACGCCATCTGAATCGCCTCCAGCTTGCCTTCGCTCGATTTCTTCGGATCGTCCCCGAAATCATCCAGCTCCGTGATCCACTGATGCAGGTCCGTAAACCGTACCTTCAGCGGATCCACGTCCGGATGCGCTTCATGCAAAGCCAACGCGATATTCTCAGTGTGATCCCAAGTCAGTCCAGCCATAATGTTCAAGGCAAAAGACAAAAGGACGTTTCGACCGCCCAGCAAATTTTGCCCTTTGCCCTTTGCCTTTTGTCTTTTGCCTTCTCTTTCATATTTTCGTTCCTTTGAGCGCGCTCGATACCGCCGTATTGATCATATTCTCGGCCAGTTTCGTCGTGACGTTGTTCAACTGGTCAATCTTCGCACGAATCAGCAAATGATCCTCGCCGTGATAGACCACAAGCAATTCGTTCAGCGCCCGTGCAATGTCGCGCCGTTCGTCGTCGGTCAGATCGAGGTAGGCGTCGTTCTGCTTGGCCTTGTCCACGGCTGCCAGAATGCGGTCCGCTTCCACGCGCGCTTCCGCCACCTGGCGCGATTTGAAATCTTCCTCGGCGCGGTCGATCGATTCCGAAATCATCGCCTCGACCTGCTCATCCGTTAGGCCGTAACTCGGCTTGACCTCGACCGACTGCTCTTTCCCCGTCCTCGCGTCCCGCGCCGTAACGCTCAAAATGCCGTTGGCGTCGATCAGGAACCGCACTTCGATGCGCGCCATTCCCGCCGGCAACGGATCGATGTCTTTCAAATCGAATCGCGCCAGGCTGCGGTTGTCCTTCGCCAACTCGCGCTCGCCCTGCAAAACATGAATCAGCACATTGCGCTGCCCGTCCACCGCGGTGGTGAAGGTCTCAGTAGCGCTCGCCGGAATCGTCGAATTGCGATGGATCAGCTTCGATACCACGCCGCCCATCGTCTCTATTCCGAGCGAGAGCGGCATCACGTCCAGCAATAGCTGGTTCTCGACCGTACCCGACAAAATGCCCGCCTGCACCGCCGCGCCCAGCGCCACCACTTCGTCCGGATTGAGATCCGTGTGCGGCTTGGCGCGAAACAGCGTCTCCACTGCGCTGCGCACCATCGGAATTCGCGTCGACCCGCCCACCAGCACGACCTCGTCGATCTGCTCCACCGTCACGCCCGCATCTTTGATGCAAGCCCTGCACGGCCCGAGCGTGCGATCGACGATATCCGTAATCAGTTTCTCGAATAATTCGCGAGTGATTTCGCGCTGGTAGTGCTTGCCCTTGTAGTTGAGCTCGACGTTCGTCGCCGGCACGAACGACAATCGCTCCTTGGCCTCGATCACCGCGCGGCGCAGCGTCTGCACCGCATCGCCGTAATGCGAGATGTCTTTGCCCCACTCGCTGTGAATATCTTCGAGCGCGATGTGGATCAGCCGGTTATCGATATCGTCGCCGCCCAGGTGCGTGTCGCCGTTGGTGGCCAGCACTTCGAAAATGCCGTCGTGCAGTTTGAGAATCGAGATGTCGAACGTGCCGCCGCCCAGGTCATAAACTGCGACGATACCCTCGCGCCGCTTGTCCAGGCCATATGCCAGCGCCGCCGCCGTCGGTTCGTTCACTAGGCGCAGCACTTCGAGCCCCGCAATGCGCCCGGCGTCCTTCGTGGCCTGCCGCTGGGCATCGTTGAAGTAGGCGGGAACCGTGATCACCGCCTTCGTGATCGTCTCGCCCAGAAACGCCTCGGCGTTCTTCTTCAACTGCCGCAGAATGAACGCGGAGATTTCGGGCGGCGTGAACGTGCGGTCGCCGAGTTGCACACGGATCACCGATTCGCTACCTTCCGCGATCCGGAACGGAAACAGTTTCAGCTCTTCCTGGACGTCCGCCACGCCGCGCCCCATCAACCGTTTGATGGAGTAAACGGTGCGGTCGGGTGCGTCAATCAGCGCCGCGCGCGCCTTATTGCCCACAACGATGTCGCCCTTGCGGTTCAGTGTCGCCACGCTCGGCACCAGCTTGTCGCCGTCCTCGCCGGGAATCACGCGCGGCTGCGTGAGATCCATGTAAGCGACCAGGCTGTTGGTCGTACCCAGGTCAATCCCGACCACGCGCTCATGCTTGCCGAAATCAATTTCAACGGGCGTCATACCGCGGCCCCTGCCAGCTCTTTTTCCACTTCATTCACCAGGTTCCGTACGTACCGTCGCCGATTCAGCATTCCGCGAATGTCACCCAAGACGCCCGCATCGCGCGCCGTGTCGTATTCCGCGAATTTCCCTGCTAGCTCCCGGTCAATTTCCTCCCGCATCGCGACGAACTTGTCCCGAGCCTGTTCCAGGGCCGGCCGCGCCGATTCGTCCCCGCCGCGCAATTCCTCGAGCGCCATGTTCAGTTCGAACACTTCCTCCAATAATTCCGGCGGAACGTTCTTCGTCCCCTGTTCCCCAATATCGAATCCATTCTCCTTCAGGAGATATTCCGCCCGCGCCAGCGGATCACGCAGGGTGCGATAGGCGTCGTTCAAAATCGACGTCGCATCCAGCGCATACTGCTGCTCCTCGCGGCTCTTGAGCGTAAAGCGGTCCGGATGATACTGCTGGCTCAGCGCATAGAAGCGCTTCTCCAGATCTTTCAGATCCAGATCCAGCCGATGCTCCAGCCCAAAGAAATCGTAATAATTGGAAGGAAGCTGGTTCATTGGAGCTTGTTTTCTCGGCGTCTCCGCGTCTCTGCGGTGAAGCTTCTTACGCCGAGAACGAAGTGCCGCAGCCGCAGCTCTTCTGCGCGTTCGGATTCTCGAACACGAAGCCCGATTGCATCAGCGATTCTTTGTAATCGAGCGTCATGCCGTGCAGATAGAGCAGGCTCTTGGGATCGACGACGATTCGCACGCCGTCAAATTCGAAAATCTTATCGGTCGGGCGCGGCTTCGTATCGAACTTGAACTGGTAGCTCAAGCCCGAACAGCCGCCGCCCAGCACACCCAGGCGCAGGACCCCCTCCACCCCTTGCTTGGCGAACGCCTGCCGGATCTTTTCGATCGCCTTCGGCGTGGCATGCACCACCGGCTCCGTCTTCACAGGCGGCGCCAAGGGCACGAGTTGTTCGACTTCAGTCATCACGCCCGCGCTTCCACCGGCCTTCGCTGGTCCTGCTTCTTCTTGTAATCGGTGATCGCCGCTTTGATCGCGTCTTCCGCCAGCACCGAGCAGTGAATCTTCACCGGAGGCAGGCTCAGCTCGTTCACGATGTCCGTGTTCTTAATGGCCAGCGCTTCGTCGACCGTCTTGCCCTTCAGCCATTCGGTCGCCAGCGACGAGCTTGCAATCGCGCTGCCGCACCCGAAGGTCTTGAACTTGGCCTCGGCGATCACACCCGTGGCTTCGTCCACCTTCACCTGCAGCTTCATGACGTCACCGCACTCCGGCGCGCCCACCATGCCCGTGCCCACGTTGGGATCGTTCTTATCCAGCGAACCCACGTTGCGTGGATGATTGTAGTGATCCAGAACCTTATCCGAATAAGCCATTGCTTCTCCTCGTTAATTTTATCGCCGGCGCAAAACTACTCCGCCGCCCAATGAACTTGACTCAAATCCACGCCTTCCTTCGCCATCTCATAAAGCGGCGAAAGCTCACGCAGCTTGCGCACTACTTCGATCACGCGCGCGGCCACGTAGTCCACTTCTTCTTCCGTGTTGAAGCGGCCCAGGCCAAACCGGATTGATGTATGCGCCAGATCATCGCCCACCCCCAGCGCCTTCAGCACGTAGCTCGGTTCGAGCGTCGCCGAAGTACAGGCCGAGCCGCTCGATACCGCGATGTCGTTAATGCCCATCAGCAGCGATTCGCCTTCCACGTAGGCAAAGCTGATGTTCAGATTGTTCGGCAGCCGGTGCTCCATCGTGCCGTTGATGAACACCTCATCCAGCTCCCGCTCCAGCTTGTTCTTCAACTTGTCGCGCAAATAACCCAGACGCTTGGCTTCCTCGGCCATCTCGCGATGGCAAATCGCGCACGCTTCGCCCAGCCCCACGATGCCGGGTACGTTCAGCGTTCCACTGCGCATGCCGCGCTCGTGGCCGCCGCCATCCATTTGCGCTGTGATCTGCACGCGTGGGTTCCTGCGCCGCACATACAGCGCGCCTACGCCCTTCGGACCGTAAATCTTGTGCGCGCTGATCGACATCAGGTCGATGTTGTCCTTAATCACGTTCACCGGCACCTTGCCCACCGCCTGCACGCCGTCGGTGTGGAACAGCACGCCGCGCTCGTGCGCCAGCTTGCCGATCTCCGCAATCGGCTGGATCACGCCGATTTCGTTATTGGCGTACATGATCGTAATCAGGATGGTCTTGTCGGTGATCGACTCGCGCAGCATATCGAGATCCACCAGCCCATCGGCCTTCAGCGGCAGATACGTCACCCGGTATCCGTGCTTTTCGAGCTTCTTGCAAGTATCCAGAATGGCTTTATGTTCCGTCGCCGCCGTGATGATGTGATTGCCCTTTTCGGCATACATCTCGGCCACGCCCTTGATCGCCAGGTTGTCGGATTCCGTTGCGCCGCTGGTGAAAACGATCTCCTTCGAGGTCGCGCCAATCAGGTCCGCGATCTTCTTGCGCGCATCGTCAACCGCCTTCTCCGCTTCCCAGCCAAAGCTGTGGTTGCGGCTCGCGGCATTCCCGAATTTCGTCGTGAAGTAGGGCAGCATGGCGTCGACCACCCTCGGGTCCGTCGGCGTCGTCGCATGATTATCAAAATATATAGGCGTCTTCATGAATGTTCCTCATAAAATATGTAACCGTTCGAGCGTTTCGGCCGCGATCGGCGGCGCGCCCCCACCGGGCTCGCACCCGTCGCCCGCCATCTCCGAAATCGTGATCTTCCCAAGCAGGTCAAGAATGGCTTCGTGCACCTTGCGCAACGGCTCGCGAACAGTGCACCGGTCCGATTGGCCGCACCGGCCCTGTGCGGTCGCGCACGTCGTCAGAATAATCGGCCCCTCGATAGCGTGAATCACTTCGAGCGCGCTGACCTTCTCCGGCCGCTTCGCTAGCTTGTACCCGCCGCTCGAGCCCGGCACCGAAACCAAGATGCCGGTCTTAGTCAATTTCTGCAGAATCTTGGCCAGCAAAGGCAGCGGCATACCGTAAGCGTCCGCGATTTCCTTCGCGCTCGCCGCTCCGGCCCGGCCCGCCATCGCCAGGTGCTTCACCGCGATCAGGCCGTAATCCGCCTTCTTGGTCAGCTTCAACATACGATGTACGACTGTTTGGGTCTGATATCAGTATAGTAGCACATCTCCATTCCGGTCAACTACTTAAATTCCGACCGGATGTGTCGGATATGCGATTGTTCTCATGCCGCAGTAGTTTGTTGATAATCTGAGGGATAATGATCCAGAAGATCGTCGATCGGATGGTGCTCGGCACCGTGGCGCTCTTATTTGGAATTGCCGTGAACGTTCTCCGGCGCATCAAACGTGCCTGAATGATTCGCAACATCATCAGCGTCGACGTCGAAGAGTACTTTCACCCCACCGAACTCGCCACGTGCGTCCGCCCCGACGAATGGTCCACGCTTCCCTCGCTGGTCGAGCCGGAAACCCGCCGCGTTCTCGATATTTTTGACCGCCATCATGTGACTGGAACTTTTTTCGTGCTCGGCTGGGTGGCCCAGCGCAACCCGGGCCTGGTTAGCGAAATCGCGGATCGCGGCCACGAAATCGCCTGCCACAGTTTCTCGCACCGGCTGGTTTACGATCTGACACCCGCCGAATTCCGCGACGACACCCGCCGCGCCATCGACGCCATCCAGGATGCCTGCGGCATCGCTCCCCGCGCCTACCGCGCCCCCAGCTACTCCATCACCCAGCGCTCGCTCTGGGCGCTTGAGGTGCTCGTGGAATTGGGCTTCACCTACGATTCCAGCATCTATCCCATCGAACACGATCGTTACGGGATCCCCGGCTTCGGCCGCCACGCCCGCTCGCTCGCCACTCCCTCGGGTCCCATCTTCGAGGTCCCTATCGCGACCGTCGAGCTTTCCGATCGCCAGATCACTCCGGTTGGCGGCGGGGCATATATGCGGTTGCTGCCCTATCGTTACACGGCGGCCGGCATCCGACGAATCAATGCATCGGATCAGCAACCAGCCTGCATGTATTTGCACCCGTGGGAGTTGGACGCCTCGCATCCACGTCTCGCGCGTGGCTGGCTGTCGCGCCTCCGCACCTACGGTGGCCTGCGCTCCATGTCGCACAAACTCGAACGCCTGCTCTCCGATTTCGAATTCGGCCCGCTAAGCGCTGCTTACAGGGCTGCTCCTGTCGAAGCCGCAACGTCTCATTAATCCCCTCGTGGCGTACGCCTTGGCGTGCAGCTGCTGGCTTCAGCCGGCAGCTTCCGTGCCGTCTAGATCGCCACTCTGCCATAATTGCCTGGTATGGCCAGCTCGACCTGCAGCGCTTTCGAGAACAGCTCGCCCTACGTCCTGAAACCGCAGGTGCACAGCAGCCACAGCATTATCCTGCGATTGCTCCCCGAAAACGGAAACGGCCGCCGCTTGCTGGATGTTGGGTGCGCCGAGGGCTATCTCAGCCAACGGTTTGCCGAACGCGGTTTCTCTGTCACGGCGATTGACGCGCCCGGTCCGCGGCCGCGAGTGATGCCTGAGGGCATCCGATATCTCGAAGCGGACCTGGATCTCGGTCTTCCAACCGCTGAGCCAGATTTCGATTTCGTGGTTTGTGCCGATGTCCTGGAACATCTGCGCGCCCCGGATTCGCTTCTCCGGCAAATCCGGCCCCGAATCGCTCGCGGCGGAATGTTGATCGCTTCTTTGCCCAACAGCGGCAACATTTATTTCCGGCTAAACGTTCTATTCGGGCGCTTTCCCGAGCATGATTCCGGGTTGTTTGACCGCACCCACCTCCATTACTACACTTGGGATGGTTGGCGCGATCTTCTGCGCCGGAACGGATTCCGCATTACTACCATTCGAACAACCGTGATCCCCTTCAGCCTCTCCTGGCCGCGCCTGCCGCGATCGATGGCTATATTAGAGTCGCTGTACGCTATCGCCGCCCGCATATGGAGCAAGTTGTTCGCTTATCAGTTCATTGTGATCGCGGAGGATCAGGCCAAATGAGCCCCAATGAAAAAGTAATTGTCGTGATGCCCGCCTACAACGCGGCGCGCACGCTGCGCATGACTTACGCCGCGCTCCCGCACAACCTGGTGGATTCGGTGATCGTAGTCGATGACGGCAGTACCGACGAGACGCGCGAGATTGCGCACGAGCTCGGTCTCGAGCTGTTTGTCCACAACCGCAACTACGGCTACGGGGCGAATCAGAAGACCTGTTACCGCGAGGCGCTGAACGCCGGCGCGGACATTGTCGTGATGGTCCACCCCGATTATCAGTACGATCCCACTCTGCTGCCCGAAATCATCGAACCGATCAAGCAGGGAAGCGCGGATGTCGTACTCGGCTCGCGCCTGCTCCGAGGAAGCGTTGTCGAGCAGGGGATGCCCTGGTGGAAGTACATCGCGAACCGCTTTCTCACCGGCGCCGAAAACGCTGTTTTTCGGATGCATCTGGCCGAATACCACACCGGATACCGTGCGTTTCGCCGCAATGTCCTGGAAGCGGTGAACTTGCAGATGAACTCCGACGGCTTTATTTTCGACCAGGAGATCATCGCGCAAATTGTCGAGCTAGGCGGGCGCATTGCGGAAGTACCGGTGCCCACGCGCTATATGAAAGAGGCCTCCTCCGCCTCCTTTTTCCAGAGCACCGTCTACGGCTGCCGCATCCTGTGGCTATTGGGCAAGTACGTCATGCACCGGACGGGCTTTCGCCAGCGGCAATTCCAAAGCCTCTATCGCCGCTATGCCGCAGCGGCCGCAGAGGACGCCGCCCAGCCTTTGCACCGGAACCGCTAGACGGGGCCTGTGGCGCACGCCTCGGCGTGCCGCTGCCGGCTTCAGCCGGCAGGATGCACTCAAAACTCCTAGGTTCGGCGCTCGGTCAGCAGCCCCGACACATACGCAATATCGTCTTCCGAAAGCTCCGGATAAATCGGCAGCGCCAGCGTTTCACACGCTAGCGCTTCGCTGACGGGAAAATCGCCGCTGCTGTACCCGAGGCTTGAAAAACAGGGCTGCAAGTGCAGAGGCATGGGGTAATAGACCTCGGTACCGACGCCATGTGACGCCATGTGATGGCGCACGGCGTCGCGCTCGCGGGTGCGGATCACGAATTGATTGAAGACGTGACGCGTCTGGTAAGGCGCGGGGCGGGGAAGATCCACCGGTGCTTTGGCCAGCAACTCCTGATAGAGGCGGGCGTTGCCCTGCCTGCGCTCCGTCCAGGCATCAAGGTGCCGCAACTTCACTCGCAGCACGGCGGCTTGCAGCGCGTCCAGGCGCGAATTGATGCCCACCCACTGATGGACGTACTTTTCCGTGCTGCCATGCACGCGCAGCGCGCGCAGCCTCGCTGCGATTTGCGCGTCCTGCGTAGTGAGTAACCCGCCCTCTCCGTACGCGCTCAGGTTCTTGCTGGGGTAGAAACTGAAGCACCCGATCTGGCCGATCCCGCCGGCGCGGCGGCCGCGGTACTCGGCGCCGATCGCCTGTGCCGCATCCTCGATTAGCACCAGCCCGCGTTCCCTGGCGATGGCACAGAGCGGCTCCATGTCGGCCGAGCCGCCGTACAAGTGCACGGCGATAAGGGCGCGTGCCCGCGGCGATCGCGCCACAGCTTCAGCAGCACGCACTGGATCTATGTTGAACGTAGTGGGGTCGACATCGGCGAAAACGGGGATGGCTCCCAGGTGCGCGATCGCACCGGCCGTGGCGAAGAAGGAATAAGACGTTGTGATGACCTGATCGCCGGGCGTCACGCCCGCCGCCATCAGCGCCAATATTAGGGCGTCGGTTCCGGACGCGCATCCCACCGCGAAGCCGGTCTCGCAATAGTCCGCAATCTCGCGTTCGAACGCCTCTAGCTCCGCCCCCAGAATGAATTTCTGCGAATCGATGACGCGGGTAACGGCCGCGAGAACCTCCTCGCGAATCTGGCTGTGCTGGGTTTGGAGATCGAGCAGCGGGATCTGTTTTTGAGTGACCACGGGTTCAGTGACCATCGTACTAAACCCGCGGGATTGCTAGTGTATCGTGCTACTCCCGGTCAAGTTGACCGAGCCACTCACCGTTACCCGGTTGATCGTGAGGGAGAACGTTCCGGTCGAATTGCCGTTAGGATCGGATACCGCCACGGTAAAACTCGATGTTCCGGAACTGGTGGGAGTACCGCTAATCGTCCCGGTCGCTGAAGCGATGAACAGATTCGTCGGCAGCGTACCGGAGCTGATGGAAAAGGTGGGGCTGGCACAACCGTTGGTCACGATCGGTTGGGAATAGGCCACGCCAACCGTGCCGTTTGGCTGCGATGGCGTCGTGATGGTGCAGGCAGCGCTGCGCGGCGCAAACAGTCACTTCGCGTTGAACGGATCGTTGACGCTGATCTGAGGAGCCGCTGGTCCAGAGTTTGTTGGGCTGCATCGATCGGACCATGCGGGTTGAAGATACGGAAGTCCGTTGAACCCTGCGGAATCAAATGGAGCCGCCAGGCGCTCTGTGACGGTCGAGGACGACGTTCTTGGATTCGTGTGTGGCGCGGAGGGCAGCGCCGACCCAGTGGCAGCCACTCTGTCATGGCTCGCGGCTAGTATTAAAACGTTAAGTGATTATGGATCTCTACCCGAGGGCTTTTTGGCCAGTTGACCGCAGTAGCAGCATGCGCCGGTCCATATACAGAGCAGGTACTGAAGTTCACGACGCGTCCTCGGCAGGGTCCA
>Ga0181536_10002710_pt1 | contig 19715 bp, 20 predicted proteins | sample PEATcosm2014_Bin_41_FD_121105 | JGI IMG/M metagenome (GOLD analysis project Ga0181536, IMG submission 121105) | Peatland microbial communities from MTU Mesocosm Facility, Houghton, MI, USA - PEATcosm2014_Bin17_60_metaG | ecosystem: Environmental > Terrestrial > Soil > Wetlands > Peat | place...
TGGGCGCGAGCAACACCGCGGGCAAAGGTGTGGACGCCAGCGCTGCTTGGCCGGCGCGGCTCGAAGCTATGCTCCGCGCGAAGGGTTACGACGTCGCGGTGACGAACGCGGGCATTAGTGGAGATGACACGTCTCGCATGCTCGCGCGCGTCGACACGGCGGTTCCGAACGGGACGCAACTCGTCATCCTGGACAAGGCAGCCAGCAATGATCGAGATCGCAGCGTCGACACCAACGCCAACATCGCGGCTATCGTCGCCCGACTCAACGCGCGCGGCATTCGCTCCATCGTCATTGCAGACATGCATGGCTGGGCGAATAATCAACTACAGGCGGACGGCATCCACATCACGGCGGCCGGCCACGCGGCAGTCGCGGCCAGGCTCCTGCCCCTGATAATAGCGGCGATCGGCGAACCAGCGCGGAGATAACCACATTCGGTGACAGACGAGTCGTGTCTCAGTTTGATTGTGGCGGCGACTTAGATTTAGCCGCCCCATGACCCTGATGCTGGTCGAGCGGTTCATTGCATTCATGGATCACTTCGCCAGTTTCAGTGTCGGTGACCTTCTCGCTGTACCAATTCCCGAAGCCGACGCGTTTCATAAATTTCTCGACGAGCGCGAACTTGCCGGGGCGTCCGCGCTGGGGGACCGTTCCGACAAGGAATCGGTGAAACCAACCATTGCGGCTATTTTTGACGGCCCGGCGTGCCTCGCCTGCGGTTGAAACTGCTTGTGGGCTGACAACGGGTATCACTAAATCGTGCTTCTTAGGCTCAGACATATGCTTGGCTCCTAAATTTCTAGATTAATGCGCCCTAGCTATCATGCAACACGGCGGTTTCGGGTCAGACTCGGCCTCGTGAACTGATCGAGGCACCGCAGGTCGTGCCCCGTAACTGGACATTCGGATCGGCCATATCGGTCAGTGATTGCTTGTGAACTGCGGAATCGGATTACAGAAGCGACCATCAATTCTGTGTGAGTTTTCCTCATTCCGTAATCAAATAGTGCTTGGCCCCGTAACTCCACATGTGAAATGCGCTACAATGTTTTTAATAGGTCAATCGCGCGCGACGGTCCGAGTCGCCCGAACAGGCTTCAAGAGGGACGACAAATGCTCACACGCCGACAAGCCGTCTACGCCAGCGCCGCGGGGTTGGCAGCTCTGGCGATTGGCCGGCTGGCGCGGCCGCATGCCGTGAAAGCCGCCACCACCTACGAAGTCACCCATACCGACGAGGAGTGGCACAAGCTCCTGACGCCCGCGCAATATGACGTTCTTCGCGAGGAGGGCACCGAACGGCCGTTCACCAGTCCACTCCTGAATGAACATCGCGCCGGCACGTTCAGCTGCGCCGGCTGCGATCTGCCGCTGTTCTCGTCGAAGACGAAGTTCGAGAGCGGCACCGGCTGGCCGAGTTTCTGGGCGCCGCTCGACAAAGCCGTCGACGAGACGGAAGACCACTCGTTCGGCATGACGCGCACCGCGGTCTCCTGCCACCGCTGCGGCGGCCACCTCGGCCACGTCTTCAACGATGGGCCGAAGCCAACCGGGCTGCGCTATTGCATGAACGGCGTTGCGCTGAAATTCGTCCCGGCTCCAGCAGGGTCGAGCTAGAACGGTCGAGTTATTCGGCGCAAGATCATCCGCGCGACGCCGGGGCTTTCAGAACGCGAGACTTCTTCGATTTTGGGTGCTGATGCACTGACGAGTTCGCGCCGGCAAGACAGTCGGCCAAGGTATAGCGGTCGAGATGCTGGTAGAACGCGTCTGTCGCGGCCGCCAACATGCCGCGCAGGCGGCAGCGCGGCAGCAACGTGCAAGCTCCGCCGTCGGGGCGAAAACACTCGACCAAGCTCTGATCCTGTTCGTGGCCGCGCACCACTTGGCCGACCCGGATTTCGCTGGCAGGCCGCGCCAGCATCACACCGCCGCGCGCCCCGCGGATCGTGCGGACGAGGCCAACCTCGGTGAGGTACTGGACGATTTTATGAAGATGGTTGCGCGAGAGGGCCAGCTCGCGCGCCAGCACGTCGGTGCTGATGTGTTGGTCCGGTTCAGCCGACAGCCGCATCAGAACGCGCAGAGCCAGATCGGTCGAGGTCAGCAATCGCATTGAGCGCTCCAAATTGGCATTGACTATACCACATTATAGCATAGCGTTCATTGGTCATCCGACGCGGAACTGACAATCAACGACGCCGGTAGACTTTGCCACCCGCCGCGGGCGGCAGAACTGGCGACGGCCAAGATGGTCTCATGATCGCTAGAATTACGCTTTACATCATCGCCGCCTTGCTCATCGCCGCCCACTTTCTGCACGCGGGCAGCGTCATCGGGGTTGCGGTGTGTCTGGCGGCACCGGCGCTGTTTTTGGTGCGCGAGCGCTGGAGCCTGCTGCTTCTTCAATGGCTGGCCTACGGCGCAGCCGTCATCTGGCTCGCAACAGCTTGGCAACTCGTGGAGCTCCGTTGGTCCCTTGGTAGACCTTGGCACCTCGCCGCCGTCATCCTGGTCACCGTTGCCGCCGTCAGTGTGCTGGCCGGCGGCCTTTTGCACAGCAGGGCTTTGCGACTGCACTATCGCGAGCGTTGAATTGTCGGCGCCGGCCGACGTCCCGCAATCATGTGCCAGACAGCGAGCACGGGGTGGCGCCACATCATGCGCGGGCCGGCCCAGCGCATCACCTGCCTGACGCGCTCACGCATGCTCGCCTTGTAGCAATGCACAGTGCAATTGACGCAGGTTGGTTTGGCCTCGCCGAACAGGCAGCGCTGCAGGCGCCGGTGGGCATAGTCGTGCAGTTCGAGGCAGTCGTGACAGAGGCAAGCGTCCTTCGAGCCGTGATGGCTGCGGCAATACATACGGAGCATGGCGGCGATGGTTTTGAACTCTCGCGCCCGCCGGATGAACTTTGCTTGATGTGCTGTGTCCCTGCCCGATCCGGTCACGATCGCTCACCGTTATATTGGTATTGACAATACCATATTATGGGCTAATCTAACTGGTATTGTAAATACCACATTGGCGCTGCCGCAAGGAGAGCCGTCATGAGCCAAGCCGCACCTGAATCCTTGGCAACCCGCAGTCTGGGCGACATTGCTGCGAGCATTCCCGGTTCGACCGCTGTCTTCCGTCGCCACAAACTCGATTTTTGCTGCGGCGGATCGGAAAGCTTGGAACGGGCGGCACGCAAGAAAGGCCTCGATCCGGCGTCTATTGAGGCCGAACTGTCACGCCTAGCCCCGCAACAGAATTCGGTCCCCGAAAGCGTGGAGGACCTCATCGGCTATATCCTGCAGCGCTATCATCAGGTCCACCGCCAGGAACTGCCTGAGCTACGCAATCTCGCAATTCGCGTCGAGCGGGTGCATGTCGACCACCCCGCAGTGCCTGCCGGACTTTCCGATCTCCTTGAGCGCATGCAAGCGAACCTCGAATCTCACATGCAGAAAGAGGAGCAAGTGCTCTTCCCACTCATGCGGGCCGGCGGCAACCCGATGATTGTCCACCCTATCGGCATGATGCGTCATGAGCACGACGAGCATGGCGAAGAGCTTAGAGCACTTGCCGCTTTGACCGGCGACATGACAGCGCCCGATGGCGCCTGCAATTCGTGGCGTGCTCTCTATGCCGTCCTTGCCAAGCTGGCCGAGGATCTGACCGACCACATCCACATCGAGAACAACGTGCTTTTCCCACGGTTCGAAGCCTGACCGAGAGGCGTCGCTGACCGCAAGTCAAATCTCCCTTCGGCGCAGTGACGAGCTGCCCAAGACCCTCTGTCAGGTGGAGAAGCCTCATGCACGTCGATGACCCAGCATTCTGGCGCGCCGGCGCCATCAGTACGGTTGCGATCATGTCGGCGGTACTCATTATGCTGACAATCGATAGTCTTGCGGCCATTAGCCCAGGCGGCTCCAACGTTCCGCGTTACACGGTGATCAACCAGCACATCGATTACAAATTTGACGAAAATCGCGGCAACGACGTGCCGGTGATTGGCGGGCCGGAGCCTCTGTTCGGCAAGGCCGTGGATGCAGCGGCAGCAGAAGCGCTGATCGACAAGGGCAAGATGGTGATTCAGAGCCGCGCCTGTATCGACTGCCACACCTTCTTCGGCAACGGCGCCTATTATGCTCCCGATCTCACCAAGGCATGGCTCGATCCTGCCTGGGAGACTTGGCAGGCCATCACAGGTGCGACAACGCGCGAAGATGCGATGGTGAAGTTTCTTATGAACCCGGAAAAGTATCGCATCTGGACACGCGCAATGCCGAATCTAGGACTTACTCAGCAGGAGGCCGAAGCCACTGTCGCCTATCTCAAATGGATGGCTTCAGTTGACACCAACGGTTTCCCACCGAATTTCGGCCACATGCAGTCGAAGCAGTAGGAGGTCGCGATGTATCGCTCTCAGCAACTCGCGGTTAAATATCTGGCGGCCGCCATCGCACTGTTCGGCATCATGACGGTCGCGGGGCTGATGTCGGCCTACTACTATATCAATCCGGATTTTCTTTTTGGCATTCTCCATTTCAATATCGCCAAAATTCTTCACATCGACACGATGGTCATTTGGCTCCTGATGGGATTCATGGGGGCGATCTACTGGTTCTTGCCCGAAGAGTTCGGTCGCGAACTTGTGGGAATCCGGTTGGCGGAGATCTTGTTCTACGTATTCTTCGGGGCGGTTGCCGTCGTTGCAGTCGTCTTCATCGTGGTTCAATACGGCAACAGCAACGAGACTGCGTTGTGGTTTATCAACCAAGGCAGAAAATACGTCGAAGCGCCGCGGTGGGCCGCAATCGGCGTCGTCGTGGTCATGGCGGTCTTTGCCTATAACGTCATTGGAACCGCATATGTGACCAGGAGGGTCACCGGGATTACCGCAGTGCTGATGATCGACCTCGTGCCGCTTCTGGTTCTCTATCTGGATGCGTTCCCCGCCATCAGCAACATGTCGGCCGACCTGTTCTGGTGGTGGTGGCTTGTTCATCTTTGGGTCGAGGCGACCTGGGAGGTTCTTATCGGCTGCATCATGGCCTGGACGTTGATGCAGCTTCTCGGCACCTCCCGGCGGATCGTTGAACTTTGGCTTTACATTGAAGTGGCGCTCGTTCTCGGGACCGGGATTTTGGGGCTGGGTCACCACTATTTCTGGATCGGCGCCCCAAGCTACTGGCTCACCATCGGCGGCCTCTTCTCGGCGCTCGAACCGTTGCCACTGCTCGGAATGGTCGTACACGCGGTCTATGACGCCGGCACGCATCACATGAAGACGACGAACCGGCCGGCTTTCTATTGGCTGTTGGCGGAGGCATTCGGCAATTTCCTCGGCGGCGGCGTCTGGGGCTTCATGATTACTCTGCCGCAGGTCAATCTTTATGCCCACGGGACGCAGTGGACGGTATCGCACGGTCATTTTGCGTTCTGGGGCGCTTACGCATGCGGTGTGCTGTCGGTCATCTATCTGGTTGTCCAGAAGCTCCGCGGCCTCGACTACTTGGAAGGCACGCTTTGGAAGTGGTCCTTCGCCGCGCTGAACGTTGGTCTCATTGGCATGGTGGGCGCGCTGTTGGTGTCCGGTTTTGCGCAGGCATTCGTTGAACGTGCGATTGGCGGATCGACCCACGACGCGTTCATTGCCGGCCAGACGAACCCATGGTTCGTCGAGGGGATGATCACCCGCTTCATCTTCGGGCTTTTGTTCGCGGCAGGCTACGTGGCTCTGGTGTGGGACTTGCTCACGATTGGCAGACGGGCGCCTGTCCTGGCTGCCGCTGGAGCCGCCGAATGAGCGAAATCAGCCTGCTACAGTCGGCACTCCTCCTGGGCCTCTACGTGGCGTTGGCCGGAAGCTATGGATTGTTGTACACAATTGCGCGTCTTCAGGATGCAATAATCCTTCACCGGCTGTCCCTCGTTTTATACGGATTGCACGGCCTTACTGCGATCGCAATCGTCGCGTGGACGCCTCTTCAAATCGGCTGGAAGGGGCTGATCGTCGTGAGCAGCGCTGCATTTCTCGCGATCCCGCCTTTAACCTGGCGCTTACTCGAGCGCACTCATGAAACCGAGGTGCAAGGATGATTGCAAACTTTGCGACCGTTTTGATCGGGCTGTGGCTCGTTTATCGCGCCATCTTTTCGGTCCCGGCCGGTGATATGAACCAGACTGAACTGATAGCTGCCGGAGTCGCCGTAATCCTGCTTGCGCTATGGGCACGGCGGACCGACTTCATGAGCTGGCACAGCTGGACAAATATCGTGCTGGCCGCGATCATTTTGCTGCTGGCTGCCGCGCGACGTGTGGTTGATGTGGACCCACTGGCATCGTTTTGGATGATTCTGCTCATCGGCATCACGGTGGCCGTATCCGCCATGTGGTCGATACTGTATCGGCCCAATATCGTTCAAGCGGCAGGCTCCCATTAGTGCGCGGTGATAGCGATGGGCGTCGTCATCATCTCGGTTAACCTGTATGTAACGAAATCCCCAACGCCGGATACGCTTCAACGTGATGCGATCATGCTCTAGCAGCGCAATCGCTTCGGATTGAATCGATTGGCGATCTAGCATTTTGATGGAGCATGATCTCTTCGAAAAACCGGCCTCCACTTTTCCGGATCATGCTCTAAGTTCCCACCTTCAGTTCCGCCACCAGCCCGCGCAGCGCCGCGACCGTGCTCAGCGCGACGATGCGGCCGGTGCGCGGGTTGTCCGACGGCACGTTCTCGATCGACATGGAGAAGTGCGCGGTGTCGGCATCGACTTCGATGCGATGGGTGTTGCGATCGAGCGCCGGATCGGCCCAGATTTCGAGCCGCGTCTTGTCGGGCCCGATGCCGGCGAGGCTCAACGCCGCGGCCACATTGACGTTGGCGGGGAAGCCGCGCGCGCCATCGCGTGCCGTGCCGTCGAAGACCTTCAACGGCGCCTTGAGATTCTTTAGCGAAATGCCGCGCTCGCGCAGATAGGGCGCGCCGTCGAGCCCGTTCGGCGGCTTGCGCGTGATCATGGTGACCGAGCGTATGGTGCCTTCGGCGGCGGCGCGCACCGCGTCGAGCCCAAGGAGCCCGCCGGTCGGAACCAGGATGCGCGCGCCGGTCTCTTTCGCCCGCGCCACCAGGTCCCAGTTTTCCAGAAGCTGGCCGACGCTGAGCGGCATGAAAATCTTACCCGCCTCGATCGCCGACGACGCCACCGTGCGGAACATTTCCGGCGGTAGGCATTCGACGACCACGTCGCACGATTGCGCCAAGGCGTCGGCGGCGAGCACCGCAATGCTGGTGCCGACCTGCGGCAGGTTGCGCCGCGCCTTGTCGACGTCGCGCACCGCGACTGCTGCCAGAACGAGGCCTGGTATGCCGGCCTCGATCCGCCTCGCGACGTCGAGGCCGACGGCGCCGAGCCCGGCCAGGCCAACCTTGAGAGGCTCTCGCGCCACGCGTTCTATTCCTGTGCTCTGGTCGATGTCCGCCCGGCCCGATACAGTCTCTATGCGCCAGTCGGGCGCCACGCAACCGGCCGCCCGGCCGCCCCGCCGCCGGCACGACGAGACATCCTGATGACCAACATCAATCCAAATGCCTTCACCACCCGGCCGGAGATCGAAGGCACCTTCGGCGTCGTCACCTCCACGCACTGGATCGCGACGGCCGTCGGCATGGCGACGCTGGAGAAAGGCGGCAACGCCTTCGATGCCGCCGTCGCGACGGCATTCACGCTTCAGGTGGTCGAGCCGCATCTCAACGGGCCGGGCGGCGATGTGCCGGTCATTGTCTATGACGTGCGGCGCGGCAAGCCGGAAGTGATCTGCGGGCAAGGACCGGCTCCGGCAGGAGCAACAATATCGCATTACCGCAGCGAGGGTCTCGACCTCGTGCCCGGCACCGGGCTCCTTGCCGCTTGCGTGCCCGGCACGTTCGAGACCTGGATGATGCTGTTGCGCGACTACGGCACGATGTCGGTCTCCGACATACTCGCGCCGGCGATCGGCTACGCGCAGAACGGCCATCCGCTGCTCGAGCGCGCCAATGCCACCATCGCCACGGTCGCGGCGCTGTTCCGCGAGCATTGGCCAAGCTCGGCCGCGGTCTACCTGCCGAACGGCAGCGTGCCGCCAACCGGCACGCTGTTCGCCAACAAGACGCTGGCGGCAACCTACAGCCGCATCGTCACGGAAGCCGAAAGCGCCGGCGGCGATCGCATCGCGCAGATCGAACGGGCACGCAAAGCCTGGTCGCAGGGCTTTGTCGCCGAAGCCATCGACCGCTTCTGCCGCACCCAAGCGATCATGGACACCAGCGGACGGCGGCATCGCGGCGTGCTGACCGCCGACGACATGGCGCGCTGGTCGCCGCGCATCGAAGCGCCGCTCACCTACGACTACCGCGGCTATACGGTGTGCAAGACCGGGCCATGGGGACAGGGACCGGTGATGTTGCAGCAGCTCGCGTTGCTCAAGGGATTTGATCTCGACGGGCTCGATACCTCCGGTCCGGACTTCATCCACTTTGTGGTGGAATGCTCAAAACTCGCCTATGCCGACCGCGAGGCGTTTTACGGCGATCCCGATTTCGTCGAAGTGCCGATGGCGACGCTGTTGTCCGACGCCTACAATTCCGAACGCCGCAAGCTCGTCGGCGACAAGGCGTCGCTCGAACTGCGCCCCGGCTCGATCGAGGGTTTTGGCGCGGTGGTGAAGCTGCGCCGCGAGGCCGTGCCGGTTGCGGCCGGTGCCGGCGAGCCGACCGTGGGCCGGCTCGGCGCAACGCGCGGCGACACCGTGCATTTCGACATCGTCGATCAAGCCGGCAACATGGTGTCGGCGACGCCCTCGGGCGGCTGGTTGCAATCCTCGCCGGTCATCCCGGAGCTTGGCTTCTGCCTCGGCACCCGCGCACAGATGTTCTGGCTCGAGGAAGGGCATCCTGCTGCGCTTGCCCCGGGCAAGCGCCCGCGGACAACCTTGTCGCCGACGCTGGCGCTGCGCGACGGTGAACCCTATCTCGGCTGGGGCTCGCCCGGCGGCGATCAGCAGGACCAATGGATCACGCAGCTGTTCCTGCGCCACGTCCATGCCGGTCTCAACCTGCAGGAGGCGATCGACGCGCCGGCCTGGCATTCCGAACACTTCCCAAGCTCGTTCTGGCCGCGCACGGCGCGCCCCGGCGTGGTCGTGGTCGAAGGCCGCGTGCCGAAAAAAACCGTCGCCGAGCTCACGCGGCGCGGCCATATCGTCGAAGTCGGACCCGACTGGTCGGAAGGCCGGCTGACCGCCGCCGCGCGCGACGGCCGCCGCCGCCGCGCCGCCGCCAATCCGCGCGGCATGCAGGGTTATGCGGCGGGGCGGTGAGGCAAGAGACTTAGTTTGAGCATGATCTTTTCCGAAAACCGGTATCCACTTTTCGGGATCATGCTCTAAGCCGCCACGGTGCCGAGGAAGTCTTCGACTTCGCTGCGCAGCCTGGCGGTCGCGTTTTCGACCTCTTCGGTTGCCGCGAGCATGGTTTGCGCCGAGCTGCGCGTCTGCGTGACGCCGCCGGCGACTTCACCGAGCGCCGCGACGATGGCCTTGGCGCCGACGGCGGCGCTGGCGACGTTATGCGAAATTTCTCCCGTGGCCGCTTCCTGCTCCTCGACGGAGCCGGCGACTGCGGTGGTGTATTGGTTGATGTCCTGCATCCGCTGCGTGATGTCGCGGATCGCCGCCACGGCGTTGCTGGTGGTGCTCTGCACCGACAGGATTTCCCGCGTGATCTCCTCGGTCGCCTTCGCGGTCTGGACGGCGAGCGATTTCACCTCGGAGGCGACCACGGCAAAGCCGCGTCCCGCGTCGCCGGCGCGCGCCGCCTCGATGGTGGCATTCAGCGCCAGGAGATTGGTCTGACCGGCGATGTCCTGGATCAGCTTGACCACGTCGCCGATCTTCTGCGCCACCCGCGCCAGCGCGGCGATGTCATCATTGGTCGCGCCGGCACCGGCTACGGCACAGCGCACGACTTCGTTCGCCTGCATGAGCCGAAGGCTGATCTCCTTGATCGAAGTCGTCAGTTCCGCGGCGGCGGTTGCCGCGGTTTCGACGTTGACCGAGGCCTCGTTGGAGCCGTGCATGGCGCCCTCGGTGCGCCGCAGCGTATGATCAGACGCCGTCAGCAGCGTCTTTGCCGCCGCCTTCATCGCGGTGGCGCTCTGACTGACGGTTTTGAGGACACTCTCGACCCGCGCGCGGAACGACGAGATCGCGGCATCGACGACGCGTCTGCGTTCTTCGCGCTGGCGCAGTGAGTCGCGCTCCGTTTCCGCCGCCAGGTGGTCCGTCACGTCGTTATGGGTCGCCAGCCAGCCGCCACCGCGCACCGGCCGGCTGACCAGCGTGATAACCCGACCGTTGAACTTGTTGGTCTTCGTTTCCGTGCGGTTCTCCGCCACTTGCCTCAGACAATCGGCGACATAGCGATCCGCATCGCCCGAGAACGTGCCCGCGGCGGCCCGGTGCGCCAGGAGATCGCGCAACGGCGTACCCGCTCGCCCATGCTCGGGCCGCAAGCCATACATTTCGAGGTAGTGTCCGTTGCATAGAACAAGTCGTGCCGCGCCGTCGAACATGCACACGCCCTGCGTCATGGTGTTGAGTGCGGTTCGCAACACACGGCTCTGGGCGCGCTGTCGGGCATTCACGAACAGGCCGATGATGGCTGCCGCGCCGAGCGCGAAGGGCAGCGCCATAATGGCAGCGGCGACTGGAGCGGGAGCATCCGTCAGCATCCCGACGATCCGGTCCGGTCCGAACCAAAGCAAGCCGACAATGCCGGCGGCAAAGCCGATGGCACCCGTCAGGACGACGAGTCGCCAATTGCGGCTTGCCTTCGATAATGTTGGACCGACAAGCATCGCTGTGCGCCGGAATTTAATCGAGCGAAGATATTCACCAACCCGTTGTTTTGAAGTTAAGGAATGGTGCAGGATTCCTTAACAAAAGCTGAGCGTACGACGCTTCTGCCCGTTCCAAGCGGTATAAGAGCCCAAGTAAAACGGCCAAGTGAGCGCCCAAGGCGCTCGGGGGAAACGACCACGCCGTCGAGGGGAGAACAATGATGAGATGTCTCATGAGACTTGCAGCTTGCCTCCTCTTCACCGCCACGGCCGTGAGTGCTGGCGTAAGCCGAGCCGCGGATTATCCGACGCATCCGGTGCGCATCATCATCGGCTTCGGTGCCGGTGCGACAGCCGACACCCCCGCACGCCTGCTGGGGCAGAAATTCAGCGATGCGCTGGGCCAGCAATTCCTGATCGAGAACAAGCCGGGCGCGGGCAGCAATGTCGCGGCCGAATATGTCGCCCGCTCGTCCAACGACGGCTACACGCTCTTCATGGCGACGGCTGCGCAAATCAATTATGCTGGCATGACCATCGATCCCACCTACGACGTGATGAAGGATTTTTCGCCGATCCTGCGCGTCGCCTCGGCGCCGAACATGCTGGTCGCGCACCCTTCGCTCGGCGTCAATAATCTGCAAGAACTTATCGCGCTCGCCAAGACGCGGCCGAACCAGATTTTCTACGGCTCCTCGGGCGTCGGCACGACGACCCATGTTGCCGGCGAGCTGGTCAACATCATGGCGGGGATCAAGCTCGTGCACGTGCCCTATCCCGGCAGCGCGCAGGCGTTGACCGACGTGATGACGGGCCGCATCCAACTGTGGTTCGCGCCGGCGTCGGCGGTCATCCAGCAGGTCGAGAAGGGCGAGCTCAAGGCGATCGCCGTGACGACGGCGCAGCGCGCCAGCATCGCGCCCGACGTTCCGACCATGGCGGAGGCGGGATTGCCCGGCTACGACCTCGGCCTCTGGTTCGGCCTGCTGGCGCCGGCCGGCACGCCGCGCCCGATCATCGACAAGCTTGCCCGCCTCGCCAACGACGCGCTCAAATCGCAAGACGTGATCGAGCCGCTGCGCAAGATCGGCATCGATACGGTTGGCGGCAGCCCGGAGGATTTTGCCCGCTATATCCAGGCCGAGGTGAAGAAGTCGACCGAAGTCGCCATCGCGGCGAATCTGCGGAAGTGAGGCTGCTTAGCGTTCAACCGCCTGCGGAATCAACGGCAGCAGCAGGTAGGAGGGCATGTCGCCGCCGGCGTAGACCGTGTTGGTGCCGGTGTTGTAGTCGGCGTGGTAGTGCATGTAGTGGGCGGAGCCGACGCCGTCGCGCGGCTGGACATCGAGCCGAATGCGGTGGCCTTTCTTGAAGACCATGGAGGTCGGCCAGATTTCGACCTCGACCGGCACGATCTCGCCCGGCGTCAGATAGAGCCGCCGCACGTGGCGGTGATAGGGGCGGTACGGACGCGATAGATCGGGATCAAGCTCGCGATGCGACACGCGCAGCCAGCCCTTCGCCACCGGGACCGGCAGGCCCTGCTGACCGGTCGCCATGACCTCGTTGCCGTCCGGATCGACGTTGCGGATGGTGAGGAACAAATCCATGTCCTCGGTCGAACTCGACACCCACAGCACGGCGGCAATCGGCCCGGTGATCTCCGTATCGACCGAAAGCTTCGCCGTCTCGAGCGCAATGCCCATTGCCGGCTTGATGCCGCCGCCCATCACCTGCGATGCGGCGGCAGACGTCGAGCCCATCGAACCGAGGCTGGTTGCGGCATAGGTTCGCGAGCCGACGTTTGGCGGATTCTTCACCGCCAGCGTGCCGGAAATCTCGGTATTGTCCGCAGCCGGCGGCGAAAGATCGAGGTAAAGCTTGGTCCACCGTGTCCGCGCCAGCGGCCATTCGTTCTCGTAGCGCCATTCGAAGGCATCGCCGCCCTTGCGGATCGCGAGCTTCACCGGCGGTTCGTCCATCACGCCGTTGTCGATGCCTTTGAGCCAATAGTCGAAGAACCGGATCTGATCGCGCCGCCCGTCCTCGGTGTAGAACGGGTGCACGTGCGAGCCGAGATGGATGCGCAGCTTTTTGTGCGGCGTCGCGGCGCGTATGAACGCCTCGGTGTTGCCGCGCAGGTGCAAGCCCATGCCCGACCAATTGCCGACGCTGAACATCGGCACGTTGATCTTGTCCCACTGCGCCTGCGCGCCACGGAATGCGCCGCTGTCGAGATTATTGTGCAACCAGAAATGCAGCATATTGGTCTGCCAGCCGTCCGGCAGACGCTGCGAGGCACGCCCCAGCAGGTGATGCAGCATGTGCGCCGTGTACCAATTGGTCATGAACAGGCTCAGAATGCCGCCGTGGTAGAGCGCATCGCGGTAAAGATCCGCAAAGCCCTCCCAGGGGATGATCGCTTTCAACGAGGGCGGCTGCAGGTTGGCGACGAACCATTGATTGATCGCGAAATATGAGATGCCGAGCAGACCGACCTTGCCGTTGCACCAGGGCTGCGCCGCCGCCCATTCGATGGCGTCGTAGAAATCGACCGCTTCCTTAAGCGACCACGGCTCGCACTGGCCGGGAGAATTTCCGCTGCCGCGTCCGTCAAGGCGCACCGCGGCATAGCCGCGCGGCACCCACCATTGCGGATTGACGGTCTCCCAATTCATCCACTCGTTCGGTTTTTCCTCCAGCGTGTCCGGCACTATCCACGGCTTGTCTTTCTGATAAGGGCCGAGATTGAGGATCGCGGGAAATTTGCCGTCGTCGTGGGGGCGAAAGACATCGGCTTTCAGCCGCGCGCCGTCGCGCATCGGCACATCGACATCCTTCTCGACCACGACTGGATAGACCGGATTTGCGGCGGCTTGTTGGTTGTTCATAATGGGCGCGTGTCCGCTCGGTTATTTATCGTCATGCGCGGGCTTGACCCGCGCATCCATGCCGAGACGATGCCATCGAGGCGGCAGGGAAAACATCGCTGCACAGCGGCATGGATTGCCGGGACAAGCCCGGCAATGACGAATGAACTACTCAGTCTCGATCTTCACCTCGCCGGTGATTTTTCGCCACGTGTTCATTTCACCCGCGAGCCAGGTCTTGGCATCGTCGAGCGACGCGCTGGGAACTGTGTTGAAGGTCTGCTTCTTGAACGCCTCGCTGACCGCCGGCGCCTTGATCGCCTCGATCGTGGCGTTGAAGATCGTCTGTAATATCTCCTTCGGGGTGCCTGCCGGCGCGAACAAGGCCTGCCAGGCGATGGTGCCGACGCCGGCAAAACCCAGCTCCTGCATGGTCGGCAGCGCGGGAAAGTCCGGCAACCTTGCATGATCGACCAGAGCGAGTGGCAGCACGCTGCCGGCCTGCACCTGCGGCGTGCTGCTCGCCACGTTGATGAACGTGATCTGCGTCGAACCATTGAGCATGTCGTTGATGACGCCGGAGGCCCCGTTCTTGTTGGGTATGGCAATCATGTCGAGATCGCCCGCACGCTTGGCAAAGTACGCCATGTCGTAGTGCGGATAGCTGCCGGGGCCTACCGTGCCGTAGCGCACCTGACCGGGATTCTTCTTCGCATAGGCGATGAGCTCGGGGACGCTTTTGACGTCGAAATTTTTCGTCGTCGCGATCAGGAATGCCGGAATATCGACCAGGTTTGTGATCGGCACCACGTCGTGACCGTAATCGATCTTGAGTTTTTGCGGATAAATAATCGGCGTGATCGCGTTGGTGGTGACATTGCCGACCATCAGCGTGTAGCCGTCCGCCGGCGAACGCGCCATGTCCTCGATGGCGATGATGCCGAAGGCGCCGGGCTTGTTCTCGACGTAGAAGGACTGGCCGAGGCTTTTGCCCAACTGGTCGGCAAGAATCCGCGCCACGATGTCGGTGGCGCCACCCGGCGCGTAGGGCACAATGATTTTGACAGGCTTTGCAGGATACTTATCCGCCGCCTGCGCAACGGCTGCATTCGTCGCCAGGCCCAGCATCGCCAGTGCGAGAATTGTCAGACGCCTCATCTTATCCTCCGCTTTTGACTTCGCAGCATCGACGGCGTGCTCGGCAGTCTACCGAGCATGGCTACGCCGTTGTCGCCCAATCACGCGGCCTTTATGCCGTGCAGGCTGTGCGAGGCGTCCTTGACGGTAAAGAAAACGAGATCGCCCGCCGCGCCTGCCTTGCCCGAATGCACGACGCCGGCGGGAACGTAGATCACCGAGCCCGGCTTGGCCTCGATCTCCTGGCCGCCGATCGTGGCTTGAAAGGTGCCCTCCAGAATGTAGATCCACTGCTCGTTCGGATGCGAATGCGCCTCGGCGCCCGTCCCCGCCGGCATGCGCATGAGGCCGACGATCATGCGCTCGCCCTCGACGCAGGAACCGTTTGCGGTCGAATAGTCGGGGCCGCCGAGGATGTGATTGACGTTGGCGAGATTGAAAATGTATTCGCCGGGAGCCGCGCGCCTGGCGCCGGGCGTGCGGGCGGCGAGTGCGGGATCGGCCAACAAATCGGTCATTGGGAAACTCCTTCGCGCTTGATGCGGCTGGGGATCGTAGTTGAGGGCTTGCGGCAGCGCCAGAGCGAGTTCCGGAGCGCGTTGCCGCGCTCTCCCGCTCATTCCCACGAAAGTGGGAATCCAGATGGAGCGCGCCATCGCTGCGGGACAAGTGCTGGGTCCCCGCTTTCGCGGGGACGAGCGGACGAAGCATCCCTTTCACGCTTCCGACACTTTTTTAACGGCACTATCGGGGAGTCACGGGGGGGAATCATCGATGATCCGGTCATCTGCCGCAGCGCTCGTCTGCAGCGTCGTGGTGGGCGTGGCAGTGCTTGCCGGCTGCGCCGACAACAATCCGCCGTCGGGCCAACCGAGCTTCTATCAAAGCCTCGCGCACGCGGACGCCTCGCTTGATGCCAACGCGGCGCAATCGATGATTTCGGGCTATCGCAGCAACAACGGCCTCGGCGTCGTCACCATCGATCCCGAATTGATGCGGCTTGCGAGCGAGCAGGCGCACGCCATGGCGGCTCGCGACACGCTCGACCACGCCGTCGGGCACCCGTTCCAGGAGCGCATCCAGAAGTCCGGTTTTGACGCGAGCGTCGCAGTCGAGAACATTTCCGCCGGCTATCACACGCTGGCCGAAGCGTTTTCCGGCTGGCGCGATTCGCCGCCGCACCGCGCCAACATGCTCAACCGCAACGTGACCCGCATGGGGATCGCAGCGGTGTATGCCCCGCAGTCGAAATACAAAGTGTTCTGGGCGCTCATCCTCGCCGCGCCGGACGAGCATCGGGGCTGACATCAGCGGCTCGCAAGCATGTCGAACATCTTGCTGCCGTAGGTGCCGCGCGCCTCGGCGATGAGCGGCGCGACGGCGGCGCGAAAGGCTGCGTGTTCGTCCGGGGTCAACGCGGTAATCTCGCAGCCTTCGGCGAGGATGGCGGCACGCGCTTCGCGGTCTTCCTCGATCGCACGATGGCGCTGGAAATCCACCGCCCGTTTGACGGCCGCGCGCATGGCGCGCTGCAAATCCTCGGGCCACGCATCGAACGTGGGACGATGCAGAAAGATCGGCCGGGAGATATAGAAGTGGTTTGTCACGGTGTGGAAATGGTGAAACTTGTGCACGCCGTAGGTCACGGTGTTGGCGAACGGGTTCTCCTGCGCGTCGATGGTGCCGGCCTTGATGGCCGCGATTGCTTCGGTCAAATCCCAGCGCAGCGGGATGGCGCCGAGCAGTTCGAACGTCCTTGCCTGCACCTCGCTCGGCAATACGCGGATGCGCATGCCCGCAAGATCGGACGGCGTGCGCACCCGCCGCAGCCGGTTCGAAATTTGCCGGAAGCCGTTCTCGAAATATCCGAGGATGCGGTAGTTCACCCGCTCCTCGATCTTGCGCGCGAGAAAATGACCAAGCTCGCCGTCGATGGCGGCGCGCGCGGCATCGGTACGCTCGAACAGGAACGGCAGATCGACGAAGCCAAGTTCGCCCACGCGATCGGTCAGGTAGCTCGATGATTGGTAGCCGAGCGTGAGCACGCCAGCCTCGACCAGCCAGAGAATGTCCTCGGCGCGGTAGCCGAAATCCATGATGTTCCAGACATATTTCACGCTGACGCGGTTGCCGAACTCGGCCGCCAACGTGTCGCCGATCAGTTTGAGCGAGCGCGAGAACGAGGTCGTGGGCGGCCCATAGCCGCCCATGCGGATTGTGATCGTGTCGGTCATTGCAGCGTTCTCCATCGGCGTCCACCAACTTACCTGACGTGCGCGCCGGTCTCATCAAGAAAAAACCATGGCATGAAACGCAAAGCCCGCGGAAATCCCGGGTTTGGGACGGTCGGCCCGGCCTAACGGCGAAACCGCCTGCGAAAGCCTCTGGCGGCGGCGATCGCGACGCTGCGCAGCAGCTCCAGGCGGCGGGCGTACGAAAACGACGCCTGTGGCCGCACTGCGACCAACCGATCGCAGAGCGCCAATCGCTCGCGCCAAATGTGGTCAATCATCGGATGGTTGGGCGTGGCGCAGGAGTCGGTTCGCGCGATTGCGGCGTCGTCGACAAGCTCTTCGGTGACGACAAGAGTGAGTATGACGCCCGGTGAATACTGCGCAAAATTCTCATCATAGACGATCTTCCAGAACCACGCCGCGTCAGCGCTGCGCAGCATGATCGTGGCGGCGATGGCGCGCCCGTCGATCAGGATGCGGTTGATCGCGACTTTGCCTTGCGCGGCCAGACCGGTCACCGCCGCCTTGATGAAGCTCCGAATTTCGTCGTGACAGACCGCGGCCGTGCCGGCTTGCCCCTTCCAGCCGCGCGACTCGAGCTTGAAGAAACCCTCCAGCGCCGCAGCGACGGCCGAAGGTGCCGTCGCGGTGGTGAACAGAATGGCGCCCACCTCCCCCAAGCGTCGCACCCCGCGACGCAGCTCCTTGTGCTTGTGCTGACCGAGCGAGCGCTCGACATAGAGCAAGCGGTCGCCGCCTGGCGCGAGCTGGGCCCGGCGATGGCGATTGAAATCGGCGGCCGGCATCTGCGCGCGCCGGAGAATTGCATCAAGCGCTGCTGCGAACGGACCGTCCGCGGGCAAGAACGGCAACAGCAACAGCCCGGGCAGCTCCGGACTGTCGGCGAGATGTTGCAGCCAGGCGGCGATGACCGGCTCCGCCGCTTCGCGCTCGACCAACGGCGTCCCGAGCGGAGCATAGGGATGCGTCCAGCCGACGAGTATCGGCAGCTTGAGGCCGTAACGCCGCGTTTCGACGCGCGCCGGGAAGAAGCCGAGAAGCTTGCGCGGCGTCGTGCCGGACCACACCAGCACCGCGCCGGCGTCGCGGCCAAAGACACCAGCTGCTGCGAGCGCGAAGGCCGGCTCGTAGAAAACGTTGGGATCGAGCGCGCGGGCGGCAAGCTCACGCCATTCATCCGCGATCGACCCGAGCTCTGCCAGTTTGCGCCACTCGACCGCGAATGAATGGGCCGCATAGCGGCCGGCGAGCACGGCGCGGCGCGCGCTGGCGATCGCCGCGCAAGCGCGCTCCAGCGCGAAGGGCGGCGCGTGGTCTGTTGACGTTGTGGCCGTCATGACCGCGCCTCAGCAATCCTTAGGCGCGCCAAAAATCAGGCAGTGGAAGCCGAGGCGGAATTTCGCGACCAGGAACAAACACGTCGACTCGAAGACCAGCGCCGTCGCGCTGGCGACAGCCGCTCCGGTGGCCCCGAGGTGAGGGATCAGCACGACGCACAGAACAAGATTGATCAAGAACGAGCCGGCATAGACCTGGGCGCAGCTGCGCCGCTCGCCGAGCATATTGAGCAACCGCTCAGCCGGACCGACCGACGCGCGCGCCAAGAGGCCGATCGCAATAATGAACATGAGGTGGTAACCGGTGACGAAATCCTTGCCGAACATCCGCAGCATTGGCGCGCCGAGCGCCAGAACGACGACAATCAAGGCGAGCGACGGCCAGAATGTCATGCGGATCGTATGGGCGAGGAACTCGGCGAGCCGTTTGCGGTCGCCGGAGACGTGGAATTCGGTAAACTTGTGGGCGACCGTCTGCGCCACCGCGAAGTAGATGAAGGCGACGAGCGCGAGCGTCTTGGCGGCGGCGTAATAGATCGCGACCTCCTCCGGCGGGCGGAATTGCGTGAGAACGATCACGTCGCAATAGGTGACCAGGACATAGAAGCCCTCGACCAGAGAGATCGGCGTCGAGGTGGTGAGCCACGCGCGGGGCGCATAGGCCTTTGGTCCGCGCTCGATCACTGTGGCGAGCCGCCGATTGAGCACCAAGAGCTGACCGAGGGTGCAACTCCACAGGGTGATGAGGGTGACGAGCATCGTGGTCACCGCGTCCATGGGCAGGCCAACCGCGTAAGCCATGCCCATCAACGCCATCAGCACGACCTGGCGCAGCACGTAGGTGGGCGCCAGTCCGAGATTGATCCAGTTATAGGACCGCGCAATTCCGCTCTGCACTTGCCCGATGGAAAAGGCGGGCAGCGTGGCGCAGGCGAGGCAGAGCGGGAGGAATGATTTTGAGTCGCCGAGCGGCGATAGCGCGATAATGCCGATGGCAAAACTGGCGATCGCCGTCGAGATGACCAACGCCAGCCAGCGGCTGCCGTTGAGAAATCCACGCAGTAGCGCGAATCGCCTGTGTTCGGCGTACTCGGGAATGAAACGCTGCGAGGCCGAGCCGAGCCCGAGGTCGCCGACGCCGCCGATCAGGAGAAGCCAGGTCCAGGCATAAACGTAGATGCCGAATTCGAAGCCGCCGAGCCAGCGTGCCAGCACGATCTGCGAAACGAA
>Ga0181536_10002711_pt1 | contig 19694 bp, 16 predicted proteins | sample PEATcosm2014_Bin_41_FD_121105 | JGI IMG/M metagenome (GOLD analysis project Ga0181536, IMG submission 121105) | Peatland microbial communities from MTU Mesocosm Facility, Houghton, MI, USA - PEATcosm2014_Bin17_60_metaG | ecosystem: Environmental > Terrestrial > Soil > Wetlands > Peat | place...
CCGGGAGGTTAAGGCATGAGCACCATTCTCATCATTATTATACTGATTCTGATTTTCGGCGGCGGTGGCGGGTATTATGCGCACGGTCGCTATGGGACTGCCGGGCTCGGCGGAGTTTTGGGGGGCATTGTCACGTTGGCTCAGTATAGGCGCTTTTTAGCTGTTTTGGCTCGACGGCGAGAAACGCAAGCCATTGATTTTGCTCATGCGGGTCGAGGGGTTGCCACCGCTATTGACAAGTAACAAGTGTCAACGTGACAACGCCCTTTCCATCGCGTCTCGATTTCATCGAGAGCCTCCGTCCAGCCGATCGGCTCGAATTCCCCCGACCCCTTGGGACCTGTTCGACGCAAAGGGGTCCTAATTCGGTCCGGGGAGTGCACGAGTTCGGCGTCACGATTGACCTTGGCGCAGGCGAACCCTGCGGTGAAAGGTTGCTCCGGGTCGCCCGAAACTCTGATCACTTTGCCGTTGTCGACCTGCGCCAGCAGCGAGCACATACAAGGACAATGATGGGCGCAGGTCACTCGGATCGTCTTCATCGCGCTTTCCATTGTTGTCCAGCGGCCGTCGAGTTCGATCGATTTAGTCAACGCAACCGGCATTCCGCGGCCCGCGCGCGCACTCGCAATACGTGCGGCTAGTCGCGCGCGGCGCCGCCGGCCGACGCCTCAAGCCGCCTGATAGCCCGCGATTCCCTTGATCTCCAGAAAGTCGTCAAGGCCGTACTCGGCGTATTCGCGGCCATTGCCAGATTGCTTATAGCCACCGAAGGGCAGGCCCGCGTCCCAGACGGGGTAATTGATATAAACGTTGCCCGTGCGCAGACGTCTCGAAGTTTCACGCGCCTTCTGAAGATCCTTCGTCTGGATGTAGGAGGCGAGGCCGTAAACGGTGTCGTTTGCGCGCGCGATCGCCTGTTCGACCGAATCGTAGGGCATGATCGACAGCACGGGCCCGAAGATTTCCTCCCGCGCGATGCGCATTTCCGGCGTCACGTCGGCGAAGACCGTGGGCCTCACGAAATAGCCTCGGTTGAGGTCGGCGGGCCGGCCGGGCCCGCCCGTTACGAGTGTCGCTCCTTCGGCGATTCCGCTCTCAATCAAGTTCTGGATCTTGTCGAACTGGATCTTGCTGACGACAGGGCCGAGAACCGTGCCGGGCGCATCCGCCGCACCGACGTGGAATTTTTCCGCCGCCGCTTTTGCGAAAGCGGCCGCCTCGTCCTGGCGATCTCGGGGCACGAACATGCGCGTCGGCGCATTGCAAGACTGGCCGCTGTTGCCAAAGCACGCCGATACGCCTTTTTTCACCGCAACCGCGAAATCAACATCCGGGAACAAAATGTTGGCGGACTTGCCGCCCAGCTCCTGATGGACGCGCTTAACGGTGTCCGCCGCCGCTTTGGCGACGAGAATGCCCGCACGAGTCGAGCCGGTGAACGAAACCATGTCGACGTCGGGGTGGCAGGCTATCGCCTGGCCAACTGTGGGTCCGTCTCCATTGACGAGGTTGAAAACTCCCTTGGGAACTCCGGCCTCGTCCAGGATCTCTGCGAAAATGATGGCGTCGAGCGGCGCGATCTCGCTGGGTTTGAGCACCATCGTGCAACCCGCCGCCAAGGCTGGCGCGACCTTGCAAGTGATCTGATTGAGCGGCCAATTCCAGGGTGTGATCAAACCGACGACCCCGATCGGCTCCTTGACGACAAGTGAGCTGCCTTTCGACTGTTCGAACTTGAAATACTGAAGCGTCTCGACCATTTTCTCAAGGTGCGACAAGCCGATGCCGACTTGGCTCTCAAGCGCGAAACCTCTCGGCGCGCCCATTTCCCTTGAGACCGCCAGAGCAAGATCGTTTCGGCGCTTCTTATATGCGGCGACGACGCGGCGCAGCAGCTCAACCCGTTCCATCGGACTTGTGAAACCGAAAGTGGAAAACGCCCGCTTGGCGGCTGCGACCGCTTTGTCCACGTCCGCCTTGGATCCCATAGCGATCTTCGCGAATGAGTCTTCCGTCGACGGATCGATGACATCGAGGACGTTCGACGTCGCCGGATCGACCCACGCGCCGTCAATATAGAACTGCAATTCGTGCGACATCGAGTCCTCCTTGAATGGCGTCGCCAGACGCACTGTATCTTATCCGACATGACGTGAGTCGCCGATTGGCGAGAGAACACGTCGCCGACGGATCAAATTTGACCGATGATCGCCTCGCTGGCCAATGCAAATTCCAACACGGAATCATCGGCGCCGCGCGGCCCGATTACTTGTACTCCAATGGGGCGTCCGTCGTCGGTCAGATCGCAAGGCACGACACAGGCCGGCTGCTGACCGAGATTGATCGGAAAACTGAAACCCGCCCATTCCGTCCAAAGCGTCTGTCCCGATCCAGGCGGAACGTCATATCCCTTAGCGAAAGCCGGGATTGACGTGGCCGGCGAGGCACTGTCAAGGCAAATAAGTATAGGCCATTTTCGGCATCGAATCCGGCCGAGCGCGTCCATGATTCGTGAGCAAAAACAGTGCAGCTCCAGCCCGGCCTCGCGCGCGAGCAGGCAGTATAAAATTTACTCTGACAATGCCCCCGCGGCGTAGCCCGCGGAATAATCGACCACAGCACGCGCAAGTCGCCGCTCGACGCAGTGCGCCAGACCGAGGTCCCGGTCTCGCCAGGATGCTCCGCCGCTGCAACCTCCGACCAGTCCGTTAGGGTGAACGCAGAGGTCGGCAATTTCATGAAAGCCTCGCCTTGAGCTGGAACTCCGCGTTCACCCAACAAACGCGATAGGGATGCGCCCCTACGACCCGATGCCGCGTGGGAAGCTCGGGCGATCGTATGTCTCGTTCGGCGGATTCACCCGCCGCCAGTGCTCGGCGATGTCGCGCCCAGTGCAGAGCCACACGCGGTCGTGTCGGCGCACATGGTCGAGAAACTTGATCAGCCCAACGGCTTTCGCCGGCCGGCCAATAAGCCGATCGTGCAGCGCCACGCTCATCATTTTGGGGCGTTCGGCCCCTTCTTCATAGAGAAGATCGAAGCCGTCGATCATATATTGCGCGAATTCGTCGGCCGTGCTGAAGCCGGTGTTGCGGTCGAACCTGTTGTCGTTGGTTTCGAGCGAATAGGGGATGACCAAATGATTGCGGTCGCCGGCTTTGACCCAGAAGGGCAATTCGTCGCCGAGATAATCGCGGTCGTAGAGGAAGCCGCCGTGTTCGATCAACAACCGTCGCGTATTGACGCTCGGACGGCCATTGAACCATCCGACCGGCGGCGCGCCGGTCAACGCCGCTATTCCTTCGACCGCGAGCCGGATATGCTCCCGCTCTTCGCCTTCCTTCATCTCGTGATAGTCGAGCCAACGCCAACCGTGGCTGACGATCTCGTGTCCGGCCTCGACAAAGGCGCGGGTCAGTTCGGGATACATCTGCAAGCCGCGCACCACGCCAAGCACGCTGATCTTCACCTCGAAGCGCTTGAAGATGCGCAACAGGCGCCAACAGCCGACGCGCGGTCCGTATTCGAACACGGATTCCACCATCGGACTTCGCTTGCCGGGGTACGAGGGAAAGCCGATGTCAGTGAGAAGATTCTCAGAATGCGCGTCGCCCTCTAGAATTGAGTGCTCGCCGCCGGCCTCGACGTTCAGATCGAAATTGACCGCAATCCGCGCTCCGCCGGGCCAGCGCGCTTGCGGCGGGTCGTCGCCGTAGCCCAGAAAGTCTCGCGCCGGACCGAGCTTGCGTCGAGCCGCCTTCGGACGCGAGTCGGTTCTGGAAGCCATCTTCGCGCACTCCCTGTGATCGGCGACGCGGCTTGCGTCGAACCCCTCGGATCGTAATTGCCAAACTAGCCCGTCGGCCTTGCCCAGCCAATATCGACCGTTCGGCTAGCGGCCGATAGCGTAAGCCTCCATGTGGCGCGGCGTCGCCGCCGCTTTCATCAGGCCGTTCGCCGAAGAGGCGGCGCACAGCCTACCAAGCGACCAGCCGTCCACGACGTTCAGGCGGTGTCCGCGTCGCGCCAGCTCACCGAGCGCCTCCGGCCCGAAGCGATCCTCGATCGAAAGCGCGCCGGGCTTCGACAGACGCGGGGTAAAGGAACTCGGGAAATGCAAGCTGTTGAACATCGGCGCGTCGATCGCTTCCTGCAGGTTCGCGCGATGGTGGAAATGGCGCAGCAACAGTAGCGGGGTCCATTGGTCCTGCTGGTCGCCGCCCGGCGAACCGCAGACCAGATAGGGCGCTCCGTCGCGCTCCACCAGGGTCGGAGAAAGCGTCGTGCGCGGCCGCGCGCCGGGAATGAGGCTCGACGGCAGGCCCTCGGCGAGCCAGAACATCTGCGCGCGCGTCCCTAGAGGGAAGCCGAGTTCGGTAATAACCGGCGAACTCTGATACCAGCCGCCGCTCGGCGTCGCGGCGATCATATTGCCCCAGCGGTCGATGATGTCGAGATGTACGGTGTCGCCGCGATATTCCGGCAGCGGCGCGAAGGTCGGTTCGCCGCCGCCGGGTCCGACTGGCGCCGCGGAGCCCGCGAGCGCTTGCATCGTCTTCAACCGCGACGCCGAAACCTCGGGCAGTCCCGGGCGCAACTCGAGCGAAGCCGTCTCGCCGACCAGCGCGCGGCGCGCATCGTTGTAGGCGTCGCTCAGCAGCGTCGTCAGCGGCACGTCGGCTAAAGCTGGATCGCCGTAGAAAGCCTCGCGATCGGCGAACGCGAGCTTGCCGCATTCGGTGACGACATGCACGAATTCGGCGCCGACCGGATCGAGCGCGGAAAGATCAAATCCCTTTAGCAGCGCGAGTTGTTGCAGCAACACGGGCCCCTGACCCCAAGGGCCCGTCTTGTGCACGCGATAGCGGCCGTAGTCGTAGCTCGCGCTGTCCTCGAAAGTCGCGCGCCAGCGCGCCATATCGTCTGCCGTCAGCAGACCGACGTTGCGCCGGCCAGTTCCGTCCATTTGCGGCGTTCGGGCCGTAAACCTTTCGATCGCCTCGGCGACGAACCCGCGATAGAAGGCCGCGCGCGCAGCTTCAATCTGCCGCTCGCGATTCCCTCCGGCCGATTTCGCCTCGGCGACGATGCGCTTATACGTTTCGGCGACACCGGGTGTGCGATGCAACGTCCCGGGCCGCGGCGGCTCGCCGTTGGGCAGCCAGACCGCGGCCGAGCTCGGCCATTCCGCCTTGAAAAATTCGACCAGCGGCAGCAGCGACATGGTCACGCGCGGTAGAACCGGGAAGCCGTCTTCGGCATAGCCGATCGCCGCCGCCAACACCTCTTCGAGCGTCAGCGTTCCGTAGTCGCGCAGCAGCAGCATCCAGCCGTCGAACGCACCGGGGACGGTAGCGGCGAGGAAGCCGGTTCCCGGAATCAGCGTGAGGCCGAGTTCGCGGAACTTGGCGAGGCTCGCCGCGGCCGGCACCGTCCCCTGCGCGCAGAGCACGCGCACCACGCGATCGCGCGCGCTGTAAATAATGGCCGGCATGTCGCCGGCGGGCCCCGACAGATGCGGCTCGACGATCTGCAGGCAAATACCCGTCGCGACTGCGGCGTCGAACGCGTTGCCGCCACGCTCCAGGATCGACATGCCGACGGCGGACGCGAGCCAATGGGTGGAACTCACCGCCCCGAAAGTGCCCAGTATTTCCGGCCTTGTAGTGAACTTGGCGTTCATTCCGCGGTCTTTCCCCCGATCAGAGCGATCGTCACGTCGGTCGATAACACGCCGCCAAAGGCTTGAAGGAAGATCGATAGCGTCGCGTTGTGCTCGACGTCGTTGCGCGAGGCGTTGGCGTCGGAGATCATGATCGTCTTGAAATTTCGCATCGCCGCGTCGCGCGCGGTGCATTCGCAGCACACGTTCGTCACCGTGCCCGCGATCAACGCCATGTCGACGTCGCGGGCGCGGAGCAGGGTCTCCAGCATGCGGGAAGGATCGGCGAAAGGGGTGAGGCGATTCTTCGAAACCAAGAGATCGTCCGGCTGACGGTCGAGCTCGCGCCACAACTCATGTCCAGGCTCGCCCTCGGCAAACGCGAGGCGGATGCGGTCGGACGCTTCGCCGGTTACGATGAAGTTGAAGAAGGTCGTCCAATCGAGCTCGGCACCCGGCCCATAGGTCGAGACGATCCAGACGATCGTTCCGCCCGCGCGCCGTAACGCGCCCGCCAAGCGATTGATGTTGGACACGATTTCTCGCGCCATCGGGATCTCGGCTACGGCGCCGGGCGCAACGAAGCCGGTCTGCATGTCCACCACCAATAACGCGGTCTTGCTCGGCTCGATGGCGACGAACGGCTGAACCCGTCCCCGGCGAAGCATCGAGATTTCGATGGCCTGTTGCGCGATCTCGATCTTGTGCACCGTTCGGGGACCCTTCTGGTCGGCTCGAGCGAAACGATTCCTAGAATTTCAATACGATCTTACCGAAATGTTTGCCCTCGCGCATGTATTCGAGCGCCGCGCGCGCCTCGGTCCAGGGGAAGATCCGATCGACCACAGGGTGCATCTCGTGTAGCGCGATCGCGCGGTTCATGTGGTCGAAAGATTCGCGCGAGCCGATGGGAATGCCGCGCACGACTGCACGGCGGTAGAGGATTTCTAGCGGGTTGATCTCCCCCGTCTTGCTGCCGACATAACCGATCATGTGGATCTGCCCGCCCATGCGGATCGCCTGCAACGACTGCAGGAAGCTGTCGGGCCCGCCGACCTCGACGACATGATCGACGCCGCGGCCGCCGTTGAGCCGGCGGACCTCAGGGTGCCAGACGGGAGTCTTGACATAGTTGATCGTGTGGGTCGCTCCGAGCCGTTTGACGCGTTCGAGTTTGGCTTCGCTGCTTGAGGTGACAATTGTGCGCGCGCCGAACATGACGCCGAATTGCAGCGCGAACAGGGAAACACCGCCGGTCCCTTGCACCAACAGGGTCTCGCCGGCCTTCAGACGGCCCTCGGTGACCAGCGCCTGCCAGACGGTGAGCGCCGCGCAGGGCAGCGTCGAAGCCTCCTCGTCGCTTAGATGCTCGGGCGCGTGGACCAGCCCTTGCTGGTCGAGCCGGACGAATTCGGAGAGCATTCCGTCCATGTCGCCGCCGAGCTGCCCAACGCTCGCCGTCTGGTCGAAGTCACCGCCGAGCCAACTCTGCCAGAAGGTGCCGAGCACGCGATCGCCAATCTTGGCGCGCGTCACGCCCTCGCCGACGGCGACGACCTCGCCGACGCCGTCCGACGTCGGCACCAACGGAAGAGGAAACTTGAAGGGGTAAGTGCCGGCGACCATGTCGGTGTCGCGATAGTTTAGCGACACCGCGCGGGTGCGGATCACCACCTCCCCAAGGCGCGGTTCGGGTCGGGGCCGATCAACCAGCTTGAGATGGTCGAGCCCGAACTGGCCGTCGATCACGATCGCCTTCATTGTCGTCCTCCCGTGCCTTCGGAGATCGATTGAGGCACAAATTGGCAAAAAAGTGAAGGCGTGCGGTCGGCGGGAGCGCGGCTCGCGTCGTAATTGAAAATGCGGCGACGGCGCGAAACCCGCCAAATCTGGGGAGCTGTTGAGCCATAGGGCTCAGCGCGCGGCACCCGCCGCACGCCGACGTATCCAAAGGGTAAGCGCGGGTAGTTCCGAATTCGCCGGCGCCTGTCCCAAACAGGGCGATCGCCATCCGCGACCGCGCTTCTCGCAAGCCAGCGGCGGCGCCTATGGTATCGATGCGGCTTGCGGCTAGAAATTCCGCAGGGCTTGCGGAGCCGGCGCGCGCGGGGATCGCGGCGGGGGAGCCGGCGGGGAGGGGGGCGGCGGGGACAGGGCAATCGGGTGAAGGTCCCATAGAGTTTTCCGACGCGTCGAATATGAAGGTCGGATCGTCCGCGGCACGGCCGATGCGTCGCCACGATTGCAGCACAAAGCGGAGATTCGCGTAATGCGAGTCCGAATCGCCCAAATTAGGAGTAGGTCGTCGGACCGGATTCAGTGTTTGTTCCTTCACCCGATTGCCCTGGCGGCGGGGAGGGGGCGGATTGCGCGGCCGCGGTTTTGGAGCGATAGTGGCTTTGCCGCAGTCCGAAAGACGGGAGGTTGCCTTGGCTATTCGCATTCGCGTCGTTACGCCAATCACGACGGAAGGGTTTCGTACGCCTGCCGACGCGGCGCCTCTCGAATCCGACGACGTGAAGGTCAGTTTCGTCAATATCGACACCGGCCCGGCGTCGATCGAATGCGACTACGAAATCATGCTCGCCCAGCCCGGCACGATCGCCAAGATCGTGGAGGCGGAGCGCCAAGGCGCCGATGCCGTCGTGATCGACTGCATGGGGGATCCAGGTTTGTTCGGGGCGCGCGAATGCGTCTCCATTCCCGTGCTGGGTCCGATGCAGACGGCGATGGGCGTCGCTGCGATGATGGGTCATAAGTTCAGCGTGGTGACGGTGCTCAGCCGCATTCTGCCGATGATCGAGACCCAGGCGGCGGTTTACGGCATGACTTCCAAACTGGCCTCGGCACGTTCGATCGAAATCCCGGTGTTGGAGCTGGAGAAGGATTTGGCCGCAACCAAGCGCGCCCTGATTGCGGAGGCGCGGAAAGCCGTCGTCGAGGACGGCGCCGATTACATCATTTTCGGCTGCACCGGAATGCTCGGCTGCGCCGAGGCGGTGCACGAGGGCCTTCTGAAGGAGGGATTCAACGTCCCCGTTATCGATCCCGTGCCCACGGCGATCAACATCGCCGCGGCGCTGGTGCGTTCGCGACTGTCGCACAGCAAACAGGCGTATCGACCGCCGCCGCGCAAGAACATCGTCGGCTACGCCGCCATCGGCATCGGCGCCCAAAGCCGCGAGGCCGCCGAATAGCGAACGACGGCGCGGGGGACGCAAGATTGGACATGGCCGCGACGGCTACCGTCAACGAGATCGCGAGCGGCTCCCGGCGCGGCGCCTTCGGGCGCCCTCGGAGCCGCCTGTGGCTGCTCGCGGTCCCGATGACGCTGTTCTTCGTCGTGTTCTTCGTTTTGCCGGTATTGTCGCTGCTTGCCGACTCGTTCGACAAGCCGATGGCTGGCCGTGTTGCGCCGCACGGCGACTTCGTGCTTACGAATTTCATCCGCTTCTTTAGTCTTCCGCAGTATTACAATTCGGCGCTGCTCACGATCGAGATTTCGGTCATTTCGTCGATAGTCGCGGCAATTCTCGGGTACCCCCTCGCCTACGTTATCGCGAAGATCGAGCATCCGACATGGAACACCGTTTTGATGATCCTGGTGCTCGCGTCAATGCAGCTCGACGGGGTGATCCGCCTCTACGGAATGATGGTGTTGCTAGGCGACAACGGATTGATCAACGGGACCTTGGCCAGATGGCACTATATCGATAAGCCGCTGCCCCTTATGTACAACGTGTTCGGGGTGATTGTCGGCACCGTTCAGATCACCCTGCCGTTCATGGTGTTGTCGCTGATCGGCATCATCCGCGGGATCCATCCTTCATTCGAGGAAGCGGCGCGCAGCCTGGGGGCGTCACGCTGGCGCGCCTTCCGCAGCGTCACGCTGCCGCTGACGATGCCCGGCTTGCTGGCGGGCATGCTGCTCGTGTTCGCGCTTTCCAGCAGCAGCTACGTGGTGGCGGCGCTGATGGGGGGGTGGAAAGTATGGGTCCTACCGATCCATATCTTTGAACGGATCTCCAACAGCGGGCAATGGCAATTCGGGGCGGCGCTCTCCACGATCCTGTTCGTCATCAATATCAGCGCGGTGTTTGTGTACCAGGCCGTGAGCTCACGCTTGACGGGGGGCCGGACGTGAGAGACGCGGTCCGTTTCCACTGGATCATATGGCTTGGCTCGGCAGCGGCTCTCGTGGTGTTGCTGCTGCCGGTCGTGATCGTCGTCTTGGCGGGGCTCACCGCAGGCGAATATCTGACGTTCCCGCCGCAAGGCCTGTCGCTGCGCTGGATTGCGAACTTCCTCCAGTCGCCCACATTCTTTCCGGCCTATTTGTTCAGTCTTGAACTTGCTTTGATCACGATGGTGATCTCGTCCCTGATGGGCACCATGGCCGCGGTCTACTTGATCCGATCGAGGTCAAAGGGCGTGGCGGCGATGCGCGGCTTGTTCATGTCGCCGATCGTTCTGCCGGGGCTTGTTCTCGGCCTGGCGCTATACGTATTCTATGTCACGACCAACATTGGCCTGGCGCGGACATTCGGCGGTTTGCTCATCGGCCATGTGCTGGTCACCTCACCGTTTGTGCTCGCCACAGTCTCGGCCGCGTTGGTGGGGTTCGACGTATCGCTGGAGGAAGCGGCGCGCAGCCTGGGGGCGGGACCGTTCCAGGCTTTCCGCCTGATCACGCTGAAGATCATTGAACCCTCGGTCGGCGCCGGCGCGATTTTCGCATTCATCATTTCGTTCGGGCAATTCGACCTCTCGCTTTATCTCGGGACGCCGAATCTGACCGGGTTGCCCTACGCGATGTATATTTCGCTGCGCTACAAGTTTGAGCCGACCGCCGCTGCTGCGGGCATCTTTGCGATCGCTCTGGTGGTGGTTTCGATGGTGCTGTCGTCGCGATTGGTGAACTTGACCAAGCTTGTCTCCAACACGCGGCTTCGGTGGTGAGCGACGCGACGAGAAGATCGACGGTTTTCGCGAAGACCTCAACTGAGGGTCGATGTTTCTGGAGTGGGAGACTTAATCATGAAGAAGAAGTTGGAAGCGAATCTGAGCCGTCGCACGGCGCTCAAAGGAGCCGCGGCCGTTGCCGCCACGGCAACCTTTTTCAATATCAACCACGCCTGGTCGAAGGACGTCCTCTGGGACGGCAAGCCGTTCGATGCTGGAGGCGCGACGCTGCGCATCGCCGAATGGGGCGGGTTCTGGGAGGAATCGGTCCGTAAATATTTGCTTTCGGATTTCGAGAAAGAATATAATTGTAAGATTTCGTGGGATTCCGGATTCCCATGGTTCCCCAAATTTACGGCCGGCGGACCGAAGACTCCGTTCTGCGATATCGCGAACTGGAACCTCAAGGATATGTATCAGTCCGCACGAGCGGGCGACTTCTTCCTGCCGCTCGACGATGTCCTGCCCAACATCCCCAATGCGGTCAATCTCTGGGACTTCGCCAAGGTTACCGGCTTGGGCATCACCTGGTCCTACGGACGTTACACTTTCGGTTACCGCACCGACCTCATCGACGCGCCGATCAAAGCCTTTAAGGATTTCTGGCGGCCGTCATTGGCGGGCAAGCGCGGCACTTATGTAACCGTGAACGAACTGCAGATGACGTTGTTTCTGACCTCGTGCGCCGTATTCGGCAAGGACGAGTTCGATTTCAAGGCCGGCTATGAGGCCATGAAAGGGCTGGTTCCGGTCAAGACCAGCGACTTTACCGGCAACATGCAAGCTCTGCTCGAACGCGGAGAGGTGATCGCTTGCAATCAGTGGGACGGCGAAATGTGGGCGATGGAGGATCGCGGGGTGAAAACCGCCCAATACATCTGGGAGGAGAAAAAGCCGCTGTTGACCCAATCGCGCACGATTAGCAAGTATGCCGAGCCCATGCAGAAGAAGCTGGCGTTCGCGTTCATGGATCGGACGCTCGACTCGAAGGTGTTCGGCAAGTTCGCCGATCTTTTCTATCTTCGGCCGACTTGCAAGAATATCGAAATCACCCCGAAAATGGCGACGAAAGGCATTACCAATACAGCCGACTCGGTCAAGGGGTTCTGGATCCCCGATTATCAGAGATATCTCGATCACGCCGACGAGGTCGAGGAGACCGTCAACGCCATTTTCTCCGCGTGATCTCCATGATCGCGTTCGCTGCGTAGAGGAGGCCGCGAATTGGCAACCGTCGAGCTTGTTGCGTTGACCAAAGCGTACAATGGTTTTGTCGCGGTGTCGGAGGTCAACCTCAAAATCGCTTCGGGCGAATTCTTCTCCCTCCTCGGTCCGTCGGGTTGCGGCAAGTCGACCACCCTGCGCATGGTGGCGGGTTTCGTCGCGCCCGACGGAGGCCGCATCCTGATCGACGGCGACGACATCGTTCACCGACCGCCGGAGAAGCGCGACGTCGGAATCGTGTTCCAGAACTATGCGATTTTCCCGCATATGAACGTGGCGGACAACATCGCTTTCGGCCTGCGAATGCGCAAGGTGGAAAAAGCCGCGATCGAGCGGCGCGTGCGCGAAGCTTTGTTGCAGGTGGGGTTGTCGGGTTACGAGCGGCGCTTCCAAAGGGACCTCAGCGGCGGCGAGCAGCAGCGCGTTGCGCTCGCCCGCGTGCTCGTCACGCAACCGCGCATTCTCTTGCTCGACGAACCGCTGAGCGCGCTCGACAAGACGTTGCGCGAGGAGATGAAATACTGGATCAAGGAGCTGCAGAAGACCCTCGGCATCACCACGATCTACGTCACGCACGACCAAAGCGAGGCGCTCACCATGTCCGATCGGATCGGCGTGATGAACAAGAGCCGCGTCGTCCAAGTCGGCACGCCGAAGGAGATCTACGAGAGCCCGAGCGACCTGTTCGTCACCACCTTCATCGGCGAATCGAACCTGCTCGACGGGACTGTCGGGCGGTCGAGCGCCGACTCGGTCGAGCTCATTCTGACCGATGGAAGCCAGGTTCGCGCGCCGCCGCGCAAGGGACTCGCCGCGGGCCAGCGGGTCAAGCTGGTGATACGGCCGGAGAACATCCTGCTCGACGGCGCCGAGCTCGGCGGCCTCGCCCGCCTGCCCGCGGTGGTCGAGGCGAGGATCTACCAGGGCGCGCTGATCCGTTACCGGTTGACCGCGGCCGGGCAGACGCTGGTCGCGGAAGTGCAGAATCAGGCGGGTCGCCCGCAGCACGACGCGCATAGCGCAGTCGCCGTCTACTGGAATCCGGAACGGACCGAGGTGCTGCCGGTCGAATAGCGGCGCGGGCCGGCGAGCCGAGCGTCACGCACGAGGGGGACGAATTCGCGATGCGAATTGGCATTGACGTGGGGGGGACGAACACCGACGCCGTCCTGATGAACGGGCTCGACGTGCTCGGCTGGCGTAAAAGACCGACGACGCCCGACGTCGGCGCCGGCATCATCGAAGTGTTGCGCGATCTGCTCGCGCAGACCAAGGCGTCCGCGTCGGACGTCCAGGCGGTGATGATCGGCACCACCCATTTCACCAACGCCATCGTCGAGCGCCGGCGGCTCGTCGAAGTCGCCGCCATCCGCTTGGGATTGCCCGCCACCCGCTCGCTGCCGCCACTGACCGACTGGCCGGCCGACCTCGCCGCCGCGGTGGGCCGGCATCGCTACATGCTGAAAGGCGGCAACGAGTTCGACGGCCGCGAGATCGCGCCGCTCGACGAGCTCGGCTTGCGCGAAGTCGCCGCCGACGTTCGGCGCAAGCGGATTACCGCGGCGGCGATCAGCTCGGTGTTTTCGCCCGTGACCGCCGAGATGGAGCAGCGCGCGGCCGAGATCCTCGCGAACGAAGTTCCGGGCATTCGCCTGTCGCTGTCGCACGAGATCGGGCGGATCGGCTTTCTGGAGCGCGAAAACGCAACGGTGATGAACGCCTGCCTCGTCGATCTCGCGTTCGCGGTCGTTTCGTCGTTCCGCCGGGCGTTGCGCGAGCTCAAGATCGAGGCGCCTTTCTTCATCAGCCAGAACGACGGCACGCTGATGGCGCCCCAGCATGTCGAACGCTATCCCGTGCTCACCTTCGCCTCCGGTCCGACCAATTCGATGCGCGGCGCCGCGCTGCTCGCCGGACTCAAGGAGGCGATGGTGGTCGATATCGGCGGCACCACCTCGGATGTCGGCATGCTGTTGCACGGTTTCCCGCGCGAGGCCGCGGTGTCGGTGGATATCGGCGGCGTGCGCACCAATTTCCGCATGCCGGACGTGCTCGCGATCGGGCTCGGCGGCGGCAGCCTGGTGCGCGACGGCGGCGCACGCATCGGCCCCGACTCGGTCGGCTACGAGCTCACCAGCAAGGCCTTGGTGTTTGGCGGGGACGTCCTTACCACGACGGATGTCGTCGTGGCGGCGGGACTCCAGGATATCGGGGACCGCGCCCGCGTCAAACATCTGGCACCCTCGCTCATCGAAACCGCGCTCGACACCATCCACAGCATGGCCGACACCGCCGTCGACCGCATGAAAACCAGCGCGGAGCCGATGCCGGTGATCCTGGTGGGCGGCGGCGCGATCCTCGTTTCGCGCGGCCTGCCCTCGGCGTCCGAAGTCGTGCGTCCGTCGCACTCCTCGGTCGCCAACGCGATCGGGGCGGCCGTCGCGCAGGTCGGCGGCGAGGTCGATCGCGTGTTCGCGGTCGAGGGACAGAGCCGCGACGCGGTGCTGGACATCGCCAAGCGCGAGGCGATCGATCGCGCCGTCGCCGCCGGCGCCGACAAAGAGACGGTCAAGATCGTCGACGTCGACGACGTGCCGCTCGCCTATCTCCCCGGCAACGCCACTCGCATCCGCGTCAAGGCGGTCGGCGATCTGTTGATGCGCTGAGGATCGAGGAAGGGAGAGAAGCGATGCGGCAGTTGGATCGGCAGGACCTGATGGATCTCGCGGTCGGGGCCGCGTTTCTGGGAACGGGCGGAGGCGGCGATCCCTATATCGGGCGGCTGATGGTGCAGGCCGCGATGGACGAGGGCAAGACGGTCGTCATTCTCGATCCGAGCGAGGTTCCCGACGACGCGCTGGTGATTCCGACCGCGATGATGGGCGCGCCAACGGTGCTAGTCGAAAAGATCCCCAGCGGCGACGAGGCGGTGGCGTCGCTGCGAAAGCTCGAGGCGTATCTCGGCCGCAAGGCCTTTGCGACAATGCCGATCGAATGCGGCGGCATCAACTCCACGATTCCCCTCGTCGTCGGCGCTTTGACCGGCCTGCCCGTGGTCGACGCCGACGGCATGGGCCGCGCCTTTCCCGAATTGCAGATGGAGACTTTCAGCGTGCTGGGCGTGCGGGGCTCGCCGATGGTGGTGACCAACGAATACGGCGACAGCGCGTTGATCGAGGCGCACGACGACAAGTTCATGGAGTGGCTGTCTCGCGGCGTCGCGATCCGCATGGGCGGCGCCGCCTATATCGCGGAATATTCGATGAGCGGCGCGGACGTCAAGCGCACGGCGGTGCCCAACACGATCTCGCTCGGCGTCCGCATCGGACGCTGCTTGCGCGAGGCTAAAAAGAGCCACAAGAGCCCGATCGAATCCCTGCTGCGGATGCTGCCCGAAACCCTTTACTCCTATGGGCGGGTGATCTGGCGCGGTAAGGTGATCGACGTGAAGCGCGAAACCAAGATGGGCTGGGCGCTGGGCTTCGCCAAGATCGAGGGGGTCGAAGAGTGGAAAGGCGTGATGGAGATCCAGATTCAGAACGAGAATCTGATCGCCCGCGTGGACGGCAAGGTTTGCGCCATCGTCCCGGACCTGATCTGCGTGATGGAGGCCGAGACCGCCGAGCCGATCACCACGGAATACCTGCGTTACGGCCAACGGGTCGTGGTGGTCGCGGTCGCCGTGCCGCCGATCATGCGCACGCCCGAGGCGCTCGAAGTTTTCGGTCCCAAGGGCTTCCGGATCGACGAACCCTACACGCCGATCGAGCAACTCGCGTGACGGCCGGCTCTCCCGGACGCCGGCGCGGCCCCCAGGCGACGTGACAAAAGCCCAGAGGAGCAAACGAACGTGATCAGAATCGGAATCGACGTCGGCGGCACCAACACCGACGCCGTCGTCATGGAGGGGCAGCGCGTCATCGCCAGCTTCAAGGCGACCACATCCCCCGACGTCACCACCGGCGTGCGCGAGGCCCTGACGGGCGCGCTCAAACAGTCGGGCGTCGCCGCCGGCTCGGTGGCGGTGGTCGCGCTCGGAACCACCCACTTCACCAACGCGGTCGTGCAGCGGCGCGATCTCGCGCCGACGGCGGCGGTGCGGCTCGGCCTTCCGGCCACGCAGGCGCTGCCGCCGATGGTCGACTGGCCGCCCGACCTGCGCGACGCGATCGGCAATCACGCCTATTTCGCCCATGGCGGCCACGAATTCGACGGGCGCGCGATCACTCCGCTGGATCCGGCCGAGCTGCGCAAAATCGCCAAGGACATCGTCAAGAAGAAGATCCGCACCATCGCGATCAGCTCGGTGTTCAGCCCGGTCAACCCCGAGGTGGAGCGCCAGGCCGGCGAGATTTTCGCCGCCGCGGCGCCCGGCGCGCATATCACCTTGTCGAGCGATATCGGACGCATCGGCCTGCTGGAGCGCGAGAACGCGGCGATCATGAACGCGTGCCTGCGCGACCTCTCGCGCGCCGTCATGGGTGCCTTCCGGGAAGCGCTCGAGAGCACCGGCGTTTCCGGGCGGTTCTTCCTCACGCAGAACGACGGCACGCTGATGGACGCGCGCTTCGCCGAGCGCTTCCCCGTGCTCACCTTCGCGAGCGGCCCGACCAATTCGATGCGCGGCGCCGCGTTCCTTTCGGGCGTGCAGGACGGGATCGTGATCGATGTCGGCGGCACCACCACCGACGTCGGCTCGCTGCACAAGGGCTTCCCCCGCCAGGCCACCGTGGCGGTCGAGATCGGCGGCGTTCGCACGAATTTCCGAATGCCCGACGTGTTCTCGATCGGCCTGGGAGGTGGCTCGTTGGTGGTCGAGGAGAAGCCGGGCGGCGCGGTGACCGTCGGTCCCCGCTCGGTCGGGTACCGGCTCACGACAGACGCGCTGATCTTCGGTGGCAAGACCTTGACGACCAGCGACATCATCGTCGCGGCGGGCCGCGCCGACTTCGGTGATCGATCCAAGGTCGCTCACCTTTCGCCGGCGCTGATCGCCAAGACGAGGGCGCGTATTATGGAGATGGCGCAGAACGCCGTCGAGAGGTCGCGCCTTTCGCCCGAACCGCTGCCGGTGGTCGTAGTCGGCGGCGGCAGCATCCTGCTCGATGCGAAGATCGGCGACCTTGACGTGATGAAGCCGAATCATTTTGCCTGTGCGAACGCGGTGGGCGCCGCCATCGCCCAGGTGAGCGGCGAAGTCGACCGGATTTACATGCTGAGCAAAATGAAGCGCGAGGACGCGCTGGCCGACGCCAAGCAAAAGGCGACTGACGCCGCGGTCGCGGCCGGCGCGCGCGCCGACAGCGTGGCGATTGTCGATGTCGAGGACGTACCGCTCGCCTACATCCCCGGCAATGCGACGCGCGTGCGCGTCAAGGCTGTCGGCGAACTCGCGCTTTAGAATCACAGACCCATCCTGACGACTGGCGGAACCCGGAGAACGCCGCAATGAGCAGCAAGCCAACCAAGCGCAAGGCCACTCCTCGCGCCGAAGTCAAGACGGCCGGCCAGGCCAGGACGACCGGCGCCAAGGCCAAGGCGCCGAAGTCCAAGGCCGGAGCGTCCGCCAAAATCGAGAAGGCCGCGCCGCGGGGCATGATCGGCGTCGCCGACCTCGACGACATTGCGGTGGGCGGGGCGATCCTCGGCACAGGCGGCGGAGGCGATCCCTATATCGGCAAACTGATGGCGCAGCAGGCGATCCGCAAGTACGGCGAGGTGCGAATGATCGACGTCGCCGAGGTCAAGGACGACGACCTCGTAGTTCCCTGCGCGATGATGGGCGCACCGACGGTGATGGTTGAAAAGATCCCGCAAGGCGAGGAGATCCTGACCGCGTTCCGCAAGCTCGAGCGGTTCCTCGGCAAGAAGATCGGCGCGATTCTGTGCGCGGAGGCCGGCGGCCTCAATTCGACCATCCCGTTCGTGATCGGCGCGATGACCGGCATTCCGGTGATCGACGGCGACGGAATGGGGCGCGCCTATCCCGAATTGCAGATGGTCACCTTTACCTTGCACGGGGTCTCGGCGACGCCGATGGTGGTCGTCGACGACAAAGGCAACTGCATTCTGCTCGAATGCATCGACAACAAATGGACCGAGCGGCTTGCGCGCGCCGCCACCATCGAAATGGGCGGTTCCGTGCTGATCTCGCTCTACCCGATGAGCGGCGCGATCGCGAAAAAGTCGGCGGTGCGTGGCACGCTGACGCTTGCTCGTCGCCTGGGCGAAATCCTGCGCGAGAGCCGCACCACGCATGCCGACGCGGTTGCGGCGATCCAGTCGAAGCTCGGCGCCGCGACGATCTTCCATGGCCGGGTGACGGACATCGCCCGCCGCACCGAGACCGGGTTCGCGCGCGGCGACGCCAAGTTCGCGGGCGTCGACGAATATCGCGGCCACAATTATCGAATCGAATTCCAGAACGAATTCCTGATCGCCGAACGCGACGGCCATCCGATCGTCACCACCCCCGACCTCATCACGCTGCTCGACGCGGACACCGGCGTGCCGATCACGACCGAAACGTTACGGTTTGGGTTGCGCGTCGTCGCGATCGCGATTCCTTGCGCGCCGCAATGGCGCACGCGCGCGGGGCTCGCGCTGGTCGGGCCGCATTATTTCGGCTACAAGGTCGATTACCACCCGTTCAAAGCGTCTCGTTGACGAAGTTGCGGCCAGGATCAACCATGAGCGACCTCGGATCGGCCGCTTCCAACGCCAAGTCGCGCGGCTTTCAGCGGCCCAGAGATCCCGGCCCGCCGCGCGATTTCTATGGCTACGGTCCCAATCCGCCGGATCCGAAATGGCCGGGGGGCGCCCGCATCGCGGTCAATATCAACCTCAACGTCGAAGCCGGCGGCGAGCATTGCCTGCTTGAGGGTGACGACCGCTCGGAAGACGCGCTCAACGATATCGGCCTGCCGCGCTACCAAGGAGCGCGCAGCCCGACAGTCGAATCCGCGTTCGAATACGGGCCGCGCAGCGGCTGCTGGCGATTGTTGCGCATCTTCAAACGTTTCGAGATCAAGGTTAGTATCCTGGGAGTCGTCCGCGCGCTTGAGCAATGTCCGGACCTGACGCAGGCCTTTGTCGCCGACGGGCACGAGATCGTCAGCCATGGCTACCGTTGGCTTGACTATCTCGAAATCGACGAGGAGACCGAGCGCGAGCATATTCGCCTCGGTTTCGAAAGCATCAAGAAGCTCACGGGCCAGCCCCCGGTAGGCTGGTTCAACGGCAGGCCCAGCAACAATACCCGGCGCCTGCTAGTCGAGCACGGCGGCTTCCTCTACGACCGCGACTATCTGGGCGACGAACTGCCGTTCTGGGTGAAGTTCGGCCGGCGGAGCCATCTCGTAATCCCGATTTCCTTTGAGACCAACGACAACCGATTCGATTGCAACTCAGGCTTCCGCACCGCCGATGGATTCGCGCGTTATATGATGGATTGTTTCGACCTGCTCTACGAGGAAGGGGCCGAACATCCCAAAATGATGGCGATCAATCTGCACGATCGTCTCATCGGCCGGCCGGCGCGCGCAGTCGGGCTGATCAAGTTTCTTGAATACGCGCGCATACACGACCGCGTTTGGTTTTGCACCGGGCGGGAAATCGCGGAGCATTGGCGCAGGGAGCATGCTCCCCTAGATGATTGACATAGACTGCGATGGCGTTGTCACGTTGACACTTGTTACTTGTCAATAGCGGTGGCAGCCCCTCGCACGGCTCGGAACTCAGGTTAACGACGATTTTGCCTTGACGCGGCGGCGTGATTCTCTGGGGGCCCTGATTCGCTTGGGGGCGCCACATGGACGACACAGCCGACTTTTTCGCCGACGAG
>Ga0181536_10002713_pt1 | contig 19688 bp, 16 predicted proteins | sample PEATcosm2014_Bin_41_FD_121105 | JGI IMG/M metagenome (GOLD analysis project Ga0181536, IMG submission 121105) | Peatland microbial communities from MTU Mesocosm Facility, Houghton, MI, USA - PEATcosm2014_Bin17_60_metaG | ecosystem: Environmental > Terrestrial > Soil > Wetlands > Peat | place...
CCCGGGTCAGGTACTCCTGGCTGAAGTTTGCTCAGCAGTTTCCACAGGGACCGAGCGGCACGTCGTCGACCTCGCTCGCAAGAGCCTTCTCGGAAAAGCCCGCCAGCGCCCGCAGGATGTCAAACGCGTTCTCCAGAAAATGCGGACGGAAGGCATCCGGTCAACTCTGACTCAGGTATCCGCGAAGTTAAACGACCCCATGCCGCTCGGCTACTCCGCGGCTGGGTTAGTACTCGAATGCGGCGCCGGAGTTCAGGAGTTCAAGCCTGGGGACCGCATTGCCGCCCTCGCTCCTCACAGCGGAATCGCTGCCGTGGGGCGCAATCTCTGCGCGCTCATTCCGGATCAGGTCAGCTTCGAGCAAGCCGCCTATACATCCATCGCCGCCATTGGCCTGCAGGGCGTTCGGCTCGCTCAGGCGAATCTCGGGGAATCGGTCCTCGTTATCGGACTCGGGCTGATCGGACAGATCTGCGTCTCCCTCCTCAAAGCGCAGGGTTGCCGCGTGTTCGCAACGGATTTTGAATCGTCGAAGCTCGACTTGGCGCGGTCGCTCGGCGCGGATGAGGTCGCCACGGGATCGCCACTCGATCGCGTTAAGCAGTTCACCGGAGGCGCCGGGGTGGACGCCGTCGTCATCACAGCCGCGACCGAAAGCAACGAACCGATTGAGTTCGCCGCGGAAGCCTGCCGCACCAGAGGACGAATTGTCCTGGTCGGGATGGTCGGCCTCGATATTCCCCGTCAGCCATTTTTCAAAAAGGAACTATCCTTCACGGTATCGGCTGCACTGGGGCCCGGCCGTTGGGATCCGCTCTACGAGGAAAAAGGCATCGACTATCCTGCCGGCTTCGTCCGCTGGACCGCGCAACGCAACATGCAGGCCGTGCTCGACCTGATGAGTCAGGGCAAGCTGCCTGTCGAGAAGCTGACTTCCCACCGTTTCCCCGTCGATCGCGCAGCCGAAGCGTACGACCTCATTACCGCGCGGCGCGAACCGTTCCTTGGCATCCTTCTCGAATACGGCGACCCGGGACGGCCGGCGCGAACCATCCAACTAAAACCCCGCCATCCAGTCAACGGCCAGCTCGGCGTGAGTCTGATCGGCGCCGGGAACTTCGCGCGCCTCGTGATGCTGCCCGCGCTGTCCGAAATCGGCGGCATAAACTGGCGCGGAGTCTGCACGGCGAAAGGCATTACGGCCGAAAGCACTGGTCAACGCACCGGATTCGAGTTCGCTACTACCGACATCGCGGAAATCTGGAAAGACGCCGCAACATCGGCCGTCTTCATCGCAACGCGGCACAACCTGCACGCGGACCTCGTCGTCGCGGCGCTCCGCGCGGGTAAGCATGTATTTGTCGAAAAGCCGCTCTGCATCACGGAAGAGGAACTCGAGAGCATCGCCGCCTGCGTGGAAGATCTGGGATCGGAGTGCCCTGTGCTCACAGTCGGTTTTAACCGGCGATTCGCTCCCGGAACAGCGCGGCTGAAATCGTTCTTCAGCGACGTTGCGCCGCTGAGCATAACCTACCGATTTGCTCCCCCGTACATTCCGCCGGATCACTGGACGCAGGACCCGGAGATCGGCGGCGGACGAATCATCGGCGAAGCCTGCCACGCCATTGACGCGTGTGCGGCGATTGCCGGCTCGCCGCCGGTGAAGGTGTATGCCGAATCGGCTGGCATGGCGGGCGCTCTGCAGACCTCCGACGACAGAGTCTTCATCACCATTCGTCACGCGAACGGCAGCGTCTCGGCGGTGTCGTATCAGGCTGGCGGAGATACCGCCTTTCCGGTGGAGCGCATCGAGGTGATCGCATCGGGCCGCAGCGCGACTCTCGACGGCTGGCAGGAGGGACAGCTCTGGACCAAGGGCCGATGCGAAAAATTCTCCGCGCACAAAGATCGCGGCCACAAAGCCGGGTTTGCCGCCTTTCTCGCGGCTTGCCATGAGGGCGGGCCGTGGCCGATTCCCTGGGAAGATCTCTACGGCGTCACATGGGCATCGCTTAATGCAGTGCGCAGTCTGCGTGAAGGCGAATCGTTCTCGTTATAACGCCGGCTCTGAACCATGTGCGGCATCGCCGGAATTTTCCACTACGCTGACCCCGACCGTCCCGTCGACCGCGATCTGCTCGTCAGAATGACGCGCCGCCTCGCTCACCGCGGGCCGGACGGCGAGGGATTCCATGTCGAGGGCAATATCGGCCTCGGCCATCGGCGCCTCTCAATCCTCGACCTCACGCCCACCGGCGCGCAGCCGATGCCGAATGACGACGGCACGTGCTGGATCACCTATAACGGGGAGTTTTACAACCACCTTGATTTTCGGCCGCGCCTCGCCGCCAAAGGCCATCGCTTCCGCGGATCCTCCGATACCGAAACCCTGCTTCGCCTGATGGAGCAGGACGGTCCCGACGCTCTGCCCGAGACAGCCGGAATCTTCGCCTTTGCATTCTGGGATTCGCGTCAGAAGGTGCTGACGCTGGCGCGCGACCATCTTGGAGTCAAACAGCTCTACTTTCACGATGACGGGCGACGTATCGTTTTCGCCAGTGAAATCAAGGCTCTCCTCGAAGATCCCGAAGTTCCGCGCGAACCCGATCCGGAAGCCATCAACCAGTACCTGCATTTCCACACCGCGCTGTTCGAGCGAACCTTCTTCAGGAACGTTCATCAGTTGCGCGCCGGCGAGTTCCTGCAGATTTCGCGCCACGGCGCCGTCCTCCGCACGTGGTGGTCTCCGCAGGACTGTTCCAGGCAAAATCGTCCGGAAAGGGAACTGGTTGACGACCTGCGTCACCATCTCACACAGATCGTCTCGCAGCAGTTGATGGCCGACGTGCCCGTAGGCGCTTTTTTCAGTGGCGGTATCGATTCCAGCGCCATCGCCGCCCATGCCTCGCAAGCCGGCAAACCACCCATCTGTTTCGGAGTCCACTTTTCAGGACAGGGCGTCACCGATGAGCGTCCTTTTCAGGAAGCCGCTGCCCACGCCCTCGGTCTCGATCTCCGGCTGATCACGATGGACGGCTCCTCGTTCCCGGACGATTTGTCCCGGCTCATGTATCACCAGGATGAGCCAGTGATTGGCGCCGCCATGTTTCCGATGTCGCGGGTCAGTGAACTCGCGGCGCGCGAGGTCAAGGTCTGCCTGGGAGGTCAGGCAGCCGATGAGATCTTCGGCGGGTATGCGCGCTATGCGCTGGGCCGGCCGGCACACGTGATGCGCTCCTGGTTTCAGGGACGCCGTTCTGTTGCGCATGCACGGACGCCCGAAGAAACCGAAGTCGGAGGGAACCTCTCGAAGCAGATGGCGGAGGGAGGCACCCTGTACCGTCTGGCGCGCAACGTCCGCCATCTTGCGGACTGGAAGACGCGCTACTTCGAGCACTTCGCTGAAGTGCCTGAGGCATCCTGGAGACACGTCTTCGCGGCCCCGGAAATCTGCTCGAGAGAACGGTGCCGGCAGATCTTTCGTGAAACGGTCGGCCGTGGAACCGCTTCCGACCCCACCGACCAGATCATGCTCTGGGATGTGCAGACCTATCTCACCGGTCTGTTCCATCAGGACGACCGGATGAGTATGGCGGCAAGCCTCGAGTCGCGGGTTCCTTTTGCCGATCCCCGCATGATCCGCTTTGCCTTTGCGCTCGATCCCGATCTGAAGATACGCGGCGCCGCTTCGAAATGGATTCTGCGTCAGGCTGTTGCGGATGTACTTCCCACGCTGGTTCTGAATCGGCGAAAGGTTGGATTCGATACCCCGGCAGACCGCTGGATTCGACAGAATCACGCCGGTTTTGTCCGCGAGACTCTTTTGTCGGCGCGCGCCCGGCAGCGCGGCTTGTTCGATACGCACGGGATCGAATCGCTCCTTGACAATCCGCATTCGTCACGATGGTTCAACATCGTCTGGAAGGCGCTTTCGATCGAAGTCTGGGCATCGATTTTCCTCGATGGAAGCCCCCGCTCCCGCCCTTGGCCGGAAGACAGGATGGAACTCAATTCCAGGACCGCGGAAGCTACGGCCGAAAGCCCCTTGTCGGCGGGCACCCTCCTTCGGGAGTGCCGGGAACTGGGGGCCGGGCGCACCCTCGCACGAGGAGTGTGGGAACTGAAAACCAGAAGCGGCCTCTTGAGGGTCGCGCCGATGACAGAGACCGCCCCTGAGGAGCAAGTCCTTGCACCGGGCGCATTCACTCGCCTGCCGTTTGCCGATCCTCTCGTCGTCGGCCGCACCGTGCGCTCCCTCATTGCGGAAGAAAAAACTCTGGAACTGGCCTCTCTTGCATCCCAGGCCACACGCGGACGCATTCTCTGCTTCGGCAGATGGATGGCTGATTTCGGCATGCCGATTGACTGGCATCGCGATCCGACGAACGATAATCGATGGCCAGCCGATCTTCACTGGTCCAGAACACTGCGTCTCGGCAGCAGTCTCGGAGAGATCAAGTTCCTGTGGGAAGCAGCCAGATTCCCGCAGGCCTACACGATGGCGCGGGCCGCAGCGCTCGATCCCGGCGCCGCTCCGATTCTGGCCTCGGCGTTCTATTCGCAGATCGAAGACTTCATTCAGCGGAATCCGCGAGGTCTCGGCGTCCATTGGGCTTCCGGCCAGGAGGTCGCTCTCCGCCTGCTGGCATGGCTGTTTGGCATCCATGTATTTTCCGCCCTTGCGCCGCCGCCGGATTCCCTTCAGGACATGATCGGCCGTCACATCACGGTCTCGGCTGCGCATATCGCCGGCCACATCGAGTATGCGCGGGGCGCTGTCTATAACAATCATCTGCTGACTGAAGCCCTGGGTCTTTACGTCGCCGGCAGTCTGCTGCAGGGCTCTTCAGCGCAGCGCTGGCGCGACGATGGCTTCAACACTCTGATCGAACAGGCGGACCGGCAGATCTATACCGATGGTTCGTACATTCAGCAGTCGCATAATTATCATCGCGTCGCCATGCAACTCTATGTTTGGGCTACCGCTTTCCGGCGAGCTGGCGGCAAATCGGCCCCGCCCCAGTGGATCGCCGCCATGGAGCGCTCTCTCGATTTTCTGCTGGCGCACCAAAATCCCGATGACGGCCGGCTGCCCAACTACGGATCGAACGACGGTTCGAGGCCCATTGCCTTGGCCTCCAGCGACTTTTCCGACTTCCGGCCGATTCTCCAGACGCTGAGTGTCGCGACGCGAGGCGAGCGACTCTATGAGCCGGGCGCCTGGGACGAAATGCCTCTGTGGTTTTTCGGCCCGGAAGTTCTCGATCTGCCCCTCCGGATTCCGAACCGCACTTCCGTGTCGTTCGGCGACACCGGATTCCACGTGCTCCGCGGCAAGGAGCCCGATTCGTTTTGCTCTTTTCGCTGCGGCGCGATTCGCGACCGCTTTTCTCAGATCGATATGCTTCACGTCGATGTCTGGTGGCGCGGGGAGAACGTGCTCGTCGATGCCGGAAGCTATCTCTACAACGGCCCGCGGCGCTGGCACAATCACTTCCTGCGCACGGAGAGTCACAACACGGTTCGGATCGACGGCCAGGATCAGATGCTTCACGTCCGCCAGTTCAAGACTCTGTACCCGACCGAAGCCCGGCTTTTGCGGTTCGAAGATCACGCCGAATGGGCGATCTGCGACGGAGAGCACTACGGGTATCGGCGAATCGGGCAGTGTGTTCACCGCCGCAGCATACTGTTTGCGAAGGAAGGTGGATTGTGGGTCGTGGTTGATTCGATCACCGGTCCGGGCGCCCATGAGGCGCGCCTCCACTGGCTGGCCGGACCGTACGATTACGAATTCGAAATGTTTGATGCTTGCCTGCGCCTCAATACTCCCGCAGGACCGTTTTCCGTAACGATACTGGATGCCGCAGGAGATCCCGTCCGGACTGCGAACGTGGTTTCGGGCGCCGCGGAAGGAGCTCCGCGCGGCTGGCTGTCACGATACTACGGAGAAAAAGTCCCTGTTCCTTCGTTAGCCGCCACGCAATCGGGACCGCTCCCCCATACCTTTGTAACGCTGCTCGCTGGTGGGACCCCGCGGGCATGCATATCAGGCGACGTCTGGAGCATCGCGCTGGGTGAGAACGTCGTTCGTTTCCGCATCGAAGCCGGCTCTTTTGCCGATGTCGCCGTTGTGTCCGATCGGGTGCCGGAACTAAAGCAATGAAAATCCTGGTAATCCACCAGTATTACCTGATGCCTGGTCAATCCGGCGGGTCCCGCTTTAATGAAATGGCCAGGCGATGGGCGGCTCAGGGGCATCAGGTTGCCGTCATCGCCGGCACGGTGAATCACGACACGGGGCAGGTTCCGAGCCAATATCGCGGGCGCTGGATAACAAAAGAGCGGGACGGAGCGGTCTCGGTCTATCGCTGTCGCGTGCCCGCCACATACGGCCGGAGCTATCTGGGCCGAATGTGGGCATTTCTTGGGTTCACTCTGTCGGCGTCAACTGCCGCGCTGCGGGCTGAGCGCGCCGACGTCGTCATCGCGACCTCGCCGCCGTTGGTTGCCGTGATTCCCGGCTGGATCGCCGCGCGCTGCTCGTTCCGGCCCGCGCCGTGGATCTTCGAGATCCGTGATCTTTGGCCGGAAAGCGCGATCACTACCGGTGTCATCGGAGCGAAGTCGCTGCTGGCCAGGCTACTCTATGGGCTTGAGCGGTGGGCTTGCCGGAGCGCATCGAAAATTAATGTCCTGACACCGGCGTTCCAGGAAGACATTGAACGACGTGGACTCGCAACCCGCGACAAGATTGTTTTTGTGTCGAATGGCGTCGATACCAGCGCATTTCATCCTCAGCCACGCGACAACGCGGCACGGCGCGAGTTTGGCTGGGGCGATCGTTTTGTCGCGTTGTACGCCGGAGCGCATGGCCGGGCAAACGCTGTCGGTCAGCTTGTGAATGCCGCCGAGGAATTGCGCGGCCGCTCGGATATTTTGATTGCCTGCGTTGGCGATGGTCCGGAGCGTGCGCGTATCGAAAAGGAAGCGGCCCTGCGCGGACTCGACAACATCCGATTTTATGGACCGCGCCCGAAAAGCGAGATGCCGGAGATCGTTAACGCCTGCGATGCCGGGATTGCGGCGCTTCAGAACAACCCGACTTTCCGCACGGTCTACCCTAACAAGGTGTTCGATTATATGTCCTGCGCGCGTCCGGTGGTTCTGGCGATCGATGGAGCAGCCCGCCGGCTGGTATGCGATCAGGCGGGCGCCGGCATTTTCGCAGAACCCGAAAACGGAAAGGCGATCGCCGACGCCGTCCTTCAGCTTGCCGCGGACCCCGCGAGGTGCGCTGAACTGGGCCGTAACGGCCGCCAATGGGTGATGGCCAATGCGAGCCGCGACCAGCTCGCCCTCCGTTACCTGGAAATCATGCAGGACCTGGCTGCGCGTCCGGCAACACCGCTGGAGATGGTGACGTGAAAAAGCTCGTAATTCTGGGGGCGGGTGGCTATGCGCAGGAAGTACTTTGGGTCGTTGACGACATCAACGAGCGGTTTCCGGAGTTTGAGTTCAAAGGCTTCGTCGATCCAAAGGCGCCGCAGCGAAAGGGACAGCAACTGTATGGCCGGCCGGTCATCGGCGGATTTGAGACAGCACGGGATCTTCCGGGCGATATTTACTTCTGTTGTGGCATCGGGGATCCGCGCTCCAGAATGAAGGAATGTCTCGCTGCGGAGGCGCTGGGCTGGAAGCCGGTCACGCTGATTCATCCGTCGGTCATCGTTGCGAAATTCTGCCGGATTGGCGAGGGGACTGTAATCGGCGCGGGTTCGATCCTCGCCCCCCATGCGACCGTCGGCAGGCACTGTGCCATCAACAATCACGCCGGCGTCGGGCATGATTCCGTGCTTGGAGATTATGTCGTTCTCTCCCCCGGCTCACGTATCAGCGGCAATGCGAAAATCGAAGATCTGGTCTTGATTGGCACGAATGCCGTGGTATACGTTGGCAGGACGATGGGAAGGGGCTCACTGCTGGGAGCGAATTCATTTCTCGTGACGAATCTCGCCGCGGGCCGGAGTGCTGTCGGCAATCCCGCGAAGCCGTTTACCTCGAAAGTGGGCGGCGGGATCTGCACGCACCGGGAACCGGACCAAAGCGAATTGCCGACGGGATGACCAGAGCCGAGTTCATCCGAGATTTTGCCGAGGTTCTCGGAACGACTCCGGACTTGCTCGACCTCGGAACCGAACTGGGAACCCTCGATGCATGGGATTCCGTGGCTTATCTTTCCACGCTGGTGATGATCGACGACAAGCTGGGCGTCAATCTTTCTCCGGACGCTTTGCGGAATGCGATCACGATGGGCGACATTCTGAAGGCAGTCGAATCGAAGTTGGAAGGATAAGCGCGCAGGATTTCTTCAGGTCATTTCATGTCCACCGCCATCCTCGATGTTGAGTACGAACTCGGTCGGGACACGCTCAGCTACGAGGATCTGGAGCGCAGATTCGGCGCGGACGTAATGAAAAAGGCGCTTTCCGGTTCCGGCATCCGCGACCGCCGTATAGCGCCGGAAGGGGTTTGCGGGTCGGATCTGGCCTTCGCCAGTGCCACCCGGCTGCTGGAACGCACGGGTTTCGATCGTGGCCGAATCGATCTGCTGATCTTCTGTTCGCAGAGCGCCGATTACATTCTTCCCACCACCGCGTGTATTCTCCAGGACAAGCTTAGCTTGAGTAAATCCTGCGCGGCATTCGACCTGAACCTTGGGTGCAGCCAATACATATACGCGCTTGGTGTCGCGCATGGAATGATTTCATCCGGCATCGCAAGCTGCGCCCTGGTTCTCACCGGCGACACGATGAGCCGGACCGTGCACCCCATGGACCGCTCGGTGGTGACTCTGCTCGGAGATGGCGGCAGCGCGAGTTTGCTGACCAGGACGCGGGAAGGCTGGGGTTTCCTGGGATTTGATTTTGGTACGGATGGTTCGGGTTATAAGAACCTGATGATCCCGGCGGGAGGGTTCCGCCTGCCCCGATCGGAGGCAACAGCCTGCGAAGTGCGGGATCCGGAAGGCAATATACGCAGCCAGAACGACATGTATATGAATGGTCTGGCGATCTTCCATTTCGCTATTTGGGTTGTTCCCGAAACCGTCGACCGGTTACTTCGAAAGTTGTCTCTGACGACAGAAGACATCGATCTGTTCCTGTTCCATCAGGCCAATAAGTTCATGCTTGAGTATTTATTCAAAAAACTGCGGATCCCGCCGGAAAAGAGACATATATTCATTGAGTCAATTGGAAATACCAGCGGGTCTTCCGTGCCGATTGTGCTGGCGGATGCGATGCAGGCGGGCAAGATCAAACCCGGCGCTCTGGTTTTCATGATGGCGTTCGGCGTGGGTTTATCCTGGGCAGCGACCGTTATCCGCTGGCCGGAAAGCGCTGGCTCCCCGCTCTGAAGCGCTCATAACCGATGATGAGAGACTTCGAAGGACGCACGTTTTTGATCACGGGTGGTTCCTCCGGCATTGGCCGGGCCTGCGCACTCCGGCTGGCGTCCCGCGGCGCGCGGCTCGTGCTCCTGGGCCGGGATGAGGGCCGTCTCATGACCGGATTCGACCCACAGACTGTGGCCTCATTCCTGCATTGTGACCTCGCGAATCCCGAATCGCTGCGCGCGGCGGTAGCGGGGCTTGGGGAGAAGGCAGCGACTTTACACGGTTGCGTTCTGGCAGCGGGCGCGAATGCGTTTCGACCGCTGGCTCTGGAGTCGTCCGAACGCATGGCTTCGCTGTGGCAATTGAATGTGTCGGGCTCAGTCGGTTTGATTGCGGCGGCCGTCAAAGGCCGCCTGTTCAGGGACGGCGCAAGCATCGTGCTGTTCTCGTCGGCGGTCGCCAGAACTGGCGGCGCGGGACTGGTATCCTACTCATCGACGAAGGGCGCCATCGAGGCCGCCACGCGATCCATGGCCGCAGAGCTGGCGCGCCTCATGGTGCGAGTCAACGCAGTTGCCCCCGGGGTCGTACGAACACCTATGACGGAGCAGCACTTCTCGAAGCTCTCCGCCGAACAAATCGCGGCCCTCGAAGCAAGACATCCGCTTGGTTTCGGCGCACCGGAAGATCTCGCGGGCGCCGTGGAATTTCTTTTGTCGGATGACGCGCGATGGATCACCGGTTCCATCCTGACCGTGGACGGAGGTTTCTCGGTATCATGAAACGCGCGCTCCCCTGATGACAAACCCGGACCCCGTAGTAGCCTTGCTGCGCAGCTCTCTTCAACTGACAGACGACGTGCCGCTTGACGACGCTGTCGAGCTCTCGGCTGTTCCGGGCTGGGATTCCTTCGCCCACGTAAGGCTGGTGATCGAACTGGAGGCCCTGCTGGATCGGCGTCTGGACATGGATGAGATCGTGGCGCTCACGTCGATTGGCGATATCCGGACTCTGCTCAACGGAAATTCTGCGAAATCCAACTGAGTCGCCATGACTGCCGGCTCCACCCTGGCTCAGCACCTGATCCGCAACGCGTCGCGCGCACCGGAGCGAAATGCTTTTTTGACGCGCGAGGGCGATATGCAGTATGGCGAATTTGTCGCCCGCATCGGATGGACGGCATCCCGTCTCCGCGCCCGAGGGATTGAGCCCGGCGAGAGGATACTCCTTTGCGCTCCCAATTCTCCCGAAGTCGCAATTGCCTATTTTGCGATTCACTGGCTTGGCGCCGTCGCGGTGCCGGTCGAGCCGGGCATTCCGGAAGCCAGCCTGCGCTGGATCTTTGCGGACTGCGATGCCCGCCTTGCGATCGTCGAGGGTCGTGAAACGGATCTTCCTGAAATCGTCTCTCTCGGCGCCATCACGGCCGGTTCCGGGCCAGGCCCGCTCCGGGATCCGTGCTGCGAACCCAATGACGACGCCGACATTTTATACACGACCGGCACTACCGGAACGAGAAAAGGGGTGGTGCTCACACACGGCAATATCCTGAGCGCCGCGGTGAACATCACGGAGTTTCTCCGCAACGGCGAGAACGATATCGAAGTCGTGCCGCTTCCTCTCAGCCATTCGTTCGGATTGGGCCGTCTCCGCTGCATGGCGCTGAACGGCAACTGCGTCGTCCTCGAGCGCAACCTGTCAAACCCCGCCGGCTTCCTGAAACAGCTCGTGGATCTCCGGGCAACGGGGCTGGCGCTCGTACCTTCCGGATTCGAGATCCTGCGACGGCTGACGCGCGATTGTATCGGAACGGCCAGCACCCACCTGCGCTACATCGAGATCGGCAGCATGCCCATGCGCGACGATACGAGGGGCTGGCTGATGCGCATGCTGCCCGACACACGGATCTGCCACCATTACGGTCTGACGGAAGCTTCCCGGGCTGCGTTTACCGAGTACCACAGCGACGCTGACCGGCCCGGAACCATTGGACGAGCAGCTCCCAATGTTGAAATTACGATCCGCGACGAGATGCTTGCCACAGTGCCCGCGCGAAAGACCGGTGAAATCGTTGTGCGCGGCGCGATGGTCATGCGCGAGTATTGGAAACGACCCGATCTGACGGCGGCCGCACTCTCGGAATCCGGCCTGCGTACCGGCGACCACGGATATCTGGATGAAGACGGCTATCTTTATTTGCTCGGGCGCGAAGACGATCTCATCAACGTTGGCGGGCTCAAAGTAATACCCGAGGAGGTCGAGGAAAAAATTCGCCAATACCCGGGCGTGAGGGACGCAGTCTGCATCGGCATCCCCGATCCGCTTGGACTTTCCGGTCAGTGCGTGAAGGCATTCATCGTCGCAGACACGCCGGTCTCAGTCGCCGGTCTCAAAGCGTGGCTCCGCGGGCAACTGGAAGAATACAAGATACCCGGAGTCATCGAGCACTGCGCCGAGATCCCGAGAACGAGCTCCGGAAAGCCACAGCGCTACAAGCTTCGGGAACTCGATGGAGCCAATGGATCGTAAGCTCATGAATCTCATGCTCATGAAGCGTGTTTGCTTCGTGGGCGAGGTTTGCTCTGGAAAAGGTGCCATTTCGCGGCTGTGTTCGTTACCCGAGGGGAAGGCCGTTCTGCTTTCCGGCGCATTTGCGGAGCGTTCGGGATTCCTGAGCCGCGTTGCCGCGCAACTCGAAAAAGCCGGCCTGCAGACCACGACCGTTCTCGCTTAAAAGGGCGAGCCAACCCTGGCCATGATCGAGAAACACCAGGAGCGTATCAGCGCAGCTCAGCCGGACTGGTTTATTGTGGTCGGCGGAGGGTCGCTGCTCGATTTTGGCAAGCTTGCCTGGGTTCTGTATGAACATCCCGGGTTCGAGTTCTCAGGTCGGGCAGTGGTTCCGAAGCTGAGAGCGAAGTCCCGGCTGGTGGCGATTCCGACCACCGCCGGCAGTGGCTCGGAGGCATCGCAGGCTGCCGTATTACTCGACGCTTCAGCTCACCGTAAGATCCCGCTGGTTTCGACGGAATGGCTTCCCGATCTTGTCATTTTGGATCCGGAGCTGACGGTCTCGCTGCCCGCGCCTGTCACGGTATCTACCGGGTTCGATGCTGTGACCCACGCTGTCGAAGCCAGTGTTTCCACGTTTTCGCATCCGTTCGTCCGCGCCCTTGCAGCCAGCGCCGTTCGAATCCTGATCGACGCCCTGCCCAGGGTGCTGGAGCACCCTCAGGATCTCGAAGCCCGCGAAAATATGCTGATCGCGGCGCATCTGGCAGGGCTCGCGCAGAGCTTCGCATCCACCGGTTTGGCACACGCGCTCGCTCACGCGGTGACAGCTCACTTCGGCACGGCCCACGCCTGCGCTACATCTTTTTTCCTGGAGCGTACGATGGCTCTGCACGCGTCCAAAACGCCGGGCATCTACAGCCAGCTGGCCTCCGATGCCGGCTTCCACAGCGAATCCGCGCTGATCGACTGCCTGCGCGCCCTAAGTCACGCCGGCACAGCGAAGTCCCTCGCTGAACTTACTCGTACCCCGCTCGGGTGCGACGAACTTAGTAAGCTCGCCAAGTCCGCCAGTCAGGACGTGTGCATAAAGACAAACTGCTGCAAGCTCACTCCCGCCGAAATTGAGTCGTTCCTTGCTTCGGTCTGAAATGTCGTCAATAGACAACCTCTTTGCATGCCGGCCGTATGAAGCCGGCCCGCAGACAAAGAGCTCAGTATTGCTTCCGGCGGTCCGGGAGGCGATGGCGCATCATTACAGCCATTGCGAGCTCTTCCGGCGCTTCTGTGAAGCGCGCGGCTTCAACCCTGCGAAACCGCTTGACAGCCTGCTCGACGTGCCTTACTTTCCGGTAACCGTCTTCAAGCGTCTGGATCTGCGCTCCACGGACGACATCATTCGAGTGCTGAACTCCAGCGCGACTTCATCCCAAACCCCGAGCCGTATTGCGCTCGACAACATTACGCGGAATCGGCAGATGCGGGTGCTCGCGGCCATCCTGGGCGACGTAATCGGCGCCTCGCGTCGTCCATTTATCGTTCTCGATGCTCCGCCGTCGGATGTTCGGCAAGATAACGGAAACGCTCTGGCGTTGTCGGCCCGAATTGCCGGAATGCGCGGCTATCTGCTCGCAGCCAGTGAGATCCACTACGTTCTTTCGGATGTTGCCGGGCGGCCTGTGCCGGATATCGATAAGCTTCGGAATGTGGCTGCGCAATTTGTGGCAGACAACGCAGCAATCTGCGTTCTGGCTTACACGTATATCCTTTATAAATATGTGGTCCGGCCGCTCTACGATGCGGGGATACAGATTGAGTTACCTCCTTCGGCATTTGTATTGCATTTCGGCGGCTGGAAGAGGCTCCAGGACGAGGCCGTGGACAAAGCAACGCTGAACCGGATGATCGGTGAAGTTTTCAAAATCCCGCGGAATCGAATCCGCGACATTTTCGGGTTCACCGAACAACTCGGCATCATCTATCCGGACGACGAAAATGGAGTCAAGCGGACTCCGGTCTACTCTGAGGTCATCGTCCGCGATCCGATGACGCTGCTCCCCGTTTCCGACGGACAGCCGGGGCTGCTGCAGTTCCTCACGCCCCTGCCGCACAGTTATCCCGGCGTGAGCGTTCTGCTCGACGACATGGGACGAATCATAACTCGGGAACCCTCCGAAGAGGGGAGATACGGCACGGGCTTCGAAATCATCGGCCGGGCCGTTGGCGCCGAGATCCGCGGGTGTGGCGATACGTTGCCGACGCGTGTCTATGAGGTAACCGGGCCGTAGCCCGGCATCTGTGCAAGTACAAGTCCTTTTCGATCAGTCGGGTAATCGCGCTGAATCGGACAGCCCCACCGGTTCTCTGGGGGAATCGATTCAGCGGCTGCGAGCAGCCCAGGATGAGCTGCGCAGACTCTCCGTTGACGACCTGATCTCTCTGTTCGACGAGATTGCACGCGCATGGTCAAGCCCGAGGCATTCGCTTGCGGCCACGCTGCGCGAGAATGAGCTGGGATTTCTGACGCTCTGGATGCGAGAGCGCAACCTCAGACGAATTTGCGATCTCGCGTTACACGGAAGTCGCCACTGCCTCGATGAATTTTGCTCACTGAGTCCAGTTGACGCGCGCGTTTTCAAGGCGCAGCCTCGCGGCCTGATCGTTCATTGGGTAGCGGGCAATGTCCCGGTGCTGGGCATCATATCGGTCGTTCAGGGTCTTTTGACAAAGAATGCCAACCTCGTAAAGGTCCCCGCCAGCGACAGGGGATTGCTGCCGGCGCTGTTGAATTCGATGCGCGGAGTTTCCTGTGTGACAGCAAGCGGCATGAGACTTGACGGCGCCACATTGACCAATGCGGTGTGCGCGGTGTATGCCGATCGTCAGGACCGGGAGGCCGCGCGCCAAATGTCGCTGGCAGCCGATGTTCGTCTGGCGTGGGGCGGCCGCGACGCAGTTGAAGCGATCATGAGTCTGCCCCGAAAGTTCGGTACTGAGGACATCATTCATGGTCCGAAGCTGTCCTTCGCCGTTGTTGGCGCGGAGAAATTGGCCGGGGAAGAGCAGGCCCGCGCAATTGCGAGAAGCATAGCCCGGGACGCGAGTGCGTTCGATCAGCGCGGCTGTAATTCTCCCCACACGGTTTTTGTGGAAGCCGGGGGCGTAACCTGCCCGCAGGATTTCGCGAAGCTTCTGGCCCGGGAAATGGACACCATTCATCGCCGCCAGCCCCTTCGGGTGATTGCGCCTTCAGAAACGGTCGAGATACTTGCCCAGCGCGCCGAATACGCAATGCAGGGAACCGCGTGGCACAGCGAGGGTATGGGATGGAGTGTTTTGTTCTCTGAGAACGGCCGCGGGCTGGGCGGACCCTGTTACGCGCGAACCTTGTTTGTCCGGCCTGTGTCCGACGTGTTCGATACTGTCCCTTTCTGCTCCGGCGCCACGCAGACCGTGGGCCTCGCTCTAGGCGACCGCCGCCTGGCGCTGGCGAACGCCTTGACAGCCAGAGGCGTCGAGCGCTGCCCGGAAGTGGGCTCGATGAGCCTTTATGATGCTCCCTGGGATGGCCTCTTCCCGATTGGGCGCATGGTCCGCTGGGTAAGCGCATCATGAAGCCCGTCGTTGCGGTAGTCGCTGGCGCGCGGCCGAACTTCATGAAAATCGCGCCTGTGCTGCGGGCCGCGGATGACTTGCGGCCGTCTTTCGATACGGTGCTCGTCCACACGGGCCAACACTACAGCCCGGAACTTTCAGATGTATTCTTTCAGCAGCTCGGTATCCGCCGCCCCGACGTTTGCATCGAGGCGGGTTCGGGAACGCACGGTCAGCAAACTGCCCGAGTCCTCGAGAAGTTTGAAGGCTTCCTGCTGCAGCGGCCGCTTCCGATCGCGGCAGTCATGGTTGTTGGCGACGTTAATTCGACGATCGCGGCGGCATTGGCGGCGGCGAAACTGAGGATTCCGGTGATTCATCTGGAAGCCGGACTCCGTTCTTTCGACCGCACGATGCCGGAAGAAATCAACCGCGTGGCGACGGATGCGATCTCGGATCTGCTGCTCGTCAGCGAGCCGGCGGGCGAAATCAATCTGCGCCGCGAGGGCATGGATGAATCGCGCATCCGCTACGTGGGCAACGTGATGATCGACACGCTGGTCCATCACCTTTCTCATGCGGCCGGGATCGACATTGCTCCACAGAGCGGACCGTTTGCGCTTGTGACCCTCCATCGGCCATCCAATGTCGATTCGCCGGAAGCGCTCGGCGAAATCGTGGACTTCCTGCTGGATATCGCATCGCAGGTCCGCATCGTCTTCCCGGTGCATCCACGGACCCGCAATAACCTCGAAGCCTTCGGCCTTCTGGATCGTTTGCGGAATCATGCCGGTGTCGACATCCGGCTGCCGCTCGGTTACATCGAGAATCTTGCTCTGATGCGCCGAGCGACTCTGGTTCTGACGGATTCCGGCGGCATCCAGGAGGAGAGCTCGTGGCTGTCGATCCCTTGCCTCACGCTGCGGGAAAACACGGAACGGCCCGTTACGGTCAGCCACGGCACGAATACTCTGATTGGCCGCGACTTCGCAAAGGCTAGCGGCCTGGTGCGGGACATTCTGGGCGGAAATTATAAAAAAGGCAGCCCGATCCACGGCTGGGACGGATGTGCGGCTCCTCGTGCAATAAGAGAAATCGCCGCCTTGATCGCTCAATTGTGAAGAGAATTGTGGTACCGCGGGTTATGGCTCCGGCCGAGGACGGTCCGCAACGCCGAAATACATGATGATTGCGAATACAATCACCCCCAGGACCGCAATGCCCGCTGCCCATCCCATTACAACTCGAATTATACAGGGGCAAGCGTAAACCATGCGTAAAATTCCTAACCAGGGAAAGGCCTGGTACTCCTACGACTGGCGCATGTTTTGAAACGCCTTTTCGACATTCTGGTAGCCGGCTCTTGCCTGATCGTGACTGCGCCACTGGCGCTGCTGGTGGCGGCCGCTATCCTGATCACGATGGGTCGTCCCGTTCTTTTCCGGCAGCCAAGACCCGGCTGGCGGGGCAGGATCTTCGTTCTGAATAAATTCCGCACGATGTCCGAAATCCGCGACGCGCGAGGCGTTCTGTTAGAGGACGGAACCCGGCTGACACCCCTCGGGCGCCTGCTGCGGAAGACCAGCCTCGATGAGATTCCACAACTCTGGAATGTACTCACCGGCGATATGAGTCTGGTGGGCCCCCGGCCTCTGCTCATCAGCTATCTGCCGCGCTATTCGGATTCCCAGCGCCGCCGCCACGAAGTACGGCCCGGAATCACTGGCTGGGCACAGGTGAACGGCCGGAATGCAACAACGTGGGACGAACGCTTCCGTCTCGATGTATGGTACGTGGATCATCAAAGCTTCTGGCTGGACCTCAGAATCCTCGCGATGACGGCGCTGCGGGTCTTTTCCGGCAGCGGCACGTCCAGTCCCGGGCATGCGACCATGCCTGAATTCAAGGGAAACGGCGGATGAAGAAAAAAGCGCTGATTACGGGCATTACGGGACAGGATGGGTCCTACCTGTCCGAATTTCTGCTGGCAAAGGGGTACGAAGTTCACGGCATCATGCGCAGAGCATCGACCTTCAATACCGGAAGAATCGATCATCTGTACCGCGACCGCCACGAGGACGAGCATCCTCTGCTTCTGCACTACGGGGATCTCACCGACGTCGGTGCTCTCCGGCGCGTGATCGACCAGGTGGCGCCGGACGAAGTCTACAATCTCGGCGCGCAGTCCCATGTGAAGGTGTCTTTCAGTCAGTCGACCTATACGGCCGACGTTGACGCGATCGGCGCACTCCGCCTTCTCGAGGCCGTTCGCGATCACTGCGAGGCGATCGGCCGGTCGGTGCGCTTTTATCAGGCGGGCTCTTCGGAGATGTTCGGCGCGGCGGCGCCGCCGCAGAACGAGGCAACGCCTTTTTATCCGCGCAGCCCATATGCCGTGAGCAAAGTCGCCGCGCACTGGTTCGCTGTGAACTTTCGCGAAGCCTGGGGCCTCTTCGCCTGCAATGGCATTCTGTTCAACCACGAGTCGCCTCGCCGGGGCGAGACCTTCGTCACGAGGAAGATTACGCGGGGATTGACGCGCATCAAACTTGGGCTGCAGAGGAAGCTTTATCTCGGGAACCTCGACGCACGCCGCGACTGGGGCTTTGCGGGAGATTATGTCGAGTCCATGTGGCGGATGCTGCAGCAGCCGCAGCCCGGCGATTACGTGGTGGCCACGGGAGAGTCCCATTCGGTGCGCGAGTTTCTCGATGCGGCCGCCAGGCGCCTCGGGATGGACTGGCGCGAATCGGTAGAGATCGACCCCGCGTTCTTCCGGCCCACCGAGGTCAGCGACCTCCAGGGAGACGCCGCCAAAGCCATGTCCACCCTCGACTGGCATCCGCGGACCTCGTTTTCCGAACTGGTCGCGATGATGGTCGATCACGACCTCGATCTCGCAAGAAACGAGCTTCTGATCGCGGAACGCGGCATCGAGGTCTCCGGACCGCGCCGTGCTTAAGGCGAGCCGCATCTACGTGGCTGGCTCCGGCGGGCTTGTCGGATCGGCGATCGTGCGCAAACTGCGCGCGGAGGGGTATGCCCACGTCCTCGGGCGGACCCGCGCCGAACTGGATTTGCGCGATCCCTCCGCGGTGAACAGCTTCTTCGAACGCGAGCGGCCGGAATATCTGTTCATCGCCGCGGCCAGGGTGGGCGGCATCCTTGCCAACTCTTCTTCCCCAGTCGAGTTTCTGAGCGACAACATACTGATTCAGACGAACCTGCTGAGCGCCGCACACCGTTTCGGCCTGAAGAAAGGTTTGTTCCTGGGCTCATCGTGTATCTACCCGAAGCTCGCGCCGCAGCCGATCCCCGAAGATTCCCTGATGACGGGTCCGCTCGAACCGACGAATCAGTGGTACGCCATCGCGAAGATCGCTGGGATCCGGCTGGCGCAGGCTTACTGGCAGGAGTATGGAATGCGGGTTATTTCTCCGATGCCGACGAACCTTTATGGACCGGGCGACAATTTCGATCTGGAGACTTCGCACGTCATGCCCGCGCTGCTGAGAAGATTTCACGAGGCGAAGATCGGCGGCGCGCCTCATGTAACCGTGTGGGGTACCGGCACCCCCCGGCGTGAATTTCTCCATGTAGACGACCTGGCCGATGCGGCGCTTTTCCTGATGCTTCATTACGATTCTCCGGAAATCATCAACGTGGGCACGGGACGCGACATTTCGATCGGAGAGCTGGCTGTTCTGGTCAAAGACGTCGCCGGCTATGCGGGCGAGATCGTTTTCGACCCAAGCCGTCCGGACGGGACGCCCCGGAAGGTCCTCGATGTGACCCGCCTTCTCGCCATGGGCTGGCGGGCCCGCATTTCCCTCCGCGACGGCGTTGCGAGTGTTTACCGGAGTTACGCGGAAACACACGGAGTCCATGCGTGATTCGCGCTTGGACGATTCGCATCCTGGTGATAGTGGTATGCGGTTTCGCCACGGTGGAGTCCATTCGGTGGGGGATGGTCGACTGGCTGGCCTCCACCGGCAGGGCGGAAGCCATCGAGCAGGCGATCCGTATCGACCCCGCCGACGAGGAAGTGCTTGCCCGTTCGGCCATTTTCCGTAGTAACAATGGCGATCTCTCCGCGGCATTGGACGATGAGTTGCACCGGGCCGCCAGCCTGAACCCGCTGGATTCCGGAGTGCTGATGGCGCTCGGTCTGCGGGAGGAATTGCGG
>Ga0181536_10002714_pt1 | contig 19684 bp, 21 predicted proteins | sample PEATcosm2014_Bin_41_FD_121105 | JGI IMG/M metagenome (GOLD analysis project Ga0181536, IMG submission 121105) | Peatland microbial communities from MTU Mesocosm Facility, Houghton, MI, USA - PEATcosm2014_Bin17_60_metaG | ecosystem: Environmental > Terrestrial > Soil > Wetlands > Peat | place...
CCACCATCGGCGCGTTGTTACTGTTGCTGGTCATCAGGCTCGTTCGTGGCGGAGGCAGATGGCGGCAAAGAAGTTGGTGGAGACGTTGGTAGCAGACGGCTGGCAGGGGCAAGTCTTGGCAGGGGCAAGTCTTGGCAGGGGAAAGTCTTGGCAGGGGTAAGTCTTGACGGGGGCAAATCTTGGCAGGGGCAAGTCTTGGCAGGGGCAAGTCTTGGCGGGGGTAAATCTTGGCAGGGGCAAATCTTGGGGGGCTTTTTGGAGGGAAGACATGCAAACATCGAACTATCGAGAGCGCTACCCACCGGCGCTGGCGTGGCCCAACAGCCCGCTGTGCATAGACCTCGATGATGCGCGCCCGCTCGCCCAGGCGATCGTGGATACGATCCGTGACCCCCTCCTGGTCCTCGATCAGAACCTGCGTGTTGTCGCTTCAAACCGCGCTTTCCATCAGGCGTTCGGGATGAATCGTCAGGACATTCAGGGTCGTCCGGTTTACGGGCTGGGCGACGGCCAATGGGATATCCCGGAGCTTCGGTTGCTGCTGGAGGAAGTCGCCCCACAGCACGCCGTGATGGAGGCTTACGAAGTCGAGCGAGATTTTCCTATTATCGGACGACGCTCGATGCTCCTGAATGCGCGCGAGGTGTTCAATCAAAGAAATGCTCGCAAGCTCATTCTCCTGGCAATCGAAGATGTCACCGACCGGCGCGCCGCCGAACGGGAGACAGCTGAGCTGCTGCAACAGAAGGAAACGCTGTTACAGGAGATGCAACATCGTGTTGCAAACAGCCTGCAGATTATCGCGGGTATCCTTCTCCTCAAGGCTCGAACGGTGCAGTCGGAGGAGACGCGGCTGCATCTTAGGGACGCTCATCAGCGAATCATGTCGCTGGCGGCCGTGCAGCAGCAGCTGCTGGCCTCATGGTATGGCGAGCCGATCGAGATCGGCCCTTATCTCTCTCGATTGTGCGAGACCCTGGCAGCCTCGATGGCCGACGATAGTCGTCCGATCTCATTGAAGGTCCAGGCAGGGGACGGCACGGCCTCATCCGCCAAGGCGGCGATCATCGGTCTCATTGTCACGGAGCTCGTGATCAATGCCTTCAAGCATGCCTTTGTCGGCGACCGGGCCGTCGGCCTGCTTGTCGTTGCCTATGAGGCGGCGGAAACGAGCTGGAGGCTTGCGGTTTCCGACAATGGGATTGGGATACCGGAGGGCCATCTGGATTTGGATAAGACAACTCCCCGATTGGGTACGATCATCGTCGAGGCACTCGCCAAACAGCTTGACGCTCGTGTCGAAGTCGTGAGGGACCCCCACGGCACGACGGTGTCGATCACCCATGGAACGCCTGATCGCGCGCTTCCTGCATAATATTTCTGGCGCTCAGCTATTGTAATATCAAATATCAGATCACATCTGTAGAAATAGACCTTATGCTGCAAAATATTTAATGGAGGAAATCATGACAAGAGCGAATGTCATTTTCAAATTCACACAGCGAGCATTGTGGTTGTACATTGCAGAAGCAGTATTTGTCCTGGCTATTGTTATGATGACTCGCGTTAATACTTAGGACAATTCCATCCCCTGGCCGCGCGGTCGAAGCGCCGCAGTCCATCAATTACGGCTCTGACAGAATGCCGCCGACACAAGGGCAACGATCATGAAAGCTCTCTTCGCAATCACGGTCTTCGCTGCCGCCCTCACCCTCGCGCCGGTCGCAGCCCTAGCTCAGGACCGCGGTGGCGACGCCGCAATGGGCGCTGTTTCCGGGTTGGTCGTCGCAGGACCGGTTGGCGCAGTCGTCGGCGGCGTGATCGGGTACACGGAAGGCCCCAACATCGCTCGCAGGATGGGCCTGCATAGAGGGCACGTCTATTACGACAAAGCCGGAAACCGTCATTATACCTATCACGACTCCGACTCACGAGATTTGATCCGCTGAACCATCGTATTGTCAGGGGAATGGAGCCTCGAATGTTCACCACAAAGCAATATCGCGCGAAGTCGAGCGAATACGGCGAACTCATCAAAGGGTCGAACGATCCAAGCCAAATTCGCAAATATCAAGATTCGAAAGACAGCTTCAGCTCACTTGCTGACAACGAAGAATGGCTGGCGGACAATTTCGACAAGATGGTCCAGATACCAAGCGAAGAACAACCTAGCCACACCACCCTCGCCGCTGAAGAGGAGCGTGTTCTTCGATGCCTCGGTGCTGCCGTTATCATGCAGTGGAACACCATCCCCGCGAAACTGCAACGGGAGCTGTTTGACACTGCCGGATCGATGGGCGAGCTCTTGGATACTGCCGAGTTGAGGGGGCAGATCGCCAGGTTCCTGCACAAGCACAAAGACGACGAAGCGGGGAGCGTAATGTTGAAAGATTGCGCGACTCCCTAAGCACCGAAGCCGCTACATTCTCAGATCAGACATTTGACCTGCGCCCGCGCTGGGTTCGCCATCGTGAGCGTCACGGCACAAAATACATCCGGGCTGCGGGTTATTCCTCGACGCCAGCCTCGTCGTGCCTTTTTCAATCGTGCGGCGCAGCCTTTTGCTGCCGCGCGATGCGTCGCGCGGCGACCGCGACCGAGAAGGTGACCACAAGAAAGCGGGCGAGATGATGGGCGCCGACATAGACCGGGTCGAGATGCAGCGCCAGCGCCAGCACCATCATCGTGTCTTGCGCACCGGGCGAGAACGCGATGACGACGTTGGCGATCGGGAACGGAAAGAAATGTATCACGATCGAGATGAAAAACGTGGCGACGGCCATCGATACGGCAAATGAACCAAAGGCGGCGCCGAGATAGCCGACGAGCATCCGCACCGTCGTGTTGGCAAAACGCGCGCCGACGAACGCGCCGAGCGTAATCACCGAACTGCTGCCGATCCACCACGGCAGGACCGCGTGAATGAGGCCGGTGCCGTGCAGCAGTCCGGACCCGGCCATGGCGCCGAACAGCAGCCCGCCGGGAAACCTCAGCCGCAGGAAGGCAAGGGCGAATACGGTCGATACCGCCACCAGCAGGATCATTTCGCCCAACACGGCGACGCCGGCAGGCCCGCGCGCGACCGGCACCGCCGGGGCCACGAGCCCGAACAGCGCCAGTCCATTCGGCAATCCGATGACCAGGAGCAGCACGCGCACGGTCTGCACGATGGCGATGGCGCGTAGGTCTCCGCCAAGCTCCGTCGACAGCGCAATCACCTGGGCCATGGAGCCGGGACTTGCGCCCAGCAGTGCCGACAGCGGGTCCCACCCGTGTACGACGCGCAAATAGCTCATCGTCGCGATCGTCATGCAGATGGCGGCAACCATGAGGATCGCGACGCTTGCCGGCCAGGTCGTCACGCCGCGGAGCGTTTCCGGCGTCACCACGGCGCCGAGCAGGATGCCGACGATGACATAGCAGACACCGGCGAACGCCAGCGGCACCTTGACCGGCCGCCCCAGCAGAGCCGCCGTTGCCACGGCCAGGACCGAGCCGGATACCAGCCCGGCGGGAAATCCGAAGACGGTGAATGCAAGCCCGCCGGCGAGCGCGATCAGCAGCGTCTCGGCGGTTTCGATCAGCGCGCGCCGGTGCGGTAGGGCAGGGAGCATCGATCCGCCATGATTGCCCGCTGCGGCCAGCGCCGTCAAATGATCACGGCGCGGACCACGCAGCACCGGCGTTCACGGCAGACTGTTGTGATGGACCGCTCTGGCGGGTCGTTACGGCGTGCTGTGCCGGGCGCTCAATGCGATCGCGCGATGGCCGCCGCCCTTGCCCAGCACGATCCGCATGAGATCGGCGGCATTTTTGGCGCAGAGTTTTTCCATGATGCGCGCGCGATGCACCTCGACAGTGCGCGGACTGATGGCAAGCTCCCGGCCGGCCTCCTTGCTGGAGGCACCGTGCGCGATCCGCTCAAGCACGTCCCATTCCCGCGCCGTGAGCCGCTCGTGACCGGGAAAATCGCTCGCGAGAATGCTGTCATCCCGGCTGGCGTTCTGCCAGGCATGGATCGCGTCGCGCACGCGCGCTACGACCGCGGCGGGATCGAACGGCTTTTCGATGAAGTCGAGCGCGCCGTTGCGGATCGCATCGACTGCAGTGGGAATATCGCCGTGGCCGGAAATAACGAAGATCGGCGCCGGGTAATGCTGCGCGTTGAGCGCCTTCAGCAAGTCGACGCCGGATGCGCCCGGCAGGTGCACGTCGATGAGGATGCATCCCGGCGTGCGCGAACGCGCCACCGTGAGGAAGGCTTCGCCCTCGGCAAAGCTCGTCACCTCGAAGCCTTCCCGGCTCAGCACCACCGTAAGTGCCGTGCGCACCGATGGGTCGTCGTCGACAATGAAGACTTCGCTCATGCCCACCCCAATTCGCAGTCGCGATGCAAATCGATTCGACCAAAATAACACCGCTTTGGCGCAAGCTGAGGTAACCAGCGGCGGCGATCTAAAAATCAATTCCAAATGGAGTGCGGGGAGCGGTACCCGCCTGCTTCCCACGACTGCTGCCCCCGATAGACAGACCCCATAAACTATGGTGACCTTGCGTCAAGCGAAAGCGCTGCGGACCCGATAACGCCGCGCGTTGACGTAGGGTAAGGTCATGCTGCAAGGCTGGGTCGTCGTCGTCATTGCGCTCGCCTATATCGGCTTTTTGTTCCTGGTAGCGAGCTACGGTGACCGCAGGCGCGAACTCGCGCGCGGCACCGCATCGCGGTTGATGATCTATCCGCTGTCGCTCGCGATCTATTGCACGTCGTGGACGTTCTTCGGTTCGGTCGGGCTCGCCTCGCGCACCGGCTTGGATTTCCTGACGATCTATATCGGCCCGATGCTGATGGTCGGCCTCGCCTATCCGCTCATCATCCGTATCGTGCGGCTCGCCAAGGGACAAAACATCACGTCGATCGCCGACCTGATCGCGGCGCGCTACGGCAAGAGCCAGGCCGTGGCGGCAACCGTGGCGCTCATCGCGATCATCGGCATGGTGCCTTATATCGCGCTGCAGCTCAAAGCGGTGTCGTCGTCGGTCGGCACCATATTGGCGCAAGCCTCGCCGGGCGGCGCGCAGCCCATGCTCGACGACAGCGCGCTGTTCGTCGCGCTGCTGATGGCGGCCTTCGCGGTCCTGTTCGGCACCCGTTACACCGACGCCACCGAGCATCAGGACGGCCTCATGCTGGCGATCGCGACCGAGTCGATCGTCAAGCTCGTGGCTTTTCTCGCCGTCGGCATTTTCGTGACCTTCGTCATGTTCCCCGGCCCGCTCGCGCTGTTCGCGCGCGCCCTGCAACAACCCGACACGGCGGCGGTGCTGACGCGCGTGCCGCCGCTCGCGGGTTTTTGCGCGATGACGACGCTGTCGCTGTTCGCGATCATGCTGCTGCCGCGGCAGTTTCACGTCACGATCGTCGAGAACCACAGCGAGGCCGAGGTCCGCCGCGCGGCGTGGCTGTTCCCCGTCTATCTCGTGCTCATCAACCTGTTCGTGCTGCCGATCGCGCTGGCCGGCCTTTTGACATTCCCGGCCGGCCGCATCGACAGCGACATGTTCGTCCTGGCGCTGCCGCTCGCCGCCCATTCCGAATTGCTCACGCTCATCGCCTTCGTCGGCGGCCTCTCGGCGGCGACTGCCATGGTGATCGTGGAATCGGTTGCGCTGGCGATCATGGTGTCGAACGACATCGTGATGCCCTTGGTGCTGAAGCGGCGCGCCACGCTGACCGGCGAGCCGAGCGATGCCGGGGCCCGGCTCCTGACCACGCGCCGCATCGCGATCTTCGTAATCCTGCTGCTCGCCTACATTTATTATCGCTCGGCCGGCGACGCGCAACTCGCCGCCATCGGCCTGCTGTCATTCGCCGCCGTCGCGCAGTTCGCGCCGGCGTTTTTCGGCGGGCTGATTTGGCGACGCGGCACGGCGCGCGGCGCGATCGCCGGCATGACCGCGGGCATTCTGGTCTGGGGCTATACGCTGCTGTTGCCGAGCATCTCCGATGCCGGCATCGTCGGCGAGAGAATCTTGACCGACGGGCCGTGGGGCCTCGCCTACCTGCGGCCGCAGGCGCTGTTCGGCATCGATTTGCCGCCGCTCGTTCACAGCGTTGTTCTCAGCCTCGCCGTCAATATCGCCTGCTATATCGGCTGCTCGTTGAGCCGACGGCCGACGGCGATCGAACGCGTGCAGGCGGATTTGTTCGTTCCCTCGACGCTGGCGCCCATTCTCGCGCCGATGGCGCCGAGCTTCCGGCTGCGGCGCGCTTCCGTCACGGTCGAGGAATTGGTGGCGACCGTCGCCCGCTACCTCGGCGAGGAGCGCACGCGCGAATCCTTCGCCAGCTTCGCCGCTTCGCGCCGCATCAGCCTCGCGGCGCCGGCCGAGGCCGACTTCCAGCTGCTGCAATACGGCGAATATCTGCTCGCTTCGGCGATCGGCGCGGCGTCGTCGCGGCTCGTGCTATCGCTGCTGTTGCGCAAGCGCACGGTGTCGACCAAGGACGCGCTCAAGCTGCTCGACGACTCCAATGCGGCGATCCACTACAATCGCGAGATTTTGCAGACGGCGCTCGACCACGTGCGGCAAGGCATCGCCGTGTTCGACAAGGAGCTCAATCTGGTTTGCTGGAACCGCCAGTTCGGCGAAATCTTCGATCTGCCGCACGGTCTCACCCGCGTCGGCATCACGCTCGACGAGATCTTGCGCTACGTCGTCCAGCACGGCGCGCAGGATCAGCAGGACTTCGACGCGGCAATCGCCGAGCGCATCGCCAGATACACATCCGAGGTCGAGCCGTTCCTCGAACGCTTCGCCGAACGCGGGCTGGTGATCGAAGTCCGGGCCAACCGCATGCCCGATGGCGGCCTGGTCACGACGTTCACCGACATCACACCGAGCGTACAGGCGGCGGAGGCGCTTGAGCGCGCCAATGCGACATTGGAGCGTCGCGTCCGCGAGCGCACCAAGGAGCTGACGCGGCTCAATACCGCGCTCGAGCGCGCCAAGGCCGCAGCCGACGACGCTAACGTTTCCAAGACGCGTTTCGTCGCCGCCGCGAGCCACGATATTTTGCAGCCGCTCAACGCCGCGCGGCTCTATGTGACGAGCTTGAGCGAGCGCCAGCGCCGGAACGAGGGCAATTGCGAGGATGCCGATCTTGTGCAGAACATCGACGCCTCGCTCGAGGCGGTCGAAGAGATATTCGCCGCATTGTTGGATATTTCGCGGCTCGACACCGGCGCGATGAGGCCGGAAATGGCCGATTTTCGCATCGACGAATTGCTGGCGCGGCTCGATGTGGAATTTGCGCCGCTCGCCCGCGAAAACGGACTCGAGCTGCGGTTCATGCCCTGCTCGCTCACGGTGCGCTCGGACCGCCGGCTGCTGCGCCGGCTGCTGCAAAACTTGGTTTCGAACGCGATCAAGTACACGACCTCGGGCGGCGTGCTGGTCGGCTGTCGGCGTCGGGGTGCGAACCTGCGTATCGACGTCTACGATACCGGCATCGGCATTCCGCATTCGAAGCGCCGGGCGGTTTTCAGGGAATTCCACCGTTTGGACCAGGGCGCGCGGGTTGCCCGCGGCGTCGGCTTAGGCCTCTCGATCGTCGAGCGTATCGCCCGCGTGCTCGACTGCGAGGTCGCGCTGAAATCCAATGTCGGCCGCGGTTCGCGCTTCTCGGTCGAAGTGCCGCGCGGGATGGCTGTTGCGGGCGAACCAACAGTTCACGGCGTTGCGCGCCTCGCTGCCGGACGCCTCACCGGAACGATTGCTCTTTGCATCGACAACGAGCACAGCATTCTCGACGCTATGGAGAAGCTGCTTGGCGGTTGGGGCTGCCGCGTTCTGACGGCGACGGACCTCGCCGACGCGCTCGCGGCGATGGACGCGCGCGGTCTCGAACCGGATGGATTGTTGGTCGACTACCACCTCGACGGCGGCAACGGCATTGCCGTGATCGCCGAACTGCGCCGGCGCCTCGGCCGGCAAAATGGTCACGATTTGCCCGCCATCCTGATCACCGCCGACCGCTCCCGCCATGTGCGCGAGGAGGCCCGGGCGGAAGGCGTGCATCTCCTCAACAAGCCGATCAAGCCGGCGTCACTGCGGGCGCTCATCATGCAGTGGCGGGTGCAACGCGTGGCGGCGGAGTGAGTCGTATCCTCCCGCTTTCGCGGGGAGGATGAAAAGCTACCCCTCGCGCGCCGGCAGCTGCGGCCATTGGCCGGCTTCGATTCGGCCCGCGGCGATGACGGCCTGGGTGCGGCTCTCGACGCCGAGTTTTTGCAGGATCGCGGAGACGTGCGCCTTGACGGTCGCCTCCGATACGCCGAGCTCGTAGGCGATCTGCTTGTTGAGCAGTCCCCCCGACAGCATCATGAGCACACGGACCTGCTGCGGCGTCAGACTCGAAAGCCGCGCAATCATGGCCGTGGTCTCGGCGTCGGATTGGCGCGCCAGATCGACGTCGGGCGGCGTCCACACTTCGCCCTGCAGCACGCGTGCGATCGCTTGGCGCATGGCGTCGATGCCGAGCGTTTTTGGAATGAATCCGGATGCGCCGAATTCCATGCAGCGACGGATCACGGCCGGATCGTCGTTGGCCGACACCACCACGATCGGGAGGCTTGGATATTGTGCGCGCAGATACATGAGGCCGGAGAAGCCGCGCACCCCGGGCATGCTCAGATCGAGCAAAATCAAATCGATATCGCCGCCGCCTTCGAGGAGCTCCGTCATCTCCTCGAACGTGCCGGCCTCACCGACGTCGGCGCGGCCGAACAATCCGGAAACCGCCTCACGTAACGCGCCGCGGAACAGCGGATGATCGTCGGCAATCAGAAGATGATGCAATTCCGCTTCGTTCAATTTCACGTCCCAGTCGATCGCGCGCGCCGGCGCAGATGCGAAACCACAGGCTCGCAGGACATGTTACTGCCGATCGGCGGCCGTGGTCCACTTTCCCCCTCCGTAACCCTCCCCCGCTTGCGGGGGAGGGTTAGGGAGGGGGCTCGCAGGAACCGAGAAACTGCAGGGTCACCTCACGCCGGTGCGGTCGCGCGCGGTGCTCGGCCACATAGATGCCCTGCCAGGTGCCAAGCGCCATTTTGCCGGCGACGACCGGCACGTGCAGGCAAACGCCGTTGAGCATGGACTTGATGTGGGCTGGCATATCGTCTGGCCCTTCGACCTCGTGCACCCAGCCGGCATCCGCCGGCGCGATGCGCGCCAGCGCGGTGACGAGATCGGTCTGCACCTCCGGATCGGCATTCTCCTGGATGACAAGCGACGCCGACGTGTGCCTGAGATAAAGCAGCACCGCGCCATCGCGCGCCTTGATGTTTTCGAGGAAGCGCGCGACCTCGCGCGTGATCTCGAAAAAACCCTCGCCGGAGGTCGCCATCGCCAGCGTCGCACTCGCGATCGTCCCCACGCGCGCGGTGCGGATGGCAGATAATTCGATCAAGGCAGTATCGTGCAAGGCAGTTGGCGCCGCTCAGCTCTTATTCAGGACTTGCTTCTGTACCCTGGCAATGGCCTCGACGAACCGATTCCAGATGCGGCCGACATAGGCCATGGCGCGGGCGAGATTGGCGTTGTCAGGCAATCGAATCGTAATGTCATTGTTGCGCGCACTGGGCGGCTCCGGCGTCGCGCCGGGCGGCAATGGCAGGCCGCGCGACAGGATATCCTGCTTGAGGGCGGCATTTTCGCTCTGTAGCCGCGCGATCTCATTCTCGAGCACGGCGCGATCCTCGGGCGCCGCCTGGCACGCCCAACCCACCGTTCGCGGGCTGCACAGCGCGACCTCGCCGGTCTGCGTATCAAGCCGCACGAAGCCGTCCGCCACCTTGCTGAACGTATAGCGCCCGCCGTTGCTGTCTGGCGTCGCGTCGTCGTCGGCAAAGACAGGCGTGCTCAAGCAGAAGGCGGCGACGGCCATCCCGGTGGCGGCGGCAACAGCCTTGCTGAACATGATCATCTCCTCGCACGCATACCCCTCCCTTCCCTCCCCATTGCGGAGGAGGGAAGGGAGGGGGAGTAGCGGCGAACTCCATGGTGCGTACCAACGCAGTAAATAAGGTCAAGTCGCGGCCGCCGATAGCATGTTACGGCAAGTTGCCAGAACGCAACATCCGTACCGAAGTCGGCGCGTCGAAACCGGCTTCGCAGCGCACAATCAAGCTCTTCCAATCGCCGGCGAGCGGCCCATATCTGTCATGGATTCAACGAATTAGGAGTGACCGTGGGTTTCTTGACTTGGCGGAATCCTCTCAGTATGGTCCGCGCGGCTTTAAGGGGCGGGCGGGCTGTGATCGCCGTACAGCCGCGAGTGTCGAGAGCATGAGCGACGCGCGCGAGGACGGCGACCATGGCAAGCCGGACACCGATGAGGCCGCTCTCTCCGCGAGACTCCAGCGGCTCGGCGAAGGTCTTGCACGCCAAGGTCTTGCACGCCAACGTGCGGACAAGACTGCCAATGGTCCTGAGGAGGATCGGGGGGCGACTGCATCCGGCTACGCCCGGGGCTTCCGGCTCTCGAGCGAACTGGTTGCAGGCGTGCTGGTCGGTGCCGGCCTCGGCTGGCTCATCGACCGCTGGCTCGGAATCGCGCCGTGGGGGCTCATAATATTCCTCTTGCTCGGCTTCGCCGCCGGCGTACTCAACGTGATGCGCTCTGCCGGGCTCGTAGCGGACGGCATGCCCGGTGACGGCAATCCCCCTTCCCACCCTCCGCCGCCTGCGGGGAACGGTAGGGAGGGGGTCAAAAAGTGATGTTGTGCATTTGGCGCCCGACGGCGATGGAACCATGACAATCGACCCAATCCATCAGTTCCAGATCAAGAACCTGCTGCCGGTGCTCAGCCTGGGCGGTCATGACATCTCTTTCACCAATTCCGCGCTGTTCATGCTGATCACCGTCATCGCCGTCTCGAGCCTGCTCATTGGCGCGAGTGCTCCCCGCGCGGTCATACCCGGCCGGCTGCAGTCGATCGCGGAAATCTCCTACGAATTCGTCGCCAACACGGTCCGCAGCTCGACCGGCAACGAGGGAATGAAATTCTTCCCGTTCGTGTTCACCCTGTTCATGTTCGTCCTGTTCGCCAACCTGATCGGGCTTATCCCCTATTCCTTCACGGTGACGAGCCAGCTGATCGTGACGGCCAGCTTGGCGTTGCTGGTGTTCTTCATCGTCGTCGGCTACGGCTTCTGGAAGAACGGCGTGCACTTCCTCAATCTTTTCGTCCCGAAGGGGGTGCCGAAGGCGATCCTGCCGGCGATCGTGATTATCGAGGTGTTGTCGTTCCTGTCACGCCCGGTGTCCCATAGCGTGCGCTTGTTCGCCAACATGCTCGCCGGCCACATCACGCTCCAGGTCTTCGCCGGCTTCATCATCATGCTCGCCGGCTTCGGCGTGCTCGGCTGGCTGGGCGCGGTGCTGCCGTTCGCCATGGTTGTCATGCTGACCGCGCTTGAGCTCCTGGTGGCGTTCCTGCAAGCTTACGTCTTCGCCATTCTCACCTGCATCTATCTCAACGATGCGATACACCCGGGCCACTGACGGCCCCCCCTCCCCATCCTCCCCCGCTTGCGGGGGAGGATGGGGAGGGGGCTCGAAAAGGAGTTTTCTCATGGATCCGACCGCCGCAAAATACATCGGTGCGGGCATCGCCTGTATTGGCATGGGCGGCGCCGGCATCGGCGTGGGCATCATCTTCGGCAACTACCTGGCTGCCGCGCTGCGCAATCCCTCAGCCGCGCAGGGCCAGTTCGGCAATCTGATTTTCGGGTTCGCCATCACCGAGGCGCTCGGCATCTTCTCGCTGCTGATCGCGCTGCTGCTGCTGTTCGGGCTCTAAAAGCTCGCCATCATGGCCGAACCGACCGCCCATACCGAGGCGCCCGCTGGACACAACGCGTTCCCGCCGTTCCAGACGGAGAACTTTCCGTCGCAGCTGGTCTGGCTGACGCTGACCTTCGTCCTGCTCTACGTGCTGATGTCGAAGGTGGCGTTGCCGCGCATCGGCTCGATCCTCGCCGAGCGCAGCCAGCACATCGCCGCCGATCTCGCTGCGGCGCAACGCCTCAAGGAGCAGTCGGACGCCGCCAATGCCGCCTACGAGGCGGCGCTCGCCGACGCCCGCGCCCGCGCCCAGGGCATCGCGAGCGCGACGCGCGCGAAGCAGGCGGCCGAAGCCGAGGAAATAAACAAACGGCTTGAGGCTCAGCTCCACGAACGGCTCGCGGCGGCGGAACAATCGATTGCCGCTACACGCACGGCCGCCATGGCGAGCGTCGCGAGCATCGCGGCCGACACCGCTGCGGCCATCGTCGAGCGCCTGATTGGTCAAGTGCCTGCCGACCACGAAGTTGCCGCCGCCTTGGGCGACGTGATCAAGCGCTGAGAGGCCGCCGATGCCTGAAGCCGAAACCTGGGTCGCCATCGCCTTCCTCTGCTTCATCGGCCTGCTCGTCTATCTCGGCGTGCATCGCAAGGTCACTGATTCGCTCGATCAGCGTCAGGCCCGCATCAAGGCCGAGCTCGACGAGGCGCGCCGGCTCAAAGAGGAAGCGCAGGCGCTGCTCACCGCGTTGGAGCGCAAAGGCCGTGAGGCCGAAGGTGAGGCCGCGGCCATGATTGCCGGCGCCAAGGCCGAAGCCGAACGTCTCGGCGCCGAAGCCAAGACCCGAATGGAAGACTTCATCGTCCGCCGGACCACGATGGCGGAGGCCAAGATCACCCAGGCCGAAGCGCAGGCGCTTGCCGACGTACGCTCCGCCGCGGCCGACGCTGCGGTGGCCGCAGCCGAGAAGATTCTCTCCGCCGCAGCCAAGGGCAAGGTGGCGGACGATTTGTTGAAGCAGGGTATCGAAGACGTCAGAAAAAAATTCAATTGAGGCCTTGGTCACGGCAGCTGAGCCGTGCGGTGCATAATTCACAGTCAGGCCTGAATTCCTGTGCATAAATCCTGGTTCCCCGCGCGATGGTCTTTGCATACCACCGCCGCTCGGTATCGTTGTCCTGCAACTGTTCGTATAGCCGAACGACGGCCAACCAGCCAACCAGCGTGGCCGGCGCATCGGAGGGACCCATGGTCATCTTCGATTGCAATGGCGTACTTGTGGACAGCGAACCGATTGCCAGCACCGTCCTCGCGGAGGCGTTCACGCGCGTCGGCGTGCCATTGAGCGCGGACATCGTGGCGCGTCGGTTTCACGGGCGCCGGCCGGCGGATATTTTCGCCGCAGTCGAAGCGGTCACTGGTAGAAAACTTCCGCCCGGTTTCGCGTCGGCTGTTACCGTTGAAACATTGCGACGGTTCCGGGTGGAGCTCCGCGCTCTTCCCCATGTCGCTCATGCGCTGACCTGGGTGCGCGGACCGAAGGCCGTCGCCTCGTCCTCTCCGCCCGATCGCATCCGCTCAAGCCTCGAGGTCGCGGATCTCCTGCGCTTTTTTGGATCACGATTGTTCTCGGCAAGTGACGTAACCAAAGGCAAACCGGCCCCCGATCTGTTCCGGCTCGCGGCCGCACGGATGCAGGTCGATCCGGCGGACTGCATCGTGGTCGAGGATTCGGAGCCCGGCGTTGCCGCTGCTGTCGCGGCCGGGATGACGGCGATCGGCTTCGTCGGCGGCAATCAAGCGCCTGGCCGGCTCGCCAAGGACCTCATCGAGGTCGGCGCCCGCACCGTGATCGCCGACATGCGGGCATTGAAGAGCGCCATCATCGATCTGCGTGGCTGGTAAGCCTTTGCTCCTTTACCCCGTGGTCGCCGCCGGTTTGGCCTTGGGCTTCGGCTTGGGCTGCGGCTTCGGGTTGTCCTGCGCTTCGGCCGCGAGCGGATCGAAGCCGATATAGACGAGGTAATTGTCGAGATTGCCCGCCGATGGCAGCGGAAAGGTCACGCCTTCCTCGATATGCGTAAAGGTCGGGTTATCCGTGGCGGACGCGACGGTCACCGGGATGCGAATGAACTTGGTCACGATCGGTTTCGTGCCGGCCGGCGTTTCTTCGACCACGGCGATCCGCAGCGGCACATCGACCTGACCCGGGCCCCCCGCGGGTCCGACGATGATGCGTCCCTCGACGCCGACCTTCATCACCATGTTGGTGCCGGCCACGGCGCATTCACGCGCGGCGCGCACGAAGGTGCCTTGGTATTTCACCGACATTGCCCCGTTGTTGGTGCTGTTGCTGTCGCCATTGTCCCCGGTGGGACGGATGGTCAGCGTGGATGCGCCCTGCCGGATATCGATAAAGGGGCAATCGAGGTTCTGCTGCTGCGCGCCGACGACTGTCTGCGGCGACTTTGCGGATGAGTCTGAGAAGAAACTCGATATCTTATCTTTCAGGGAGGGGGTGCTCGACGATGGTGAGCCGGGCGAGGCCGGCGTTGACGAGGGCTCCGTCGCCGTGGTGGCCGGCGTGCCGAGACCGCCACCCGCCGAGCATCCCGACGCGAGCAGCGCGAGCGCAAGCAAAGTCGCGATCAACACGCGATCGCCCCGGCGCATCAGATGACTATCCCGCAGCATTCCCCCGACTCATCGCCGATCTACACGCGATGCCTTGGGTCTTATAGCAAAGAAACCGTGGCTATCCCAAGGCGGCGCCCCCGGCCTAGCCGCCTCCGCAAGCGGAGGGCAGGGCGGGGGACTTTGGACCGTCCTGCAAGCGTGCATAGAGCAAATGATCCTGCCAAGTGCCGTTGATGCACAGATACTCGCGCGCATAGCCCTCGCGTGTGAAGCCGGTGTTTTCCAGGAGCCGAATGGAGCTGACATTGGTCGGGATGCATGCGGCTTCGAGCCGATGCAGCCGCAGCGTTGCGAAGGCGAACGGAATAACGGCGCGCACCGCCGCCGTCATGTAGCCGTGGCGCACGTACGGCAAGCCCATCCAATAGCCGAGACTGCCGGCCTGGGCGACGCCGCGGCGGATATTGGCAAGCGTCAATCCGCCGACCAGCGCGTCATCTGAGCTGCGGATGATTAGGAAGGAGTAACATTGGTCAGTCCGCAGATCCTCGGCATAGCGCCGGACGCGGCGCCGGAACGCGCTGCGCGTGAGATCGTCGGTCGGCCAAGTCGGCTCCCAGGGCGTGAGAAAATCGCGGCTCGCCTCGCGGAGCGCCGCCCAAACGCCGAAGTCCGTCATTTGCGGCGTGCGCAGCGTGATGCCGTCGCCGGCAATCGACGGCAGCGGCTCGCTGAAATTGATGGTGCGGAAAAACGCCATGGCGGCTGTGGCGAACCTTGCTCGTCATGCGGCCCGGCGGGTGAGAGTTTCGGCAATCGCCGCCGCGCTTTCAAGTCCGGAGCCAAGTCCCAGCACTGCGATCGCCATCTTGCCGCGGGCGATGATCGCTCGTCCGGCAGCGCGTGCGCTTTCGATCGTTACCGCTTCGACCTTTTCGACAAGCTCATCGATCGGGATCGGCCGGCCCCGCGTGATCATCTGACGCGCGAGCTGCTCGATGCGCGCGCCCGAACTCTCGAGCGCCATGAGCAGGCCGGCCTTCATCTGCGCCTTGGCGCGTGCGACTTCCGGCGCCGAGATGGTGTCGGCCGTGCTTGCAATCTCGTGGACGATGAGGCGCATCAGCTCCGAGGTATCGGCGGCGTCGGTTCCGGCGTACAGACCGAACATGCCGATGTCGGAATACGGCACGTGGAAGGAGTAGATCGAGTAACACAGGCCGCGCCGCTCGCGCGCCTCTTGGAACAGCCGTGACGACATCCCGCCGCCGAGGATAGTGGTGAACACCTGGAGACTGTAAAGCGCGGGATCGGTCACCGACACGCCGGGAAGGGCAAGGGCGATGTGCACCTGTTCGAGTTCGCGCTTCTCCACATGGCTGCCGCCGCCGAACTTCGCGGGCTCCGGCATTGGAGCTGCGGGGCCATTGAAGCTCGCAAAACGCTTCTCGACCTCGGCGACCACCGCCGCATGATCGACGGCACCGGCAGCGGCCACCACAATGTCCGGCGCGCGGTAAGTTCTGGCGAGATAGTCGCGCAGTTTCCCGCCGTCGAACGAGCGCACCGTCTTCGGGGTGCCGAGGATCGAACGACCGAGCGGCTGGTCCGGAAAGGCGATTTCCTGCAGGCGCTCGAAAATGAGATCGTCCGGGGTGTCGGCGACGGCACCGATCTCCTGGACGATGACGTTCTGCTCGCGAATGAGCTCGTCGCGGTCGAACGCGGGCTCCGAGAGGATGTCGGCGAGCACGTCGAACGCCAGCGGCATGTCGGCCTTGAGAATACGCGCGTAATAGGCCGTACTCTCGGCGCCCGTCGCCGCATTGAGATCGCCGCCCACCGCCTCGATCTCTTCCGCGATCTGGCGTGCGGTGCGCCGCCGCGTGCCTTTGAACGCCATGTGTTCGAGGAAATGCGAAATGCCATGCTCGTCACGGCGTTCGTCGCGGCTACCGGAAGCGACCCATACGCCGAGCGATGCCGTCTCGAGATGCGGCATCGCATCGGTCACCACATTGATGCCGGATTTCAAGGTCGTCGCCTCAACGCTCATGCTGCCGCTCCTTCCTGCGCGGCGCGGCTCGTTGCCAGGACGAAACGCTCGACCGCAGACTGATCCGCCGGCAGCACCGTGACGCGCTCCGGACGTTTATCGAGATCGGAAAGCCATTCCGGCAAGTGCGGCCGCACGCCGCAGGCCGCCTCGACCGCGTCGGGGAATTTGGCCGCATGCGCGGTCGAGAGCACCACCATCGGTAGCGCCGGGTCGCGCGGCTCTTTCTCGGCAACCGCAATGCCGACCGCGGTGTGCGGATCGACGAAATTGCCGGTCTCGCGCTTAACCGTGCGGATGGTCGCTGCGACCTCTTCTTCGTCGGCGCGGTCCGCAGTGAATAGCGCGCGGATTTGCGACAAGGCGCCCGCCGACAGCGTGAACCGCCGCGATTGCGCAAGCGAGCCCATCAGCGCCCTGATGGCATTGCTGTCGCGGTTATAGGCGTCGAACAACAGCCGCTCGAAGTTCGACGACACCTGGATGTCCATCGATGGCGACGTCGTCGACAAGACTTCGCGCAGCTCGTAGGTGCCGGTCGCCAGCGTTCGGGTCAGGATGTCGTTGACGTTCGTTGCGATGACCAGACGGTCGATCGGCAGCCCCATGCGGAACGCCACGTAGCCGGCATAGATGTCGCCGAAATTGCCGGTCGGCACCGTGAAGGCGACCTTCCGATAAGGCGCGCCGAGCGAAACCGCGGCCGTGAAGTAATAAACGGTTTGCGCCACGATGCGCGCCCAATTGATGGAATTAACGCCCGAGAGCCGCACCCGCTCGCGAAAGGCGTGATGATTGAATAGGCCTTTCACCATCGCCTGACAGTCATCGAACGTGCCGTCGATGGCGACCGCGTTGATGTTGGCGGCCTCCGCCGTCGTCATCATGCGCCGCTGCACATCGGAAATGCGGCCGTGCGGAAACAAAACGACGAGATCGACTTGGCTACACTCGCGGAATGCCTCGACGGCGGCGCCGCCGGTGTCGCCCGAGGTCGCCACCACGATCGTCCGGCGCTCGCCGCGCGCCGCCAGGACATGATCCATCAGCCGCGCCAAAAGCTGCATCGCCAGATCCTTGAAGGCGAGCGTGGGCCCGTGGAACAGTTCGAGCGCAAACGTGTTCACGCCGAGCTGCACGAGCGGCGCAACCGCGGGGTGGCGGAAAGTGCCGTAGGCCTCTTGCGCCATGCGGGCGAGGTCGGCTTCGCTGACGGAATCGTCGACAAAGCGGCGGATGATTTCGACGGCGACTTCCGCATAGGGGCGGCCGGCGAAGGACATGATCGTCTGCAGCTCGAGCCGCGGCCAGACTTCAGGCACGTAAAGGCCGCCGTCGTGGGCGAGACCCACGAGCATCGCCTCGGCAAAGCCGAGCGGCGGGGCCTCGCCCCTGGTCGAGACGTGTTGCACTTGAGCGCTTTCCAGATGCCCGGCACGATCACCGGCAGTACGCATTAACCTTTTGATTCCACGCGTTGTTCATGGTAGGACGGCGGCGCGCCACCGGCTCGGAACGGTTTCACAGTAATAGAAAAGCAGACACCTTCACAAGGAAGGCGAAGGGCGCTGTTGTGTCGCTTGCTCGCCGCCTGTCCCGCGGCGGCGCGTACTGTGCGCCCAGGTGACGAATACCACAACCAGCACGATCGCGAGGCCATACCAGGTCACCGCATATTGCAGGTGGTTGTCCGGCAGATTGACGATGATTTTGCCCGGTTGCGGCAATCCACCTGGCGGGATCGGAGCTTCCTGCTCGACGAAAAACGGCGCCACGGGACCTATCTCTTTGGCGGCGGCAATCGCCTGCGGGTCGCGCGTGAACCAGAGGTTGTGCGCTGCATCGTCGTTCGGCGTGAACCAGTGCCGCGTATCCGGCCAGCGCGTCACGCCGACAATCTCGATGGTGCCGGCAAACTCTCCTTCGGCCCGCGATTTCGGGTCCTGCCGGCCCTTGGGCACGAAGCCACGGTTGACGATGACCAGGCTGCCGTCCGCAAGCCGCGCCGGCGTGAACACCCAGTAGCCGGGACCGGATACATCGGGGCGGAAGGCCGAAGCGGCGCCAAAGATCAAGGCTTCGGCCGCGTTGTCGAATTGCGCACTGAATTTGACACGTCGGTATTCGTCGCTTGCCGGATCGAGGGTCGGCCAAGCGGCAGGCGCCGGCAGTGCGGCCGGCGGCGCCGCGAGCCGCTCGGTCAGCGAGGCGATCAATGCCTCCTTCCAGGCCTTGCGCTGAACCTGCCAAGTCCCAAGCCCGCACAGCACCGCGAACGCGAGCACCGCGGGGAGGAGCAGTCCGAGCCATGACCGCTGCGGCCTTTCCCGCGTGCTCAAGGCTCGCCCCCACCGCCCCCGCCGCCGCCCCCGCCGAAGCGGCCCTCCGCAGCCTTGTGATGGTACTGCAGCGCGATCATCAGCCCCTTCATCGGCCGCAACGGCCCAAGCGTGAGAATCAGGATCAACGGCAGCCACAAGGCCGCATGGACCCAGTAGGGCGGCCGATACACCATCTCGGTCACCAAGGCGGCTCCGACGACGATGAAGCCGGCAAAAAATATGATGAACACGGCCGGTCCATCACCGGAATCGGCGAAGCCATAATCGAGCCCACAGACTTCGCACCGCGGCCGCAACGTCAAAAAGCCCTGAAACAACTTGCCTTGGCCGCAGCGCGGACAGGCGCACGACAATCCGGCGAGGATCGATCCCGAAAGTGTTTTGATCGGCTTTTCGGTCATAACGTTTCTCGTCACCCTGAGGCGCTCGGCGCCCTAGCAGGCGCCGCCTGCATAAACTTGGCTGCGATGCGCGAAGCTTCAAGGGGCGACGTCATCCAAGTCGGCTGTTGCCGACTTGGATGACGGATCGCGGGCGGTGCTTCCGTCCAATCCGATATGGCGCTACCCGGCGTGCGGGCTCCCGCCCCAGACGTAAATGCAGGTGAACAGGAACAGCCACACAACGTCGACGAAGTGCCAGTACCACGCGGCGAACTCGAAGCCGAGATGCTGGTTCGGCTTGAACTGGCCGGCGAGCGCGCGGAACAGGCAGACCGTCAGGAAGATCGTGCCGATGATGACATGCGCGCCGTGAAATCCCGTCGCCATGAAGAAGGTGGCGCCGTAGATGTTGCC
>Ga0181536_10002715_pt1 | contig 19680 bp, 17 predicted proteins | sample PEATcosm2014_Bin_41_FD_121105 | JGI IMG/M metagenome (GOLD analysis project Ga0181536, IMG submission 121105) | Peatland microbial communities from MTU Mesocosm Facility, Houghton, MI, USA - PEATcosm2014_Bin17_60_metaG | ecosystem: Environmental > Terrestrial > Soil > Wetlands > Peat | place...
CCGAGAGCGATTCCGCCGTGCGGCGGGGCGCCGTATTCCAGTGCTTCCAGCAGAAAGCCGAAACGCCGGCGCGCTTCTTCGTCGCTGAAGCCGAGCGCCGCGAAAACCTTGGCTTGCACGTCGCGCCGATGAATACGAATCGATCCGGAGCCCAGCTCGATGCCGTTGAGCACTAAATCGTAAGACTTGGCGCGGCAGCGGGCGGGATCGAGGGTGAGCTTATCCAGATCTTCGTCGTGCACCGACGTGAAGGGATGGTGCGCGGCCATCCAGCGGTTGTCTTCCACGTCCCATTCGAACATGGGGAACTCGACCACCCAGAGGAATTGAAAATTCTTGGGGTCGAGCAGCTTGTGGCGGTCATTGAACTTTTGCGCGAGGTGCAGACGCAACTGCCCGCAAGCCTGGTAGACCGTCTCTTCGGGCCGATGGCCCTTGGGTTCGCCGGCCCAGCCGGCCAGCACCAGCAGATCGTTTTCGCCGGCGCCGGCGCGCTCGCGAACTTGCGCCATCTGGGTGGGGAAATCGCGCTCCAGGCGCTTGGGATCGTCGAAAACGCGCAGGCCGCGTTCCTGCCCGAAGGCTTTGAAATCGTCGCGCTCCTTGCGGCTGGGCGCGCCAGTGCCTTGAATGACGATGGCTTGGAGCGGCAGGCCGCCGGCGGCCAGGCTGGGCAGCAGATCTCCCACCGGGTGCATGGGCGGAATGCGGCAATCGGGCTTATCGCTGCCGTAGCTGCGCATGGCCTGCGCGTAAGTCAGGCGCGGAAACGGCGTGGACACCTGGTAGCCGGCCACCTGGCAGATGCGCTGCACCAGCGGTTCGATCACTTCGAAGACGCGCTCCTCCTGAGGGAAGGACATTTCCAGATCGATCTGCGTGAATTCGGGCTGGCGATCGGCGCGCAGGTCTTCGTCGCGGAAACAGCGCACAATCTGGAAATATTTTTCGAAGCCGCTCACCATGAGGAGCTGCTTGAAAATCTGCGGCGATTGCGGCAGCGCGTAAAACGTTCCGGGCTGCACGCGGCTGGGCACCAGGTAATCGCGCGCGCCTTCCGGCGTGGAGCGCGTCATGAATGGCGTCTCGATTTCCAGAAAGCCTTGCGCAGTGAGAAACTCGCGCGCCGCGAAGGACATTTTGGAGCGCAGAATGATATTGCGCTGCATGTGCGGGCGGCGCAAGTCCACATAGCGATACTTGAGGCGGACGTCTTCGGCCACGTCCACATGTTCTTCCATGGGGAATGGCGGGGTGCGCGATTCGTTGAGGATCCACACCTGCGACGCCACGATTTCGATTTCGCCGGTGGCCAGGTTGGGATTGACGGCAGTCGCGCCGCGCGGCGCCACGATGCCGCGAACGGCCATGACGTACTCGGGGCGGATCTCTTCGGCGCGCTTGTGCACGGCCGCGCCGGCGTCTTCATGCACCACGATTTGCGTGATGCCTTCGCGGTCGCGCAGGTCGATGAACACCACGCCGCCATGATCGCGGCGGCGATGCGCCCAGCCCATCAGGACGACGGTCTTGCCCTCGTCCGCGGCGCGCAACTCGCCGCAGTTATGAGTCCGGCGAAGGTCGCCCAGAAAATCCAGCACTACAGAAGTTTCCATATCGATCTTTTCAGTTTCGCGCCGCCAGCAGGGTGGCGGCGACTTGCTCGCGCGAGAGATTGAGCTGTTCGCCCGTGGACATATTTTTCAGCGCGTAGGTTCCGGCGGCCATTTCGGTTTCGCCCACGATCAGGGTGAAGCGGGCTTGCAGCTTGTTGGCCAGTTCCATGGCGCGTTTCAGTTTGCCTTCCACGATCTCGATGGAGACGCCCGCGCGGCGCAGGTCGCGCGCGAGGATGGCGGCGTGGCGCACCGCGGGTTCCCCCAGCGGCGCCATGACAAGATCGAGCGGGCAGGGATTTCGATCGCCCTCGACGCTCATCACCAGCCGGTCTTCGCCAATCGAAAAACCGATTCCCGGCGCGGCTATTTTGGAGCCCAGCGATTCCGCCAGGCCATCGTAGCGGCCGCCGCCGAGCACGGAATTCTGCGCCCCCAGCGCCCCGTGCACCACTTCGAACGTGGTGCGCATGTAATAATCCAGGCCGCGCACCATGCGCGGGCGAATTTCGTATGCGATGCCGCGATCCGTGAGGAAGCGGCAGACCGAATCGAAGTGGATACGGCACGCCTCGCAGAGATAATCCAGAATGTTGGGCAGCGCGTCGATGATGGGCTGGTCGGCTTCCACTTTGCAATCCAGCACGCGCAAGGGATTGGTTTCGGCGCGGCGCCTGCAATTGACGCACATTTGCGGCGCGGAAGCGCGCAGATCTTCACGCAGCCGCTCGACGTATTGCGGACGGCAGTTGGCATCGCCCACCGAATTGATCAGCAGCTTGAAACCGGCGAGGCCGGCTCGCTCCAGAATTTCCACCACCAGCTCGATGACTTCGGCATCCACCAGCGGCGATTCGGAGCCGATGGCTTCCGCCCCAATCTGGAAAAACTGCCGGTAGCGGCCCTTCTGCGGCCGCTCGCGGCGGAACATGGGGCCGATGTAGTAAAGTTTCTGCACGCCGGAGCGCTGGTCCAGCCGGTGCTCGATATAGGCGCGGATGACGGAGGCGGTGTTTTCCGGCCGCAGCGTGAGCGAGGCGCCGTCGCGGTCCTCGAAGGTGTACATTTCCTTGGTGACGATATCGGTATCGGCCCCCACGCCGCGCGCGAAGAGCTGCGTTTCTTCCAGGATGGGAGTGCGGATTTCGTGGTAGTTATAGGCGCGAAAAACCTCTCGAGCCACGCTTTCCACGCGGTTCCAAACGGCGGTGGATGGAGGCAGTAAGTCCCTGGTTCCTTTGACGGCTTTGATCAAGGTAGTTGGAAAGAACCATGCTAACACATGATAATTTTAGCGGCGTTGATTTGCGTTTATCGGCGGCTAAACTGTTGTCAGCGCACGAATTCGACTTCGACTCTGGCCGGGATCACTCCGGCTTCATAGCCCAGATCGAGGAGTTTTTGAGCGGCTTTGGGCACCACTTCGCCCGCGTCCAGGGTGTAGTGATTGACGTACATCCCCACGAATTTCTCCGCCAGACGCGGTTCCGTATCGCGCGCAAACTGCATGGCGTATTCCAGCGCTTCGTCGTGATTGTCCAGGGCGTATTGAATGCTCTCGCGCATCAGGCGGCAGCATTCGCTCCGAATCTCCGGGTCCAGCGACCGCAGCAGGACGTTCCCGCCCAGCGGCAGCGGCAGTTCGTAAGTGGTCTTGAACCAGCGGCCCAGATCCACGATCCGGTGGAAGCCTTCCTTGTCGTACGTCAACTGGGCTTCGTGGATGATCAGGCCGGCATCGACGGCCCGCTCCTTCACGGCATCGGTAATTTTGTCGAACGGCGTCACTACCGCTTCGAAATCCGGCTGGTACAACTTGCACGCCAGATAGGCCGTCGTCATGGTGCCGGGAATGGCGATGCGCTTTCCCTTGAGCTCTTCGGGCTCCATGGGACGGGTGGAGACGATCATCGGCCCGTAGCCGTCTCCGACGCTCGATCCGCTGGCCATCAGAACATATTTATCCGCCACGTAGGGGTAAGCGTGGTAAGAGATGGCGCTCAACTCGTACTGGCCTTCCATGGCCTTGCGATTGAGGGTTTCGATATCTTCCAGGATGTGGCGGAAGGAAACTTTAGGAGAGCGGACCTTTTTCGTCGCCAGCCCATAAAACATGAAGGCATCGTCGGAGTCGGGACTGTGGGCGCTCACAATCTCCCGGGATTCAACCGTATTCATAGTGTGGGGTAAGCTCATCTCAGTTTAACCCACACTGAGTCGCAGGCGCGCCATCCAGGCGATTCGAGTCGAACCAAAATGACAAAGGGCGGTCATCGCGCGGGTCGTGAACTAAAGTCTCTCTGTTGGCGATCATCCTTGCGCATTTCGCGCGGCGCCGGCAAAATTTGCATCTGGCGCTTGATCCGACCGTTCAGGATAACTCCGTACCGCCTGTTCACTTCCCGCGGATGAGGCCGCCCTCATCGTGGCCCGGCTCTATTATGTCACCTCCCGCCGGCCCAGGGTAGGTCGGCTAGTAACTCAAGACGGCGTTTGGAATCAAGTTCTTCAACTACCGGTCTGATTCCAATTTCAATATGCTCCCCTGCTGCTATGCTTGTCAATAGTCCTGTGGGCCATTTCTGCACGGGAAACCACGAATCGTGTTTCGGAGCCTGTTTTCACGAAAAGCCATTCCGCTGAGCGGCACACCGGCCGTGCGCCGCATGAAAACCTATTCGGCGCAAAGCGGATACGTTTATCAGTATTACTACGAAGGCCACCGCGGAGCCACCTTTGTCTTCAGCGTTTCCGCCGACCGCAAAACCTGGAGCGCCGTCACCGTGGCGGTCCGCGATCGCGCCCTCGAATCGTGGGAGCAGGCGCATGCGCGCGAGCTTTCCGACACGGAGCGCTACGCCGTCGCCAAAATGGCCCTCTTTCAAGCTTTCGACGAACCCCCCACCCCCGCCGGGATGCGAGCCCCGGTAGAGGTTCGCCCCGCGGACGTGGAAGCCATCATCGAAACACTGGGATTATGAAGATCGACTGGCTGGCCCACAGGGCGCCCCGCCTGTCCCCCGGCTCCTAACGAACTTTGGACAGCCAGGCGGGCCAGGGTTGCGGCAGTTGTTTCAGGAAAGGTTCTTCCCCGCTGCGCCGCCGCGCGGCCGGAGACACGGCCGTCCTGGTCACCTTCGGTTTGGCTTTCGCGCGCGCCGGCAAGGCGCTGGGGGAACTCACGGTTCCGGCGGTCCCAATCGGAATCACCACTTCCGAAGCATAGGAATCCGGCCCCGCAAGATCCAGGTTGTTATTGCCCGTCGTCAGCCCGGTCGGGATGGTCACATTCACCTGATAGAGCCCCGCCAGTCCGGGCGCGAGCCCCGCATACGTGACCGTGGCAGTGGTCCCGCTGATATCCGCCGAAATCGTGTTCGAAGTGTAGCTCAAGGGGTTGGATGGGCCCGCCGCGCCGTCGCCAATCGGGGGACTCACCGTGCCCAACCCGGTCACGAAGACGGAAACTGTTTCGCCAATCTGCGCCGGGTCCTGCGCCGTTACCAGCGTCACTCCGTCCTGGTGCAGCACCGCGCCATACCCCAACCCTCCGGGCGGCACCGTGAAAACTCCCGGAGCCGTGGTGCTGGTGAACATGGTGACCGTATCCGAGGGCACGCTGTTATTGGTCACCTGCACGGCCGCGATGCCGCTGGTCAGCGCGGCGTAGGGCACGATGGCGGAAATTTGCGTCGGGCTCACATAGTAAATGGGAGCGGGCAATCCGTTCACCGTGACCTGCACGCCGCCCAGGCTGGTGGGAAACGGAATCTGCGAAGCCACTACCAGCGAGCTCGCCAGGTTGGTTCCATACATCGTCAGCAGCTCGCCCGGGGCGATTCCCGCCGTGAACGGCGCCGAACTGGCCGCGTTGACAATGCCGGTGGGGTCCAGAAACACGCCGCTGCCGCTGAACGTGGATTGCGGAATGGCTACGTTGATTCCCAGGTAGGGGCCGATTCCCGCCCCGATGCGGATGCCGCTTTCGCCCACCACGAAATTCATGACGCCGTTGTTGTATACCCCGCTCGCGGGCAACGGGTTGGTATAGCTGTCGCTGTAGGTGTAATCGATGGGATTCCCGATGGAAAGCCAATCCAGCAGGCGCTGGTGCGCCACGATGTTGCCGCCGCTGGCCTTGAAGGCGCCGTAATAGGTATCCAGGTCACCGTACCCGGAGGCCAGTTGCGACTCGTCGGCGTCGATTCCCGCCTGGTAATAGAGCCCATTCAGCGCAGGCGTCCCGCTGCCTGTGCGCACTCCCACCATCATGTTGAAGCTCTCGGGCGATCCGCCCACGAAGAAATTCCCGTCGGGAGAAATATAGAAGTATTGCTGGCCTTCCACCAGAGCGGTACTGGAACTTGGGAAGGTGGCCACGCCCGCCCCGCTGGAGAAAATGTACTTCACCCCCGTCAGGGTTTGAGGATATGCCTGCGAGCCGTATTCGCCCACATATGCGTTCACCGTGACCGTTCCGATGTTACCCGCGCCATCGGCGGTCATCTGCAGCATGCCGCCGAAGGCGGTTTCCGGATTGAAGCTGGAAAGATCGATGAACGCCACCGAATAGGTTCCCTTGAAGGTGGACGCCGAGGCCTGCGTGGACCCCACCGGCACGGCCACCAACATATCGTTGTAGCCATTCTCGGTTTCCGTGTCGCTGCCGACGAAAATTCCCTGCTGGTTCACCAGCCCGTAAATGACGTCGCCGGTGATGGGATTGCTGAGGAATCCGTAGCCCGACGCGCCGATGGAATACGTCCCGGTAAGAGTTCCGCGCTGCCCGCCCTCCTCCGCATCCAGAAACGTCACGCTCATGCTGTAAGTCCCAGCGCCGCTGAAGGTGATGTTGCCATAGGTTACGGCGGCATCTTCCAATTCCCCGTTGTCGTACTCCCCGCTCAGTACGTAATAGGCCTGACGAAAATAATAGGTCCCATTGAGCATTCCGTTGCCGCTGGTATCCCATGCCGGCGTGGTTTGTGCGGCAGCCTGCCAGGCGAGGGCAGCAGTAAGAACGAGCAGTACCTTAGCGAGTTTCATGGCGTCTCTTTAACCCCGGACGCGCAGGAGGGGTTGCGCGTTTCTCCTGAGTCGGTTCCGGCGGCAAGACCGCCCGCGTTACCGGGCGAGGGGAAGGATTTTCCACAACGATGGCGCCTGCCTCGCCCGTAAAAAGCACGATGGACCCGGCGGCGTAAGCGGTGGCCACGGTGGTGGCTGGATGGTCTGCTTCTTCAACCACTTGGACGAGATAGCCCAAGTCGAACAGGCGCCGCTCCAGGGCGTAGACCAGCAGGCCCCCATGTCCGTGCGCCGCTCTAGCGCCGTCACGCGTCCGGCGCGCCCGGCGCTCTCGAGGGTCTGGCGAATCATCCCGCCCGCCAGCATCAACGGCCGCTGAAACTCCGCCGCCACTTCCCGCAGAATATGGATACTTTCGGCTTCCGGGGCGCGCAAATGGGTAAGTGTCCGGCCGCTCATTGGGGGTAAGCTAACAGCATAGGATGACATCCCAATCATGATAAAGTATATCGGGTTAGTTATAATTGCCGCCGCGCTGCTTCCGGCGCAGGATTCGTCGATCTCCGCCGCGCGCATCCGCGAGCACACCAAGTATCTTTCCAGCGATGCCCTGGAAGGCCGCGGCGTCGGCCAGAAGGGCGGCGACCTGGCCACCGAATACATCGCCAACCAGTTCGCTCTGGCCGGAGCCAAACCGGCCGGCGACAATGGGACGTATTTCCAAAAGGTGCCGCTGGTGGGCATTGAAACGCAGCCCGACTCGCAGCTCTCCGCCGCCGTCTGGGGCAAGAGCATCGATTTCAAATACGGCGACGATTTCGTGGGCACCAACGAAAACCAGCGCCCCAGCGCGCGCTTCGAAGGCGATGTGGTCTTCGTGGGCCACGGGATCAGCGCGCCCGAATACAAATGGGACGACTACAAAGGCATGAACGTCGCGGGCAAGATCCTGCTGATGTTCACCAACGAGCCGCCTTCCACCGATCCCAACTTTTTCGAAGGCCGCGCCCTCACCTACTACGGCCGCTGGACCTATAAGTACGAAGAAGGCCTGCGCCGCGGCGCCCGCGCCGTGATCATTATGCACACCACTCCCACCGCCGGATACGGCTGGAACGTGGTGCGCGCTTCCTGGGGCAGGGAAACCCCGTTCGTTAAATTGGCGGAAGGCGCGCGCGCGCTTTCCTTCGCCGGGTGGCTGAGCACGGATGCCTCGCAAAAACTTCTGGCGCTGGCCGGGAAAAATCTGAACGAGCTGCTGGCGGCGGCCGACAAGCCGGATTTCCAACCCATCGATCTGGACCTGCAGATTCGCGGCAAGATGGTCTCGAAAATTCGCGATATCGAAACACGCAACGTGGCCGCCATCGTTCCCGGCAGCGATCCCAAGCTGAAGGACGAAGCCGTCATCTACTCCGCCCATTGGGACCACTTCGGGGTGGGCGCTCCGGTGAACGGCGACGCCATCTACAACGGCGCCATCGATAACGCCACCGGCTGCGCCATCCTGATCGAGCTGGCGCGCGCCTGGGCCGCGCTGCCGCAGAAGCCCAAGCGCTCGGCGCTGTTCCTCTCGGTCACGGCCGAAGAGGGCGGTCTCAAAGGCTCGGCTTATTATGCGGCGCACCCCATCATTCCCCTTGCCAAAACTGCGCTGGCTCTCAACTACGACGCCATCTATCCGTGGGGCCGCGCTCAGGACGTGGTGATCACGGGCGCCGAGCGCACCACCGTCTGGCCGCTGGCGCAGAGCGTCGCCAAACGACTCAATCTGACCATTTCGCCGGATGCCGAACCGGAGCAAGGCCACTATTTCCGCTCCGACCATTTCTCTTTCGCGCATGCCGGCGTTCCGGCGTTTTCCATCGAGCACGCCACCCAGTTCGCCGGCAAGCCCGCCGACTTTTACCAGAAGATGTTCGAGGAGTACAACAGCAAGCATTACCACCAGCCCTCGGACGAATTTCACGAAGACTGGGATTTCACCGCGCTCCAGCAGGCGGCGGAATACGGATTCCTGCTGGGCCAGGACGTAGCCAACCAGGAAAAGCTGCCCGACTGGCGGCCCGGCGATCAGTTCCACCGGTAGGCGGGGCCGTGGCGCCGGCGCGAGTTTCGACGCGCCACATGTGATACGCTTTCTTACGAAGGACGAGGGGGCGAAATTGAAACAGAAAAGCCTGATTTTGATGGTAGCGGCGCTGGCCGCCCTGGCTCTCGGGGCCCAGGAAAAGAAGGATTCCGCCAAGAAGGCCGCTGGTCCCGGCATTCTGCATCCAGAAATGACGGTCGCAAGCGGCACCTGGGATAAACCCATGGCGACCATCGGGACGAGGCCGGCTAACGGTCACGTCTGGACGGCAACCACGGTCGCGGCGGGCGTGGACCAAAAACCCGAACCCGGCCATCCCATCACGCGGGTGGGCGAAATCATCGATCTTTCCTGCTACGTGCAGCTCGGGAAACACGGCGAGAAGCACCGCTCGTGCGGCCAGAAGTGCGTGCAGAACGGCCAACCCATCGGCCTGCTGACGCAAGACGGTTCGATCTATCTGATCATGCCCGAAGAGCACGATCCGCGCCGCGATGGCACTGTGGACGCCAAAGCTTTCGCTTCCGAGCACATGGGCCACATCGTGGAAGTAAATGGCACCACTGCCTCGGTCGGCGGGTATCGCGCCATTTATGTGCAGGGGCTGACGAAGTAGCCATTGCCGTTCAATGGGTTAGCAACTGTGGGGCAGGTTGCAACGGGACGCTTGTCCCGTTTCACAACCGGCCCCGCCGGCGGCCCTGCTGAAGCTTGCCCACCCTAATAGCCCAGGCGCTTGTCCACCACGTTTTTGAGCGGCTCGCCTTTGCGGAAGCGCTCGAACTGCTCGACGAAAAACCGCATCGCGTTGTCCATCCAATCGGGCGTGTGATCGGCGCAGTGCGGAGACAGGAGCACGTTTTCGAGTGTATAAAAAGGGTGTCCCGCGGGCAAAGGCTCCTGGTCGAATACATCCAGCGCCGCGCCTTTGATGCGCTTTCCCTCGAGCGCGCGAACCATGGCGCCTTCGTCGATCACCGGACCGCGCCCCACGTTGATCACCACCGCGCCCGGCTTCATGGCGGCGAATTCGGCTGCCCCGATCATCCCCTTGGTTTCGGGCGTCAAGGGCGCCGCGACTACCAGGTAATCGCAGCGCGCGATCATTTCCAGCCGTCCTTCGGGACCGTAAATTTTCTCCACCAGCGGGTCCACGCGATATAGCGGCGGCCCGTGCCTCTTGAGCGCCAGGACGCGCATGCCGCAGGCTTTCACGCGGGCGGCCACGGCGCGGCCGATATCGCCATAGCCGGCGATTCCCACGATCGCGCCTTCGAGGGGTTCGACATCGAACTGGTCCCAGACCCCGGCCACCTGGCTGCGCATCATGCGGCGAAAATCCTTGGCGAAATATAAAATCGCGCCCAGCGCGAATTCGCCCAGCGAAGGGCTGAAAACGCCGCTCCCGTTGGTTAGCGGGACGGGGCTCTCGACGAGCTCGGGAAAAAGCTGGCCGTCCAGTCCGGCCGACCGGGTATGCACCCACTGCAAGTTGGGGCACATGCGGAACACCTCGCGCAACAGGTTCCCGGAAAGCGACCAGTTGAACAGCACGGTGGCGTCGCGCGCCGTCCTTGCAAAAGCTTCCGTGGAGTCTCCCACGGCGATTGAGGTCTCCGGCGGCAGCTCTTCCAGGATGGCCAGTTGCGGTTCCGTGGGATTCGCCAACACCAGGACTGTGATATTGTCCATGAGGAGAAACCTACCACATGTTCGACCTCTCTCTGGAAATGCTGCGCGTCGTCGAAGAAGCCGCCATTGCCTCCGCTCGCACCATGGGTATGGGAGACCCGCACGCCTCCGACCAGGCGGCCGTGGAATCCATGCGGCGCTGCATGGACACGCTCCCCATCGATGGCACCATCGTGATCGGCGAAGGCGAGCGCGACCAGGCTCCCATGCTGTACATCGGCGAGAAAGTGGGGTCGCAGAACCACGATCGCAAAATGACCGTGGACATCGCGGTAGATCCGCTGGAAGGCACCAACCTGTGCGCCACCGGCGGAGCGGGCGCCATCACGGTGCTGGCGGCTTCCGAAAAAGGCGGTTTGCTCAACGCGCCCGATTGTTACATGGAAAAGATCGTGGTAGGGCCGGCGGCCAAAGGCGCGGTGGATCTGGACGCGCCCGTCAAGCACAACCTGAAGGCCATTGCGCGCCGTCTGCAGCGCGGCATAGACGACCTGGTGGTGGTGGTGCTGGACCGGCCGCGCCACCAGCAGCTCATCGCCGATATTCGCGAAGCCGGGGCGCGCATCCGGCTGATTTCGGATGGCGACCTATCGGCCGGCATCGCCGCCGCCGTGGCCGGCACGGGCGTGCATGCCGTCATGGGCTCGGGCGGCGCGCCCGAAGGCGTGCTCACCGCCGCGGCGCTGCGCTGCCTGAACGGCGAAATTCTGGGCCGCCTGCTGGTCAAGGACGATGCCCAGAAGGAGCGCATGCAGGCCATGGGAATCGAGGACACCAGCCGGGTCTATACCACCCCCGAGCTGGCGCCCGGCAAGCACCTGGTTTTTGCCGCCTGCGGGGTGACCGATGGCAACCTGCTGCGCGGCATCCGCTTCACCGGCGATGGCTCCCACACGCAGTCCGTCGTCATGACCTCCAGCCCGGCGCGCGTGCGCTTTATCGACACCACCCATTTGGAGAATAAGCCCGATGTAAAGGTGCGGTTCCGGTAGCCAGGTTACGCTGGAAGTGCCGACGGCTGAATTCTGTTCATGTGGGGCCCAGCTTCCGCCCGATGCGCTCTTTTGTCACAAGTGCGGCAAGCCGCAGCGGGAGATTACCGAGCCCGAACCCGCGCTCCAACCAGCGCCGCAATCCGAACCACCGCTCGAATCCGAACCCGTTCCGCGGCTGCCCGTGCGTCCTCAAGCGCTGCCCGTGGGGTTCCACGGTCCCGTGGCCGTGCGCATCGCGTTGATGCTGGCCGCGGCCGCGACCGTCCTCAGCTTTCTGCTGTTCGTGAATTGGTTGGCAGCGGGATTTTTCGCTGTATTCTTCTATCGCCGCAAAACCGGCTCGCCACTGAACGTAAGCGCCGGTGCGCGCTTGGGGTGGATGACCGGCATCCTCATGTTCGGCATGACAGCGGTAGTCTTCACCGCCGAGCAATTGCCGGCCGCACTCAACGGCCGCCTTGCCAGCAATATTGAAGCGCAGATGAAAAGCTTCCCCGGCCGGGACCCGCAAATGGTGCATCAGATGATGCGGTTTTTCCAAGCCACCCCTGGGCTGGTAATGGCGCTGCTCTTTTCTCTGGTTTTCCTATTCGTCTTCATCACCTGCCTCAGCATGGCCGGCGGCGCGCTCGGCGCCAAGTTCGTGGGGCGGAATTAGAGGGTGTAGCACCGTAAACGCCTCTGGCGGCCTGCTATCCGCTGGCGTTAGGGTCGCTCAACAGGCCGAATCGGGATCTGTTGGCGCTGGGAACACTCAGCTCCAACAGATCCCGGAAAGATGCCATCAGCTTCGGTTTCGCGATACGGACCCGTTCGGTCTACCGGGCGTCAATGGCTCGATTGGGGAGACGAAGACAGGAGGATCACATCATAGGCCCATTGACCCTTCCCATTGGGATTTGCCCAGACCACCGGCGCTCGATATCGGAACTGATTACCGTACGCATCGGTCTGTTGTGACAATTGGTAATTCAGCGATATCGACTTAATACCCGCCTGGGCGAGCGTCATCAATTCGCCGGGGTCGGTGATGCCGTTGTGGTTTTTGTCCACCCATATCAGCAACCTCGAGAACACCGCGTACTTACCGTTGATAACGCCGTCGCCATTGCCGCCGTACTTTGGCGTGTCAAATACCTCCAGCGCCCGGAAGCCGAGGTGCGGAGACGGCGGCCCAGGTTGCGGCGTGACGTTGCTGAACAGCTCCAAGCCATTGTCTATCTTGCCGTTATGATTCCGGTCCAACGCCAACCAGCCGTTCTGGACGCCCGCCTTCGTCCACGATATAAGGGTCGGTTTTCCGGTTCCGAAGAAGTCGAAGTTCACCCCGCCGCTCCAATCGGTCAGTGAGAACCCCTGGCCGGATAGGTCAAGAATAATGGGATCGTCCATCTGATCGGAGCACATCCAAAAGCCGGCGATGTCCTGGCAGACCAAGTCGCCGGTGCATCCGCCGCATGGGTCACTCCCGCCGCCTCCGCCGCCGCCGCCGCCTCCTCCTCCCCCGCAAGTGCCATTGCAATTGCCGTCGCAGTCGTAGGTGTCGCCACAGCTATCGCAGACCTCGCCCATGTCCTCGCTGCAGCATGTGGTGGCGCATTGGGATGTGTCGCAGGTGCTGGAGGAGCAGTCGTAGCTTCCGCATGCGTTTCCACAGGCGTCGGAGGAGCAGGTGCCGCCGTCGTTGCAAGCGATAAACTGGCAGCAGCCGTTATTGCAGACCGAGTCATAGCCGCAATCCGAGTCATAGACGCATTGGGGAGGACAGGAGCCGTCACACGCGTATGTCGACTGGCAGCCGCCAGCGGTAGTGCATGGGTTGGGCGGGTAGCAGTTCATGCACGTCCCGTTCGAGCAGAAGAGGCCGGAACAGCAGGTCCCCGTCTGGCACGCGTCCCCATAATAGCCGCACGGATTGGCACAGTCACCGGGATCTTCGCCCCAGGATGTCTGCTCGTAGCCAGGACAACTGCCGCCCGCCGAACAGAGATACGGGTCGACATTGCCGCAGGACTGCTCCTCGACGAATTGGTTCTGCGTCCCGGCCGGCCCGGAGCAGTCGGACGCCTGCTGGACGTAGTTGCCCTTATCCGTGCAGCAATAGTGTGTGGACCCAGGTTGATCCGGAATGTCCTGGCACGGGTACGTTCCGTACGGGTCATAGGTGCCGTTCGCGCAGCAGATGGCAGGTATCGTCCAATAGATCTGCGCCTTCACCCGCGCAGTTCGCGTGCCCTGGAGCAACAGGAGCACGCCCCCGGCCATCGCCAATATTCTGGGAAATCTGTTCACGGCTTTCTCCTTCCTCAGCTCATTGGCCATCCCAGCCGGGACGCCCCGGCCAGTAGAGATCCAGATCGCCGGGGAAATAGTTCCGGTCCAAATGCCGTACCTTGCCGGGGTCATCGGGATCGGGCACGGCATACGCACCGGCGTACCATTCCATTCCATTGTCGAAGAAGAACGGACTTAGGTGCACCGCTAGCTTCGTCGCCACCGCTAACGGTATTCTCTGCTCGACGTCGGACCTTATCCGCTCAATGTAGTCCCCCAAGTGGATCGCCAGAGTCTGGTGAGCCCTAAATAGGATCGGACGCCAGCCGGGCGGCTGCGGGCGCTGACCGGCCGGCGCTTCCTTCGGTATCCGCCCGAGTTGAAGCGTGAAGGTGCGCTGCGGAGTGGTGTGACCGTCACCCGTCTCCGGGAAACCGAGGTTGAGAGTCACAAAGACGATGTTCCTATAGGTCCGGTTAAGGAGGTAGATGGTGAGATTCTGAACCCAGTCGCCGTCTGCCTGGAACCCTGTAATGGGATCGGTCGTCGAGTGCTGGATGAAGCGGCCCGCCTGCACCACCGAGTCCCCCAGCGTTACCTTAGTGACCACCACTGGGTCCGTCCTGATGGCGATCGGAACCTGGACCTGCCTCTCGGTTTCCGCTGGAGCCGCGACCTCCTGTCTGGGCCACCGCGTGGCCAACGCGAGCAGAAGCGCAAACGCCAGAGCGCCTCCAGCCGTTATCTTCAACAGCCTCAGCATGCGATTATCCTTTCTTCAAAATACTCAATACCTGGTCCTGCTCCTCGGGCGGGAGCTTTCCGGACCAGACCCTTGTAACCACCCCGCCGCTGTTCACAAGGAGCATCGTCGGCGTTCCCCTGACGCCTAGCGCCATGGGCGAGATTTGCTTGACCTGGTCTACCCGCACGCCCTCACCTTTCAGGTACTGCTCGGCGTCGGCGACGGGCTGGGGGAGAGCCGCGATGATCTTGATGCGCTTTCCAACTTCCTGCTCCAGCCTGCGATAGAACGGGGTGCTCTCCTTACAGAAATGGCACTGTGTGGAGATAGCCAAGACCAGCGTCTGGCCGTTCTTGCTCCAGTCCACTCCGGGACCCCCCCCTTCATAGCCGCTCCAACGCCCACCTCCGCCGTGGCGGGCGGCCTTTGGCCCACCGAGGGCGGGACCACTGAAGGCGGGACAAAGTAGACCTTAACCAGAATGACGGCCAGCAGCAACGACATGCAAATGGTCGCGATGTTCGCGGCCATTTCGATCCTGCGCGGTACGCTCGTATCCATACTTGTCATTCCCTTCTTTTAAAAGACCGCCCGTTTCCGGCAGGGGTTCGGTCGGGCCTCCTGCGCCTAGACGCGGCACGCCGCCGCCCTTCCGGCGCGGCGGACCGACCCCCTGGCTGTCGCCCAGACCTCGCGGTGTCAAGTCAAGTCAGGACCGGATACTCCGAATCATAAGCCGGAGCGAAACTACCGGCAATTGTAAAGGCTCGCGTATTCTTGTCATTCGGCGGAAGATGTTTTCGTTTTCGCCCCATCTAACCCATTACTCGGGCTGGCAGACCGTCCAGTCCCCGGACAGGATACCAAACAGCGATAAGAAATCGCGCAGTACTATTGACACGTCGTTAGAATTACCTAATAATGCCTGTTACTCCCATTACTATTTGGCGTCCCGTGGCGCTGGCCGGGAGAAGTCATGAGCCGTGTGAAGGATCTATGCGACGAAGGGCTGCGCCTCCTGGGATCGCGCTCAACCCTTGGCGGCCTCATCGAGCTTGCTTTCCTTTTGACGGACGGCAGCCACTACTGCTCGCCCCCGATCGCGAGGGATCTTTCGGGGGCCACCGTTGGTCCCTGTCTCGGCTACCTGCACCATCTTCTCCTGGGGGAGTGGATCGCCTGCCCGCTTTCCGGCCAATATCGTCAGATCCTACAATACAAAGGGCCTTGGAGCTTGGGCCAAGATCAGCTCCTGGATCTGCTCGCGGGCCGGTGCCTTCCTCCTTGCGCCTACGCGCCCGAAGCCACGGCTCACCGTGTTGGCATGGCACTGCTAGCGGAGGTATCCAACCTGACCGCCCGGCCGCAAGGCTCCGGTATCTTCATACACCCCGATCTTCTCCTGGCCTGCAAGGAGGCGAAGGACGCAAACGGGAACATAACCATGCGCGCATATGCACACGGATCGGCTATAGCGCTGGCGAGCCCAGGCACTCTCCGGACAATGCACAGTAGTTTCGGGATCTCCTTTCGCGAGTACCTCCGGGCAGTGCGACTGTCCGTGGCCTTGCATCGGCTGCGAGATCCCGGAGAGCCAGCAAAACAGGTGGCCGGTCTGCTGGGGCACAGGGAGGCATCCAACTTCTGGAAAGAGTTCAGGCGTTATGTCGGCCAAACCCCCGCCCAATACCGGGGAGAGTGGATGCGTCGGCTGGCCGCCCTCGATGTGTTCCTCGGAGCCGCCCGGGCTGCCGCAGCGATTGGCTAGAATAGACAGCAGAGGCCGTCTCACCTGCCTTTCATCGGTCGCGGCGAGTACCGTTTCACCATCGCGACAGCCCCAAAAATCACCACTATCGAGATGGCTTCGCGCAGGCCGAAGCGCTCGCGATAGAAAGGCCAGCCCAGGGCAACGGCCACAATCGAATTGATGTACGGGTAGACCGAAACAATCGCCACCGGCAGCCGGTCCATGGCATAAACGTAGGCGCTATAGCCCACCAGGGAGCCGAAACAGACCAGGTAGAACAAAGCTCCCACGCCGCGCGCGCTCCAGTGCAGAGGCACATGCGGAATCAGAAGCGCGAAGGGCGCCAGGATCAGCCCGGCGGCCAACTGCTGCAGGCCGCCGGCAATGAGCGGGTGCGCCTTGCCGGATTTGCGGCGCGTGTATCGCCTGCCCCCACTGCGTAGGCTTCGCCTGTGAAGTGGACGCCAAGAACTCGACGGCGGTAACGGCGATTCCGCGCGCCATCGCCACCAGACATTGCCGGCTGCGCACCGTCTGCGTGGCAAGCTGCATCGTCACGGGGGACCGGGGCAATGCCTCGGCGGTGGAATATTTTCAGGATGGCGGCCGGTTCGTGCAACCGTGCCGCGCCGTGGTGGTCTCCTGTTCCGCCACCGAATCTGCGCGGTTTTTGTTCAACTCGGCAGGCAAACTTTTTCCGCGCGGCCTGGGCAATCGCTACGGCTGGGTGGGGCGCAATCTGCAGGGCCACGCCTATACCGGCGCTTACGGATTATTCGAGCGGGAAACCTTCGACGGCCTCGGTCCGGCGGCGCGCGTAGCCTGTTGCGACTTCAACCACGGCCTGCCCAACGGTCTCAAAGGCGGGGGGCTGATGGCCAACGAATTTATCCGCTTGCCGTATCTGTTCGCGCGCGGCGTGATTCCGCCGGGCGTGCCCCGCTGGGGAATCGAGCACAAGCAATTCGTGCGGCGATATTTCAAGCGTTCGGTGGGGATTAAGTGTCCCGTGCAGGAGATGCCGGTTTTCGAAAACGGCGTCGAACTCGCGCCCGAGGTGACGGATGCGTGGGGCATCCCCACCGTTCGTCTCAGCGGACGGCGCCATCCCCACGATCTGGAAGTGGGCCGCTTCCTGGCCGCGAAATGCGAAGCGTGGTTGAAGGAAGCGGGCGCATTCCGCACCTGGACAACGCCTTCCGGCGCCGGCCTGAGCGGCGGCCAGCACCAGGCGGGAACGTGCCGCATGGGCAGCGATCCCAAAACGTCGGTGGTGGATCGCTATTGCCGGATTCACGACGTGGACAACGTGTGGGTGATCGACGGCAGCGTGCACGTGAACAACGGCGGGTTCAATCCTTCGCTCACGATCCAGGCAATTGCTTACTGGGCCGCGGCGAAGATGGTGCGGGATTTGAAGAAGGCGTAGGGCTGTGGCGCACGCACGCTCGAAACGCACCGGGGGCAGGCGCTTTCGCTTCCGTCTGCCAACAGTGCTGGGTTGGCATGCGGCCCCGGGGGCACCCCGCCTGCTCCACTTTTCATTCCTACTCTGGGCAGCGAGCTGGCCGGAAAACACTCGTGCGTGCAGCGTCCCGTCGCTCTTGGGGACACATCCCCTGTGCCGGCCGAAGCGCGTCGACAAGAGTGTCGGCGCGGCACGTTGAGAACGTGCGCCGCATCGGGGCCGGCTGCCGAGGTTGGCAGGTTTCCTGTTTCGCAGCGCGTTAAAATCAGCGCATGCGAGTGCGCGAATTGGCGGAATTCCTGGGCGCTACTTTTGAAGGCGATGGCGAAAAAGAGCTGGAGGGCGTGGCCCCGCTCGAGACCGCGGGGGCCGGCGAGGTTGCTTTCGTGGGAAGCCGTAAAGCCGCGGCGCAGGCCGAAAGCTCGGCGGCCGGATGCCTGCTGGTCCCCACGGAATGGCCCAGCCCGGCTTACCGCACGGTGATTCGCGTGCCCGAGCCGCGCACGGCTTTCGCCCGCGCCATGAATCGCTTCTATCCCACCGCGGAGCTGAAGCCGGGCATCCATGCGAGCGCGGTGGTGGGCAAGAACGTGGATCTGGGCGCGCTGGTCTACATCGGCCCGCACGCGGTGGTGGGCGATGGCAGCCGCATCGGGGTTGCCGCCAGCGTCGGCGCCGGCTGCGTGGTGGGCAAGCGCGTGGCGCTCGGGGAGGGCTGCGTGCTGCATCCCAACGTCACCGTCTACGACAACGTGGATATCGGGCGCGGCTCCATTCTGCACTCGGGCGCGGTCATCGGCGCCGATGGTTTCGGTTTTGTGATGGAGCACGACCGCTGGCACAAGTTTCCGCAAGTGGGCCGTGTGGAAATCGGCGACTTCGTGGAGATCGGGGCCAACTCTTGCGTGGACCGGGCCGCGCTGGGCGTCACTTCCATCGGGGAGGGCACCAAGCTGGATAACATGGTGCATGTGGGGCACAACTGCCGCATCGGGCGTCACGTAGTGGTGGCCGCGCAAACCGGTTTTTCGGGAGGCGTGGTGGTGGAAGATTACGCCGTGATCGGCGGGCAGGTGGGGATTGGCGACAAAGCGCGCATCGAATCGCGCGCCGTGCTGGGATCCGGCTGCGGCGTGCTGACTTCCAAAATCATACGCTCGGGAGAGACCGTTTGGGGCACGCCGGCGCGGCCGCTGCGGCAACACCTGGAACAACTGGCCAATTTGGCGCGCCTGCCGGAACTGCGGCGCGAGATGGCGGAGATGAAACGGCGCGTGGCCGAGCTGGAAAGGAAGTCCTGATGCTGGTGGTGGTGGGCGGCCATTCGCGCAATATCGGAAAGACCAGCGCGGTGTGCGCGCTCATCCGCAAAATGCGCGACCGCAAATGGGCCGCCGTCAAAATCACGCAGTACGGCCACGGCATTTGCAGCAGCAAGGGCGAAGCGTGCGGGTGCGAAGGCGAAGGCGGCGCCGAGCATCCTTTCGCTTTGACCGAAGAATACGAGCCGGGGGAAACCGATTCCGGCCGTTTTCTGAAAGCCGGCGCGGAGCGGTCCTTCTGGCTGCGCGCACCCTCGGGCGAGCTGGCGCGCGCCGCCGGCACCATTCGCAAGCTGCTGGCTCAAAACGAAGACGTCATCGCCGAATCCAACAGCGTGGTGGACCTGGTGGATCCCGACGTTTTTCTGATGCTACTGGATTTTTCCTGTGCGGATTTCAAACCCTCCAGCCTGCGCCTGATGGACCGCGCCGATGCCTTCCTGGTGGTGGACCGCGGGCTCAATTCTCCCCTGTGGGAGGATGTTTCGCGCGACCTGTGGGACCACAAGCCGCGGTTTTTGGTGAAACCACCGGCCTATGTTACGCCGGCGGTCGCGGCATTTGTGCGCGAGAAACTTTCGCGTGTGCCCCAAAGGGGCTGATTACCAGTGGGGGAAGGACCCACTCGAATAGTTGATGGTTAGATTCGATAGCTGGCGGGCGGTGAGTCCCGGTAACGGGGCTGATCGGAACCTCGC
>Ga0181536_10002717_pt1 | contig 19677 bp, 16 predicted proteins | sample PEATcosm2014_Bin_41_FD_121105 | JGI IMG/M metagenome (GOLD analysis project Ga0181536, IMG submission 121105) | Peatland microbial communities from MTU Mesocosm Facility, Houghton, MI, USA - PEATcosm2014_Bin17_60_metaG | ecosystem: Environmental > Terrestrial > Soil > Wetlands > Peat | place...
GCAGAAACCACCAAGCGATTTGGTAAACTAAACAAAGCAAACCGAAAGCCGACGTAGCTCAGTTGGTAGAGCAGCCGATTCGTAATCGGCAGGTCATCGGTTCAAGTCCGATCGTCGGCTCCAATATAACCCCAATCCTTCTTGCCGACGACCTCCAAGAAATCTTTGATGGATTGGAGAATCTGCGCCTTGGATGGCGCTTTTTCCACCGGGATATCCTGCCTGAAGACTGGAGGCCAAGCCGGCACGCCGAGGAACTCGACGAACGTACCTCGACGACATAAGTCCTACGCGTTCTGGCTCTGCCATTCTTCGACTTGCCGTTGCAGCAGCCCATAGCAGTCACAGGACGCCTGTTCCAAATTGACCCGGTCTAGGATGGTGACGCTTCCTCGTGTGTAGGCAATCAATCCGGCTTTCTGCAGCGCACCAGCCGAAACAGTCACGCTTGAGCGTCGTGTTCCTAACATCTGCGCCAGGAATTCCTGCGTCAACGGAAGAGATTGGGAACCAACGCGGTCTTGGGTCATCAGCAGCCACCGGGCCAATCTCTCATTCACTTCGTGCAGCCGGTTGCAGGCGGCGATTTGGGTCACCTGCACCGCCAATAGCTGTGCATACCGGTTCAGATGCCGTTCCAGCTTTGGGCATTTGGGGAGCACAGCCCGCAAGGCATCGGCATCCACTCTGAAGGCAGTGGCCTCGGCCTGAACCACGGTTCGAGTGTGGCTGGTGCGAAAGCCTACAACCAATGGGGTGCCCGAAAAGCCCTCCTGGCCGATGAGGCCGACTTCGACGCTTTTTCCGTCCGGCATGACATTCAAGACCGAGAACATTCCGGAATTGCAGAAATACGCCGATTTCAGCGTATCGCCAGCTTCATGAAGAACTTGATGGAGCTTCAATCTCACGAATTCCAGTTTGGGCAAAAACGCTTCCGCCTCTGTGCGCGGAAGGGCGAGCAGGATTTCGTTGTGAACGTGATTTCCGTCGCCATCTCTTCTTGATGACGCGGTTGCACGGCTGTCGCCATCTCGTCTAGCGGAGGCGGTTATACGAGCAGAAGAGGATATGGCCATAACGGCCTCCTTGCGCAGCGAACACGCTGTCAGATTTCGCAAGGAACCGTCACCCTAGAGGGCGCGGCGGGAAGATGCTAGAAGAGACACATCCCAGACTACTCTCTTTTCATTGTTTTTGATCGGGAATTAAGAGGCTTAGCGGCCTTCTGTGTGGTGATGCGCAAGAGATGCGCCGATGCATTGAAGTAAAAGGGTTTCACCGGCGTGCGTAGAAGACTTGTTGCGCTGTAGTTGTCATCCGATTACCACCGCGGCTGCGCCGCTTTTAGCGGTATTGCGCTCGGCACAGGTCTTTAGCCATTGCCCGAGAAAGTCGAGAAGTTCGTCGGGCGGCTTCAGCCACAATTGCGCCGCCGTCTGCCGCCAAGTGGGACGCACCAGCACGCTGACGCCGCGGCCTTCTATGGCATGGAAAGCGGATTCGTCGGTGGTGTCGTCGCCCAGGTAAGCCACCGGCATGTCTGGACGGATTTCACTCAAAAAGGTGCGCACCGCATTGCCCTTGTTGGCCTGGCTGGCCCGGATTTCCACACCACCATCGAACTGCAACAGATTGAGGCCGCTGTATTCAGCAATCAGCCGCCAGCCGAGCATGACGCGAGAGCGGATATCCTCCGCTTCGATTTCATTCAATCCGCGCCAATGAACGGCAATACTTCCGGCCTTGAATTCCGCGGCGTAGCGCAGCTGCAGATAGTCGAGCCAGCGCTCGGCATCCGCCAAGCCATTGATCGTTCGCTCATCGAGACGTGGCATCTCCATGCTCCCGTCTGTCTTCAGACGTTGCAGCCCATGGACACCCCAAACTTCGGGACGCGGGTGAATATTGAGAAGCGGGAGCACGCCGATCACATCTCGCCCGGATATGACAACCACTCGCGTGCGGCCGTTACGCACGATCTCTTGCAGGATGAGCGCCACTCCGGGATACGGGTAAGCTTGGTCGCGCCGCGCGCGAAAGGGCGCCAGCGTTCCGTCGTAATCAAGCAGCAGCGCCGCTTGGGGCGCCTGGGCAACAGTGTGTAGAAACGCCATGAGCTGCGATTGCACTTCTGGCCTCAACGCGTTGCTCCTTTGATCTTTATTTTTCTTTCATTCTCGCCGCTCGCGAACCGCGGATTCATGCTACCGATACGCTGGCGCGAAGTTTCTCCTGCGTGTCCTCGGGTGCGTCCAAGCGGACCTCACACAGTTCGGTGATCAGGTTCCCGGCCCAGCGGTATATGTTGTGTTCCTTGATGACCTTGCGCATGCGCTGCATGCGCAATTGCTTGTCCTCCGGCTCCATCTCTAAAGCGGCACGGATGGCATCGGCGGTTTGATCGATGTCGTAAGGATTGACCAGTAGGGCGTCGCGCAGTTCGCGCGCCGCTCCGGTGAATTGGCTGAGGATCAACACGCCCCGCTCGTCCCGGCGCGCTGCCAGAAATTCCTTGGCTACAAGGTTCATTCCATCGTGCAGCGAAGTTACCAGGCAGAGATCGGCGGCGCGGTAATAGGGCTCGATCTCCTGATGGCTGTGCTGGCGCGTGAGGAGCACGATGGGCTTCCACTTGCCGCCCTGGAAGCGCCAATTGATGCGTTCCGCTTCGGCTTCCACTTCCGCGAACAAATCGTGATAGCGCTTGATGTGGGTACGACTGGGCGCTCCGATCTGCACGAATGTGAATTTTCCCTGATAGCTGGGATATTTTTCGAGGAAGCGCTCGATCGCCAGGAAGCGCTCAAGAATTCCTTTGGTGTAGTCGACGCGATCGACGCCAATTCCCATGAAGGTGGCCTCCACGCCCAGACTCCGCAGCAGCGCGGAACGTTCGAGGTAGTTGAAGCCGTGATTGTTATCTTCGGCGGCATTGTCGCCGGTGAAGGCAACACTGATGGGAAAAGGCCGGACGATGGTGCGGTGGTCCTGGCGGAGTACGGAAAAGTGCTCCCAGTCCACGCGCGACTCGACGACGCGGTCGACGGTTGCTAGGAAGTTGTTGCAGTGCGATTGAATGTGAAATCCGATCAAGTCGGCGCCGAGCAAACCATCGACCAACTGGCGCTGCCAGGGGCAAATGCCGAAGGCCTCCGGATTGGGCCACGGAATATGCCAGAAGATGGCCACGCGCGCATCGGGGCGCTTCTCCTTGATTAGCCGCGGCAGCAATGCGAAGTGATAGTCCTGGACGAGTACCACAGGTTTGGCGACATTCTCGATTTCCTCGAGCACGGCGGCCATGAACTTGCGGTTGACATCCTGGTAGTGTTGCCAGTCGTCAGCCCGAAAGAGCGGGCGGGTGTGGGCGATGTGGCAAAGCGGCCAGAGTCCTTCATTGGCAAAACCGTAGTAATAACCTTCCTCTTCCTCTTTGGTTAACCACACGCGGCGCAAACTGTAGCGGGGATCCTCGGGAGGAACGCGCAGCCGGTCGGCGGCATCCACGACTTCGGCGTCGGCATTGCCGCTGCCGTGGGCGATCCAAGTGCCATCGCATGCGTTCAGCACAGGTTCGAGCGCGGTGACCAGGCCGCTTGGCGGAACGACCACCTCGACTGTCTTGCCGTTTCGTTGATGCATGTAAGGCTCGCGATTCGAGACGACGAACAGGTGGCCGTCCTCCAGGCGCGTGCGAAGCTGGACCGAGAGACGATCGGCCGTCCACATGGATTCCCCCGCCTCGCGCAGGCGGGCCTCGTTCTCGGCGGCGTTGCGGGCGTGGCTGAGACTCTCAGCCATGGTCGCCACTTCGCGCGCCAGCGGCCGGAACATGTCGAGGTCCGGCACCTCCTGGCGAAATGAAATCTTTCCCGTGCGGAGGGCACGCATCCACAGCGCCGCCCGGGCAATCGGGCCGGTGATGCTCCAGCGGACAATCAATAACGTAATCAGAACGATGAAAAAGACCTGAACCAGCACACGGAGAAATGTTTGACGCCAGGCGAGAAGAATCTGTTCCCGGATGTAGCTCGCGTCGGTCACCACTGCGAGACCGCCCAACACTTCATCTTCATTCTGGCGGCGAATCGGTAGCGCGAGAATGTGAACCTGCATACTACCCAACCGGACGAACGAACTCTGTTCGCGACCCTGCGCGATGGCCTGGGTCACGAGCGACGGAATCGCGGTGAGTGCACTTGTGAGTTCCGGGGTTGCGGTTACCAGCGCGCCCTGCCGGTCGTAGATGGCAACGCCCAGCATGTGCTCCCGGTTTCCGAAGCGCTGCACAAGCTGTTGCAGTTGGTGGCTCGGGACGTTGTTAGCAACTCCGTCCGAGCCTGAATGGTTCGAGTCTGCATTCCAAGCCCGTTCGACGTTGCCGGCGAGACTCTCACCAAACAACTCGGCGCGACGCTCCAGATCGCTGCGCAGGGCGCGCTTTTCACCCAACACCTCGTAGTAGGAGAAGCCCGACGAAACCAGCGCGACGCCCAGAATGAGGGAAACAATAAGGCGAGCACTTAACAAGCGCATACACAGTCCTTCTTGCCCGGAATTTTGACGTGACGGCGTGCCAACAGGTAGTTCGTTAACTCAATTATAAGTGCGAGATGGAAGGTCTACAATTACGTGGAAAAAGGGGGCGGCCATGCCTCGCCGTCCCCTTCCCCAGAGTGTCCTGCTCAGAGGCACTGTGTCTTCTTGGGGAACTAGGTTAGGGGATCAGGCTGGATCGATCGCGTTGACGCGAATTGTGCCTGTAGAGGCATCCAGAACTCCTGTCACCTTCACACTCTTGTTCAGGAAGGCCTGGGCCTTTTGCTGGTCGTCGAGCTGATATGTGGTCTTGCTGCTGACATCCGTAAGGACAAGTTTGTCCCCGGATTTCACGATCTTTCCGTTGAACGTTTTCACCGAAGCCGCGCTCTGATCGTCAGGCTGCATCGGCTGCTGTTGAGTTGACGGGTCGCGCGATGGATCGGGAGCACTCTGCGCGAACATTGGCTGGCTTGCGAAACACAAAGCGACAGTTAACGCCATCACCGGCAACATCATGGACAAAGCGAATTGTGTTCTTTTCATCGCAGTCTCCTTGGGGAGGGATTTTGTAACCTGTGACTGAGGGTGCAAGTGCGCTGCCAACGGATGGCGCCAGCCTCAAGTTATTGATATACAAACCACTTCATGGGGACTGAGAGAATTCGCACAGTGCAAGGATGACCGGTGGGGAGAAAATTGTTCCGCGCGACGGTTTGCCGAGGGATTTGCAGAAATCGGCATGAAGGGAAAGGGTAGACTCTCGTTCGTAGTGGACTCAGGTGTAATACATCTTAAGCGGCGACGACCACACTAATCGCTCCACATTTCTGCGGCCTTGTTTGAGACGGCGAAACCTGGCTTCAAACCGGCTCTTTCTCGCCAAAGTCTCTCAAGAATTCCTGGTAGCAGTCGATCGCTTCCTGCTCCGTGGCGTGCCCGTGGAAATGAAACTTTCCTGTGTTCGCCAGCCGCAACAGCCGGTCCCGTTCCCAGTCGGCTTCGTTGAGATATGGGATGGCGTGGCTGATGGCCACATCCGCGCATGCCTCGGCCCAGGTAATTCCCTGCACGGGCCGTCCAATCATCTTCGGTGGCAGACAGTAGCCGAGCAGAACTTTACTTTGGTTGTAGCACGCCCATGAACCGTCTGCCTGGCGGTGCAGCGCAGTCGGCGGGGTGGGGGTTCTAAAGCTCGTTCGCATGGGAGTAGCGCCCAACGGGACCACTACTTCCAATTCTGATTTCATTCCGTTTGACCACGTGACTATGATTTGCATGATGATTCCTTTCAGCGATAGCAGTAAGAATATGAGTGCGCAGACGGGGTAGCAGCGCGAGAGATTTGAGCATCATCCGGCAAGCTTGTGCTATGGAGCCGACGAGCGGCAAGGTCGGTCATCACAGGCAATATGTTCACTTAACAGGGGTGATCGCGGAAAGGTACCTTAGTAACAAGCGTGGTAAAAAAGCGTCTGCTCTTGCCCCATTCAGCAACCGGGAAGCCACTGAATGGAAAGCCTCTTAAGTCGTTGAACCGCAACCAGCAGATCATCAGTTCAAGTCTGGTCGACGGCTCTCTTTCGCACCTTGCCACTCACCTTGGAGTCCGCCAAGCCAACGGTCCATTGATTTTTGTAGATTCTTCGAAAAGTGCGAAGGGAAAAAAGCCCGCCTGTCGTTTTAACGAATGGGGTTCATCTCTAGCTTGTTCTTAGTGGTAATGACCACTGGTTTTCCTGATATGGCGAAACGCTGACCTTCTTCTCAGCGCTGTTCATCGGATCGCGCTTGAATAATTTGCGGGGCCGATTTGTTGTCGCCCGCAATCAAGCCGCTAAAGGCCCTTTCAATAGGGCGAGTATCGCGTTGTAGACCCGGGGTGCTCCAAAACGAAAAACCAAGAAAAAATTCCATCAGAAGGAGAAGAAACGATGCCTGACGAAGCAGTAACTGCAATATCTTCAATTCGAACCAGCCCAGACAACGCAACAGTCCTCCAAAATTTGGGCCTTCTGAGCGAGCTTGCTGGAACGTGGGAGGGTGAGGGGTTCAACCTCATCGCACGGCCGGACTTCAGCCAGAAATCCAACCTGTTTCTTCAGCTCAATAACACGCATGAGACGTTGAAGCTTGATCCGATTGGGTCGCCGATTCCGAATCGCGGGTTCGGACAGAACGACATCGCATTGGCCGGCTTGACTTACCTGCAGAAGATTCACGATGCGGGTAACGGCGGCGCGCTGCACATTGAGCCGGGCATCTGGATCACGCAGCCGAACACGACCTATCCCCCCGAGGCGGCCCCATCCGGGCAGCAACTTATCGCCCGCATGGGAACGATTCCTCACGGCAACTCCTTGCTGGCCCAGGGCATTGCCGCACCTTTCACTGGCGATCCCGTCCTCGCAGCGGGCGCGGTTCAATACAATGGATCGCAGTTCCCGTCGTTCAACAGCACTCCGTTTGCGGTGCCGCCGGCGCCGGCGTCGCCGGTCCTCAACGCGGCCGGATCATCGGAAGCTCTGACCGCGCCCAACCCGCCGGGGCCTCCGGGATTCACGCAATACGATCTCGCTATCCCTCCGGTTCCGGCCGGTACCAGGACTGACCCCGTGCCGGCGGGTATCACGCAAATCATTGTCAACGACCCAATCCTGCTGCTCCAAGCCGTTATCGATAAGCAAAAGGCCAACGGCCACAAGTTTGCGGGAACTGTGCTCAACATTTCAACCCAGGCCAAGATCACATTCTTCCAGAAACCCAACAGCCAACCCGGCGCTCCGACGACGACTGTCAACGTGGCGAATGGCGCAGGCGGGATTGAAAATATCCTATTTCTGGAAGGCGGCGATCCAGTAGGAGGAGTGGGGGCGAATGCCGATACTGCTCTGGTTTATGCAACCTTCTGGATCGAGAAAGTCACGCATCCCACGAAGTCGGCCTTCATGCAGCTTCAGTATGCGCAGATGGTGATCCTGGACTTTGAGATTTTTGCCGCTCTTCCGAAGAACGTGAATTTTGGATGGCCGCACATCTCAGTCGCAACCCTAAGAAAGGCCTTCAACTAAACCGGCGCGTAGGAACTGCTTGTGTCAGTCAGAGCCGAGCGGCGCAGCCAATCGGCTCTTTCATTTCCTGGCTTCGAGTCCTTAAGTCGGCGAGAGATCGGGAAACTGTTGCCGAAGGTTGGCGACTTTCGGGGCGTCGGATCCGGTCTTATGCGATTTCCAAGCGCGAAGCAAGTTGCTGTCCTAATTCAAAAAGCGCCGGCGCAAGCAAGAATGGCTACCACTTCTGTGCCATTTCATCCCAGGTTCTCCACAGCCTTCCACCTCGTTGCCACTTGCATTCCAGTACACAAGTTCCGATAATTATTGACGAAAGTCTAACCGCCGTGTATCGCTACAGCCGCGCCGACTTGTTGCGCATTCTCCGGCTCGCTCCTCGCCAGCTTCAAACCTGGGAGAAGGCCGGACTGGTGACGGCGAGCGAGGAATATTCTTTTTTCGATCTGGTGCAAATCAAGAAAGTACGTGACCTCTGTGCGCAGCGCGTTCGTCCGGCCGTCATCCGGCAATCGCTCGAAGCCATGCAGAAACAGGTTGCCGGCATGGAAAATCCGCTGCTGGAGGCGGGTGCGTACCAGAGCGGACACCGCATCGCTTTCCGGCACCAGGGTCGGCTGCTGGAGCCGATTGCGGGGCAGTTCATGTTCGATTTCTCGTCCGAAGAGAGTAGAGTCGTGACTAGCCCGCCGCGAAACGGACTGGAACTGGTGGTTACCGACGTTGCCGACTTGTTTGCGCGCGGGATCGTGCTGGAAGAAGATCCCTCGACGCAGAGCGAGGCGATCACAACCTATTTGAAGGTTCTCGAAATGGATCCCATTCACGCCGCCGCGCACATCAATCTGGGCACGCTGTATTACAACCGTCAGGAATATGCGCTCGCCGAAAGACACTATCGTTCGGCGATTCAGATTGATCCGCGCTACGCGCTCGCCTATTTCGACCTGGGCAACGTGCTCGACGAGACGGGACGCGTCGAGGAAGCCATCAACACTTATAAGACCGCGATTCAGCTCGCGCCCACCTACGCGGACGCGCACTACAATATCGCGCTGGCTTATGAGAAGATACGCGAGCCCCGTAAAGCACTGCAACACTGGCGCGCTTATGTGAAGCTCGACACCACCGGGCCGTGGACCGTCCACGCCAAACATCAGATCCAACGCATTCTGCAGGGCGACAGCCTGAAGCTGGTGCACTCCCGCAAGGCTACCTGAAAAAGGCTATGTAACGCACGGGCTTTGCCGCGGCTCGGGGAGAGTTGTTTCCAGCGTTATACTCAGTCTTCACCTAATTAGGTGTTGGAGACGATGGATGAACCTCTATCGGCGGATTTTGATGCTGACTCTCACGACCGCTGTGGCCGCGTCCAGCGTGGTCTGCTTTAGCCAGTCGGTTAAGAAAGAGAAACAAATTTACAACGAAAGCGCCGATGCGCACGCCGAAATCAAAGAGGCTCTGGCCAAGGCTGCAGCGGGGCACAAGCGCGTCATTGTTGTGTTTGGAGCCAACTGGTGCTACGACTGCCACGTGCTCGATAAGGCTTTTCATTCTTCGGACCTGGTGCCGATTCTGGCGGCCAACTATGAAGTTGTGCACGTGGACATAGGTAAGGGAGAAAAGAACCAGGATCTGATGACGAAGTACGAGGTTCCGATGAAGCGCGGCATTCCCGGGCTGGCCGTGCTCGATGCCGATGGAAAGCTGGTTTATAGCCAGAAGAACGGGGAATTCGAGAATGCGCGAGCGCTCGCCCCGGAAGATTTCCTGGCATTCCTAAACAAGTGGAAACCCGGCGCGCAGAGCCAGTGAGATTCTGAATCATCCAGAGTGCACGGCAGAGTATGCGGCAGAGTGCGCGAGAAAGTGCACGGCAAAAAAGGGCGCGGCTTGTGCCGCGCCCCCAAACCACCGCAAGGTAACTTACCACAAGTTAATCCACCACCAGCTTGTTCTCGACGCTGAAGGCGCCGGGTACCGAACTCGCCCGGATTCCGGCAATGGTTTTGTCCATCGAGCTCTGGACGGTTCCGTAGAGCGTCACGTGTCCGTTGTCCACCACGATTCGGATCGGGTCGACCGGGTCGCTAGCGTAGCGGCCGAGCACCGAGTCGCGATAAATCGCGCGGGCCGTGCGCACCCGGATCGAATCGTCAAAATTCGACACAGGCAGAACCGTTACGTCGTTCACAACGTCCTTGACGCCGGGCGTGCGCGCTACGATGGCGAGCGCCGAGTCTTTCGGCACATCCCACACGGCGTCGCCGCTCAGCGTGACCACGCCATCCTTCACAGTGAGGGCAATGTAGTTGAACGCATTGTCGCGGTATCCGACGCGGTCATAGGCTAGCTTCTTCGCCAGTTTCTGCTGAAGCTGGCCATCGGGCACGGTTGCTCCCGCGACCGCGATGTCATTGCGGACACCGGTGACGTTTGCGAGTTTCTTCACTTTCTTCGCGGCGTCGAGTTTGTCCTGATAAAGGCTGACCGTGCCGGTCAGGGTCACGATGCCATCTTCGACGCTGGAGCTGACGCTTTGCAGTTGCTTCGCGTTATGAATCTTCTGGCTGGCCGCCTGCTGAATCTGCTCGTCATACCGGCCGGTGGCGGCCATGGCAGTCATACTCAGCAGGACGAGCAACGCCAGAGTCACCGCAAGTAGTTGCTTTTTCATGGTTGCCATCCTTACTGGAATTCCGGTTCCCCACAGTATTAACCGGTTAGTTAAATAGATGCGCGGCGGCCCTTGAGGGATGCGCCTGCCGGGCGCTTTTACAAACTATTACAAGGGAGGAGTTTGACCAATGTTTGCAGATGTTTGACAGATAGTTGTCATGACGACTAATCTCGGCGCATGCCTCGTGGTTTGCAAGCAAAAGGTCTGCAAGCGGAACTCAAACAGAAAACTCCATTCACCAGCCGGGAACAGGAAGTCTATCTTTCTTTGTTGCGGACGGCCGATACGCTGCAGACGGAGGTTGAGGCATGGCTCAGAAAGTTCGGACTCACCGGCACGCAGTACAATGCGCTGCGCATCTTGCGCGGCGCTGGGCCGGAAGGCTTGCCGTGCCGGGAGATCGGCGAACGCATGATAACGCACGATCCCGACATCACGCGCCTGCTCAATCGCCTGGAAGATCGCGGCTTCGTCGAGCGCATGCGCGCCCGGCACGATCGCCGCGTCATCTACGGGAAGATCACAGCCGCCGGGATGAAGCTTCTGCACGAAATGGACGATCCGATCGAAAAGCACGGGCGGGAGATACTTTGCCACGTCGGACAGGAGAGGTTGAAGCTGTTGATTGAGTTGCTGGAACAGGTGAGGAGTGGGAAGGCTCTTCACCGCGGCAACGCCGAGTAAAACCTTCAGCACTATTTCTTTCGCTTAGCAACTTTCTTCTTTGGCAATGGAGCACCCTTCTTGTCGGCAGCCTGGCTCGGAAATACCCGCGCAAAAATCTTGTCGATGTTCTTGAGCTGCCGTTTCAGGTCAAACGCGCGCTCAATCTTCGCACGCGGCACTCGTCGGCTAATTTCAGGATCGTGAACGATCAGCTCGTGGAAATCGAGATTCTCTTTCCACGCGTGCATGGCGTGACTCTGCACCAGGCGATAGGCGTCCTCGCGGGAAACACCGGTCTCGACCAGATCTAACAACAACTGCCCGCTGAAAACCAGGCCGCGCGTGCTTTCGAGATTCGCCAACATGCGTTCGGGATAGACGAACATGGTCTCGATCAGGTTCGCCGTCTTGTTCAACAGATAGTCGGCGAGCGTCGTCGAATCGGGGATGATGATGCGCTCGGCCGATGAATGCGAAATATCGCGCTCATGCCAGAGCGCGACGTTCTCGAATCCGGCCTGCGCGTTCGATCGCACCACGCGCGATAATCCGCTGATCTGTTCGCAAGTGACGGGATTACGCTTGTGCGGCATGGCCGATGAGCCCTTCTGCTTTTCGCTGAAATACTCTTCGGCCTCGCGAACTTCGGTGCGCTGCAGGTGGCGGATTTCGGTGGCGATCTTGTCGAGTGTGGACGCGATCGTGGCCAGCGTTGCCAGGTAGTGGGCATGGCGGTCGCGCTGAATCACCTGCGACGACACGGCGGCCGCGTTCAATCCCAGGCGCTTGCAGATTTTCTCTTCGAGTTCGGGTGTGAGGTGGGCAAACGTTCCCACGGCACCGGAAAACTTGCCCACACGCAGATCTTCGGCGGCAGCCTTGAAGCGCGCGATGTTGCGCTGCGTCTCCGAGTACCAGTTGGCAATCTTGAAGCCAAAAGTGATGGGTTCGGCGTGGATGCCGTGAGTCCGCCCGATCATTGGCGTATCCTTGAACTCCCATGCCCGGCGCTCGAGCACCTGGGCGAAACGTTCCAAGTCGCCGGCGATCAGCGACGAGGCTTGCTGGATGAGCAGCGCCTGCGCCGTATCAACCACATCGTTCGAGGTGAGTCCATAGTGGAACCAACGGGCGTGCGGTCCAACAATCTCGGCCACCGCGGTAGTGAAGGCGATGACGTCGTGTTTGACCTCGGCTTCAATCTGGAAGATGCGGTCAACGCTGAAGTCGGCGCGCGCGTGAATCGCTTTAGCCGCTTCCTTGGGTACGATGCCGGCCGCGGCGAGCGTTTCGGTCGCGGCCACTTCAACCGCCAGCCAGGTGCGGAAGCGGTTCTCGTCGCTCCAGATGCGGGCCATCTCGGGCCGGGTATAGCGTGGGATCACGGAGATTTCTCCTGAGAGGGAACTGGGGATTGTAAATCCTATGCTCTGTCTGGTCGAGCTGCTGGCGCTCTGACGAGAGCAGTGTAACCCAACCCATTCACAATAAAGCTAGTTAGGCAGAACGGCAGCAGCAAAATTCAGTTGCTTCGCTGCTCCATTTTTGGTGCTGTTTTCGAGGACTATGCCCAAACTGTGCCAAACTCCGGAGCGCTGGAGTTTCGGACAGCTTCTTGCTCTTGCCGCCGGTTCACTTCCAGTTTGTGCGCAGCATCGCGCAGATCGCTCGGCGCGACGATGTGGTAGCAACGGCCAGCGCCGCCACCATCGAAGGCTCGATTTCCAGTCTGGGCAGCCAGTATGTCGTGCGGCTAAAGGCAGTGAACTGTCGCAGCGGTGGCCCCCGCAAACACGCCAACGACGGTGGCTGGTACCGCAAGAAGCAGAACCGTGGCCCACGAATAGCGTGGAATGCCGATCAATTCGAGGCATACCATCGGCACCCCCCAGAAGACAGCAATACGCCAGAGTCGCTGGGAGAAAGTTAACTTTCGCTTTACCGAAAACCTGTCACATTGCCACATCATCACAGCCTATGTGGAGCCACAGCCAATTGGACTTGCTCAACTAGAGATCATGCCACAAAGTCAGTTGACGTAATATCCCGATTACGCTCATTCACCCCGGATCGGGAAGGGCGCTGGGCTTTCTGCGCTTGAACCACGCTGAGGACCGCGACCCGCTCAGATGACAATCCCTAAGTTACAGCTCCTGCTCTGGCGAACCGCCTGGTGGTGAGCGTAGGGGTCCTTCGACTACGCACGGGCTTCACTTCGTGAAGTCCATGCTCCGCTCAGGATGACAGTTCCATAAAGATTTTCGAGTGCATCAATTATCTTCACAGGCATCGGCCCTACGGAGTTTGTGCCGCTCTCAGGGGTCGCTCGTTGCGGGTGAATGGGAGGGAACGGGGTGAGTCGGTGGACAGGCGGAAGACCAGGTTGGTGGCGACGGAGCGGGTTCTGGAGCGGAGATCGCGATTCACATCGAGGCGAAGCCAGATGAAACGGCCGATGCGGCTCAGGCGGACTTGTTCGGGGGTCAACCGAGCGGTGTAGCTGGAGGCGATGCGTCCCATTTCTGCGAGGTCGTTCATCGGTCCGAATTCTACGTCGTTGGGACGTGGAAGCTGGCGCATGAAGTCGAGTTGGCGAGCGATGCTCTTGCGTCCGGCAACGCAGGGCTGGGTGCGGCAGTCAAGAATCTTTTCGATGGCATAGAGAGCGGCATGGTCGACGCGCTCTCCGAAGGCGAGGTAGAGGGTATTGGTGGAGGCCGCATAGTTGAGAGGCAGCATTTGGAAAGCTTCGAGGATGGGAAGCGGGATGCTGCCGGGAGAAGGGATAGTGGAGGGATCCAAGGATGAGGCGACGGGACATCCCCATTGCAGGGCCAGGGCGGAGGTGACTTCCTGTTCGGTGGCAAAGCCGAGTTTCTCGATCCACTCACCGATCTTTCCGTAGCGGGCGCGGCGCTGGGCTTCGAGGGCGGCGCGGACTTCGAGGTAGGTGAGTTTGCCGCGGGCGACCATGAGGAGGCCTAGGGGAATGCGGTTGGGAGGCTGCGTCGAGGGCGCCATTACGCGCAGGCGGGAGAGTTGGCCGATGAGCGCGGTCTCCAGGCATTGGGGCTGGCAATAGAAGACGCCCTGGAGGAAGGTTCCGCTGGGGCGGTGACGTTTGCGGAGACGCTGCCACAAGGATTGCGGGCCGGAGCAGGAGGCGAGCGCACAAGGGGGCTCGGACGATTTGAGGTTGCGGCGTTTGATCCAGTTGGCGGGCCAGGTTAGCGGCTTGAGAAAGTTTGGCATGGGATAGTCCTCCGTAACGCTTTTGGCTGTTTGCCGCTGTTGGCCGTTCGCTGTTCGCAAAGACGATTTGTTTTGCGAAGAGTGAACAGCGAACGACGAATGGCGCTTTGAACTAAGAGTCCTTTCGAAAGAACTTCAGACTGATCCTGCGGCGGGTGGGGGATCGACTACGTCGGTGACCCGCAATCCGTATTTGCCGTCGACGATAACGACTTCGCCTTGAGCGATGAGGCGACCGTCGAGCAGCAGCTCCACGGGAGAATGGAGAGTGTTATCGAGTTCGACGACGACTCCGGCGCTGAGGGCGAGAACATCGCGCAGTAACATGCGCCGGGTTCCGAAGCGGAGTTTGACATCGAGACCGACATCCATGAGGCGGCGGTAACTGGCGGCGGGCGGCGGCTCGGTGGATGAGGGAGGCGGTGGCGCCGCTGCTGGTTGCGTTGACGCCTGCGACGATGACGGCGACTGGAGTGCGGCGGCGAGGGCGGGGCTCATGCGAATTTCGATGGCGATAGGGGCCGCGGCTTCGGCTTCGGTCTGGGTGGTTTGGAGGCAGACGATGGCATCCGAGGACCAGGAGGGAGCGGCGGAGGTGGCGAGATGAAACTGAACCTCGCCCCCGACGGACGGGGCGAGAGCGGTGGCGGCGAGGCCGGCGATCTGGCGCAGGAGCTCTTCGAGGGCTTCCTTGTGTTCAGTAGTGATTTGCTCGGCGCCGGTGGGTTCGGCGGTGGCGCCTTCGGGCACGGTCTCGGTTTCGCCGAGAAGCATCTGGGCGAGACGGGTGCCGGAGGCGGCGGGCAGACGCAGAGTCATTTCGCCATGAACGGCACCTCCCGCGACGACCGTGTACCAGACGTCGGAATCGACGGTGGGCAAGGGCTGCGGAGAAATTTCGAAGGCGCCGAGTTTTCCGGAGGCGCTTCCCGAAACCTGGGTGAGCACATTTTGGAGACAGGTTTTCCAGGCCTCACACCAATGAAGGAGTTCGGGGCGGAGGTCGGGGCGATTTCCAGGGGACAGGTTCTGGGCGGGTGCGTCGGGAATGTCGGTCATAGTTCACCAGTCATATTTCACCAGTCACATTTCGGAATTCTTCTGGAGCCTGTAAAACCATGCACTTCCCCAAGAGATCTATGCGATTCGCTGTCTGTCATGGTTCACCGGCGGTAGGAAGCGGGGTTTCGAGAGAGAGGACGCGGGCGGCACGACGGGTGTTGATGCGCACCGGGATGGCCGAGCATAGGCGGACATCGTCGATCATCATGAGGGCCGGGCTGGAGACGCTTTTGGGAAAAGGAACCACGTCGCCGGCAGCGAGGTCGGTCAGCTTCCGCAAAGGCACATGCAGATCAGGCATGGAGAGTTCAACGGAGAAGAAGCAGTCGAGCAGCTTTTTCTGAATCTGGCGGCGGGCTTCGATGGGACTGCGGGGGCGCTGATAGCTGAAGTCGGCGGAAATTTTCCGGAGCAAGGCGTTGGAAACCACGGCCGGAATGGCGAGGTTGAGAGTGCCGCGGGTTTCCGACATTTTTATTTCGAAGCTGAGGCAAAGAGTCTTTTCTTCTGGAGGCATCAGGCGCTGGGTCTGCAGGATCTGCTGGCGCGAACCGAAATTGAATTCGAGCGTAATCGCCTGCCAGCTGGTTTGCAGTTCGCGGCACATAATGCGGATGATGCCTTCGAGAACCTGTTCTTCGATCTCCGTGACGTCGCGGGTAATTCCGCTGTTCTTGCCTTCGCCTCCGAGCATGACATCGATGATGGGGAAGGCGATGGCGAGATCGAGCTGGAGCACCGCTGTGGCATCAACCGGGGCGAGATCGATGGAAGCGAGATAGCTTTTCTCCGGGACACGATCCAGAAACTCGCGGTAGGTGAGATGCTCGGCAGAAACCAAGCTGACGTCGAAAACGATACGCAGGTAGCCGCCAACGGAGGTAGTGAGATTGCGGGCAAAGAGTTCGTGAAGCTGGTTGATGGCACGCAGCTGCTCGCGTCCGATCTGTCCGGCCTGGCGGATGTCCCAGGGCTGGACAACCGGGCCGGAAGCGACGGCGGCCCCGCCCGAACGCGCCCTTCGTACCATGTCATCAATTTCTTCCTGGTTGAGTACTTTTTCCATGTGGCCTCTGGTGGAGTAGAGATTCAAGTTTGAAAAGGTAGAGAGGAGGCTTGCCGCGTCTCTACAAGAGAGCTTTTAGGGGTTTCCGGCGGCTTTGGCGCGCGCCGCGGGGACGGTGGTCACGTTCAGGAAATTGAGGCGGGCGCGCAGGCGCACCATGGCGAGAGAATGAATCTGGGAAACGCGCGACTCGCCAATGCCGAGCGCGGCTCCAACTTCTTTCATGGTGAGTTCTTCGTAATAGTAGAGCGCGAGAACGCGCTGTTCTTTTTCCGGCAATTCGGAAATGGCCTGCTCCAGCAGGTGCTTCATCTCCGAGCGCAGGCATTGGAAGAATGGCGTTTCCTCGGGCTTGGAAGGGACGCGGTCGGTGAGATCTTCTTCTTTGCCGTCGCGGGGAGACTCGACGCGCAAGCTGCCGAGTTCGAGGCCGTCGAGCTCGGCGAGCAGGGACTGCAATTCGTGCAGGCCAATGCCCATCTCATGGGCGATTTCATTTTCGGTGGGCGCGCGTCCGAGCTTGCCGGAAAGATCGGAGTATGTGGAATCGACGAGGCGGCCTTTGCGGCGCAATTCGCGCGGGCTCCAGTCAAGTTCGCGCAGGCTGTCGAGGATGGCGCCGCGAATGCGGAACTTGGCATACGAACTGAACTGGACCTGCTTCGACAAATCGAACTTGTTGAGGGCATCGATGAGTCCGACGACGCCGGCGTGGACCAGGTCTTCGAAGGGCACGTGGCGGGGCAGCCGTTCGTGAATGCGGCGCGCGATGTAGCGGACCTGGGGAAGCTGTTCCATGAGGACGCGCTCGCGTTCGGCGGCGTCCTGAACGCTTTGATAGGCTTCGGCGGGATGTTTGGTCATGTGATGGCCTGCTTTCGTTAAATCGTTGTTGGTCGGTGGGCGTTGATCGTTCGCTATTCGCCGTTCGTCGTTTGCCCAGCCGGCCGCGAGAGCCGGATAGCGACGAGCGAACAGCGGACAGCGTCATTCTTTTCATCGCACCGTGCCTAGCGACTGCACTGGAACCATGGGAGGGATTTCCAGAGGGGAGAGCACTACGACTTTGGGGAGAAAGGGTTCAAGCAAGCGCCGCAGGTGAAAGCGTGCGGGGGTGGAGCAGAGCAGGATGGGCGCGGTCTGCGCGACCTGATCTCCGGCCAGCGCCCGCAAGCCGTCGAGAATGCGGCGGACAAATGACGGCTGCAAACCAGAGGGCTGCAATCCGGTGCTGGTGGCGGGCGGCGCTTGCGGGTTGAAGGCGCGGCTGAGTTCTTCTTCGAGGTTGTGATCGAGGGTGAGCACGCGCAAGCCGCCATCGTCGGAGAGCAGCGGGCGGACGAGGGCGCGCCCGAGCGCCTGGCGGGCGGCTTCGACCAGCAGGATGGGATTTTTGTTAGTGGCAGAAGCATCGAGCAGGGTCTCGAGGATGCTGGAGAGATCGCGAACTGAAACCTGCTCGCGCAGAAGTTGCTGCAAGACTTTTTGCACTTCGCCGAGGCTGAGGGTTTTGGGAACGAGTTCCTCGACGAGTTTGGGATGGCTCTCGCTGAGGCGATCGAGGAGACGCTTGGTTTCCTGGCGGGTCAGCAATTCGTAGGCGTGCTGCCGGATGATTTCGGCGAGGTGAGTGGAGAGGACGGAAGTCTGGTCGACTACGGCATAGCCGGAGGTCAGGGCCTGGGACTCGAGGGCGGGGGCGATCCAGAGAGCGGCGACGCCGAATGCGGGCTCGCGGGTGGGGGTTCCGGCAAGCGCGGGCGGAGTGAGTTCGGAACTGATGGCGAGGACCTTATCCTCGATCATTTCCCAGCGGGCGATTTCGACGCCGCGCAGGGAGATCACATATTCGCGCGGCTTGAGGCGGAGGTTATCCGTGATATGAATCGGCGGCACGATGAAGCCGAGTTGCACGGCGAGGCTGCTGCGCAACGCTTTGACGCGGGCGAGGAGTTGTCCACCTTGCTGCACGTCAACCAGGTTGACCAGCGAATAGCCGACTTCGAGCGAGAGTTCGTCAAGCTTGAGCAGGTCTTCGATGGAGTCGGACTTGGCGGCCTTCTTGTCTTTCTCGCTGGCGGGCAGGGCGCCGGGATCGCCAACGGCGGGGTCTTTGTCTATGACTTTGCCGTCTTTGTCTCTAACGGGCTTGGGCAGGCGCGCGGCGAGCAAGGCGACGACGCCGGCGATAGCGAGGAAGGAGAATTTCGGCAAACCCGGGATGCAAGCGAGCGCAACCATGACGCCAGCCGCGATTTGCAGAGAGCGGCGGCGGGAGAGTAGTTGGGTTCCGAGATCGGCAGAGAGGGTGGCGTTCGAAGAGGCGCGGGTAACCACCATGCCTCCGGCCATCGAAACCAGGAGCGAGGGGATCAGGGTGACCAGGCCGTCGCCGACTGTGAGTATGGTGTAGGTTTTGAGCGCCTCGCGAAAAGGAATATCGAGTTGAAAGACTCCGATAAGGAAGCCGGCAAGAATGTTGATGCCGGTGATGAGGATGGTGGCGATGGAGTCGCGCTGGTTGAAGCGGGCGGCGCCGTCCATGGCGCCGTAGAATTCGGCTTCGCGGGCAGTTTGTTCGCGGCGGGCGCGCGCCTGATGCTCGTCGATGAGTCCGGCATTGAGGTCGGCGTCGATCGCCATCTGCTTGCCGGGGAGAGCGTCGAGAGTGAAGCGGGCGGTAACTTCAGCGGTGCGCACCGCTCCGTGACTGACGACAATGTACTGGATGGCGATGAGGGCGATGAAAAGAACGAAACCGACGATGTAGTTGCCGCCGACAACAAATTGTCCGAAGGCCTCGATGACGCGTCCGGCGGCTCCGGCGCCCTCGTTGCCGTGGAGAAGGATGCGGCGGCTGGAGGCCAGATTCAGCGAAAGGCGGAACAGGGTGAGCAGGAGCAACAGGCTGGGGAAGACGGAAAATTGCGCTGGGCGCAGGATTTGAAGGGCAGAAAGCAGAACGAGCACGGAAGCCGCAAAGCTGGTGGCCAGCAGGAGATCGAGCACCATTGCCGGCAGCGGCACCAGCATGACAAAGACTAGGCTGACGGCCGCAATGGGGATGATCCATTCGATGAGCGGGTTGCGGTTGGGAGCGGCGATGGTGACAGCGGCGGGCATTAGCGGCGGCCTCCTGCGGCAGTGGCGGCGGAAGCGGCGGCGGCGAGGGCGCGAGCTTGGGCGCGGTAGACGGCGGCCAGGATCTCGGCAATGGCGGCGTAGAGTTTCGCGGGAATGCTCTGTCCCACCTCGACGGTGCGGTAGAGGGCATGAGCAAGAGGAGGATTCTCAACCATGGGAATGCCCTCCCAGCGGGCGATTTCCTTGATCTGGGCGGC
>Ga0181536_10002720_pt1 | contig 19660 bp, 17 predicted proteins | sample PEATcosm2014_Bin_41_FD_121105 | JGI IMG/M metagenome (GOLD analysis project Ga0181536, IMG submission 121105) | Peatland microbial communities from MTU Mesocosm Facility, Houghton, MI, USA - PEATcosm2014_Bin17_60_metaG | ecosystem: Environmental > Terrestrial > Soil > Wetlands > Peat | place...
CCGCGATGGAAGGTGATCGGTCCCGGTGGGTGTCCGTAACAGTTCCATCCGCCCAGCCGGGCGACGACCCAGCAGGCCCGGGCCAGGCTGCCTGGCTTGTGCGGGTTCTGCTGCCGGGCGGTTTTCCCCTCGAGTGTCGGATTGAGTGCCTCGATCGTCGCGGCCTCGGCTTCGTCGAAGACCGTGGCGATGGACAGCCCGTGCGCCCCATCGCGTTCCTGAACCAGTTGCATGTCGATGCAGGCCGCTTTCGCCGCCACGGCCGCCAGTTTCATCAGCCCCTCCGCAGTCTGAAGCTGGCTCTCCTCCAGCCCGAAGCCTTGCGATTTCATGGTCCGGAACAATTGTTCGATGGTCCAGCGGACCTGGTACCAGGCAACGATCTGCCAGGCCCTGGCCAGATCCTCGACCGGATGTGTGGTCAACTGCCGCCAGTGCACCGCTTTGGTGCCCGGCGGCGGGTCCGGTTCCGTCACCTCGACCAGATACAGCCGCACGGATGCGGCCAGGGTGCGGTCTTTTTCGTTGACCGGGCGGGCGATTTCGACCGCGCCGAATCGGATTTCCACCCGGGCATCGCGGGCGGCGCGGCCCGGCGGTCGGGCGGGCAGCGAGATCGTTCGGGTTTCCGCGAGGGGGAAGCCGGCGGCGGCCTTGTATAACGTCTCTCCCTTTGGCCGGTCCGCCAGGCGGCGGTCGCTCATCACGCGGTTCAGGACATGGAAGCCCTCAGCCGGGGCGCGGGCCCAGAGCGGGTAGATATCGCCTTCCCGATCCGCCACGAAGGTGACCAGGGCGGCGCTGGCCAGCGCCGGGCGGGCGGCTTCGGCGGTTTCCACCCAGCGGCGGGATTCGCGTTGCGTCAGCACGCGTTTTCTGAGCGGTTCGGTCACCGGCTTGTCGCGGTTCCATATCTCGCCGCCCACCAGGCTTGTCCCTGCGAAGGCGGGGGCCCAGGCAGGCGCCGCTGTCCGCGTCGACGGCCAGCATGGCATGCGCCAGCACGCCGCGGGCGTTGCCATGGCCGCATTGGCCCAGGCCCCGGCGGTGGCCGGGCCGGGTGGCGACGCTGACCTCGGTCGTATCCTGAATGGCCAGGACATGCCGTCCGGTGACCGCCGTGGCGGTCCGCTCGCTCCAGCTGGCGACAATGCGCCTCACGGTGACCTTTTTATTGGCGAAGAAGCGTCCGGCGCCCAGTTCGCCGCCGCGGGTCTTACCCAGATGCTTCAGGCAGACTGTTTTGCGCGCCAGCATGCATTCGAGGACCGTACCCCCCTTTTTGGTAAGGCGCGCGTCGTCGAAGGTCCCAAGAGAGTAGGTCATCGCGATTCCCTGTGTGTGGTTACCGCGCGTCAGAGAATCGCGGATGCGCGCCGGACGCCAGGTTTTTCACGATAAATCCGCAAACGGAACGAGATGTGTGCATCCATTAGGGACGAGCCGGGCCATGACGAAAAGCAGACGTACGCCGTCAGGTTGGCGCGTAGGCGGTCGCGCCGGACCACGACGGAGTTCACGCCGCAGCGCGGAGTTCTTCCTTCGCCGCCGCCTTGATCATGTCGGCACCTTTTTCCGCGATCATGATGACTGCGGCGTTGGTGTTGCCCGATGTCACCGTCGGCATGATCGAGGCATCGACCACGCGCAACCCGGCGATTCCGCGCACCCGCAACTGATCGTCGACCACCGCCTGGGGATCCTGTCCCATCTTGCAGGTACCGATGACGTGGTAGGTCGTCTGGCCATTGGCGCGCGCGAACTCCAGCCATTCGTCATCGGTCTGGACTTTCTCGCCGGGGTTCATTTCGAACGCGCGATATTTGTCCAGCACCGCGTTGTTGATGATCCGGCGGCCGATTTTCATCCCATCGACGAGTACACGCTGGTCCATCGGATCCGCGAGATAATTTGGCCGAATCGCCGGCGCCGCGTTCGGATCGCTGGTCTTGGCGTGGATCGAGCCTTTTGATTCGGGCCGGCATTGATACACGGTCAGCGTCATCCCCGGCTCGCGTTCCAGCTCGCGGGTCTGCGCGTTGCCATAACTGGCATGCGCGAAATGGAACTGCACGTCGGGCTCTTCCATGTCGGCCTGGGTCTTGACGAACCCGTAGGCGATGCCGGCGGTGAAGGTCAGGATGCCGCGCCGCTGGGTATAGTATTTCATGATTTCCTTGGCCAACGCGAACCCGCGCGAGCGCTCGTTCAGCGTCACCGGCAACTTCACCCGCCAGTTCATGCGCGGCGCGTAATGGTCGCGGTAGTTCTCGCCGACACCCGGCAACGCATGCAGCACGGGGAGGCCAAGCGAACCCAACAACTCCGGCTGGCCGATGCCGGACAGCTCAAGAATGTGCGGCGACTTCACCGCGCCGGCGGCCAGGATCACCTCGCGGCCGCAACGCGCTTCTTTCGCCACGCCGTGCTGGGTGTAAGCGACCCCCACCGCGCGCTTGCCGTCCAGAATGAGTTTGGTGGTGTAGGCGTTGGTTTCGATCCGCAGGTTCGGCCGGTTCCGGATGGGATCGAGGAACCCGCGCGCCGTCGACCAGCGCTCGCCGTTCTTTTGCGTCACCTGGTAATAGCCGAACCCCTCCTGGTGGCCGTTGTTGTAGTCCTGGTTGCGCGGGAAACCTTCCGCCCCGGCGGCGTCGAGAAACGCGTCCAGCAGCTCGGCGCGTTCCACCATATGGGTGACGTTCAGCGGGCCGTCGGTGCCGCGCGAGTCGTCTCCCCCGGGCTCGAAACATTCCGCCTTTTTGAAGTAGGGCAGCACGGACTCATAAGACCAGCCGCGATTGCCGTATTGCGCCCACGTGTTGAAGTCGAGCGGATTGCCGCGGACATAGAGCATGCCGTTGATCGAACTGGAGCCGCCCAGAGTGCGGCCGCGCGGAATGGGGATCGAGCGGTTGTTCGCGTTCGGCTCGGGCTCGGTGGCGAAGTTCCAGTTATAGACGGGACTGTTCAGCAGCTTGGTGAAGCCCGCCGGAATGTTGATCCACATCGACTTATCCGGAGGTCCGGCTTCCAGCAGCAGGACGCGGTTGTTCCGGTCCTCGGTCAACCGGTTCGCCAGCACGCATCCGGCCGAGCCGGCGCCGATGATGATATGGTCGTAATCAGCCATGACCGTTCCCCTCTGCCTGGCGGTTGCATAGCCAGCTTGCGCCGCGGCGTCCAGGCGGAGAGAATCGGCACATGGCCGGTTCGACACAGTTTTCCGCCTGGTCCCTGCTGCGGCGTGCCTTTGGTGGCTCCTGGCCGGAACAATGGCGCTCGCCCGAACCCCGCGATGCGTACGATGTGGTGATCGTGGGGGCTGGCGGGCACGGGCTGGCGACGGCGTACTACCTCGCGTCCGAGCACGGCATCCGCGACATCGCCGTGCTGGACAAAGGCTGGCTGGGCGGCGGCAACACCGGACGCAACACCACGATCATCCGCTCCAACTATCTGTGGGACGAGAGCGCGGCGATTTACGAGCACGCCTTGAAGCTGTGGGAAGGTTTGTCTCAGGCGCTGAATTACAACGTCATGTATTCGCCGCGCGGCGTGATGATGCTGGCGCACAATCATCACGATGTTCAGGTGTTCCGCCGCCACGTGCATGCCAACCGGCTGCAGGGCATCGACAATGAATGGCTGACGCCCGAACAGGCGAAGGCGTTTTGCCCGCCACTCGATATTGGCGGGACGGTGCGGTATCCGGTGCTTGGCGCGGCCTTGCAACGGCGCGGCGGGGTGGCGCGGCATGACGCCGTTGCCTGGGGGTACGCGCGGGCGGCGAGCGCGCTTGGCGTGGACATCATTCAGAATTGCGCGGTCACCGGCATCGATCGCGGCGCGGACGGCGCGGTGACCGGTGTCGCGACCACGCGCGGGTCGATCCGGACCCGAAAGATCGGTGTGGTCGCCGCCGGCCATACCAGTGTGCTGATGGCGATGGCCGGCGTGCGCATGCCGCTGGAGTCGTTTCCGTTGCAGGCGCTGGTGTCCGAGCCGGTGAAGCCGGTGATGCCTTGCGTGGTCATGTCGAACACGATCCATGCGTATATTTCCCAGTCCGATAAAGGCGAACTGGTGATCGGGGCCGGCACGGATGTCTACACATCCTACAGTCAGGCCGGCGGGCCGCATATCGCGTCGCATACGCTGGAGGCGATCTGCGAACTGTTTCCCACCTTCCCGCGCCTGCGCATGTTGCGCAACTGGGGCGGCATCGTCGATTGCACGCCGGACCGGTCACCGATCATCGGACTGACGCCGGTGGCGGGCCTGTTCGTTAATTGCGGGTGGGGGACCGGGGGATTCAAGGCGACGCCGGGCTCCGGCCATGTCTTCGCCGCGACCATCGCCCGCGGCGAGCCGCACAAGATCGCCGCGCCGTTCAGTCTGGATCGCTTTCGCACCGGACGTTTGATCGACGAGGCGGCGGCCGCCGCGGTGTCGCACTGATGTTGCTGATCCCCTGCCCCTGGTGCGGGCCCAGACCGGAGAACGAGTTCCGCCATGGCGGAGAAGCGCATGTGATCCGTCCCGCCGATCCCGGGTCCGTTACGGATACCGAGTGGGCCGACTTCCTGTACCACCGGACGAATCCGAAGGGCGTTCACGCGGAACGCTGGCGGCACAGTCATGGCTGCGGCCGATTTTTCAACTGCGTCCGTGACACGGTGACCGACCGCATCGTCAGCACCTACAAGCCGGGTGAATCGCGGCCGGAATGACGCAACCGTTTCGCACACCGTCCGGCGGCCGTATCCGTCGCGACCAGCCGATCCGTTTCACCTTCGATGGCAGGCCGTACGACGGCCATGCGGGCGATACATTGGCATCGGCGTTGCTGGCGAATGGGGTTCATCTCGTTGGCCGGTCGTTTAAATATCACCGGCCGCGCGGCATCCTGTGCGCGGGTTCGGAGGAACCCAACGCCCTGGTCACGATCGACAAGGGCGACGGGCGTGTCACGCCGAATCTGCGCGCCACCACCGTCGCGCTTTACCAAGGCCTGACCGCCCGCAGTCAGAACGCCTGGCCATCGATCCGGTTCGATCTGGGCGCCATCGCGGGGTTCCTGGCGCCGCTGCTGGCCGCCGGATTTTACTACAAGACCTTCATGTGGCCCGCGGCATTCTGGCGGCGTCTGTATGAGCCCGCGATCCGTGCCGCCGCCGGTCTGGGCTGGGCGCCAGCTTCACCGGATCCCGATCGGTACCTGCATCGTTACGCGCATTGCGACGTGCTGGTGATCGGCGCCGGTCCCGCCGGTCTGGCCGCCGCGGCGGCGGCCGCGGCACGTGGGGATCGGGTGATCCTCTGCGACGAACAGGCGGAACCGGGCGGCTCGTTGTTGGCGCGGCCCGACATGCGCATCGATGGGCGGCCGGTCCTGGACTGGATCGCGGCGGCCGGCATGGGTGTCACCGTGCTCCCCCGCACGACCGCCTTCGGCTGGTATCCCGGCAACATGGTCTGCCTCGCCGAACGGGTGACCGATCATCTCGCTCGGCCCAATCCCAACCTGCCGCGCGAGCGGCTGTGGCTGGTTCGGGCAAGCCGTGTCGTGATCGCGACGGGGGCGATCGAGCGACCTTCGGTGTTTCCCGGCAACGATCGGCCAGGCATCATGCTGGTGGGCGCGGCGGCCACCTATTTGCATCGTTACGGTGTCTTGCCGGGCCGCCGGATCGTCGTTGCCACGTCGCACGACAGCGCGTGGTTTACCGCGTTCGCCCTGGCCGCCGCCGGAGCCACGATCGCCGCGATCCTCGACCAGCGCGACGCGGTCGATCCGGCATTGCGCGAACAGGCACGCGCGGCCGGGATCCCGGTCCATAGCGGCGCGCGAATCACCGGCACCGGCGGCCGGCGGCGGGTTCGGTTCGTGCGCACCGACAAAACCCCAGGCCGCATTCGTTGCGATACGGTGTTGATGTCGGATGGCTGGACACCGTCGGTCCAGCTGTTTTCGCAGTCGCGCGGGATACTCCGTTTCGATCCCGCGAGCGGCACGTTCCTGCCTGGACAATCCGCCGCGCGCGAGCGATCCGCCGGCGCCTGTAACGGGACATTCGACCTGGCCGCCTGCCTCGCCGAGGGGCACGGCGCGGGGGGTGGCGATCCCAGAACGTTCGACGTCACCTCCGAACCGAAGTTCGGCGCTCCGGTTCCGCCGCGGCCCGGCCAGCCGCATGGCAAGGCGTTTGTCGACTTTCAGAACGATGTGACGACCAAGGACCTCGCGATCGCCACCAGCGAAGGCTTCCGCGCGATCGAGCATGTGAAGCGCTACACCACGGCGGGCATGGCGACCGACCAGGGCAAGACCGGCAACCTGAACACGCTGGCCGCGGTCGCCGCCCTGACCGGGCGGTCGATCCCGGAGATCGGACTGACAACGTTCCGCCCACCCTATACCCCGGTCACATTCGGCACCTTCGCCGGAGCCGCGCGCGGCGACCTGTTCGATCCCATCCGCCGCACGCCGATCGACGACCAGGACGCGGTTTTCGAAGATGTCGGCACGTGGCAACGCGCGCGCTACTTTCCCCGGCCTGGCGAGACCATGCGGCAGGCGGTGGCCCGCGAATGCCGTGCGGTTCGAAACGATCTCGGGCTGTTCGATGCCTCCACCCTCGGCAAGATCGAGGTCGTGGGGCCGGACTCGGCCGAGTTCCTCAACCGTATGTACACCGGTGATTTCGCCCGGCTCGAACCGGGACGGTGCAAGTACGGACTACTGCTGGGGGAGGATGGTTTCATCCGGGACGACGGCGTCATCGCCCGCCTCGCGCCCGACCGGTTCCATGTCACCACCACGACGGGCGGCGCCGCCGGCGTGTTGCATCACATGGAAGATTATCTGCAAACCGAATTTCCGTCGTTGCGGGTCTGGCTGACCTCGACAACGGAACAATGGGCGGTGATCGCGCTGCAAGGTCCACGCGCCGCGGCAGCGCTGGCACCGTTGCTGGATGATATCGATTTGGCGACGATGCCACATATGAGCGTGCGCGAGGGCCGGTTCGCCGGTGTGCCGGCACGATTGTGCCGCGTCAGCTTTACCGGAGAACCCGGCTTCGAAATCAATCTCCCGGCGACCTTCGCGCGTTCCGCCTGGGATTTGCTGCGCGAGACCGGGGCGACGCGATATGGCACCGAAACAATGCATGTCCTGCGCGCCGAAAAGGGCTTTGTCATCGTCGGCCAGGAGACCGATGGCACCGTCATCCCGGATGATCTCGGCCTGAACCGGACCATCGCGCGCGGCAAAGCGGATTTCGTGGGCAAACGTTCCCTCGCCCGTCCCGACATGGGCCGGGAGGACCGCAAGCAACTGGTTGGCCTGCTGACCGCCGACCCGGCGGTCGTGCTGGAGGAGGGTGCGCAACTGACGACGACCGGAACGGTTTCGCTCGGCCACGTGACCTCCGCCTATCACAGCGCGACATTGGGCCGGTCGATCGCGTTGGCGCTGCTCTCCGGCGGCCGATCGCGGATCGGAACGACATTGCGTGTCCCGCTGCCCGAAGGTGTCGTGGCGGTCACGGTCACCGATCCGGTGTTTTACGATCGCACCGGAGATCGAATGACAGGTGCGCTCATCCTGAGCGACGGGCGCCCGGCGCGGGCCCAGGGCGTGACCGGCGATATCACCCCGCACCAACCGCCATGCCCCGCGCGACCCTGCGCGGAGGTGGAGCTGGCGATGGCACCGGCCACGGGCAAATTCAGTGTCAGGACGCGGGAACAACTCGCACCCGTGCTGCGCGCGGTGACCCGGGACAGCCACACCGTGCTTTGGCTCGGACCGGACGAGTACCTCGTCACCGGCGATGAACCACCGCGGATCGCGGCGGATTCGATCGTCGACGTCTCGCATCGAACGGTCGCGTTCCGCGTGCATGGGCCGCGTGCCGGCTGGTGCCTGAACGCATTCTGCGCCCTCGATCTTGACGATCTTCCCGGGAACGGCTGCACCCGTACGCTGTTCGGCAAGGCGGAGATCGTGCTCTGGCGCCGCGGCGACGCGGAATTCCACATCGAGACGGCGCGATCATTTGCTCCCTACGTCTGGGCTTTGCTTGAGGAAGCCCGCCGGGAATTCCTTCCGCCCTCGGCGGCGTGCTAAACCCGCTCAGGTTCAACGACCCAATGGAGGATAACGTGGATTTCAAAGGCAAAGTCGCCCTGATCACCGGCGCGGGCAACGGCATCGGCCGCGCCTCGGCGATCGGTTTCGCCAGCCGCGGCGCCAAGGTCGTCGTGGTCGATCGCGACAAGGACGCGGGCGAGGCAACCGCCGGCATCCTGCGTCAGCAAGGCGGCGACGCGCTGTTCGTCGCGGCCGATGTGACGAAATCCGCCGAGGTGCGGAACTACGTCAAAGCCGCGCTCGATGCCTATGGCTCGATCGATTGCTTTTATAACAACGCCGGGATCGAGGGCTCGGTCGCGCCGACCGCGGAATATGATGAGGACATGTTCGACCGTGTCATGGCGGTGAACGTCAAAGGCGTGTTCCTCGGCCTGCGGCACGTGCTGCCGGTGATGATTAAACAGGGGCGCGGCGCGGTGGTGAACACCGCCTCGGTCGCCGGTCTGGTGGCCTCGCCCGGCATGCCGGCTTACGTGGCGTCGAAACACGCGGTGATCGGCCTGACCAAGACGGCGGCCGGTGAGGTCGCGCGGGCCGGCGTGCGGGTCAACGCGGTCTGCCCAGGACCGATTGATACGCGAATGATACATTCGTTGGAATCGATGCTGAACCCGGGCGATCCCGGCAGCGTGGGGGCGCGTTATCAGCAGAACATCCCGCTCGGCCGCTATGGCACCCCCGACGAGGTCGCGAACCTGGTGCAATTCCTGTGCTCCGACCTGGCGTCCAACATCACGGGCGCGCAATACGTCGTCGATGGCGGCCGCACCGCGACCGGCGGCGCGGTCACCAACAACCTGATCCGCTAAGGCCGGCGAGCCGGAGTTGCGCGGGGTTCTGAATACAGCCGGGCAGCTCTGGACGTCGCTCGACAATCTGATCAATGACCGGCCGATCAAGGTGGCGATTACCGGTCTGTCGCGCTCGGGCAAGACGGTGTTTCTGACGTCGCTCATCGCCAATCTGCTGGCGATGGGCACGGGCCGGCCGACGTTGCCGGCGTTGCGCGCGCATATCGACAAATCCGGCAAAGAACGGTTGCGGAATATCCGCCTGGTGCCGGCCCGCGCCGGCACCACGCCGCGCTTCGACTATGCCGGCAAACTCGCCGACCTCGCCGCCGCGCAACCGAAATGGCCGGCGCGCACCGAGGATCTGGCCGAGATCGAACTCGAACTGGAAATCCGCGCCGGCGACGGACTGCTCGGACAGATGCGATCCCTCTCGGGCACGCCGAGGCTGCGTCTGCAATTGCTGGATTATCCGGGCGAGTGGTTGCTGGACCTGCCACTGTTGAAGCTGTCCTATGCGCGCTGGTCCGCCGAGACCCTTGAGCGCCTGCGGGAAAAGCCGCGATCCGAAGCGGCGGCCGAGTTTCTGTCGTTCGTCAGTCACATCGACCCGACGCGGACCGCCGACGATGCGCTGATCCATCGCGGCCACCGGATGTACAAGCTCGCCCTGGAACGTTGCCGCGCCGAATTCGGTCTGCGCTACCTGCAGCCCGGCCGGTTCCTGACGATGGGGGCGCGTAACGACGCGCCGTTCATGTGGTTTTTCCCGGCGGATAATCTGCCGGCGCGCCCGGCGCAAAATTCGATCGCGGAGCTGTTGGGCGCACGGTTCGACGCCTACAAAGCCGACGCCCGCGCGACCTTCTTCGACACGCATTTCCGTGCCTTCGACCGCCAGATCGTGCTGGTCGACACGTTGGGCGCGCTGCATGCCGGCCGCACCGCCTTTGAGGACACCGAACGCGCGATCGCCGATATCGCCGCCTGCCTCGCCGAGGGCGACTCGGTGCTGCCGCGTTGGCTCGGCGGCTCGGCGATCGAACGCATCGCGTTCGTGGCGACCAAGGCGGATCACGTGCCGGAGCTGCATCGCGACAATCTGCGGGCGTTGATGCGCGACATGGTGCGGCTGGCGGGTCCGCATGCGCCGGGTGGCGCGGAATCGGTATCCTACCACGCCGCCGCCTCGGTCGTTTCGACGACCGATGGCTGGGCTGATCAGCCCGATGGCCATCGCGAACCGGTGGTCTGGGGCCGCAAACTGGGGGAAACGCAGTCGCGCCCGTACCGCGTCGGCAACGTCCCGATCGCCCGCCCGCCGGACAGCTTCTGGTCGGGCCGCTATTTCGAACTGCCCTCTTTCACGCCGCCGCCGATCGACCCAAATGCGGCGAACGGCATCCCGCATCTCGGTCTGGACCAGATCCTGGTCGACCTGATCGGAGACAGGTTATGAACGCCTTCCAACCCGGCTTCGTGGACGATCCGAACTCCGCGGAACCGGCGCCGCCGCGGACCGAAACGATCGAGCGCCCGCTCGAGCCGGGCTTCATCGACACCACCAGCGCTCCACCCGAAGCCGTTCCCGCCGTCATTCCCGTCCCCCCGCCCGCTCCCGGCCTCGGCGCCCTGGGCTGGATCGGCGCCGGTCTCGGCATCCTGGTCGTGGGCGGGTCGTTGCTGTCGCTGATCGGTTTCGTGGTCGACCAAATGGCCCGTTCCCAGGTGCTCGGCTGGGCCAGTCTCACGACGGTCACCGCGGGCGTGCTCGCGGTGTTGTGGGGTGTGTCGCGGGAAATCCGTTCCTATCGCCGGCTGACCCGGGTCGACGGTTTGCGGACCAAACTTCGTCCGCCCGCCGTGCCGGTGGAGGTCGCGCGCGCGGAGTGTACCGCCTGGTTGGAAACGGTCGCGCATAAGTTGTCCGATCCCGCCCAGGTCCGCCTCGCGATGAACGGCTGCACCACGACCGACGAAGTCCGCGCCATGCTGGCGCACCAGGCGGTCGAACCGCTGCGGGAACAGGCCACCGCGCTTGGCGCCCGCGCCGCCTCGCAAGGCGCGGCGATGGTGGCGATCATTCCGTCCCCGGCACTGGAGGGACTCGCCGCCGGTCTGCGGTCGTTGAAACTGATCCGGGAGATCGCCGCGCTGTATGGGTTACGCCCAGGGGTGAGCGTGACGATGGGATTGATGCGACGGGCGGCGGTGACGGCGGCGAGCGTTTATGGCGTCAATGAAATCGCGGCGGCGGCGGCGGCGCATTTCCTCGCCGACGCGCCCGTGCTGCGGTCCATCGCGTCCGCCGCGCCCGGCGCGGGCATCACCGCGCGGCGGATTTATCTGTTGGCGCAGACGGTGGCCGAGGCCTGCTCGCCGCTGTAACATGTTTCGCGATGCCAGGGGGTTCAAAATGACCGGCTTGCTCGACGGAAAACTGGCACTGATCACCGGCGGCGGCTCCGGGATCGGTGAGGGCATCGCGCGCGCCATGGCCGAACACGGCGCGCGCGTGATCGTTGTCGATGTGAACGAGACCGGCGCCGCGCGGGTGGCCGGCGCGATCGGGGCCGCGCATTACCGGCTGGATGTCAGCGATCGCGCCGCGGTCGACGCGCTGGCGGCGGACATCGCGAAGGATATCGGTCCGGTCTCCGTGCTGGTGAACAACGCCGGCATCATCCGCCGCGCCAAAATCGACGATCCGGCGACCCGCGCGTATTGGGATGCCACGATGGCGGTCAACCTCGACGGTCCATTCAACATGGTGACGGCGTTTCAGGCGCAACTGAAACAAACCAAAGGCAGCGTCATCAACATCGGCTCGATCCAGAGTTTTGTCGCGCTGCCCAACTCCGCCGCTTATACCACGTCGAAAACCGGCATTCGCGGCCTGACCAAGGCGCTGGCGATCGAGTTGTCGCCGCATGGCGTGCGCGTCAACGCGATCGGACCCGGCATGATCGCCACGCCGTTGAACGCGGACGCGCGGCAGAACCCGGACTACATGGCGAATTTCACCAACCGCGTGCCGCTCGGCCGGTTGGGCGAGCCCGCGGATATCGCCGGACCCGCCGTATTCCTGGCCTCCGATCTGGCGCGTTACATCACCGGCGTGACGCTGCCGGTCGATGGCGGCTTCCTGGCGTACTGACCATGACCCATAAGACCGTCCGCACTCCGGTGCTCGAGATCGCCTATGTGGAATCCGGACCCGCCGATGGCCCGCCCGTCATCCTGCTGCACGGGTTCCCCGACGACATCCACGCTTATGATGGTGCCGCGCCCGCCTTGGCCGCGCTCGGCTGGCGCGTTCTGGTGCCGTATCTGCGCGGCTACGGCCCGACCCGCTTCCTGTCGCCGGACACCCCGCGCTCGGGGGAGCAGGCGGCCCTCGGCCTGGACCTGCTGGACTTCATGGACGCGTTGGAGATCCCGCGCGCGGTGCTCGGCGGCTATGACTGGGGCGGGCGGGCCGCCTGCGTCGTGGCGGCCCTGCGGCCGGAGCGCACCCGCGCCCTGATGTCGATCAACGGCTACAACATCCAGAACATCGCCGCCGCTCTGACCCCCGCCCCCGCCACGCAGGAGTTGCGGCACTGGTACCAGTGGTATTTCAACACCGAGCGGGGCCGCGCCGGCCTCACCGCCAACCGGCATGAGATTTGTAAGTTGCTGTGGCGCCTGTGGTCGCCCAACTGGCAATTCACCGATGCCGTCTACGACACCACCGCGGCGAGCTTCGACAATCCCGACTTCGTCGACGTGGTGATCCAGTCCTACCGGCACCGGCATCAGAACGCGCCCGGCGACCCGGCGCTGGCGCCGATCGAGGCGCTGCTCGCGGCCCAACCGGCGATCACGGTGCCCAGCATCGTCCTGCACGGCGAGGCGGACGGCGTCGGCCCGGTGGCATCCTCGGCGGGCCATGTGCGGCACTTCACCCACAGTTACGAACGCCGCGTCATCCCGGTCGCCGGGCATTTCCTGCCGAACGAGGCTCCGGAGGCCATCGTTCAGGCCATCAAGGACCTCGGACAGCGAAGCTGAGGCCGCCTCCGAAACCGAGGCTTGCGCGCCACGCCGCCGTGCCGTCATTCTGTGCCGCACAACGATCCGGCGAACGCCGGGACACAGGAGAGGCTACCGCATGACCACACCCCCCGGTGCTCCACTGAGCCGCCGCGCCCTGGCTGGCGCCGCCGCGCTGCCGTTCTTCGCTTTGTCCGGCCTCACTCTGGCGGGCGTGGCGCTGACCGGAACGGCCCAGGCGCAATCCGCCGCCGAGAGCACGTTCGACCGCGTCCGCCGCACCAAGGTGCTTCGGATCGCCGCGCTGCCCGGGGAACTGCCGTATTTCGCCAAGGACCTCGCCACCGGCGAATGGAGCGGTTCCTGCATCGAAATGGCTAAGGACATCGCCAAGGTATTCGACGCCAAATTGGAATACGTCGAGTCCACCTATGGCAATTCGGTGCTCGATCTGCAGTCGAACAAGGTCGACCTCGCCTTCGCGTTGAATCCGACGCCGGCGCGCGCGCTGTCGATCGGCTTCACTCACCCGATGATCATCCATCCGTTCGGCTGCGTCGCCCGCGCCGGTCTGGCGCCGAAAACCTGGGCCGATATCAACAAACCGGACATCAAGATCGTTTTCGATATCGGATCGTTGCATGAAACGGCGGCGAGACGTTATTGCCCGAAGGCGCAGTTGACCGGCTTTAAAAGCCGCGACGAGTGCTTGCTCAATCTGCAATCCGGCCGCGCCGACGTGCATATCCTCGCCGCCATACTGGGGCTTTCCGAGGTCGGCAAGAACCCGAATATCGGCGCGTATTACCTGCTGTCCGAGCCGCTGGTCGCGCTGCCGAGCTGCCTCGGCATTCAGCGCGAGCCGGACACACGGTTCCGGGACGTCATCAATGCCTGGCTCGACATGGCGCGCGGCAGCGGTCAGATCCGCGAATGGATGCTGCAAGGGCTCGCCAAAGCCGGCGTGAATCCGGAACAGGTGCCGGCGGCTCTGACGTTCTGAACGGACAGCGAGTCCCATGCATTATCAATGGGACTTCCCCTTCCTGCTGCGCTACGCGCCGTTGTTCTGGAAAGGCGTGTGGGTCACGCTGGCTTACACGGCCGGAACGATCTTCCTGGGCCTGATCCTGGGTTTGCTGATCGGCCTGGGACGGCTGGCCCGCGCGAACTGGGCCGTTCTCTCAGCGATCCCACTGAAGTTCTGGCCGGTGTCGCCCGCGTTCTGGGTGTTCCCGCTGCAGTGGTGCCTGATCGCGTTCGTCGAGGTGTTTCGCTGCACGCCGTTGCTGGTGCAGATCGTCTGGGTCTATTACGCGCTGCCGGTGGTGCTCGGCGTGCAAATCCCGGCGACCGTCGCCGCGGTTGGGACATTGGCCTGTTACACGGGTGCGTTCTACGCGGAAATATTCCGCGGCGGCATCATGTCGATCGAGCGCGGCCAATGGGACGCGGCCCGTGCCCTCGGTCTGCGGCCCTGGACCATGATGCGCCAGGTGATCCTGCCGCAGGCGGTCCGCCGCATGATCCCGCCGTTCGTCAACCAGTCGATCACGCAATTGAAAAACACCTCGTTGGTGTCGACGATCGCGGTGCCGGACCTGCTGTATAATGGCACGCTGATCACGGCGGACACGTACCGGCCGCTGGAGGTCTATACCGTCGTCGCGGTGATTTATTTCGTGCTGCTGTTTCCCAGCACGATGCTGGCGCAATGGTACGAGAAGCGGTTGCGGAAGGACCGGTAACGATTGGCCACCTTCCCACCGTCATCCCCGGGCTTGTCCCCGGGACCTGTGCCAGCACGGTGCCGGAGGAGGTCCCCGGGACAAGCCCGAGATGACGTTTAGAGGGGGGATGACGTTCAGGGGCTGACGGAGGCGACTGGTATCAGAACGAGTCGTCCGACCCGCCGCCGCTGTCACCACCGCCGGAATCAAAGCCACCGCTGTCGCCGCCGCCGCTGTTGTCGGTCCAGGACGGATCCTGCGCCGGCTGCTGATCCCAGGAGCCGTTATCGACGTAATCCTGATTGGATGGCGCGGCCGCCCCGCCGGTGTTGTCCCAGGCGCCTTGATCGGTCACGGCCGGCGCGGGCGCGCCCCAGGGATTGCCCGCGATCCCGCCAGGTTGCCCACCCCAGGCGCCGCCACCCATGTGCTGCTCGCCGGTGAACATATTCGTCAGCATGTGTCCCACCACCATGCCGCCCGCCACGCCCGCCGCGGTCGTCAATGCCGAGCCCAGGAAACCGGAGCCGCCGCGTTGGAACATGCCGGGCTGATAGCCGGGCGCGAATTGCGGGGGAGGCGGCGCGTAACCGGGCGGCGGCTGGCCATAGCGCGGCGGAGGCGCGGCCTGTTGCCCGCCCCACGGCCCCGGATTGGGCGGCGGCGCGGCCTGCGGACGGCCCCCGCCGAACAGGTTGCTGAAGAATCCGCCACCCTGCGGCTGCGATGACTGCTGCTGTTGCGCCTGCTGCAGCGCCTGGCGGGCGCGATGCAACTCGGCCTCCATCTCGGCGATGCGGTTCTGCGCCTGGATCAGCCCCTGTTCCTGCACGAACGCCAGCTGGGTCATGCGGTACGCGGCTTCCGGATAGCGCTGGAACATCTGCCCGATCAGCGCGTCGGCCTCCCGGTCCACCGGCGGCAGAGGCGCCGTCTGGGTCGCCGGCACCGAGCCCGCGACGGCGAAGCCCGATGGCGCGGGCGCACCACCGACCCGGGCGATGAACTGGGAGATGATGTCGCGTTCTTCGTTGGTCATGCGGATCCCCAATGGGTCACTTGTGTTGGGTCGTTCGACACGTATTCGCTACCGCGCGATGTGGCACCGTGGTGCCTGCGGTTCAATGGGGGTAGGCCGAACCACCGGTTCGATAGGGGGACGGACGAACCGCCGGTTCAATGGCGGGAAAGCATGAACCTCCGGTTCAATGGCTGAACAAATGCAACCGGCGATCTTCGATCACCGGGCAGCGATCCATCACCACGATGATTCCGGCCGCCCGGGCCCGCGCGGCCGCATCCTGGTCCACCACGCCCAACTGCATCCAGATACTCTTCGCGCCGAGCCGGATGGCCTCATCGACGAGGCTGCCGGCGTGACTGCTGTTGCGGAACACATCGACCATCTCCAGCGGCACGGCATCTTTCAGCCGCGCGACCACCGTCCGCCCATGCAACGTTTGCCCGGCCAGGACCGGGTTGACGGGTGTGACGTCGAACCCATGATCCAGCAGAAATCGCATGACCCCGTGCGACGCCCGCCACGGCTTCATCGACGCACCCACCAGAGCGATCCGGCGCGTCGTCGTCAGCAGAAGCCGGATCGTCTCGTCGCTCTGGCCATCGACGTTCATGGCACCGGCCTAACGGCGCCAGTCCAGCCTGGGCTCGGCCCGGGTGGGCCGCGCGGCGAGCTCGCTCCGGCGTACGGGCCGGGCGTTGGGCGACGGCGGCGGCTGATCCTCGAGCGCCGGCTCCCCTTGTGGCTCGCCGTGGGGTGCCCCGTGGGGTGCCATGTGATGCTCGGCTGCCCGCACTCCCGGACGTTCCCCAGGACGTTCCCCGGGGCGTTCCAGATTTTGCGCGTTGTAGAGTTCATGCCGCGCGGGTGGAATCGGCGGGCGGCTCATGACCCGGTCGGTGCGCGGCTCCTGCATTCTGGGCGGAAAGACGTCGTCGTAATCCGGGCCAGGCCCACCGCCGGCGGGCAGCCGCAGCGCCACATGGCGGATTTCGTTCTGGATCTCGTCCAGCCGGGCCTCGATGACCTCCAGGCGGCTTTTCACGCCGAACACGCTGAACGGCATGAACAGGAACGACAGCGCCCACAGCAAGGCCGGCACCAACAGGGCCAGCGGCACCCACCAGGGCAGCCAGTCCGGGAGATTGAGCATTTGAAGCATTGGACATTCCTGGCATGAACCGCGGCGTCGTACCAACCGCTTTTATCGCGGGCCTTTCAATGCGCCTCGCCATGACCTGGTTCGCTGGGGCCAGCCGCGGCGGGGCGATGGCGTGGGAGACGCCCCGCCCACGCTGGTCCCTGGAGGGGCGGCAGGCAAGGTGCATGCGCCGGACCAACGCGGGGGGCGACGCCGGGCATGCCGCGGTGGCGGCGCGCCCCTTATTGCCGCTGCCGGCATCACTCGACCCCAACCATCGCCCCCATGGTGTCCCCAATCGAATGGTGCAGCACGAGGTCGGCGGCGCGGTCCAGCGGTGTCGGCTCCCGGTTCACGATCACCAGCGAGGCGCCGTTGCGTTTGGCGAGTTCCGGGAACCCGGCGGCGGGATACACGACCAGCGACGAGCCGAGCACGATGAACAGGTCGGCGAGCAAAGTCTCCTGCTCGGCCCGGCGCATTTCGTTGACCGGCATGGACTGGCCGAACGAAATGGTCGCCGTCTTGACCCAGCCGCCACAGGCGCAATGCGGCACGATGTTGTCGCGCTCGAAATCCACCCGCAGATCGGCGATCTCGTAGCGCTGGCCGCAGTCGAGGCAGTGCGCGTAAGTGGTGTTGCCGTGCAGTTCGATCACTTTCGAATCCGGGATGCCGGAGTCCTGGTGCAGCCCGTCGATGTTCTGGGTGATGACCGAGGTCGCCTTGCCGCCGCGGATCAGTTCGGCACAGGCGCGATGGCCGCGGTTGGGGGCGGCTTTTCGAAATGTGTCCTCCATCGCGAAGCGGCGTTTCCAGGTTTCGCGGCGGGCTTCGTCCGAGCGCATGAAGTCGCGGAAATCGATCGGCGCCATCTTGGTCCAGATGCCACCGGGGCTGCGGAAGTCTGGAATGCCCGATTCGGTGCTGATGCCGGCGCCGGTGAACAGCACGACCCGGTCGGCGGTGTCGATCAGGCGGGAGAGTTCTTCCAGGTCGTCGTGCATGATTTTTTCCAGTGGTCGCAATGGGTCCAGGTTACGGCTGGCGTAAACGGGGAGCGGCGGTTTCGTGGCTTGGGCGATGATAGTGAACGGCGTCGGCTCGCGGGAGAGGAATCCGGCGTTGGGGACGGAAGTTGAATTGTTGTCCCGCGCGCGACCGGGCTCAAGCCCCTGGGCGGCAGGTGGTGGCGCTGCCACTGGCTTTCCGCGTGGCGCATCCGTTATCTTCCAGCCCGCGGCACGACAGCGGAGGAAAGCATGACCGTCGCCGAGCAGGTTTACGAGCAAGCCAAACTGCTGCCCGAGCCGCTGGCCCGGGAAGCCCTCGACTTCGTGCTGTTCCTGCGCGACCGCCTGGAACGCGGGGAATTGCGCGATCTGATGGACGCTCAGTCCGTGGCCCTTGCCGCGGTCTGGGATAACCAGGAGGACGAGGCCTGGAACAATGTTTGAGGCCGGGGAGCCGGTCATGCTCTCTTTCCCGTTTTCCGGCCGGTCGAGCACGAAGCGCCGTCCCGTTCTGTTACTGACAGCACCGGATCCGCGGGGCGACTTCGTGGCCTGTCCCATCACCTCGCGGGCCGGATAGCCCAATGCACGCCGCTTGCTGCAAGAAGATCTCGCCGAGGGCGCACTCCCGCTGGCCAGTTGGGTTCGCACGGACAAGATCGTGACACTGCATACCGAGCTGATCGTGCGGCGGTTTGGGCGCGTCGAGGCCGGTTTCCGAGCGGCCATCGCGGGCGATGTTGGCCGCTTTATTGACGCGCCGGCGACCGGCGAGCCTGCCTGACGCGCGCGCTATCCGCCGCGCTTCCAACCCCGACGTGTTCATCGCTCAGTTGGTTAATGGCCGGGCTGCTTGCCGCGAATATTGACTCAGCAAGTCGTTCGGGATAATCTCAATTTTGAGAAAGGCCGTGACCCATGGAAATAACCCTGACCCCCGACCAGGAAGCTTTCGTCCGGCAAGCCATCAAGAGCGGCCGGTTCGATCGCGCGGAGGACGCGGTAACCGAAGCACTGCTGCTGTGGGAAGAACGTGAACGTCTCCGGTCTGAATTTCTCATCAGTCTTGATGAAGCAGAGGCCTCTCTGGATCGCGGCGAAGGCATCCCCATCACGCGGGAGTCAATGCGGGAACTGGCGGAGGACGTAAAGCGTAGGGGCAGGGAGCGGCTCGCGGCGGAACGACAACATTCCGGCTGATCGTGCATCGGCTCGGATCACAGGTCCGCTCTGACCTAGTACCGCCGCACAGAGGTTCTGACTGCTTGCTCCTGGCTTGAGTCCAGGACCGGGAACCGTTGCGCATCTTGTGTATCGCCGGCCCGTCAACACTTCAGTAACCATTTGTCGGCAGCATTGCAAAGCAAGGTTTTAAACGCGGATGCGAGAAGATTCACGCTGATGCACGCAGATAGCGCCAGGTTGAATGATCTCTCGGGACGTGTGACCGGCTGCGCGTTCACCGTGCTCAACACGCCTGGGCCCGGATTCATGGAAAAGGTCTATGAGAATGCGCTGGCAAATGAAATACGTGCCGCCGGCCTCGCGGTTGCGCGGCAATGTAGCGTCAGAGTGCACTACAATGACGTGGTGGTCGGCGAGTACTTCGCGGATTTGTTGGTCGAGGACGTGCTGCTGGTTGAGCTGAAGACCGTCAAAGCGCTGGACGACGCGCATCGGATGCAATGCACCAATTATCTCAAAGCGACCGGCCTCCGGCTCTGCCTGCTACTTAATTTCGGCAAGCCGCGTCTGGAGATCAAAC
>Ga0181536_10002721_pt1 | contig 19660 bp, 22 predicted proteins | sample PEATcosm2014_Bin_41_FD_121105 | JGI IMG/M metagenome (GOLD analysis project Ga0181536, IMG submission 121105) | Peatland microbial communities from MTU Mesocosm Facility, Houghton, MI, USA - PEATcosm2014_Bin17_60_metaG | ecosystem: Environmental > Terrestrial > Soil > Wetlands > Peat | place...
ATGCAGCCGCGGTCGCTCCAGTAGCGCTTGAGCCGGAACACGATTTCCTGAAACGTCGGAACGGTCGATTGAGACATGTCGTTTTAGGCGGCGGCTTCGAGGACGGGAACGGTGATGAGCTTGCGCTCGATGTGCGATTCCATTTGCTGCGCGAGGAAATGCCGAAGATCGGCCGCGGTCGCCTGCGTCCACGGGCGCGAACGCAGCTCGCCGATGGGCGAACGCAGAATCTCCTCCGCCAGAGCGCGCGATTCCGGCGCGAGTTCCCAGGCACCGCGCATGTCCAGCGCACGGCGGCAATCCTGGCAATAAAGGCCCGCGCGGTGGCGCATGAAAAACGCGCGCTGAGGATTTTCCGGATCGTCCAGCCAGGTGCCGCAGCCGAGACAAACATGCAGTTCGGGAAGGAATCCGGCGAGCCTGACGGCCCACAAGCTGAAATACGTCACCGCGCGCCACACGGCGCCGGCATCGCCCGACCGCAGGTAATCGAGCATCGAGATCAGCAGGCGGAAATATTTTTCATTCGGCTCGGCGGCTGGCAACAGTTGCTCGGAGACTTCCGTCATAAAGTCGAGCGCACAGGCCGAAGCGAAATCATGCAGCAGGGCGAACTGCGAGTGCAGAAGGTCGCACGAGTCGATATTGACCAGTTCGCGGGTCTCACGCTGAAAGTAAGACATTCTGATGTGCGAAAGCCGCTCCAACCCGGAGCCAAAGCCGCTTTTCGGCCGTCGGGCGCGGCGCGCCACACCGCGCAACTTCCCCAAATCGCGCGTCAGAAAACTGACGATGAGATCCCCTTCCCGGAACGGCCAGGTCTGCAGGACGAAGGCTTCGCTCACATGAGCGGACATAAGACGGCATTCAAAGACGGAAACCTCAAGGTTATCACGGCGTTGTTTCGAAACGGCGCTGAAACCTTTGTGTAGGAGAATGGCTGTTACCGCATGCAACGTTACGATCTGATCGTCATTGGCTCGGGACCCGCCGGCCAGCGCGCCGCCATTCAGGCCGCAAAATCGGGCAAAAGAGTCGCGGTCGTCGAGAAGCGCGAATGCCTTGGCGGCGTTTGCATCAACACCGGGACCATCCCCAGCAAGACGATGCGGGAGGCGGTACTCCACCTGTCGGGGTTCCATTACCGGGAGATTTACGGGATCAACTATCGGGTCAAGGAAAAGATCTCGATGGCTGACCTCTCGTTTCGCGTGAATCACGTGATCAAGACCGAAGTCGATGTAACGGAATCGCAGCTGCGGCGCAACAACGTGGACGTGCTGCCCGGACAGGCGAGTTTTCTGGACGCGACGCACATCGCAGTGGAAAATTTTCATGGAAAAAACGAGTACGAGACCTCCTTCGTCATCATCGCCACGGGTACGAAGCCGGCCGTGTCCGCGAAGGTTCCGGTCAACGGGAGCACCATTGTCGACAGCGATCAGATTCTTTCGATGGCGGAGATGCCGCGAACTCTGATCGTTGTGGGCGGGGGCGTGATTGGCGTCGAGTATGCCTGCATGTTCGCTACACTCGGCGTGCGCGTCATCCTTGTCGAAAAGCGTCCGCGTCTGCTGGAATTCGCGGATTCCGAGATGATAGAAGCGCTTTCCTATCATCTTCGCGATATCCGCGTGACGATGCGGCTCAACGAGGAAGTCGAAAGTGTGGAGGACGCGCCCGGCTGCGTGATCGCGAATCTGCAGAGCAAAAAGAAGATCACCGGCGATGCGCTGCTGTATGCGGTGGGACGACAGGGTAACGTCGACGAATTGAATCTTGCGGCGGCGGGAATCGAAGCGGATGCGCGCGGTCGCATTAAAGTGGATGCGGACTTCCGCACAAGCCAGCCGAACATCTTCGCGGCAGGCGATGTTATCGGCTTCCCGAGCCTGGCATCGGTCTCGATGGAGCAGGGCCGTATCGCCGCGGGCCGCGCCTTCGGCATTCCGCTGCATTCAAAACCGGAACACTATCCCTATGGGATTTACACCATCCCCGAGATCTCGTTCATCGGCAGGACCGAAGAACAGCTTACCGACGACGATGTGCCGTATGAGGTGGGAGTAGCCTTCTACCGCGAGATCGCGCGCGGCCAGATTCGGGGTGACACGACGGGCCGCCTGAAACTGATCTTTCACCGCGAAACCCGGCTCCTGCTTGGAGTCCACATCATCGGCGAAGGTGCCAGTGAACTCCTGCACATCGGCCAGGCGGTGATGATCCTCGGGGGCACTGTGGATTACTTCGTGGAAACGGTTTTCAACTATCCAACTCTGGCTGAGTGTTACAAGGCGGCGGCGTTCAATGGGTTAAACAAACTCTCGCGATTCTAGCTGTTTGCCGATAAGAAGAAAGTAAGTCGGAATTCGGGCGAATAACATCGTTAACGTACCGTACGCTAACGATGGTTAACATATGCGAAAACTCGTTCCCGAAAGTTAGATTCAAGCTATACTCATTTTGCAGGGATGCTTAGTCAGCCATCACTCAACGGAGCAGGCCAGATCTTACTGGGGATACTGGTCGCGGCCGCGGCGGTTTCCGATATCCGCTCACGCCGGATTCCGAATTGGCTGGTGCTGGCCGGTATCGTTGCGGGTTTCGCATGGAATGTGTCGTCTTCTCCCGGATGGTCCGGGCTCGGCCGCGCCGCGGCCGGGCTCGGGCTGGGCTTCGTTCTCTATTTCCCGCTGTATCTGCTGCGGGCGCGGGGAGCGGGCGATGTGAAACTCCTCGCCGCCGTCGGCGCCATCACCGGACCGGGCAACTGCTTCTGGATTTTTTTCCTGACCGCGATCCTGGGCGGCGCAATCGCGCTGCTTCTTCTTACCTTTCGCGGCCGCGTGCGTAAGACGTTTTTCAATGTCGCGTGGATCATGCAGGATCTGTTACACTTCCGCGCCCCTTATCGAAGCAATGACGAGCTGGATGTTACAACACCGAAAGGAATGCGGCTGCCTCATGCGGCGATGATCGCCGTGGGAACGGTCGCCTTCCTGTTCATAGCGCAACACGGAGTGAGGAGCTGAAAGTATCCCGATGCTGGTCATTCAGGTCTTCGTCTATCTGCAGGTTCTGGATTATCTGACTACGCTGGTCGGCTTTAAGCTGGGGGCGCATGAGGTGAGTCCATTCATTGCAAGACTCATTCATTCGAGCTCGCCGGCCATTGGCGTGGGACTTTCCAAAATCGCCGGAATTGTCATTGGAGGAGTGTGCGTGGCCACTCAGCGAAAGCGGCTCGTGGGCTGGATCAATTATTGGTACGCCGGTCTTGTAGTGTGGAATCTCTGCGTGATTCTGGCCGCGGGCAGCCGGCTGGCCCACTAACTCGCGCGAATCATCCCCTTCCACGGATCGATCAACTCAAAGGAAGTCTGCACCGCTTCGATTCTTTCGCCGATCTGGTGGAACGCGGAGGCTGCGAGATTTTCCTCGCCTCGCGCCAGCGTCAGGTAATCGATTTTCTTCGGATCGATTCCCATGATGCGGCAACACGTGGCGTCGACGGCGGCAACATCGCTGCCCGCAACCAGCACGCCAGCGTGCTTCGGCGTGCCCTGGATGGGACCGTTCCCTTCCATGCCCACGATGCCATCGACAATGGCGAACTGGCGGGGGAATAAATGGTGCAGGTCGACAATCGACTCCGCAATCCCTGCCCAGTGGAGCACGTTCTTGGGCCAGCCGTAAACGCCGCCCGGAACGAGTCCGAAGAGGTTTTTCATGGCCAGCGTCGCGCCCGCCCAGTGGTGTGTCTTCAGCTTGGGCAGAGACACGAGCAAATCGCAGTCGAGAACGGTATGCGGCAGGTAGAGCGACTGCAGCGTCGATACCGGCCGGGGAATTTCGCGCTTCGCCACGTTGTCGAGGTTCAGATCGGTGAATGCGCTTTCGAACTTTGGCACGGTTTCGAAATAGCCGGCGGCGTCGGCCAGATCGAGCGTCGCGCGCCGGTGTCCTGGGCCTTCGGCGATCCGGATCTCAGCGGCGCCCAGCTTACGGAACGCCTCGTAAGCCGCGTGCACGACGACAGGATGCGTATTAATGGCTGTATGGGCGTCGAATTCCACGAGGTTCGGTTTCAGCACGATCTTCTTGCCGCGGATGCTGAGTTTGTGGGCCGCCACCATCCGGTAGACGGTGTCGTAGACATCCATCGTGTAGCCCGCGGCGCGGGCGATCATGACACTGGACACCGGCGCTTTGGCGAAGGTAGCCGCGCGGCCCGCGCCCGTATATCGGGCCAGCGAGATACCTGCGGCCGCCGCGGCGCCTGAAGCAAGAACGTCCCTGCGCGTAATTCTCGTGCCGCTCATTTGCGCGCGCCCTTCCGGGGCGGGACACTCTGTGTCCGCGCCGGCCAGTCCAGAGGATAGGGATTCGCTGGCATTGCTGCTTAACTCAGAAGCGGATTGTGGGCCGCTGACGCGAGCGCCGTCAGCGCCTCGTCCAGCGTCGTTCGGGGAACAGGCTGGAACGCGGACTGCACATGTTCGCCGTGCGCGGCTAGTCCCATGCGTAGCCAGGCAATACCTTCAGCCGTGCGGCATGTTGTAAGGTGCCGTCGCGCAGCCGTCTTCGCACGCGCGATTTGTTCGGAGTTCGGCGCGCGCCGCAAAGCAGCCAGCGCTATTCCCGTCGTTTCGGGATAGGAATCGCCGGGGTATCCGAGTGCCTGGTTAGACCCGTGATTCCATCCGCCGTCGGCGCACTGGCGGGCGAAGAGGAACTCCCTGCCGTCGGCGATTCGCTGGCGCAGCGCCCGGTCGTGGTCGCCGGCCGCGAATGCTCTCTCGAACGCGAGAATGCCGAACGCCGTCGGGATCACCCAGGCCGCCGCGCCGGGAAACCATGGCCAGCCGTAAGGAAACTCGTCGCGATTGCCTGCGATTCTCTGGCGCAGCCTGTAACTCAAACTCGATTCGCGCCCCGTCTGTCCTTTCAGCCAGGCAAGCGCGCGGCGCAGCCGTTCCGGACCGATGGTCCGTTCCGGCAGGAAAGCGGCCAGTGCCGTTACCCAGGTGCTTTCATCCACACCGGGCTGTGGACTCCAGCCACCGTCGCGGCGCTGCGTGGCGCCGAGAAAATTCAAACCGGCCTGGAAGCTCGGGCCGTCTATGCCGGTGACGGACTGAGCCATCAACACGAAGGCCGTCGGCTCGGTCCACGAGCCCCCTCGCGCGTAAGCCCAGCCGCCATCGCTGTTCTGTTTGCTCTTCCAGTCCATCCCTGAGCCCAAGACAACCGCTCCCTTACGGTCACGGCTCCGTAAATTCACCGTGCAGCGTAAGGGAGCCGGTTTTGCCAAAGATCAGCCACGGGAAGCTTTGCGCTTGCCGCGACGAATGATCAGAAGGGTCAGAAAGAAACCCGCCACGATCCAGAGGATCGCCTGCATTGCCGTTTGGTTCATCGTAAGTCTCCTTTCGTCTCGTTGTCAGCGCGCCCGCCGCGCCTGTCTCTCCCAAAAACGCGAACAAATATTAGAAATTCGACCTGCGCTTGCGCCGCCGCTGCAGGAACAGGACCAGCACCCCGAAGGTGGCGATCCACATGACCGCTTGCAACATGGTTTGGCTCATATCTCTACTCATCGACTCCTTTCGCTTACTTTCCAAAGTTCTGCATCATCGGGAACAGATCCTGGAAAACCTTCAAAAGCGCCGGGCCGGCGGCGACAATCATCATCGACGGCAGGATGAACAGGAAGATCGGGAAAACCAGCTTCACACCGACCTTCGCCGCCCTTTCCTCGGCCTCCTGTTTGCGCCGCAACCGCATGAAATCGGAGTGCGTTCGCAGGCTCTCTCCCATGCTGGTGCCAAAGCGGTCCGTCTGGATCAGGATGGCGACCAGCTTGCGCAGTTCCGGCTCACCCGTACGGTCGGCCAGGTTGCGCAGCGCTTCGGCTCTTCTTTTTCCGGCGCGCATCTCCAGTCCTACGAGACTGATCTCGTCGCTCAATTCCGGGTGCGTGTAATTGATTTCGCGCGCCACGTGCTGCATCGCCTGGTCGAGACCGAGTCCCGCCTCCACCGAGACCACCATCATGTCCAGCGCATCCGGCAGCGACAGCCGCAGCTTCGTCTGCCGCTTCTTCACCTGGCTCTCCAGATAAAGCCCCGGCAAATAGTACCCGAGGCCAGTTCCGGCGATAAGGAACACGATGCGCAGTACCGGATTGTCCGTGACGTGCCGGTGCAGCATCAGCGCGAAGATAAACATCACAATGCAGAAGATGACTTTGATGCCATAAAAAATGCGGATCGCGCCATCCGAACGGAAGCCCGCCATCACCAGGTCGCGCCGCGTCATGGTCTGGTCCGCCGGGCTCAGCGGAATCTGCTGGCCGATCTGTTCGAAGACTTTGACCACCACGTCTTTTGGCCGGACCTGTTCCATTTCCGCTTCCACGCCGGACTCCGCCACGCCGCCCACGCGGTCGTAGATCCGGCTCGGCCGGACATACGCGGTGTAGCCGTACGCGGTGATGACGGTCATCAGAAGGACGAAAAGAAATACGGCCAGCAGGATTGGCAGCATGCAGCTATACCTTGATCTTGATGATCTTCCGGATGAAAAAATTTCCCACGACCTGCGCCACAACGCCGAGCTCGATGAGTTTCCGGCCGCTCGGACTGTTCAGCAGCGGATCCAGATAGCCCGGAGACGTGATCACCAGTCCCACCAGCGTCGCGATCGGAAGCAGCGTCAATATCGTCGCCGTGAGCCGGCCGTGCGCGCTCGCCGCCTTCACCTGTCCCTTCAGCCGGAACCGTTCGCGGATGATGTGCGACAGCCGATTCAGAATCTCGCTCAGATTGCCGCCGGTCTGCCTCTGCAGCAGCACGGCGGATGAAAAGAACCGCGTGTCGGGAATGGGAACCCGTTTGGCGAAGTTGGCAAACGCTCGTTCCAGCGATGCGCCGAGATTCAGCTCGTTGAACAGCGCGCGGAATTCCTGACCAAGCGGATCGGAGATCTCCTCGCCCACCATTTCCAGGCTGATCGAAAACGCGTGGCCCGCACGCATCGACCGCGAGAGAAAATCGAGCGCATCGGGCAATTGAGTTTCCAGCTCTCCCATGCGCGCGCTGCGTTTCTTCGACACGATCAGCAGGGGCAGAACGGAAGCGCACAATCCTGTGGCTAAAGCGCGAAGCAGGGGAGGCACCGCGAACGGAACACGCAGGCCCACGATCGCGCCGATGAAGAACGCCACGCCCATCGAGATGTAGAGGCGCCGGAGGGTCCAGTCGAGGCCCGATTCGCTCAGCATTTCGGTCAGCCGCTCGGAGATGTTTTTGGAGTTCCCGGACTCCATCTTTTTGACGGTGTCGTCGATCAGCAGGTTGACGTGGTGCTCTTCGCCGTTCTCCGTCACCGTGCGCAGCATGGAGACAAGCGACTTGCGGCGCCGTCCCTCATAGAAGCGCAACCCGAAGCTGATGGAAAAAAGCAGCAGCGCCAGGATGACGAGGAAGCAGAAGGCAACGATCGTATTCATGACTGCCCGATCTCCACGACGGTCTGGAACAGAGAGGCTGGAAGCTGGATCCCGGAGGAGCGCAGTTTTTCGTAGAAGCGCGGGCGGACGCCGGTGGCTTTGAACTTGCCGAGCACTTTGCCGTTTTCCGCAACGCCGGTTTTCTCGAAGACGAAGATGTCCTGCATCGTCACCTGGTCGCCTTCGAGGCCCACGAGTTCGGTGATGTAAGTGATCTTGCGGCTTCCATCGCTGAAGCGCGCCACCTGCACCATGAGGTCGACCGCGCTCGAAACCTGCTGGCGGATAGAGCGCACGCCCATGTTGGCGTTCGCCATGCCGACCATGACTTCGAGGCGCGCGACGGCGTCGCGGGGCGTATTCGAGTGGATGGTGGTGAGCGATCCGTCGTGACCCGTATTCATGGCCTGGAGCATGTCGAGGGCTTCTTCGGAACGAACCTCGCCGACGATGATGCGGTCGGGGCGCATGCGGAGGGCGTTGATGACCAGGTCGCGGATTTTGATCGCGCCGTTGCCTTCGATGTTCGCGGGGCGCGTTTCCATGCGCGCCACGTGCGTCTGGCGCAAACGCAGTTCGGCCGCGTCTTCGATGGTGACGATGCGCTCGTTCTCCGGGATATAGCTCGACAGCACATTGAGCAGCGTGGTTTTGCCCGAGCCGGTTCCGCCCGAGATCAGAATATTCAGACGCGCGCGCACGGCGCCTTTGAGCAATTCGAGCATCCCCTCGGTCATGGCGAGCTTCTTGACGAGATCCTCGCCACCCAGCAGGTCGCGGCCGAAACGGCGAATCGAGAGGAGCGGGCCGTCTATAGCAACGGGCGGAATGGCCGCGTTCACGCGCGAACCATCGGGCAGACGGGCATCCACGAGCGGCGACGATTCGTCCACCCGGCGTCCGACTCGCGACACCACTTTTTCGATGATGCGCAGCAGATGCGTGTTGTCCTTGAATTCAATCGAGGTGCGATAGAGTTTGCCGCCGCGCTCGACGTAGACCAGCTTGGGTCCGGTAACAAGGATGTCGGAGACGGTCGGATCGCGCAGCAGGGGCTCGAGCGGGCCAAGGCCGAACACTTCATCGAGCACTTCCTCGATGACGCGCTCTTTTTCCGTCAGGCTGAGCGGCGTACGCTCCTCCTCGACCAGTTTGGCGACTGCGACGCGGATCTCGGCGCGGGCCCGTTCGCTCGCCAGCGACGAGAGCGCTTCGAGGTTAATCCGGTCGAGGAGCTTGCGGTGAATCGCGAATTTCAGTTCCTGATAATCCGCTCCCGCAGCGTCGCGGGTGGAAAGCCGTGTGACCCATCCCGCTTCTTTGCCGTTGGCGCCGTTGGCGCCGATTACCGAACCCGTGGTTGACATGGTGTTTTTTAAGCTCTATGCGTGTGCTTTTTGAAATAACGAAAACCAGCGCCGCCCGCCTTCGGACGCCTCGCGCGCGTCTCGCGTCTTTTCGATTTCCGGTTCACCCAGCGCGCGCATGCGCACCGAATCCGCCAGCGCGTGCATTTCCTTGCCGAGTTTGGTGGACGTATCCAGAAGACGGCCCTCGGAATAAGCGTCGTAGAGTGCCATGAAATCGCTGGTGAAGACAGCGGCGCAGGGCGCGCCGAGAAAATTCTCGACACCACGCGGATCGGGCATGCCGCGCTCCGGCGCCCGGTTGAGCAGGACCTTGAGGCGGTTGCGCCCAAGGCCGCGCTCGTCCAGTACCGCGATGGTTTCTTTGGCATGATCGAGGTCCGTGAGATCGAACGTAGTGACCAGGTACAGCGAGTCCAGTTCGGCAAGGGAATCGAGTGCGGCGTGGCTGACGCTTCGTCCGAAATCCACGATGGTCAGCGGATACGCCGAACGGATAAAACGCAGCAGGGTCGTCATTTGCTCCGGCCCGGGGGTCTGTTTCGCGGCAACCTCTTCGGGCGCGGGAATGAGATCGATCTGGTTGGCATGCGTCGATACCAGAGCCTTCCAGTAGCTCGCATCCATGCGATGCAGATTTTCGAGCGCATCGCGCACCGAGTAGACGGTCTTCGACTTCATCAGGAAGCGAAGCAGGCCCGCCTCGAAATCGAAATCGGCCAGAAGCGAGGGGCGCTTCAGTTGCCGCGCGACGTCGGTGGCGACATGCACGGCAAATGTGGTGGCGCCGCATCCGCCCCTGGCGGAGAGGAACCCGAAGATTTTTCCCGGACCGCCCGACATGCCGGCGGCGTTTTTGGCGCGAGTGCCGGAGAGCGTTTCGAGCGCCGCGCGCAGCGTATCGGTCAGCGGCGGATACAGGTATTCGGCGGCGCCGGCGCGCAGAGCTTCGAGAATGAGCCCGGGCGAGGCTTCCGCATGCAGAACGAATACCGACGGCTGCGCAGCTGTGTTGCGCAGACGCCGGACTAATTCCTCCAGTGGCAGCGCCACCAGGCTCGCTTCGAGCAGGACGACATCCACGCGATGGCGTTCGATGCGGTCCAGCAGGACGTCCGGTTCCGCACGGTCGACCTGATCGCCCTGTTCCACAGCGATCCGAACCGGCAGATTGCGTATGCAGGCATGCACCTGCTCCGACAGCGCCCGATTCCCGATGACGAGAGCGGCGGTCAGCGGCAGCATGTTCATTTACCGGTTCCGGTTCCTGCCGCGAGAGGAGCGAGTCCGCCGCCGGCAGGGTCACTCGGATTACCTGTTGCAGCGCCGCCGAATCCCGGCAGGGTTGGCGTGCTCATGCCCGGAGAGGAAGCTGGCGCGGTGGCGGGGTTCTGCTGGTCGCGCTGAATTCTCTCCATCTCCTGCACGGAAATCTCAGACCGCTTAGCCCTCGCAGGCGCGGGCCCGGTTTGATCCGTCCCTGGCGTGCGCGGAGGCTGATTAAGAATGCCCGGCCCTTCGAGGAACGGCGTCGGCCTTGGCATATCGGGCAGGGGCTGGCCTTCCGGAATGGGCGCGACCAGTTCCGGCGTCACGATCACCAGCAGCTCGGAGTTCGTTTTGGTGATGGTCTTTGAGGTGAAGAGCTTTCCGAGCACCGGGATATTGGCAAGGCCTGGTATTTTACTCAGCGATTCGGTGGTGTTGTTGTCCAGCAGTCCGGCGATAGCAAAACTTTGTCCACTCTGCAATTCGACTTCTGTGTCCACGCGGCGCGTGCTCAGCGCCGGTATGGTGAAGCCGGAGATCGAGAGCGAATCGGCATAGTCGAGGGAGCTGACCTCCGGGGTCACATGCAGCCGGATCGTGCCGCGCGGCGTAACGGTCGGCGTAAAGTGGAGACGCACGCCGAATTCGCGAAACTGGATGGTGACCTGTCCGATGCCGCTGCCGCCGCCCTGCAGAGTCGGATAGGGAAATTCGCCCCCCGCCACAAAACCGGCTTCCTTGCCGTTGATCGCGAGCACGTTCGGTTCGGCGAGAATTTCGAGAACGCTGGAACTTTCCAGGGCCTTGATGGTGTCGCCGATGTTCAGGTGCGGATCGAACATGAACAGGTTCAGCGAGTCGGCGAGCGAGAATGGCGTTGTCGCGCCGCCGGCGCCGGGGGCCGGAAGCGAGTTCGCGACGGTGGAACTGAATTGCCCGGTAGTCGCGGTAAATGGTACGCCCTGGGCGACGCCAAAGAAGTTGATGCCCAGATCGCGCTCTTTGGAGCGGTCTACGTCCGCAAACCGGACCTTCAGCAGAATCTGCTGGGCGGCTTCAGGCACGTCGACCTTCAGCAGGTTGACGACCTTGCCGATGGTCTCGGCAATGGAGACGGCGCGATTGGCGGCATAAAGATCCCGGACGCGGCCAGTCAGGTAGACAGACGCGTTGCTCACCGCGACCTGGACATCCTCGCCGAACTCGGTCGCAATCTGATCTTTCGCGGCCTGAATGCGCGACGCGGCAAGCTTCACGTCGACGTCGTATTCTCTCCTCGATCCGTCGGTCAGCCAGATTACGAGACTGGTTTCGCCGGCGGTTTTGCCGTTGACCATGAGGCTGCGCGCGCTGACAGGCACGGCTTCGGCGATCTCGGGCGCGGCAATCGAGACGCGCTCAATATCCACCGCCGTGTCGAGCAGGCGCGTTTTACCCGCGCCGACCAGAAGCTGTTCCGCGCCGGCAGGAAGCGTGGCTTGCGCGCCCCGCAGGGCGCTGGCGCACAATATCAGGCCCGCAATCACCAGAGCATCGATCACGCGGATCTTCATGGCCTCGCCTCCGTGCGCTGGGCGCCCTGGACGATCGATTCGGTGCGCTTGTCGCCTGAGAAAACCTCGATCGTGACGGTTTTCGGGGCGGGAGGCACCGGAGCGACATAGGGTAACGGGGCCGGCACGACGCGCGGTTCGCGGAATGGCCGCGGAGCCGGCGGAGGCGTTCCGCCTGCGAACAGATTGAACGTCGAAGCGCCCGGCGTTTTCACAATTTCGGAATCGGTCGGGTTGCGCAGGACCAGCTGAATGCTCTGTTCCGTCGCCAGATTGAGGATTTCGGCCTGTTCCGGCGTCACCAGCAGATTGACCACCTGCACCAGAACGGGCTTGCCTTCCGCGTCCTTCTGAAAATTCTGCCCGGCCGACAGTACCTGAATGTTCTGGAGAAGCGTGCGGGTAATGGGACCGGCGCTGCCCGTGTCTCCTCTGCCACCCGGCGAACCGGAGACCAGCACGTCGACATGCATGCCGGCGACGGCGAATCCCGCGACGCCGACCACTTCATTCACGTGCACGGCGAAGGCTCGCATGCCTTTTGGTATCGTCGCCGCGAAACCACCGCCCGCGCCCTTGGCCGCCAGACTGGTGTCGTAAAAAGCCATGTCCTGATGAATCGGATTGATGACGCCGCGGCCCACGATGTCTTCTTTCTTGAGAATCGAACCCGCGGGCGGCTGCAGATATTCCTGTGTCACGATGTCCTTCTCCTGAACCAGAGAGCCGAGTTCGAGGTCATGCGCCGCGACGAAGACTTTCGTGGTGGGCGGCGCCTTTGTGGAGGCCCCGACATTGACTTTCGAGGAAATCAACTGATAAAGCACGAAGGCAGCACCGGCCGATACGACCAGGGCGAATGCGAGCACGCTGAGCAGGCGCTTTTTCATCGTGTTTATCCAGGTTCCCTTGTTTGTTCAGATAGCGTGAGTTCAGATCGCCCCAGGACGCGCCGGAAGCGCCCTGTATCCGTCTAACTGGCCGAAGCGGCGGCGCTCGCCAGCGTATTACTGCTTGTTTGCCAGATCGAATTGATGCTGTTGCCCGCGCCCATGAAAAGCGAGGCCGAGGCCAGCGCGACGAACGCCAGCAGCAGCGTATATTCGATCAGGTCCTGTCCGGATTCCTCCCGGCAAAAATTCTTCCAGAATGACTGCATAACCTTCTCCTCTGTCCCCTCAGGTGCGCCGGAGATACCGGCGGCCATCAGGTTTCGACCCGCGTCTCCGCAGGCCCGCAAATTGCGAGTTCACCGGAGCGGCTGGTAACCGCTCCGGTTATTCAAAGCGGATCAAGACTAGCTGGCGGAAGCGGCGGCGGCGGAGAGCTGGTTGCTCGCCGTCTTCCAGATCGAATTCACGCTCGAGCCCGCCTGCACGAAGATCGCAGCCGAAGCCAGGGCGATGAACGCCATGAGCAGGGTGTATTCGATCAGGTCCTGGCCCTGTTCGTCTTTCAAAAAACGCATAAACATCTGTTTCATTGGTGTGTGTCCTCTCCTCTTTAGGTGGTTGGTTTAGCGATCCCGCGATCGCCGGTGATCGATTTCGTGATCGCGCGATCACGATTATTCCCTCCGTCACTGGAAACAAGGGAAACCGGTACGCGCCCGTTGCGCCGGAAGACGACGGAGACCCCGTCGTCATATACGACGCGCCAGTCGCGTGAAATCTTGAGCGTGCTCGTCAGCGCGAATTTCGGCGAGAGCACGATCGTGTCGATGGTGTATCTGTCGAGCGTCTTCTGCCAGTCGTACTTCACGTTCATCAGGTCGAGATAGCGCTCGCCAAACTCGTCGCCATAGAAGTCGCTGCGCCCGTCGACGAAAACCTTCTTGTGCGGGTACAGATGATAGATCAGGTAATCGCCCCATTCGTCTTCGGCGAAAATGTGGTTCGTCTCGGCGGCGAGCAGAAGCGGAAGAGCCCGCTCGGGGTAAGCTTCGGGGTCGTAAGTGGACGTAAACCGCCCCAGCGCCGGCTTGGGAGCGAGAAGCAGAAGGCCGGTCAGGATCACCGGCAGCGCGCTGGCGAGGTAGACCCGTCCGATGCGGTCGGTGGCCTCGAAGCTGCCGCTCGATCTTTCGATCCAGGCTGCTGTGCGCCGAATCCACGAGGCGAGTGGCGCAACACGGGCGCGGTCTATTAGAGCGACCACGCCCCGCGCCACCAGTGGCGCCGCGGCAATCGAGAAGACGGGGAGATTCCGCTGCGCGATCAACGCCAGATGAAGCCAGCCAAGGTTGAGGAGAACATCGGCGAACCGCCGGTTTTTCGCGTCCCACAGAGCCGTGAGAAGCCCCATGATCATGAGCGGCTCGAAGTAGTCGACCACCGGCGAGTGAAAATTGACCGATTGAAATTCCGTGATGTGCTGCATCGCGTAAGGGTCGATGATGTAGTGCACGATGTGCTGGTGGAGCTGCCAGCCATACGGATTGATGAAGGTGACCGCGAAGCACGCCGCTCCGGCGGCCAGCCACGGTTTGGTGGCGCGGAGGAACTCCACGCGCCGGCCGCTGTCCTGTTCGATCGCCGCGTTCAGAAGATCGGAGCCGATATAGCAGGCAAGCACCAGAAACACGACGAAGAAGCCGCCGTGCATATTGGTCCACAGAAGAGTCAGCGGGACCAGCCAGGCCAGAAGTTTCACGCGGCCTTCGCTGGCCCGTTCCGTGATGTGCAGCGTTACCGTGAAGAACAACAGAGTAAAAAGATGGGGCCGCGCAAGCCAATGTATGGCACAGCCCCCCGTCGCCAATAGGGTCACGGCTATAGCGACTAAACCGTTGTTGCACTTGCGCCGGACCAGCCGGAACAGCAGCATGTTGGTGGTGCAGATGACGATCAGGCTCGCCAGAACGACGGCGGCCATGCCCCACCGCAGATGAAGCCAGGCAAAACAGAGATCCCAAAGCCATTCCCAGGCAAACCACTGCGCGCCCGGGCGCGTGAATGAGAAGAAGTCGGCACGGGGAACCTGCCCGTGCGCGAGAATCCATTCGCCGGTGCGCACATGCCAGCCCGTATCGCCATCGCCCAGCAGCGTCCGCGCGCCGTGCAGCTTCACGAACAGGAAAATCAGCGGCATCAGGAAAGCGATATCGGTGAGAGAAGGAAGGAAATGCGCTATTGCGGGTGTCTTCTCATTCCCGTCCGTCGCTGGCCCGTCCGTCACCGGACGGACGGCATCGATCGTTTCCGGGGCTGCTGGAAGTAGCATCGGTCAACTCACCCGATCCGTCGACATTGGCATCGAAGCCAGGTCCACTGCATTCGGCGCAGCCTTCGCTTTGACGAACCGCATGCTGTGAATCTTCAGGCCGATTTCATCGCCTTTTGGCAGGCCCTTCTCCACCCTGACAACGGTGGCGCGGCAGCACATCACCCTGGGGCCAAACTCGGAATTTTCCGGCAACTGGACTTCAAGAGTCAGCTTGTTGCCCACTTTTGGAAGAGGATGAGCATCCATCCAGCGCATCAGCATTCCCGTGCGGCTCACGTTTTCAGTGAAGGCTCGCACGGGCGCGGCCTGAAGTTTACCGGCTGCGACATAGCAGGTCAATTGCACGTCCAAACGCGACTTTGTTCGTCGATCCATTTCAAGCCTGTAGTCTGAATTTATGCCCGGTGTTCGGTCGGCAACAATACCGAAAATAGGTGCTACCAGGACGCTATCGATGGTTACGCGGTCAGCGTTAACGCCTCGCCTGAGCGGCTCCATGGCATGGGAGCAACTGACATAAACACCATGTAAACAAAAACTTATGGAATTTCAATGCGCCGGAACCGCCAGACCGAAAACCGCGTCGTTCCCGACACAAAAAAAGTTACAAATGGCCGGGGCATATGCTAACTAAAGAATGTAAAAAAAATTGCAAAAAGTATTAGATTAATGACTCTTAAAATGGTAAGCTCCTTCACATGGCGTCCGTACTTCTATGCAGCGATGAGCCGATTCTGGCAGAGGGGCTGTCCCGGATATTGGGCGATGTGGACGGTCTCAACCTTGTTTCCTATTGTCCCCGGATGGAGGATTTGCGCACCCAACTGCAATTTCACCAGCCCGATTTGCTCCTGGTAGACTTAACAGCCGGCATCACTTTTGGCGTACTCAGCGGACTGCACGAGGCGGTGTCTCACGCCAAGATCATCCTCTGGGTGCACGCGATCTCCACCGAACTTGCGCTGCAGGCGATGAGCCTCGGAGTGCGCGGCATTCTGCGCAAGACGCTTTCGGTCGAGACGTTGCTGCGTTGCCTGACCCGAGTCCATGAGGGCGAGTTGTGGTTCGAAAAAGCGCTCACCGACAGCATCATGTCGGCGCGCCGTTACAGCCTCACGCGACGCGAAGGCCAGCTCGTGAGCCTTCTGTCCAACGGATTAAAAAATAAAGAGATAGCTACCGCCCTGAACATCTCCGAAGGGACCGTCAAAGTCTATCTCTCACGGCTCTTCCAGAAGCTGGGAGTGAAGGACCGGTTCGAACTGGCGCTTTATGGTCTCAAGAATCTGACGCCGGGAGGCGGATCGCTGGAGTCGCCCGCGAGCGCGGCGGGAAAAGATCCCGCATCGCAGGTCTGGCAACCGCCGCGATCGTTTTTCGTGGAACGGATTCCACCCCGTTCCCAGACAGAGCAGCGGCGGCCGATGGCTCAATTGAAGTTCTGATCCGAAGCACCCTGAGAAGAATCCGAAGCCGGACCGGTGAAAGCCGCACCGGCTTTTTTGTTTTCAGGAACCGATCTGCTGCAGCTCCGCGTCATTGCGCATCGACTCGAGGCGGTCCAGCAGGCGCTCCAGCAGTTCGTCGGTCTGGCTGACCATCGCGCGCAAGGCCTCGACGGAGCGAGCCTGGTCTGCAAAGCGCTCCTCGATTCCGCTCTGAACGCGCTCGAGGGCCTTGTCCAGCGCCTGGGAGAGATGGTCCTCGGTGATGGTGCGGTCCAGCCCGGCCTGGAGCTGTTCATCCTTCCTGTGCAGCGCCGCAATCTGTACCTGGATTCCATCGAGCCTTTCCTCAAGAGCCCGCACCTTAGCTGAGTTATCCGCCAGGCCGTCGAGCAGCCGCAAACCACGAAGCAGCCCGAAACCGGCTCCTGCCATGATGAGCGCCGCCTTCGCGGTTGTGATGAACGTCTTCGGGAGCAATCGAGATATTATAGGGACTTTCCGGACCGCGGGCGCAGTCTCCGCCACGAAAATAGTACCGGAACCGTACCGAAGGGGCACAAAAACTGAGCAAAATCTTACGCGGAAAGTTATAACGATAAGGAGGCGGCTGAAAAAAGTTTTAGTATGAATCCGATTCCGGCTCAGGCGTCAAGGGAAGGCAGATCCGAGTTCGCGGCATGGGCGGAGATGCTGGCGCGCGTCGGCGAGAAGAACTGCCGGCTTTATAGTCTCATGATGCAGGGCGCTTTAAACGCCGGCAGCGGGCGCCGCGGCGCACCGGGTTCCATTGTCGAAGAGCTGGACCGGGAACGGTCGCGCATCGCGCGTGAGCTGCACGCCGGGGCGGGACAGCCCCTGGCGGGCATCAAGCTGAACCTGGAGATGCTGGACGACTGCTCTCCATCGCTGCCGCAACCCGCGCGCGAGGCTCTCCTGCGCCTGCGGACCCTGGCCGATCAGGCGCTGGCGCAGGTGCGGGCCGTGTCGCATCGGCTTCATCCGCCGGATTGGCAGCGGCTGACGATCGAGGACGCGCTGTTCGCCCTGGTAGACTCCAGTGGTCTGGAAAGCCGCATCGAGACGGAGCTTGATATCGCGGAGCTTCCCGCACAGCCCTCCCACAGCGTTAAGATTGCGCTTTACCGTTGCGCCCAGGAGTGCCTTGGAAATATCGCCCGGCACTCTGGCGCAACACGCCTCGTCCTGTCCCTGAGCATGAACGGCCGTTGCCTGGAACTCCGGGTCACCGATAATGGAACGGGATTCCCGCGGGGGGTTCCGAGTGGAACGGGGATTGGGCTGCGGTCAATCCGCGAGCAAGCCAGCGCGCTGGGAGGCATCGCCCATATCGCCAGCGGGGCAGAAGGCACTACAATCCAGATAAGCATCCCCCTCAGCGAGGAATGACAATGGAAACAACCAAACCGATTACCCTCGTACTTGCCGATGACCATGGCATCGTGCGCGAAGGCATTGCCGCTTTTTGCGGAGCGCGCCCGGACCTGAAGATCCTCGGACAGGTGGCCGATGGCGCCGAGGCCGTGGATCTGATTCTCACTTTGAAACCCGATTTCGCGCTGCTCGATATCAACATGCCCAAACTGAACGGGCTCGAAGTCATCCGGCGCGTCCGTCAGGCGCGTTCTGAAACGAAACTCATCGTGCTTTCGATCAGCCGCGACGAGAATGTAATTCGCGAGTTATTTCGCAGCGGCGCCAACGGATATTTATTAAAAGATGGACCGGCAAGGCACCTGTTTGACGCCATCAATTACATCCTCGACGGCGGTCAGTATCTGACTCCTTTAATTCGCCGGGAAGTTATTGATAACAAGAAGGAAACAAAAGATCCACTGACCCTTTTGAGCAGGCGGGAATACGAGGTATTCTCCTTTTTAGTGGATGGAATGAGGCCGAAAGATATTGCGAAAATATTAGAAATTAGTCCGAAGACGGTCGACACGTATCGTGCCAATATTATGCGTAAACTTGAGATCGACGGGATCGCCGGCCTGGTGCGATTCGCGATCCAGAGGAACCTTCAGTCGAGCTCGCTGCCCTGCTGAAGTCTAATGTTGTGCTCCTCCTCGAGTCAGCATTTGCCCCAAGTGAATTCCCTAACTCAGGTAGGATATACCCTGGTACCAGTACGAAGCAATACCCTAAGCAAATTTATTTTTGTAACAATGGCGGGCGGAACCCGGAGCCATGGCTAAGCTGATCACGATCCTGGCTGCTTCGTTTGGCGGCGGGCTGGTGCTCGGCGCCGGCATCCGCCTGGGCGAAGCCCTGGCAAGCCGCGAAACGGATGGAACCCGGAATCACGCGGGAAGCCCGGGCGATCTGGAAGCACGAGTGGCCGCGCGCATGGACGAGCAGGCTGCGGCGGTTTCCGACATCCGGTCGAAGCTCGCGGCGGAGGCACGTCAGATCGAAGAACTGGGCGAACTGGGTGCCCGGCTGCACAAGGAACTGCCCGAGTGGATTGAGAAGAGCGTGGCCAGGCGCATCGGGGAAGCGGAAGCAGACCTGAAAGCGGAGAGCGGACGCAGCCAGAAAGAGGCCCTGGACGCTTTTGTCGACGGCGTGCAAACACGCGTCGCACATCGCATTTCACGGCTGGAAGAAGAGGTGTCCATGCATTCAGCCGCGATGACGGAGTTGCGCGCATGTTCCCTGCGGACGGAAGCGAGCATGGAGAAGCTGGCGGGCAGCCTCGATCGGCTGCTGGCCGCGCCACCGGTATTTCCGCATTCCGGGACTGCGCCGGCAGCCGTTTCAGAGGACCCGCGGGCGGCAGCGTCCGGCGAGCGTCCCGCCCGTTCGCGCCGCTGGAGGATATTCGGCTGATCCGGTTCGGATAAACGAAACTCCGCCGAAACTCCGCTAACAATGGTGAAACGGCATGGGGCGTTCGATTCACGCTAAAATGTAAATCGCCTGTTCTGACACAGATGGCAAATCCGGACAAAATCACCGTTCTGCTGGCCGATGAAGACGCGCTTCGCCGCGACGGTCTGGCGGCCGTGCTCGAGGGAACGGCGAAGTTCGAAATCGTCGCGCACTGTCCGGACGGGGAAGCGGCGCTGGACCGGATGCGGGAATTGCGCCCGGAAGTAGCCGTGGTCGATCTCAATCTTCCCAAGCTGCACGGCATTGAACTGGTGCGGCGGGTGCGCAGCGAGGCACTGGGAACCAAGATTGTGATTTTGGCCGGCACGAGCGACGACGACATCATCCGGGAGGTGGTTCGCGCAGGCGCCGACGCCTATCTGCTGAAGAACG
>Ga0181536_10002722_pt1 | contig 19659 bp, 16 predicted proteins | sample PEATcosm2014_Bin_41_FD_121105 | JGI IMG/M metagenome (GOLD analysis project Ga0181536, IMG submission 121105) | Peatland microbial communities from MTU Mesocosm Facility, Houghton, MI, USA - PEATcosm2014_Bin17_60_metaG | ecosystem: Environmental > Terrestrial > Soil > Wetlands > Peat | place...
GCAGCCGTTTTGGTGGATGATGATTTTGGGGTATTGGTATTATTGTGTTTCATACAATCTTGGTGTAACGCTTGTGCGCTCACCTGCCAATACCCATGTCATCTACCGGGTCAATTTAAGTGGCCACGACTTTTTTTAATTCGCTCTAGCCGCCGTGCAGCAAACCCGTCACACAATCTTACCGGAGCGACACGGTTCATTACGGTTGCTCTTCCGGCTGGCGGCGCAAAAATTTCTGGACGCGATGGTTCAGCGCGTCCGCCACGTAGAGGTTGCCCTTGGAATCCAGGGCGATGCTCCACGGCTCGCTGAACTGGCCCGGCTCTGCGCCCGGGCCGCCCAGGATTTCCAGCGGCCGGTCCTCCGCGTCAAAAATCTGGATGCGGTGGTTGCCAAATTCGCACACGTACTGCCGCCCCGCCGCGTCCACGCAGATGTCGTAAGGATAACTGAACTGGCCCGCGCCGGAGCCGGCTTTGCCGTAAGCGCGCAGGAATTGGCCCTCGGCCGAAAAAACCTGGATGCGATGATTGCACGAATCGGCGACGTAAATCCGGCCCGCCGCGTCAATCCCCAGCCCCTCCGCCCGGCTGAATTCCCCCGGGCCGCTCCCCAGCCGGCCCCAGGCGCCCAGGTACTTCGCCCCATCGGCCGTGAATTTCTGCACCCGCTCCGACTTGGTGTATTCGCAGACGTAGATTTCCCCGCGCGCGTTGACCACCGCCCCGCGCGGCATGCCCAACTGCCCCGCGTTGGTCCCCTCCGCTCCCCACTGGGCCACCAGTTTGCCGTCGGGAGAAAAATGATTGACACGCGAGTAATGCGGCTCGATCACCACGATGTTACCGTCCTGATCGCGGCACATGCCCTTGGGTTTGCCCTTGTCGGTTTGCGGCATCTGCCAGCTCAGCAAATAAGCCCCCTGGGGCGAAAACTTCTGCACCCGCCCCGTCATATCCACCACATACAAATTGTCCTGGGCGTCCACCGCCACGCCGCGCGGCTTGTTGAACTCCCCGACGCCCGTGCCGCGCGTGCCGATGATCTCCACCCGGCTGAACAATTTGCTTTGCAGCGGCGCGCCTTTCTCCTCCCGCGCCGAACAGCCGGCCACTGTCAACAACACCGCGGCCAGCGCGGCCGCCCGCCCCGGCCCGCCCCGCCGCCGGCGCCTGGCCCCGCCCCACGCCGCCCAAGCCAGCAGCGGCAGCACCGCCAGCGCCATCAGCAGCAAACAGAGCGCGTTGACCTGCGGGTTGTGGCCGTAGTGCAGTAAATTGAAAACCCGCAACGCCAGGCTTTCCCCGCCGGGCGGCACGATCAACACCAGCGTTTCCACGTCCCACAGACAAAGCAGATACGTGACGTACCACGCCGCCGCCACCGGCCCCGCGATTTGGGGCCAATAAACGTGGCGCAACATTTGCCCCCAATTGGCCCCTTCCAGGCGCGCCGCCTCCGTCAAGCTGCGGTCCGTCCCGCGCACGGCCCGCGCCACCGTCGTCCAGCCCAGCGCTGCATAGCGAATCGCGTACGCCAGAATCACCATCGCCCCGCTCTGATAAATGATCTTCAACGCGGGCCGGTTGAAAACCCAGATCAACGCGATGCCCAGCAAAACGCCCGGGATGAAAAACGGCAGCCACAGCGCCCAATCCAGCCGCGCCCGCCAGCTCACCAGGCCCAGGGCCACGACCACGCAAGCCGTCACCGCCGCATACGCCGCCGAGTGCGCGGCGGCCGATTGCCCCGCGGCGAGCGCCGGCCCCAATTCCCGCCAGGTCTTGGCGCTGCCCAGCAATTGCCACAGCGGCACGCCCAGCGAAAACACCGCCAAGAACAGCGCGACCGCCCCGCCGGCCCGATGCCAGCCCGCGCCCAATTGCCGCCGCATCGCCTCCGCCGCCGGGGCGTCGGAGCGCCACGACCACACCACCTCGCGCCGGCGCAAGCACATCACCAGCAACAACGGGGCGAGCACCAGCGGCCAGCTCAACTCCAGCGCCCCGCCATAATCAAAGGTCGAGTTGAACCGCACCCACACCTCGGCGGGAAAGACTTTCACCTGGAGGATCGCCGGCACGGCGAAATTATTGAGCGTCAACACCAGGGTCAGGATGGCGCCCTGCAAGAGCGCCGTGCGGGCCAGCGGCAGCAGCAGCCAGCGCAGCAGCGCCCCGCCGCGGAGGAGAGGGTCCGATTCCAACTGCTCCGCGCGCGCCCGGCCCAGCGCGGCGGCGGCCAGGAAAAAGGTCACCGGCCACGTCAACAATATCAGCACCCAGATCGTGCCGCCGAAGGAATAAATGTTCCAGGGCAGCCAGGGCCGCCAGGCGCCGCGTTCGCCCAGCAATTCAATCCAGCAATTGACGACCAGGAAGGGCGGCAGCGCCAGCGCGAGGACCGCCGCGGCCGTGAAGAACGTCCGCCAGCGCGCCTCCAAGCCGGCGAGAAACAGCGCCGCGAAAAACCCGCCGACAACCGCCCCCGCCGTGGCCGCGCCGCTGACCAGCAGGCTGTTGAACACCAGGGGCCAGTTCATGGAAGCATCTTGCCTTGATTCATCAGCCCTATTTAAACATGGCTTCCAACATTTGTCATTCCTGTGCTGGGGAAATTGCTCGCCGGTGAATGGTCCTATCCGTGTAGGAAATGGGGCAACGTTCTTGTGCCATTCTCAGCCCAGGCCGTGATCGCGGCACGATCTCGAGTTTGGTAATGCCAAAATGGTAAGACATTTCTCGGTCTTGTCAAGAAAGAAGACTTGAACTCTGAAAAGGGGTGGCGAGCGGAGACCAACGCTTGCGTTTCCTGATCGGATGCGCTATGCTGGCGTCATGAGCTTGGTTCTCGAACAGACAGAACGCGTTCCTTTGGCGGAGGACGCCAGCGGCGTGATTCATGTTGCGGGCACACGTGTCACTTTGGACACCCTGGCCGAGGCGTTTCACGAGGGGGCGACGGCGGAGGAAATGGCCCAGCAATATCCCAGCCTGTCCCTGGCGGACGTGTATTCCGTGCTCGGCTACCTTCTCCGGCACCAAAGGGAAGTGGCGGCGTATCTGGAGGCGAGAGCGGCGCAACGCAAAATCATCGGCCTGGAGAATGAAGGACGATTCAACCCGCAGGGCGTGCGCGCCCGGCTCCTCGCGCGCCACGCGTGATCCGACGCGAGGCTGCGCATGATCGGACTCGCATTGGACGAGAACTTCATTTACGAAAGAAGGCATTCCTGGCGGCATTCGAGCAGATTGCCTCCGGCAAGTCCCAGCGGCCCCCTTCGTTCGCCGACCAAGCGCAGGAGCAATGGAAACGCCTGACTTCATAATCGCTGTCGGCGCCAATTGGTGAAGATGCGACTGGTGCCGAGGAGTTTTTGCCAGCAATATTGATATTGCGTTCGCCTGCTTAAGCGGTCAAAATGCTGTAAAAAATGAGTGCTTGGATACCATGACGCGACTACAAAGGCTCTACCAGCAACTCATCAACCAGAATCGAAGCGAGATCGATGTCTGGCTCGAAGATTACAAGGAATTTACCGGCGACGTCGCCAAAGTCCGGAAGGCCCTCAAAAACGGTTTCCACCTTGAGAACCCGAAAGTATATGTCGGCACTAACTTCCAAGGCAAAAAGAATCCATTCGAAGCCTTCGCGGAGCAACTCATTTTCGCGAAGTACAGTGGCGTTTCGTCTCGCGGCCGATCGATCCTTGCGCGGGTCGATTTTGACCAGTTCATTGCCGACAAGGCGTTTGTCCTTGCGCTCGAGGCTCTCATCCGCGAACCAAGTCCCGAGACGTTCAAGGCATTCCGCGCTCGGTGGCTGAGCTTTGGGAAAGGAAACCGCCCGGTGATTGTCAATCGGACGCTTGCGGCATGCACGACGGCCGTTGCAACTACGGTTGACGAGAGCAAGTTTGAGAACGTTTATTGGTGGCTGATTAACGAAGGGCTCATCACGGCGCCTGAATCGCCGGCTGTGGATTGGTACGCAAAGAACCTCCACCTCGTTTCGCAATTGCGGGAGCGACTCAGCAATGATCAGATGCCAGAAACCAAGGACGAACACCTTGTCAACATTTTCTTGTGGGAGCTATTTACTTTTATAAATATGAAGAATCAGATGATTGAAACATTGGTTTCGTTGTTGGAGTCCAACAAGCAGATCGTTCTGACAGGAGCCCCAGGCACAGGGAAGACTTTCCTGGCGCGTCAATTGGCGGCGAAGCTGTTGAATTGCCCGGTTGACGCTCTGGCCAATGAGGAGCACCAGAATCAGTTTGGCTTTGTGCAGTTTCATTCTGCATACGACTACACAGATTTCGTCGAGGGACTAAAGCCAGAGAAGGATGCGGGAGGACAGATCACGTTCAAGCTGCGCAACGGCATTTTTAGGGATTTTTGCGAGAAAGCCAAGAATCACGAAGGGAAGTGTTTATTTGTGATTGATGAGATCAATCGTGCAGACCTCTCGCGAGTATTTGGCGAACTCTTCTATGCGTTGGAGCCGGATTATCGGGGTAAAGGCGGTCGGGTGTTGACCCAGTATGCCTCGTTACGGGCCGAGTCCGACAAATATTTCTACGTGCCGGAGAATGTGTTCATCATCGGGACAATGAACGACATTGACCGAAGCGTTGAGAGCATAGATTTCGCCTTGCGGCGTCGGTTCGCTTGGTACGAGGTCCAGGCGGATGAGGAACGGTTTGATGCCGTCATGCAGGACGTCCTCACAGATAAGCCCGATCTAAAGAAAAAGGCCAAAGACCGATACCAGGAACTGAATGGCAGAATCGCCGAGCAAGAAGAACTTGGATCGTCGTACAGAATTGGGCCAACCTACTTCCGTAAACTTGAAAGTTACAAGGATCAAGACGAACCGGATCTTTGGAATATTTTCTGGCAGCGCCATCTCGGACTGTTAATTCGGGAGTACGTAAGAGGAATGCCGAATCCAGACGAACAAATCACAAAATTCCGGGATGCATACGACCACAATTCGGCCCCTTCAAATCAGAACTTAAACGCTTTTTCGTGAGCGCCGCAGATAGCCCCGGACATGAAAGGCACCCTCCAGCCGACTCTGCAAACCTTGCCGCTGTTGCGACATAATCGTTTTGACGAACAGGCCACGGACATCTCAAATATTTCGTCAAATGTCAAGAATATCCTTTTGAAGTATGATGGCAGGACAATCTCGCAATGGGCTGAACTTGGCGTCACGATATTTCCGAGTTTCGGACAGCGCGGCAGAGCGCTGGACGATGAATCGCACAAATCCATTTTTTTCACTTTTGGTTCGAACGATCGTGAAAAATTGACCAACAGGATCAACACTTACAATTGCATGGGGGTCGTACGACTGCGAGACAAGGGGAGCGGCGATACTGTTCAAATTGAGATCGGTTCGCGGTTCGACGAGGGTCCGAAGCACTTCTTTCTGACGTATCTTCTCAGCAAGGTGTTTGGGGGCTCAATGGTTGACTTGGTTGACTTGGGGCATGACTCTCTCTGGGACATCTTGCTGGCGTTTGTCTTTCGTCGTCGGTTGTTGGAAGCAAATGCCGTCGGGCTTTTCAAGCAGTACCGGACCTTCGACCACAACGACACACGCGTGAGGGGCAAAATTGACGTGAACGAGCACTTACGCCGGAATATTCCGTTTTGCGGAAACATCGCATACACCACGCACGAAATCACTTTCGACAATCCCACTAACCACCTTATTCGGCATTCTTTGGCCAAGGTGGCACGAAAGTGGGGAGGCCTCTTGACTGGAGATAGCCGCTTAACCGAGGTGCGGCGCCAACTGGAACAAAATACCCCGACGTGGCAGCAATGTGACGTCATGGGATGCGTTCGACTAAAGGAGAACCAAACCCGGATAAGACACCCGTACTTTAATTCCGTTTATGAACCGTTGCGCCAGCTTTCCCTTGCCATCTTGCGCGAAGAGGGCGCCAGCCTTTACCAGAAGCACCAAGAGGCTGAGGGGGTGATTTTTGATGGCTCGTGGCTTTGGGAGGATTACTTGTGGACACTACTAAAACGCCTGCCTGGTTTCAATCACCCGGAGAATAAGAAGAAAGCTGAAGGGTGGCAGACCCCACCAGGGGTCACATTTTACCCGGACTTTTTTCACAATGAAACGCGTGTCGTCCTTGACGCCAAATATCGACATGAAAAGGTCAATCAAGATATCCGTCAGGCTGAGGCTAAACAGATTTTCGCCTACATGTTTTTGCTGGATGCAGTCCATGGCGGACTGATTAAGCCCGAAAAGGCTGAGGATACCGACGAAGCTCCTTCAGAGATCAGGCGTAGAGTGGTGGATGCCAAGAAGGCAAAGTGGCACAACTTCTCACTCCTGCCACCACCGTCAGCCTCTGCCGTTAAGGATTTCGTATATCAGATGGGTGAGGAAGAAAGAGAGTTCATAACCTGCATCCGTACCCAGCTCTTGGGAGAGGGTCCTTAGGCATTTTCTGTTTTCTCGTTCGCGGTGCGGCCTTGCTGTCCCGCTTTTCGCTCCCGCAGCCCAAGGTGTTGGCGGCTTGCCGCGATGGACGGCCGAAAGGGCAGATGGCGGCAGTTTGCAACCAAGTTTTGCACGGCGGAAGCCCTCCTGACCCGGAAAACATCCTCAAACAGTCGCACGAGCTGGCTCCAAAATTCTTCAAAAACAGCGTTTTAGGCTGGCTCATTAGCACAGCAAACCTTGCACAATACCTATGAAAATTGCTAGCGTGTGAAGGTAATCCTCTATCACTGAGCTAGCAGGGGCAGCCTCCGAAGAGGCTGCCCCGCGCCCTGCCGCCGAGGCGGTTAGGGAGGATGATGGGTCAATGTAAGCCACTTGACAGTAGCATGTCAGCCGGGAAATGAACAAAAATGCAATCCCATGACGCTCCCCCTCACACCGTCCTGCGATGGTAGAACCACCATTCAAACAGGAGGACGGCCAGGCCGCCGGCGGCGATCCAGCGCCACATATCCACGTTGGCCCGCGTCATCTCGGTCGCGCTGACGGTGTTGAATTTGCCGAACTGAAGCTCGTCCAGCGGCTTGGTGTTGCTTTCCGCCGCGTCGAGCACGTTGACGCAGAAGGTCACGTCGTTGGTGCCCAGATGCAAATGGTAGATTCCCTGCCGGCCCGTTTCGCCAAAGACTATCTCGCGCGCGTCCCCCGGCGCCAGGGGGCGCTTGGTTCCGTCGGGCATGATCACTTCGGCCGTGGCCGCCGGCTGGGTGAGCGCGTAGCGAAAAGGCTCGCCGCCATGGACCATCAACTGGCTGGATTTGGTCGCCGCCGGATTGAGCCACTCGACCGCGTTGGCGATGAACATGGGAAAGGAAATGCGCAAAGGCCAGGTGCTCTGCAGCGTGTCGAATCCGATCCACACAATTCTCTGCCGGGAAAGTTCCCCGGCCAGAATCAGCGGCGTCTGCTGGGCTTCCACCAGCGCCGCCGCCCAGCTCGGCGTCTTGACCCCCAGCGTCTCGCTGATTTGCACATTGTCCAGGTTGATGTAGCGCAAGAGCGGATGGGTGTTTTTCCAGTCCACCGCCGTCGGCGACTCGACCGTGGTCCAGCCCGCGTCGAACCAGTTGGAATTGGCCACATGGATCGCCAGCAGATTGGCCTTGGGCCAGACCGCCGGGGTGACATCGTCCAGCACCACCAGGTCGAAATCCTCCGCGCCGTCGCTGTTCTCGGCCGCCACCGTCAAATCCACGTTGGCGGCGGCGTGGAGGGCCTTCTCCAGGAAGCGATTGCCGCGCGAGACCAGCTTCACCTTCACCGGGGCGGGCAGCAAGCTCACGATGGAGGCCTGGTTGTCGGCGGCCAGATCGTCCTTGGCGTCAATGCGCACCGTGAAAATGCCGTCCCGCTCCTGCGCGGCCGTGAAGACCTGCGGCGAGGTTTCGCCCGGCTGCAACACCAGCGCCCGCGACTCGACGGGCTGATTGTCAAATAGAAGTTCGAGGTCGGTTTGCTCCTCGTTGGTGGAAAAATTGGCCACGCTGGTGTAAATGGCCCGTTGCGCGCGGTTCTCCGGGTTTTCCCGGATGTCCAGCGTGGTGATGCCCAGGTTCTGGCAGCGCGTGCCGACCTTGTGATAGATCACGTTGAGGTTCTGGCTGGCGAACTGGCTCAAGTCCCCGGCCGCCCCGTCGCTGAACAAATGGATTTCCGGGTTGTGTTTGTCGCGCAGGAGGGTTTCGGCCAGCTTGAGCGCCTCGGTCAGCCGCGTGGAGGAGTCGCTCACCTGGCAATTCTGGAGAGCGCGCCGCAGGTCCGCCTTGCTGCTGGTGGCCGATTGTTTGACCTCGGTGTTGCCCCCCGCCAGGAGGATGAGCATCTGGTCCTGGTCCTTGAGGCTGTTGACCAATTGCAGCGCCTCCGAGCGCGCCTTCTCAAAGCGCGACGGCTCCTCATCGGTGCTTTGCATGGAGGCCGACGCGTCCAAAATGACCACGCGCAGCTCGCTGGCCGGGGTATGCCCGGCGAAGTAAGGGCGGCTGAGCGCCAGAATGGCCAGCGCCAGCAGGAGCAGTTGGAGCAGCAGGAGCCAATTATGGCGCAGCCTTTGGAACGGGGCGTTGGCCTGCACATCGGCCAGGAATTTCTGCCAGAGCAGCGTGCTGGAGACCAGCTTGACCACGCGCTTGCGTTTGAGCAGATAAAACACGACCACCACCGGAATAGTGGCGGCAAACCAAAATGCGCCTGGCCAAAGGAATTTCAAGGAACCCAGAGCTTACCCCCCCGCCTCCCGTTTTTCGACAGAAAAGAAAACAGGGTTCCGGTCTGGTTTGAAACAGGATTTTTGCCTTTCCCCTGGCGGCGATTGCGCTTAAATTCTGACTCATGGCGAAACCGATTTTAGGGCGCGGCCTCAACGCGCTTCTGGGAGGCATGGACGCCTCCGCGCAATCGGCGGCCAAGGGGTTCCCCGCCCTGGCCGCGGCCAGCCCCTTGCCCGCCGGCGAATCCGTCCAAGCGGTCCCCGTGGCCAGCCTGCGCCCGTGTCCCTTGCAGCCGCGCAAGGATTTTTCCGCCGAATCCCTCGCCGAGTTGGCCGATTCCATCCGGGAACAGGGGATTGTCCAGCCGCTGATTGTCCGCGCGAAGGAGGATCATTTCGAGCTGATCGCCGGGGAGCGCCGCTGGCGCGCGGCCCAAATCGTCGGTTTGACCCAGGTGCCCGTCATCGTTTGGCAGGCGGATGATCGGACGGTGCTCGAATTGGCGCTGATCGAAAATCTCCAGCGCGAAAACCTCAACCCGATCGAAGAAGCCCAGGGCTACGCCCAACTGATCGAACAATTCTCCCTCACCCAGGAGCAGGCCGCGGCCAAGGTGGGCAAGAACCGCGTCCTGATCGCCAACTCCTTGCGTCTCTTGAAGCTCAGTCCCGATCTGCAATCCCATTTGCGCGAGGGGCGCATGTCCGTCGGCCACGCCAAAGTGATTCTCGGCCTGCCTTCGCCCGAAGATCAACGCCTGGCCGCCGGGCGGGTGCTGAAGAATTCCCTCAACGTCCGCCAAACCGAGCAACTGGTCGCCGCCCTCCAAAATCGGCCGGGCCAAAAAACCGGGGCAAAAACAAGGCTCGCCGCCCCCACCGACGCCCACCTGGCCAGCCTGGAGAATCGTCTCCAGGAACGTTTCGGCACCAAAGTCCACCTCCGCTTCCACGAAGGCAAAGGCGCGGTGGAAATAAAATTCTTCAGCAACGACGATCTCGAACGCTTTTTGAAACTCGCCGGCGTGGACCTTGATTAAGATTTCCGCTCCGCCTCCCATCCAACGACCATGACCCAAAACACTCCTGAACTTCGCGCTTTTTGCGCCCAAAAACTCCTCGCCTCAGAGAGCCGCGCCGGAACCCTCAGCGCGTTTGTCGGCCTGGACGGCTTCGTGGATGAAATACTGCACGTGGTGGACAAGCGCCAGAACGCCGAAAGCTATCAGCGCCTTTCGACCATTGCCGGCCTAGCCGAGCGCATCGCCGCCGCCGCCGGCAAGAGCGGCAACCTGGAATTGGTGCCGCAGCTCACCAAGCTCGGCGGCAACGGTCCCATCATGGCCAACGCCCTGGCCAGCTTCGGGATCAAAGTCACCTATCTGGGCCTTCTGGGCTATCCGGCGCTCCATCCGGTCTTTCAACAATTTGCCACCCGGGCCGAAGTCCACAGCATCGCCGATCCCGGCGGCACCGACGCCCTGGAATTCGAGGATGGAAAAATCATGCTCGGCAAACATGCGTCTCTGAAGGAAATGACCTGGCAGAACATCCTGGCCCATTACGGACGGGAAAAATTCACCGCCAAATTCAGCGGCTCGGACCTGGTGGCCTTTGTCAACTGGACGATGCTCCCCTATATGAGCCAGATTTGGGAGGCGATCCTGCGCGAAGTTTGCCCGGCCCTGGCCTCTCCCCGCCGCGTCCTTTTCTTTGATCTGGCCGATCCCGAAAAGCGCACCGGCGAGGACATTCGGGGGGCGTTGGATTTGATCGCCCGGTTTGAACGCTATTTCGATGTCATCCTCGGCCTCAACGAGAAGGAGGCCCTGGAGATCGCGCGAGTTTGCGGCGTCAAACCGCCCTCCGCCACCCCGGAGGGTCTGGCGGAAACCGCTCTCCAGATCGCCGCCAGATTAAACATCGGCACGCTCGTCGTCCACCCCGTCGCCTGCGCCCTGGCCGTCACCCACGGAGAGGTCAGCCTGGCCGGGGGACCGTGGACGGCGCAACCCAAATTCACCACCGGCGCGGGCGATCATTTCAATTCCGGTTTTTGCCTGGGAAAACTTCTCGGCCTGGACGACCAGATGAGCCTGCTGGCCGGCGTGGCCACCAGTGGTTTCTATGTGCGCACCGGCCAAAGCCCCGGCATCCCGCAGGTCGCCGAAATGCTCAACCAGGGATGGTGAAAAAGCGCTGGCAAACCGCCGGAGAGCGTGCAAAGGTGTTGCCAATGCAATTAGCGGCAAAAATGGAACCAGAAACGAGCCTGGCCCCGCCCGGCCCCGGACCCGCCGCCGCCCCCTGCCGCAAAATGAAGTTGGATATCGTCAAATACGGCCACCCGGCCCTCCGCCAGAAGGGCGCGCGCGTTGGAAAAATCACGCCGGAAATCAAGGAGCTGGCGGAGGCCATGCTGGAAGCCATGCACCTGCACAAGGGCATCGGCCTGGCGGCCCAGCAAGTCGGCTACGCTTTGCAGTTGACAGTGCTCGACCTCCGCGACGTCACCGACCGGCCCTCCACCCTCAAACTCGGCGGCCAGGAGGCCGACCCGCTGGCCATCATGCCCCTGGTCTTGATCAACCCCGAAGTCAAAGCCGCCGGCCCAACCGCCGCCGCGGCCGAAGGCTGCCTGAGCTTCCCGGAAATTTACGGTGAAATCGAACGCCCCTCCGCCGCGGAGGTTCGCGCCATCAACGAAAAAGGGGAGATCGTTGAATTCTCCTGCGGCGGCCTTTTGGCCCGCGCCATCCAGCATGAAAACGATCATCTCAACGGCATCCTCTTCATTGACCGCATGAGCCGCGAGGTGAAAGAGGAACTCAAACCCAAGCTGGACGAACTGCACGCCGCGACCAAGGCCGCCTTGAAAAAAAATCAATAGACCTTGCGCAGATTGGACGGCAGGATGTTCAACTCATCCCGGTACTTCGCCACCGTGCGGCGCGCGATCACGATCCCTTTTTCCTTGAGCATCTTGACAATCTCCTGGTCCGACAGCGGCTTGGCCGAATCCTCCCCCGCGAACATCGCCGCCACCATGTCCTTGACGCTGGTGTTGGACATCCCGCCCCCGCTGTCGGTCTTGATGCCTGAAGTAAAGAAGAATTTCATCTCGTAAACCCCCTGCGGGGTTTCCATGTATTTGTTGGAGACCGCCCGGCTGACGGTGGTTTCATGCACGCCCACCACTTCGGCCACCTGCACCATCGTCATGGGCCTGAGATGGGCCACCCCTTTCTCCATGAACTCCCGCTGGCGTTTGACGATTTCGTTCCCGATGTTCAGAATGGTTTGCTGCCTTTGCTGCAAACTCTTGATCAGGAATTTCCCCGCCCGGATTTTGTCCCGGATGTAATCCCGCACTTCGGGCGGCTGCTCGGAGGCCATCAAATCCTTGTAATTATTGCTGATGCGCAAATGGGGGATCTGCTCGTTGTTGGTCGTTACCACGTAATCCTCCCCCACGCGCGTGACGAAAACTTCCGGCGAGATGTAGCGGTCGTCATCGGGCAGGAGGTCCCGGCCCGGGCGGGGTTCCAGGCAGGTGATCCGCTTGGCCGCGACCTGGACCTGTTCGACGCTCAGCCCAAGCCCGCGCGCGATTTCCGGTATCTTCCTCTTGCAGAGCGCATCGAAGAAGTCGCGGATGATGCGGTACTCCACCGTCTTTTCCGCCCCGGCCCGCTCCAATTGCAGCATGAGGCATTCCCGCAAATCCCGCGCCGCCACCCCCGGCGGGTCAAAGGTCTGGATGATCTTGAGCACCTCCAGAATCTTTTCCACCGGCACATTGGTGGAGAAGGAGAGCAGGTCCACGCTCTCCTTCAGACGCCCCGAGTCGTCAATATTCCCAATGATCATCTCCGCAATCGCCCGCTGCGCCTCGCTCAAGTCCGAATAGCGCATCTGTTCCAGCAACGTCTCCTGCAACGATGTCCCCGCCACCAGCGAGTCCAGCATGAACTGGCGCCGTTCCTCCGCTTCCGGCCCCTGGCGCAGCGGCAGGTTGGTTTGGGCGAAATGGTCCCGCCATTCCTGGTCCTGCGCCACGGCCCGCTCAAACTCCGCCTGAAAATCGTCCACCGGCGCGCGGCTCGGCTTTTCCGTCGCCGGGTCGAATTTCACGTCCGCCGGCGGTTCGGCCAGGTCGCCGGGATCGGTCGCCGGGCTGCCCTCTTCCCGGTCCCGGTCTATCTGCTCCATCTCCGATGCCGGCACTTCTTCCAACATCGGGTTCTGCTGCACTTCCTGCTCGACCAGGGCCTTCAATTCCAGCGTCGGCGCCTGCAAGAGCGCCAGCGACTGCTGCAACTGCGGCGCCAGCACCTGCGACAACGACATGCGTTGCGATAAATGTAACCCCTGAGACATCGTCGGCTATTTTACGGCAAAAAATTATCAACTCAAGTGCGAAGTCCGGCGGCTTTGCCCTTCGCCCCCGCCGTCGGCGCGCCTTTCCGGCCGCCCGCCACGGCAGCCAGGTACATCATCGTCAAGTTTTGCCCAACAGCAAAGCCAAAACGACGCCCGCCTTCCGAAACATGCCGAAAAAGATTGCCCGGCCCCGCCGCACCCTTCTAAGGTGGGGCGTGTCGGTGCATTTCACCATTTTGGGCAGCGGCTCGGGCGGCAATTGCGCTTATTTGGAAACGCCGCACACGCGGCTGTTGATTGACGCCGGATTAAGCGGACGCCAAATCCGCCAGCGCCTGGCCACCATTGGCCGTTCGCCGGAAACGTTGCACGGCATCCTCATCACTCACGAACATTCCGATCATGTGGCCGGCCTGGTGGCTCTGGCCCCCAAACTCCAACTCCCCATTTTCTGCAACCGCCTCACCCGCGATGCCATCGAGGCCCAGCTCCAAATCCAAATCAACGCCTGCATTTTCCAGACCGGCGCTTCCTTTGAGGTCGGGGACGTGATGGTGGACACCTTCTCCGTTCCCCATGACGCCAATGATCCGGTCGGCTTCCTGCTCCGCACGGCTTCCGGCAACATCGGGTTCCTCACCGATTTGGGCCACGCCACCAAGCTGGTCATTGAGCGCGTCCGCTCCGCCAACGTTCTCCTCCTGGAAGCCAATCACGATTTGAAAATGTTGCAGGACGACCCGCGCCGCCCGTGGAGCTTGAAGCAGCGCATCCTCAGCCGCCACGGCCACCTCTCCAACGAGGGCGCCGCCGACCTGGTCGAACAAGTCGTCTCCGCCGGTCTGGCCCGCCTCTACCTCGGCCATCTCAGCCGCGACTGCAACCGCCCCGAGCTGGCCCATCGGGTCGTCAGCCAGCGCTTGCAACAAGTCGGCGCCACCCATGTCCAAATCGAATCCACTTCCCAGGACTGCCCCTGTCCCACCTACATGTTTTGAAACGCAGCCTGGCTTTCTCCCCTTGACTAATTGCCAAAAAGCCGCGACATTATGTCAAGTATTATGACAGTCTCGGCCGCCAACGAAATCGAAAGCCAATTCGCCCAGTTGCCTCCCGCGATGCAATTGCGCGTGCTCGAACGCCTCGTTCATCAGATGCGCGAGAGTTTGCCGCCTCGACAAGACGAGTGGGAAGCTGGACTGTCCGCAATGGCCGCGGATCCGGAAATGCAAAGAGAACTCCTCCGGACCAACTCCGAGTTTAGCGACGCCGAAGCCGACGGTTTGGGAAAAAGCTGACTTATTTTGTTCCCGCGATGACTCGGTCAAAGCCCGGTCGGATGATCCAGAAAAACCCACGGCACGCCAAATTCTTTGGACAGTTCCGCCGCCAACGCTTTGACCCCGAAGGTTTCCGTGGCGTAATGGCCTCCGTAAAAGACGTTCAGGCCCAATTCCTCCGCCAGCGCATACGTCCAGTGCGGCCCTTCGCCCGTGATGAACGTGTCCACCCCTTCCGCGGCGGCGATCTTCAATTGGCTCCCCGCCCCGCCCGTCACCACCCCGATGCGCCGGCATCGCGTGGGGCCGCCCGGCAAAAGAACCGGCGCCCGGCCCAATATGCCGGCGAGCTTTTCCGCCAGGACGCGGCGCGGGATGCTGGCGCGGGTCTGCCAGCCCAGGGGCCGCCCGCGTTCCATGAAGAAGGGAAGGATGTTTTTAAAGCCCAGCGCGGCGCAAAGCAGGGCGTTGTTGCCCAATCTGCGATGCGCGTCCAGCGGCAAATGCGAACTGTAAACAGCCAGGTCGTTTTCGATGAGCAGTTTGAGCAGCGCGTGGCGCGGGCCGGTCCAGGGAATCGCCGGCCCCCAAAACAATCCGTGATGCACGATCAGCAGCCGGGCTTGGGCGGCCGCGGCCAGCTTCACGGTGGCCAGGGAGGCGTCCACCGCGGCGGCGATTTTGGTCACCGCGCCGGAATTTTCCACCTGCAACCCGTTGGCCGCGCCCTCATAATCGTCGAACGCGTCGGGGCGCAGCCGCTTCTGGCAATGGGCGACGAGGGCGCAAAGCGATGGCGGGCGCATGGAAGGATGTAAGCATACCCGGGACGCATTTTCAAACACACCCCGGAAATATTTTTGCAACACATGGTTGAATTTTCCCGCGGGCTTCTTATAGTGCGCACGAGTTTCAATGAAATGAGCCAATCTTCCGACCCGACACCTCCCTGGGACATCCAGGCCGCCCGCGCCCTCTACAACATCCAGCGCTGGGGCGCCCCGTACTTTGACATCAACGAAGCCGGCCACGTGGTGGCCATGCCGCTGCGCCAGGCTGGCTCGGTCGTGGACCTCACCGACGTGATCGAGGAGGCCAAAGGGCGGGGCTTGAAGTTTCCGCTCTTGATCCGGTTCCAGGATATTTTGCGCCAACGCGTGGAGGAGATCAACCAGGCCTTCGCCGCGGCCATTGCCGAGTTTAATTACCAGAACAACTATCGCGGCGTGTTTCCCATCAAGGTCAACCAGCTCCGCGAGGTGGTGGAGGAAATACTCGACGCGGGCAAGCCGTTCCAATTCGGTTTGGAGGTGGGCAGCAAGCCGGAATTGTTCGCCAGCCTGGCGTTGCAAAGCCAGGGCGGCAGCTTGATTGTTTGCAACGGCTACAAAGACCCCTTGTTCATCCGCATGGCCCTCATGGGGGTCAAGCTCGGCAAGACGGTCGTCTTGGTGGTGGAAAAGCTCGAGGAATTGAAGCAGATCATCGCCGTCTCCCGCCAGGTCGCCGTGGAACCGCGCCTGGGCATCCGCGTCCGCCTCACCAGCAAAGGCGCCGGAAGATGGGCCGAAAGCGGCGGGGAAAGCGCCAAGTTCGGCTTGAGCACCGCCGAACTCCTCCGGGCCGCCGATTTGTTGCGCGCCGAGAAAATGGAGCATTGCTTCAAACTCCTCCATTTCCACATCGGCTCCCAGGTCCCGGACATTTTGACCATCAAAAAAGCCGTCCAGGAGGCCGCCCGCTTCTACGCCAAACTCTTCAAAATGGGCTTTGCCATCGAAGCCATTGATGTCGGCGGCGGCCTGGGCGTGGATTACGACGGCAGCCGCTCTGCCTCCGACAGCTCCACCAATTACACTCTCGAGGAATACGCCAACGACATGGTCTTTTACATCGCCGAGGTTTGCAACCAGGAGCAGGTGCCCCATCCCCAGATCATCAGCGAAAGCGGCCGCGCCATCGTCGCCCAGCACAGCGTCTTGATCGTCGAGATCCTCGGCGCCATTGAGAAAATCCACGCCGGCGCCCGCGTGCCCGAGGTGGCCAGCCGCCACGCCCTGGTGCGCGACCTCCTGGATATCCGCAAAAACCTCGCCCGCATGAACAAGCTGGAGGCCTACCACGACGCCCTGGACCGCCGCGAGGAGGCCCAAAACATGTTCGCCCTCGGTTTGCTCGATTTGCCCGACAAGGCCATGATCGAGTCCCTCTACTGGGAGATCGGCCAGGAGGTCGTCCAGGGCTTTCACGGCCAGCCCCACATGCCGGAGGAAATCCGCAAGTTGGAGGAAACTTTGGGCGACCAGTTCCTCTGCAATTTCTCCGTCTTCCAGTCCCTGCTCGATCACTGGGCCTTGGGCCAGCTTTTCCCCATCATGCCCGTCAGCCGCCTCAACGAGGCCCCCAACCGCGAAGGCACCCTGGTGGACATCACCTGCGATTCCGACGGCGCCGTCAACAAGTTCATTGATTTCTCCGACGTCCGCGACACCCTCCCCTTGCACGCCCTGCGCAGCAACGGCAACGGCCCGGAGCCTTACTACCTGGGCTTTTTCCTCATGGGCGCCTACCAGGACATCATGGGCGACCTCCACAATCTCTTCGGGCGCGTCAACGAGGTCCACGTTTTCCTGGACCCCGACGAACCCACCGGCTATTACGTCGAGGAAATCATCGAAGGCACGACCATCGTCCAGGCCCTGACCTCCGTCCAATACGACGAACATGAGCTCAAACGCCAAATGAAGATGCAGGTGGACGAGGCCATCAAATCCGACCGCCTCAAGCCCTCCGAGGGGATGCGCCTGTTGGATGATTTCGAGCGCGGACTCAAGGACTACACCTACCTGACCTGATGCTTCCTCCTCCATTGCCGCCCGGCCATGCCCATGCCTGACGCCGCGAAAGCCGGGTTGCTTCGCGCCCTGGGCTGCCTGGTGCGCGGCTTGTCCACCCTGTTCTGGGGGCTGGGGCTGATGGCGTTGGTTTGCCTGCAATTGGCTCGCGCGGAGACGGCGGAGACGGCCTGGCTGGAGACTTTTGGCCGGCTGGCTTTTGTTCCGGCGCTCATTTTGAGCGGGATGCTCTGGCGCGGCCTGCGCCTCCTGCGCGCCTTTCAGCCGCAGGAGCGAATCTGGCGCCGGGCGCTGGATCGCGCGGAGGCGCTGGCCGTCACCGGCGCCGGCCTGTCGCCGTTTTTATTCTGGTGGCATCAATTCCCCGCCGTTCCCCTCTTCGCCGCCGGCGCGGGGCTGTTGTTCCTCTCCAGCCTGGGCCTGCTCATGCAGATCAATGCCGTTCTGCGCCGCCTCTGCGCCATGCTGCCGGACGAAACCTTGCGGGCGGAGACCAAACTTTTCACCGCGTGCAACCTGACCCTCCTGTTCGCGATTTTTGCCGGTCTGGGATGCGGGTTCTTGTTGTCAAAACTGCCGGGCCTTCCCGTCTTTGCGCGCGGCCTGCTGGCGGCGGCCGGCGGGGGAGGAATCTGGTTCGCGCTCTTGCTGGCCCTCCTGCCCCTGACGATGACCATGGCCCTGGTTTGGAAAATCAAGGAGGTGGTTTTCTCCAGCCTCCTGGCGGCGGGCGGCGGATCTAATTGATCTTCTCGGCGATCTGGTAGCGCAACATGCGGCGTTTCATCCAGCGCACCGCCAGCAAATCATGAAACGAGGCGAACAGCCGGTTCCATATTCCGTAATGGCTCTCCCCCGCTAATCGCGGATGGTTCGTCACCTCGATTTCCGTCACGGTGTGCCCTTCGATCTTGAAGAGCGTCGGCAAAAAACGGTGCATCCCCTTGAAGAACTTCAAATTATCCACGCATTCGCGCTTGAAGGCCCGGTAGGTGCAGCCCGCGTCGGCGATTTGTTCCCCGGACAACTTGTTGCGGACCCAGTTGGCGATGAGCGAGGAGGCCACCCGGATCGCATTGTCCCCCGCCCCGCGCGCCTTCACCCGCGTGCCGCAAACGCAGTCGAACCCCTTCAGCGCCTCGAGAAACTTCGGCAGGTCCTTCGGGTCGTTTTGCAGGTCGGCGTCCATGGTCACAATGTATCGGCCCCGCGCCGCTTTCATCCCGGCGAACATCGCCGCGCTCTCCCCGCAGTTGTAGCTGAACTTTTGCGCCCGGACGCGCCGGTCGCCCGCCGCCAGTTCCTTGAGGATTTCCCACGACCGGTCCGTGCTGCAATCGTCGGTGATGATGATCTCGTAAGCCAGTTGCAGCGGGTCCACCGCCGCGCGGATCGCCGCGACCAGCGCGCGCAAATTGTCCTGCTCATTGTGGCAGGGAATGACCAGGCTTAGATTCAGATGTTCGTCGGTTGACATTCAACTCGCCCCGGGGCCTTCTGCTTTGACGATGCGGTCCTGTTCCTGTGAAACGATCTTTCGTAACTCGGTTAAATCCGTCGGCAGAAGATGTGGCTCAAGCAATTTGAACAACGGTTCCATCTTCGGTTTGTGGCGGGCCAACAAAAGTTTGACGTCGCTTTCATACACGTAGATTCGGTCCCAATCAAATTGCCGGTAAAGCGACGGCAGCGCGTAAAGTTTCAATACAATCAGGCCCTCGACTGTGGCGGCGGGAACTTCCAGTTCGGCAAAGCGATGCTTGGCGGCAAACTTTTCCGCGACAATTTTAAAAAGCGGATTTTGCGTCAGCAGCAAATCAACCTGAATGCTGCGGAATTTTCCCCGCGCAAAAAAATCATTTTTGTCTTCGAGCGCCAGTTCCGGAATTTGCCCCAGCGTCGCGCCGGACATGAGCAAGTCCACGTCCCTGGTATTGCGCCCGCTCACGTAGGTCAGCATCGCCATGCCGCCGACCAGCAAATACTCCGCCCGCCGCTCCGCCAACAGCCGGAACAAGTCCAGCGCGTCCTGCGGCGCGGGCATGGCCGGCTTGGGCGGCGCGCCTTCGCGCAATTGCAGCGGAGTGTCCGTCCACTGATGCGCGCCGGCCTCCCACGCCTCCAGCAGCACCTGGGCCACGCGCCGCAGGCTGACGCCTTCCGGCAGCGTGACCGAGCGATTTTCTTTCCTCGCGGCCATCATTTCCACGGTTGAATTCTACCCGAAATTGCCCTGGAAAGAAAGCGGATTCCAGCCTCGGTAGTGTCCTAGGGTGTGTGACCGGAAAGTAACCTGAATTCAAAAAGACCGTTTGGCCGGTGTTTTTTGCTTGCATTGTTGTATCTATAGGGATACAACTAGCCCATGCCAAATGCCATTGATCAACTCGCC
>Ga0181536_10002723_pt1 | contig 19658 bp, 15 predicted proteins | sample PEATcosm2014_Bin_41_FD_121105 | JGI IMG/M metagenome (GOLD analysis project Ga0181536, IMG submission 121105) | Peatland microbial communities from MTU Mesocosm Facility, Houghton, MI, USA - PEATcosm2014_Bin17_60_metaG | ecosystem: Environmental > Terrestrial > Soil > Wetlands > Peat | place...
CGAAACCTGCGATCTGCAGTGCCTCAACATCCTGGCCTATCTTTCCGCCGCGATTGCCTGTCACCGCAGCCGTCAACAGGCCGCCTCACTGCTGCCCCGATAGGCCAATCTGAACTGTTGCGGCCGATCTTTGGTCCGCTAACCGGAGTGGTGCATGCCTCGACCTGACCCGTCCTGATGCGTAATCCCTGCCGTTCCGGAAACTAGCACACTCATTTGGCCGGTCTGCCGTGATCCAGGCATAACGCAACCAGCTCGGAGACATCCGCTTCGCCCACACACATGACCGTGTCCGCACCGCCCCAATAGATCTTCACGGTTCCATCGGGCTCCGCAACCGCGCCACACGTGAATACGACGTTATGGACGTATCCCACGATTTCCCAGGGGTCCTCCGGCTGCAAGATCCACGAGTCGCCCACTCCGATGACTCTCGCCGGGTTCAGTAGGTCATGAAGTGCGACCCCTAACCGATATACCGATCCGTCCATAGTCCGGAAAACGCCGTGATAGATGGAGAGCCATCCTTGGTCCGTCTTGATCGGCGGCGCGCCCGGACCGATCTTCATCTCGTCCCAGTGATATGGCTCGGGCCGCATGATGAGCTGGGATTGGCCCCAAAAACGTAGATCCGGAGAATAGGAAATCCAGATCGACCATGGGGCGATTTCCGAATGGGGGCGGTCCAGCCGGGCATAGAGGCCTGCAAACTTCTCGGGGAAGATCGCCACATTCCTATAGTCCGCCTCCGTGATCAGCGAGAACCTTTCGACCTGATTGAAATCCTTCGTCTTTGCCAGGGCGATCCGAACACCATTTCGCGAGTAAGCGCTGTAGGTGATGATGTATTCCCCTTCCAGCAGGGTCGCGCGTGGATCCTCGACGCCGAACTCTTCGTAGGCCGCGAAAGGGCCGTCCCGCGCGGGAGTCAGGAACGGTTCCGGATCGGCGGTGAACTGGAAACCGTCGTGGCTGCGCGCCAAGCCAATGATGGAACGTCCCGTGCGCAGGTGAGAGCGGAAGAGCATGACGTATTCGTCCCCATGCTTCACCACCGCCGCATTGTGAACGGTTTCCACTGGGTAAGGAATCGCGGCCTTCGTGAGAATGGGGTTGCCACGGTACCGTCTGACGATGTCAGGCTTCATAATCGCCTTTCCGCTTCCAGATCGAAGATCGTGCGGTAAACCCGCTCGTAAGCCTCCACCATCGTTTCGATGGAGAAGCATTGCCGGACCCGTCGCCGGCAAGCGCTGCTATCGATTTCGCCAAGGCGGTCCAATACCCGCACGGCATCGCAGACATTGTTGACCAGAAATCCCGTCTCTCCGTCCTCGATCACCTCACGGCAGGAGCCGAGGTCCATGGCGATCACCGGCACGCCGGCGGCATTGGCTTCCGCCAGAACAAGTCCGAATCGCTCGGGGATTGTGTTCAGGTGCAGCAGGGCGCGGGCGCGCGCGAACAAATCGTTCTTGCCCGGCACGTCCACCGGCCCGATGTAGCGGATCGTCTGATCCAGGTGGGGCTCCACCTGTTCCCGGAAATACGTCCGATCCTGGATAATGCCCGCGATGAGCAGCGGCAAACCGCTCAAGCGCGCCACCTCGATGGCCAGATGGACCCCCTTGTCGGGGTGAATCCGGCCGAGGAAGATCAGGTATTCGCCGCTGCATTCCCGGAGCGGATACAACGAGAGGTCGATGCCGTTATAAACCGTCGCCAGGTAATTCAGCCCCGGTGCGCGATCGGAGTTGCTGATGGAGACGAAATATCCGTCGCGATACTTGTCGTAGACGGGCATGATTCCGGGCGACGAGAATCCATGAATGGTAGTGAGGACCGGCGTCTTCACCAGCCGGGTGTAGGACAGCGCCATGAAGTCATAATGGCTGTGGATGAGGTCAAACTCGGCAGCGTGCTCGAACGCCTCGGAGATGTGAAGGTATTCGGCTACTTTGGGATCGATGGCAGGATCCTCTTCATACCCCCGGTCGACCACGGCATGCAGGTGAGCGCGCGTCACAGAATCCCTGCTGGCGAACAAAGTCACATCCCAGCCACGGGAGACCAGTCCTTCGGTGATGTTGCTGGCGACCGTCTCCCAGGCGCCGTATTGCCGCGGAGGTGTTCGCCAAGCTACGGGAGACAGGACAGCCACTCTTTTGTTGGGAATGGTCATGCTGGTAAACGGTCTTCCTAATTCATGGCGGCCAGCACCTCAGCGAGTGGGACGGTTGCGAAACCCGTGGCGTGATCGGCCAGACCATAGGGAATGATCAGTTCGCCGTTGTGGATCAAAGCGCCGCAGGTATAAACGACATTGGGCACGTAGCCCTCGCGCTCGTTCTGATTCGGCTTGAGCAAGGGTTCGCGAAGCCGTCCGAGCACTCTGGCAGGATCGTCGCGATCGAGGAGGAACGCGCCGATCGAGTATTTACGCATAGGGCCGACACCGTGGCTGAGGACCAACCATCCGGCCTCGGTCTCGATGGGAGAGCCGCAGTTCCCGATCTGGACCAGTTCCCAGGGAAAAGCAGGCTTCAGGAGCAATCTGCGCTCATTCCAGAAGTGGATGTTGTCGGAAAACATCAGGTAGATGTTCTCGTTGTCCTGGCGGGAGAGCATGGCATAGAGGCCGCCGATTTTCCGGGGGAAGATGGCCATGCCTTTGTTTTCCGCGGCCGGACCATTCAAGGTGATGAATCGAAAGTGGAGGAAGTCGGAAGTCTCCACCAGCTCCGGCACCACGATCTTGCCATCGAAGGCGGTAAAGGTCGCGTAGTAGATGTGGGTGCCGTCATCGTTCCGGAAACAAACGAAGCGGGCATCCTCGATGCCGTTGCGTTGGGAGGGGGTGACGGGGAAGATGATGCGCTCGGACAGCGGTTGTTCGGGCTGGAACTGGACCTCGTAATTGGACCGGGCCAGCATCCAAATGCCTTGTGCCTCGTCTTGATCTCCTTGCGTCATTCCATCCGGCAGGCGGAACTGTTCGGCTTTGAGACTGGTGCGAAGGTCCTCCAACGTGAACGATTCCCCGAGTTTGTTCATTACCCGGCGCGTGGATTCTCCGGTTAATCCCAGCTCTGAGAGCTTCCGTCCGAACAGCGCCTTTTCATACAGAGGGTTTGGGATCTGGCGTGGCTCGGTGAGGAAGCCGGATGGCGTTAGCACCTCGATACGCTGATCGGGATGTATAATACCTGTCCGAAAAGTGACGGAGGAGATGTGTCCCTCCCCGGTCGCACGCAAGCTAAGGATAAATCGCAGTGCGCCGGGTGGCAGATCCGTTTGGTCGGGGTGCGGAACGATGGAGGGATTGAAGAGCGCAGCGGATTCTAAAGAGTATTCGGCCAGGAAATAGGAGCCGATCAAAAGCCGTCTTTCTTCGGAAATTTCCTCGTCAGCCGACAGCAGTTCGCGGACCTGTTCGAAGCGTTCCAGGAAGACTTTGCGGATCTCCTGGTGCCGCTTGGAGAATTCGGCGGAGATTCCGTCCAGGAGGGCGCCGACTTGGCCTTCCGGCAGCGACATGATCCTGCCGACGATCCCGCCGTCCCGTTCGGAATCCCCTGGATTGAAGGGCCGCAGAAGAACGCGCGACTGGTCGGGCTTGAGAATTGTAGCGGCTCGCTTGAGATGCATGGACATGGAATGGTTGTTCCCGGCAGTTTTGACTTTCGGGCCGCCCTAATTGTAACGTCATTACACACGGGTGTGGTCCGCGATGGCTTTGCCCCGGTCGTACTCGATCCTGACATCCAGGCGGGGTGAGGCTCTTTGATGGGCCGTTGGCCAATGATATCGACAGACTAGGGGATATTTCACCAGATACTCGCGCAGCCTGTTCTGCGTTCCCAGGTCCTGAGCAGTCAGCCGAGACCGCCCCCGGACGGCGCCGGCGAACAGCCTAAGCAGCCGCGCCGGAGGAATAAGCACGACTCGAAACTCCAATGCGTGAGGCACGCACATCCCAGACCCAGCGGGCGGCGACCCATTCACGTTCCCACACCTCCCAATGTCCCTCCCAAGGGAACTCGGCCAGCATTTCGGACTCGGTGCGAGTATCGGAGCAGGGGGTCGCTGGACGTCTGAACGGACCTTCGCACTGCGCGACGAGTGCGTCTTTGAGCGTCTCTTCCGCCCGGAACCAGTCTTCTTGATCCGATCCAATGGGACAGCCCCTGTCGAGCCATAATTGATACGCAATTGCGCCGATTTCGTTTTCAGTCGGGCTAACGGTCGCGGCGGTTTTCACGGATTCACTGACGGTGCCCATTTTAGGCATCGTCTTGGTTGCATCGCTTGATATAGGTGCTGACGGTTTTTGGACGGCCGTCGCGTCCGAGTCCCTTTCCAGTCGTTGCCTTAGCATGTTCAGCTCCTCCCTGCGAAAGCCTTGTCGGTACGGGCAAGCTTAGGGCTTTTCCGCATCCAACCGCACGCTTTTTGAATCGTCTGGGGGGTGGTTCACGACCGCAGAACAGCGGACTTGTACGCCACAGCTAAGAAGTCCCAGAGACAATAAAACCTTCGTCTCAGCTAAAATTATGCAGCGAATCCTTGACGGATGTCAAGGGGGAGAAACCAGACTAAGAAGTTGGATGTACCGGTGAGTACAACTGTTGTGCTTTGCAGCAAATCGGATGCAGACTCCCACGCGGCCCCACTCGTGCCCGTTGGCCAAGCCCTGGATCGATTTGAAGGTTTCAGCTCCCCATGTGGCGGTCACAATCGGGTGGCAGTTCCCTGCCCTTTCGATGCCGACCGCGCGGCCAAACGTGCGGCGCCCAACAGGGCGGTCTTATCGTTCATAATGACGCGGACCGGGATGGCTTCCAGTTGGCTGGAGATGCGTCCTTTGGCCGTGAACGCCTTCAGGAATGCGGGTTCCTTGAGCTTGGCCAGTATTTTGGGAGCGATTCCACCGCCGATGAAAATGCCACCGGTCGACATGGTTTTCAGCGCGAGGTTGCCTGCCTCCGCCCCGTAAAGCGATACGAACTGGTCCAAAGCCTTCACGCAGAGATCACAATTACCATTCAACGCGTGTTGCGAAATGACTGCGGATGGATCCCGCTGGCGGATCTCTTCGGCGAGCCAGGCAGGTTCTTCAGCCCGGCCCGTATCGCGGAAGAACTGGTAGATGTTGTAAAGGCCGGGTCCTGAAAGAACCCGTTCATAGCTCACATGCCCGAAGCGCCCCATCAAATGCTGCAGCAGGTGAATTTCAGTTTCGTTCTGAGGCGCGAAATCGCAATGGCCCCCCTCGGATGGGTACGGCCGGTAGCCATCCTGTTCCGCCAGCAAGCCCGCTTCCCCTAAACCGGTCCCTGCCGAGATCAACGCGCAATTACCACGCGCATCCGCCGCGCCGGGATGGAGAACCACAAAATCCTCCGGCGCAAGCACGCAGATCCCGTGCGCGTTGGCTTCCAAATCGTTGACCAGATCGACCGACGGCAGCCCCAACAGATTTGCCAGAGCTGCTGAATCGACGATCCACGGCAGGTTCGGGGTTTGGCTGCGGCCGTTTCGGACCGGGCCCGCGATACCGAAGCTGGCGGCCTCGATGGCCTGGCTGTGTTGGGCGCGAAACTGCCGCAGAATCTCTTCCAGACCACGGTGATCCCGGCTCGGAAATACGTCAATCGCGACCGGCGTAGGTTTCGTGGCGCTGCCATCGAACAAAGCCAGCCGGGTGTTGGTGCCTCCGATGTCACCGGCCAGAATCATTGGGAGGCGCTCCGGACGAGGTTGTCGCGGCGAAGCCGGACTCTGGCTTCCATGGGTCCCGGGTAATTGGAGAAACTACGCGCCGGAAACGCGCCCTTCTCGCGGAATTCTTCGCACGCCAATTCTTTGCGAGCGAATGCGATGACACAGTGGCCGGCCGGTGCACCAGCCTTTTGTTCGGATGTCAAGTTGGCCTCTTCTGCCCTGGGCACCACGGGTATTCGCTTGGTCTTGTCAAAGCCTTCTGCATAGGCCTGCATCAGTCCGTATTCGATCCCGTTGTGGATCGTCTTCACGAAGTGGCCGGAGCCGGAAGGTCCACAATGCAGGTAGCCTTGCTCGGCAGTTCCGTCCCGCCCATCACGGCCCGGGGTGCGCGGGATATCGCCCATGCCGGGAGCCAGCGTCACAAAGATGGGATGCAGGCGTTTCACCGCTTCGTCCGGACCACCGATCGTCATGCAGTAACCACGTTGGAGGCCCCATACGCCGCCGCTCGTGCCAACGTCGACATAGTGGATGCCTGTGGGTTCGAGTTCCTTGGCGCGGCGAACATCATCCTTGCAGTACGAGTTGCCGCCGTCAATAATAGTATCGCCGGGCTCCATCAGATTGGCGAGCTGCATCACGGTGGCTTCGGTCGCGTTCCCCGCCGGGACCATCACCCAGGCGGCGCGCGGCCGGCTCAACGGCTTGACGAAGTCCTCCATAGAGCTTGCGCCAGCCGCTCCTTCGCCAACCAGTTGTCTGACGTTTTCGGGGTTCAGATCAAACACGGTGCACTGATGCCCACCCCGCATGAGACGGCGAACCATGTTGCCGCCCATTCTTCCCAGTCCAATCATGCCTAGTCTAGCTGCAATTTGGGCCTCCTGTTTCCTTAAATTCGTTCTGTGGGCCTCTACCAGTGGCCTGCTCTTCCGTATTTTCGAAGAGGGCACGATTTTCCAGTTTCGTCCCATTTTGCACGCGCGGTGCAGTGTTGTACTCCAGTCCAGGTACGTGAAGCGTTTAGAGCGGTTACAAGCTCTTTCTCTTCCGAGATGGCTTCTTTGCCCCCTTCCGCTGCTTCCTTGCGGGCACCCGTGCATCCGCTGGAAGTACCGGCAGAGGAAGCCCACGTACGGTCCGGGATTTCAGGCAGACCAGCCGCCAATGCCACACCGGCAGCAGGGATCCTTCGCCGGCATTCTGCTCGCACATACGATTCCCTCCTACGCGTACTCTTTGGCGTTCGCCGCCATGGAAAGGAGCACTGGGCGCGGCGGCAACGCGGAGCTCAACATCTCGAGTTCGTTCTCACCGGAGGTAAGCGGCAAGCCGATCTGGCCGCCCTGCGCGGCCGACCGGCAGCAGGCCATCATGATTTCGAAGCCCGCCCAGGCGCTTGCGAAATTGCAGGGATGGACCTTTTGCGGGTCATCCAGCCAATCCGCGATGTCCTGAATATACGGCGGCATGTCGTGATCGTAGTTCATCGATCCACTGCCGGAACAGGAGGTCTCTTTGCTGACCACTCGCCAGCCGCCGCCGGTCATGACCTCGGCGAAGCCCTCGCTGCCCTGCGCTCCAATCCGGCATTTGCGCCACCAGTAATCGACTTCGAGCACATCGGGCGCGCCGGCTCCGCACTCGACCACACCACGCACGCCATTGGCAAACTGGATAAAGCCGGCAATGTAGTCGGGCGATGGATGCGAGTCGGCGAGTTTTCCACGTCCTGCCGCCTGCGCCATCACCCATTCTGCTGGAGCTTCGTCATTGAACCAGCGGATATAGTCGATCAGGTGCGACAACATGTGCGCCATCCACCCGGTCGAGGTTCCGTAGACTGTATGGATGCGCCCTAACACTCCGCTCGAAATGGCCTCCTTTACCTTCTGATAGTGCGCGCCGTAGCGATGCTGATGGCTCACGACGGCCTTCACCCCGCTAGCTTCGAGCATATCCCGGATCTCCATGCCTTCCGCGCTGGTCAGCGCCACAGGCTTCTCCATGGCGATGAGCCGCGCACCGCATTCGATTCCGGTGCGTACCATCTCAACCCGCAGGTTGGGCATGGTGCAGAAGCAGAAAACATCTGGCCGAAGCTCATCGGCGAGCTGGCGGGCATTCTTGGATTTCGCAGGCGCCCCCAAGCGGGTGGCTGCTGCATCCATCCGGGCTTCGTCGATATCGCAGATGCCCACCACTTCGAAATGGCCGTTAGACTGAAACGCGGTAGCGTGGTGCATTCCACGTTTGCCCAGGCCCGCTACCATTACACGGTATCGTTGCTTCATGCCAGGGTTCATGCGACACCTTTCTCGCGGTCCCATTCCAGGACCTTTTCGATTACGTAGTCCACTTCCTCCGCGGTCAGTTCGGGAAACATGGGCAGCGATATGCAGCACGCGGCGTTGCGTTCGGAGTTGGGAATGGCGTACGGGATTTGGGCAGGTTTGCCCCACGGATATCCCTGCTGCTGGTGGATCGCGATGGGGTAATGACACTTGGCGTCGATGCCATTCCCGTTGAGGAACGTCAGCAAGGAGTCGCGATACGCCGCTTCCTTGGTTTCGATAACGTACAGATGATAGATGTGGTAGTATCCTGGCTTCTCATAAGGAAGGGTGACGCTGACTGCGTCCTTCAGGCAAGCGGAATAGCGCGCCGCCCATTTCCGGCGTAGCGCGTTCCACTCGTCGATATGTTTCAGCTTGGCGCTCAGAACGGCGGCCTGGAGGTCGTCGAGCCGGCTGTTGTAGCCCGGGCTGTGGCATGACCGTTTGTCGGAACCATGGTTGCGCAGCTTGCGAACCACGCGATCCACATTTTCTCGATTCGTAACCACCGCGCCGCCATCGCCAAAACATCCGAGGTTCTTTTGAATAATAAAGCTCGTGCATGCGGCGTCGCTGAACTCACCGATCCGGAACCCATCGCCCCGCGCCCCGATACCTTGCGCGTTGTCTTCAATCACAAGCAGGCCGTGCCGGCCGGCGATTTCACGCATGGCTTGCATATCCGCGCACTGACCGTAGAGATGAACCGGTACCAGCGCCTTCGTCCTCGGCGTGATGGCCGCTTCGGCCTTCGAGGGATCGATACAGTTGGTCAGCGGGTCTGAATCGACGAAGACCGCCGTAGCGCCCGCGATCCAGATGGCCTCGGCGGTCGCGAAGAACGTATTCGCCGTGGTGACGCACTCGTCGCCCGGGCCGACTCCAAGGGCCTGGAATGCAAGCCACAGGGCATCCGTCCCGTTGCCCACGCCTACTGCATATTTCATGCCATGGTAGTTCGCAAACTCCTTTTCGAAGCGCTGGAGCATGGGCCCCATGACGTACTGGCCGGACTCCAGGACTTCGTGCATGTTGGCGTCGATTTCGGCCTGAATATTATGGTATTGCCTGACGTGACCATAAAAAGGGACATTCATAGTATTGACTCCCGATGCCTCCTCGGCACATTTCGCTCGATACGAGGGTGATGAGATATTATATTCTAAATATCTCATTGACGCGTGCCGTCTCCGGCATGGGTGCTTAACCGTTTTGGGGAAACCGCTCCCTGACGGTCGCGGCTCGGTATCAGTCGCGTTGACTTCGCAAGGCTTACTGAGCCGCGACCGTCAGGGAGCGGTTTCCGTCAGTCAGCAAGCCCCAAAACGGTTGAGCACCCCTCCGGCATCAGTCGGTCGGTACTCGGCAGCATACCGGGCGCGTCGCGGCTACGTCCCCCATCTAGGCCGGCATCGTTCCAATTCCCGCAAATGACGCCCACACCATCCGGCGCCAGGAGACCGGCCATCGCCGCCGTAAGCGTGCCGCAGGTTTGCCGCGGACCTGGGCATCACGGTCGGCGGGTGCCCCTGGCTTACCTCACTTGCGCGTGGCGCACCCCACTGCGCGCGCCAATCGCACCTTATAATGCGAAATGAACAACAACGTGGATATGACTCCGTTACAGAACGTGGTGCCGTTGCACTGGCCCAGCGGTCCGATCGAGATCGCCAGGCGCGAGAAGACCGAGGGGTTTAATACGCTGATCCGGCGGACGCTGGAACGATGGCACGAGCCGGCGGCTCTCGAGATCGCTAAGGACACACCCGTCGATTGCATCGTGATGAGTTGGGCGGCCGGTCTGCCAGTCGACGCCGAACAGCAGCGCACCGCCGGTCCTCTGCTGGAGGCGGCGCGGCGGCGGAACCTGGCGGTAGTGGGCTGGGTGGATGGCACCGCGGACCACCATGCCGCCATTGCCGCGGCCAGCAAAGCCGGCTTGGCGGCAGTTGCGATCCGAGGCTTCAAAGGCAGCGCGGACCTTCCCGTGATCGCTTGGAGTGAGCGCGCCAACGTTCCCTGGGATTTGGCGGCTCCCGCGGTGGCCATCACCGGAAATGTGTGGCCCGGCGTGAGCCTCGCGAGCAACGCCGGCGACGCCAGCTCCGGTCCCACCAGCCTGCCCTGGCTTGATTCCAACAGTTGGTACATCCAAATGGCTCGCGCGCGCCTCAAGGCGCCGCTCTGGGTGATGTTCGATCCTCCCGGCAAGGGCGCGGTGGTGCCCGCGCGAAGCTATGCCAGAGCCATCTGCGACTCGGAGGCCGCCGGCGGCCGGTGGGTGATCTCTCTGGATGACAATCTGCGGGCCGAGCTGGCGGCCGGAACCGCAGCAGCGCAGGAGTCCTGGCGACAGATTACCGCCGCCGCTGGATTCTTCAAGGAGCACGCGGAATGGAAGTCCTACCGCTCGCTGGGCTTGGTAGGAGTGATCTCGGATTTCAGCGGCGGCAACTTCGAGCTGAGCGGCGAGATTCTGAACCTGATGGCGCGCCGCGACCTGTTGTTCCGGGTCGTCTGGAAATCGCAGGCCACCGGGCAGCTCTTTCGAGGCCTGAAGGCGCTGGTATATGCGGACGCCGGGCCGCCAGACCGGGCGTTGCGGCGCAAGATCGCGGATTTCGTCGAGCAGGGCGGCTTGTTGGTCACCGGACCGAACTGGGGTACCGAGGGCAAGCCGGAGCCCCCCGATTTCCAGACGCAGTTCGACGTGCATGCCGTGGGGAAAGGACGGGTGGCGGTAGCCCGGAAGGAGATTACAGATCCCTACCAGGTGGCCGTCGACACGCAGTTCCTGCTGAGCCACCGCAACGACCTGGTGAAGATCTACAACAGCGCCAGCTCGGGGTGCACCCGCTTCACGGCTTCGCCGGACGGAAAAACGGCCCTGCTGCAATGTCTCTCCTACGCCGACCGCGGGCGCGGCGGGCTGCGCACGATCTGGGTCCGCCAGAGGTACCGCAGCACCCGGCTTTGGACCATCGGGGCTCAGCCTGTCCCACTTGATCCGGAGGCCTCCGAGGAGTATGTTGGCGTTGAGTACCACATGCCTGCAAACGCGCCGCAATCGTACTTCGCGCTGGAGTTTGCGGCATAGCATTGTGAGGGGTTGGGAGGGGGATGACATGAGCATGAATCGCAGAGAGTTTATGGCGGGGTTCGGAGCCGCCGGATTGGCCATGGTCCAGCCGGCGCGGATGCGCGCGACGGCTCCCACAGCGCCCGTGGCCATTGCCAGGTGCAAGAGCTACGGAGCGGAGTTCCTAGCGGCCACCGGGAAGATGTTCGACCAGTTGGGCGGCATGGGACGCCTGGTGAAAGGCAAGACGGTCACCCTCAAGATCAACCTGACTGGCGGCGAGACCATACGCCAGGACTACCTGCCCCAAGGCCGCACGTTCTGGACCCATCCCCGCACGGTGGCGGGCGTCATCCATTTGCTCGACAAGGCCGGGGCTCGCCGCATTCGCGTAGTAGAGGGCGCCTGGATGTGGCCGGCGTCGCTCGAGGAGTTTATGCTGAAGGCGGGTTGGGATCCGAACCTGCTCCTGAGGGCGGCGCCTCGAGTCGAGCTGATCAATACCAACATGCCGCACAAGGGCAACAAGCCGTACACGCGTTTCCCGGTTCCCCACGGCGGCCACTTGTTCCCGGCCTACGACCTGAGCACCGCCTATGCCGAATCGGATGTGCTGGTCTCCATGAACAAGATCAAGGAGCATGCTACCGCCGGCGTGACGCTCTCGATCAAGAACCTTTTTGGCATCACACCAACGACTATTTACGGCAACAAGGTCCCGATAGATGAACCCGCGCCGATACCCTACGGCGGCCGTTCGGATATCGGGCACGCCGGCAGCCGCCAACCACCCAAGAGTTCGCCGGCCGAAAAGGACGCCACCACTCCGCGCCAAGGCGGCTACCGGATTCCCAGGATCATCGCCGATCTGGCAGCGGCCGTCCCGGTGAGCCTGGCGATTCTGGATGGGATCGAGACCATCGCCGGGGCCGAACTTCCCCGGGGCGAGAGCACCAAGGCCATCAGCCCGGGAGTCCTGGTGGCGGGCACCAACCCGGTGACAACCGACGCGGTGGCGATGGCCGTGATGGGTTTCGACCCGATGGCCGACCGTGGCAAGGCTCCCTTTGAAACTTGCGACAACACCCTGCGGCTGGCCCAAGAGCTGGGCGTGGGGACTCGCGACCTCGGACAGATCGAAGTCACCGGCGCCCCCATCAAGGATGTACGTTTCAACTTCCGCGAGCATGGCGGACCGCGGCAGAGCTGGCCGCCGGGCAGGCGCCCAAGCGCATAAGGAGAGGAACTCAGTGAACAGACGCGGGCTCTTACAGATGATCGCTGGAGGGGCGGGAGCAGCCTTGGCCGGCAAGCGACAGTTGCAGGCCCAGGAGAAAACAGCGCGGGCCACGCGCGGAATGCCGGCGCCCAAGATCGAGGATATAAGTGTGATCGCCACCCAACCGGCCGGCGTGCGCCTGACGGTGGTGAAGATCTCGACCGACCAGGACGGTCTGTATGGCTACGGTTGCGCCACGTTCACGCAGCGCGCCGATCTGGTGGGTCCCGCCGTGGAGAAGTACCTGCGGCCGCTGCTCATCGGCAAACCCACCGATCGCATCGAGGACACCTGGCAGATGTGCTACGACAGCTCCTACTGGAAGAACGGCCCGGTGCTCAATAATGCCATCAGCGGCGTGGATGAGGCGCTGTGGGATATCAAGGGCCGCCAGGCGGGGATGCCGGTGTACGACCTGTGGGGAGGCAAGTGCCGCGAAGCGGCCCAGACGTTCACCAACGCGGGTGGCGCCGAGCCGAAAGATGTGGTGGAAGGCGTACGCCAGGCGATGGCGCGCGGATATAAGCACGTCCGCGTTTATGCCGGAGGCGGACGCAGGGAGCGCGGCGGACCAGGCGCGGGCGGCGAGGGCGGAGGCGCCCGAGCGGCCACCGCCAGTGGTCTGCATGAAGGGCCGGTTTTCGAACGTGGCCCCAGCCTGCGGCGCATGCTCCAGGTCTTCGAGGCTTGCCGCAAAGAGCTCGGCTTCGAGGTGGAGCTGATGCACGACATGCACGAAAGCTACTCGCCGCGCGAGGCCATCCAGTTCGTGAAGGACTGCGAACAGTTCAAGCTGTACTTCCTTGAGGATCCTCTTTCACCCGAGGATAACGACTGGTTCCGGCAAATGCGCGCGCAATGCTCCACCCCCATCGCCATGGGTGAGCTGTTCAACAGCCCGCACGAGTGGACTCCCCTGATTGTCGAGCGGCTGATCGATTACATCCGGTGTCACCTCTCGCAGGTCGGCGGTGCAACGCCTACCCGGAAGATTGCCCTGCTGGCCGAGCAGTTCGGAGTCAAGACGGCCTGGCACGGACCGGGCGACGTCTCGCCGGTGGGGCATACGGCCCAGCTCCACCTGGATCTTGCCAGTTACAATTTCGGCATTCAGGAGGGCGGCTTGATCGCGGGTACATCGGCTGAGATCTTCCAGGGCTGCGCCACCTTCAAGGACGGGTACCTGTGGGCCGGCGATGCCCCCGGCTGGGGCATCGAAGTGGACGAGAAATTGGCCGCCAAGTTCCCCTTCGGCGCCAACGAACAGGGCGAACGCGGGCGTCTGAACGGAGGGTGGGGCGAGCTGCGGCTGAGTGACGGCACGCTCATCAAACAGTGATGAAAACCCGCGTCCAGCATCGCGGCAGAACTGCCGCTAGTGCGCTGCGGGCCGTCACCGCTGGCGGATGATCAGATCGAGAAAAGGCCGGGATCGACGCTTTAACGAAGCCGCGCTCGCACCTGGGCAATTTGTCGAGCCGCCCACCTCGGCCAGACCGGGAAGCTCGCCTATGCGGCCGCCCAGCCATGGACCGCTGGAGCAGCGCAGGACCAGCGGAGGAAGGCCCAATAAATCAAAGCTTGCCCCAATCCGATTTCAGCGGCTCTGAAGGTTGGAGAATGTTCCGCGGTCGCCTCACTACGCCTGCCAGACCGGCCGGCGGGGCGAATTCCGCATTACGCCGCAAGACCAGACTTACAGTTTCGGGGAGAGTGGCATTACCCGCCGCCTCGCAAGAACTATTGGCATGTTCGAGTTACACGTGACAGCGCGTGCAGGAATGTAAGGCGTAATAGCGAATCGTTGTTTCAAGCTTAACCGTTTTGGGGACTTCAGACGGAAATCGTTCCTTACGGGGTGCCCTCTGGGCCCGGCTCGGTAACAGGCACGTTGATTTCGCGAGGTTTACTGAGCCGCGACCGTAAGGGAGCGGGCGCATTCCCCAAAACGGTTAAGCACTCTCCCAGTGGCTACCCGGCTTGCGGAGCCTCATTGGCTGGGTTCTCGGCGTACTGCGAAATGGCCGCCGTTTGCGCACATTTTACCCGCGTCGCGCGCAGGCGCCGCCGGATGGCCCATTCCACCAAGCCGGCGGGCCGGCGCCACGGGACGCCTGGCCATCGGGCCCAGTTCCTCGCCGGCCTATGCCGGCGAGCTTTGCCCGAGTGGTATCCTGAGCCAAATGGTGGAGTATCGGAGAAAAGAATGAGTGAGTCGCGAGTGAGTCGCAAAAACACGTTTTGTACGGGTAGATTTGAAAGGTTCCATGAAGACCCTCACTATAGCGGTGATCGCCGGCGACGGCGTCGGGCTGGAGGTTATCCCCCAGGCCAAGCGCGTGCTGGAGAATGCCGCCCACAAACATAATCTCAGCTTTGCGTTTCAGGACTTCGAGTGGGGCGCATCGCACTTTTTCCGCTGGGGGAAGATGATGCCCTCCGGCGCGCTCGACCTGCTGCAGCCCTGCGACGCCATTCTGCTGGGCGCGGTCGGCCATCCGGACATTCCCGATCACACTACTCTCAACGGGCTGCTGCTGCCCATCCGGCGGGCCTTCGATCAGTATGCCAACGTGCGTCCGGCGTATCTCTATCCGGGCGTCAAATCGCCGCTGGCCGGGCGCGAAGGCGGCCAGATCGACATGGTCGTCGTGCGCGAAAACACGGAAGGCGAATACGCCCAGGTGGGCGGCTTCGTCTACATGGCGCAGCCCGAGGAAGTGGCCATTCAGACTTCCGTTTTCACGCGCCGCGGCGTGGAGCGCGTGGTGCGCTACGCGTTCGAGCTGGCCGTCAAGCGCGGCAAGAAAAGGCGCGTCGCCTCGATCACCAAATCGAACGCGCAGGGCTACGGCATGGCGCTCTGGGACCGTACGTTTAACGATGTGGCCATCGAGTTCCCCGGCATCGAGACGGAATCGCTGCTGGTGGATGCCGCCGCCATGAACTTCATCCGCCGGCCGGAAAGCTTCGACGTGGTGGTGGCGTCGAACCTGTTCGGCGATATCCTGAGCGACATCTCGGCCATTGTCGTCGGCAGCATGGGACTGGCGGCCAGCGCCAATCTGGACCCCTCGCGGCGCTTCCCGTCGATGTTCGAGCCGGTGCACGGGTCGGCTCCGGACATCGCGGGCAGAGGCGTGGTGAATCCGTTGGCGGCGATCCTGAGCGCCTCCATGATGCTGGAGCACCTGGAACAGCCGGCGGCAGCGCGCGAAGTGGAGCAGGCAGTGGCCGCGGTTTTGGCCGAAGGCAAGGTGCGCACGCCGGATTTGGGCGGCCAAAACAGCACACAAGAGGTCACCGATGCGGTCTTGGACAAGATGGAAAAGATGGCTTAGTATAGGCGTTTTGGCGACGGCAACCCTTATGGCGCAAACCAGGTGGCATCATCGCTACGCCGAAGTGAACGGCGTCAAGCTGCATTACGTGGAGCAGGGCAAGGGCGAGCTGATCCTGTTCCTGCATGGATTCCCGGAATTCTGGTACGAATGGAAAGACCTGATTCCGGAGTTCGCCAAGGACCACCACGCGGTGGCTCCCGACATGCGCGGCTACAATCTTTCGGACGCCCCGGCGCCGGTGGAGAGCTATCGCGTGCCGGTGATCGTGGAAGACGTGCGTGCGCTGGCCGTAAAGCTGAGGGCGCGCAAGTTCGTGCTGGTGGGGCACGATTGGGGCGGCGTGATTGCCTGGGCCTTCGCGGCGGCGCATCCGGAGATGCTGGCGAAGCTCGTCGTTGTGAACGCGCCGCATCCCACGGTCTTCGCGCGCGAGCTGGCCAACAATCCCGCGCAGCAAAAGGCCAGCGCGTACTTCAACCTCTTCAACTCTCCGCAAGCGGAAACATTTCTAGGCCAAAATGATTTTGCCACTCTGCAAGGGCTGATGAAGCCGTGGGCGTCGCCGGCCGATCTCAAGGAGTACGTGGCCAACTGGGGACGCGGCCTCGCCGGCGGCTTGAACTACTATCGCGCGGCGCGGCTTCACTCGCCGGTGGATGGCGCCGGGGGCACGCCCGCCAGCGAGCTGCCGCCGATGAAACCGATCGAGACGCCCACGCTGGTGATCTGGGGCGAGAAAGATACGGCCCTGCTTACCGGCAACCTCAACGGCCTCGACGAGTATGTGAAGCGCCTGACCGTGCGGCGCATAGCCGACGGCACGCACTGGGTGATTCACGAAAAGAGCGCGGAAGTGATTCAGGATATGCGCGAGTTTCTGGCGCAGTAGGACAGGCCTCCTGGCCTGTCCCGCTGCTGGCCTGTCCCGCTGTCACAACTCCGGCACAAGCGCACGCGCGCCCTCGATGTACTCGGAGACGATCCTGTTGGCCAGGCGGAGCTTGTCGCGCATCGGGATCGCCAGCCGGTGCTGCAGCATCATGCAGACGCTCAACACGTCGCCCGTACCCGTGGTGTTAACCACTCTGGCGGAAGGGCAAGCCGGCTCGACGATGAGCGATTCCCCATCGAAGTACCCTGCGCCCTCGCGGCCCATGTGTACCACGATCGCGCCCGCTCCACAGTCCGCGATGCGGCGCAATGTGACTTCCAATTCCCCGCAACCGCCAAACTCGTTCAACTCGCGGATATTGCCGTGCACCAGGTCGACCCATGGCAGGACCTCGCGAATCGCCTGCTTGCGCCGGTCCACCTCGCCCGTAGACGACACGCCCCATTGCGGATCCCAATTCAGGTCGATCGACATGGACATGCCCGCCTCTCGCGCCGCGCGGAATAAGCGCTGGTTGCCGCCGTACAGCATTCGCTCGGAGAACCACACATCCGTGCGGGATAAGTGCTCGTAGCGCGGCAGCACCGAAAGGTCCAGATCTTCGAACGCCAACGATTCGTTGTTCGCGAGACAGCTTACGAAGTGGCGATGCCCCGTGTCATAGACCAGATTGATCGAGGTTCCCGTCGCCGCCGCGGCGTCGCGTTTCAGATGCGGATCGACGCCTTGTCGCCGCAAGGCTTCTTCCAGCCGCAACCCCAGCGCATCCGCGCCGGTCTTACCCAGGAAAGCCACCTTCGCGCCCATGGCGGCGGCGGCGCAGGCGGTATTGGCTCCCCCGCCCCCCGTGGTTTCATGGATGAACGGCACGGACGTCTCGCCATCCTGAAAGAGGTAGGCGCCCGGCGCAACCGGCGCGATCCTGAGATCGCGGTTCAGGTTGCCGGCTACGCATAGGCTGGAGGCCGTGAAGAGCGCCACGAGGGGCATCGAAACCAGTCTAACCCCGCGAGGAATCGAAGTGAATGGTGCGGAGAGGGGGATTTGGTTCCCCGATACCGCATTGAAAACACGTAAGTTATACACGACACAAAGGCGTCAAGATACCAAAAGTGCCAGAAGTACGCCATCAAGTGATCGGCATAGGGGCGGCGGTCACCCGCCGACCCCTGCCACACCACCGTGCGTACGGGTCCGTACACGGCGGTTCGAGGCGGTTACGCTAACACTCCTCAACCTGCACGTTCGTCATTTCCTTGGGAACCCGGTCTGCACGCTCACCTGTGGCTGGGTACCGGCGGCCGGCCCAAGTCCCGCTCCAAACAAGCTCACAATCTCGCCGCCCGCAATCCCTCCACTGGATGTATTGGTATAGCTGGCCGCATTCCCGGCGCACGCGAGTTGCACGGGGCTGCGCTTTCGAATTCTGGGAGAGGCTTGTCAGAGACACAAGCCCGCCAGACGATCCCGCGAGCTGCTGTGTAGGCGTATAAGCGGGATCGAGCGTTCCAACCAGGTAGGCCATAGAGTCCAAACCCAGGGCCATCGCCGGAAACGTGGGGGAATAGCCCAATAAGCCCGCAATATAAGTCGACTGCAGGACGTTTCCGTTTCATTGGCCGGATTGTAGCGGGTATGAGAGATCAACTCTCGGGGGCTACTGAAGCCGCAGCGGATGGCACTGCCGATCAATAGGGGCGACGCCCCGCGTTTTCAGGGCTGCGTTCTCCGGCGGAAATAGCGCGGCAGGGCCTGCGTGCCTCGCCCCGATGACGCCTGCGTGCATTCGGTCTGCGGGCCCGCAGGCTGGCCAATTCACCGATTGTTCTTCGCTCTAAACAATCCTGGATAGACGAACGCAGAGCCTTCCAGCCCTCATGCATCGGGCATGGGTGCTTCTCTGAGCATTCCGCGTACCCCATCGCACACCCCCTGTAACATGGCTCGCGGTCGAGTGTATCCACGACATCCAGCAATCGGATGTCACCCGGATCCAGGCGGAACTTAAACCCACCGCGATCTCCCTTCCTGGACTGCAACATACCTTGCCGAGTCAGCCTCTGGAAGATGGTGGACAGAAAGTACAACGGTAAGCCTTCTTGGCTGGCGATGTGTCTCAAAGAAACGAACTCACCAACCGCGTGCCTTGCAAGATGAACGAGTGCGCGGATCGCGTATTCCGAAGCCGTGGAGTAAATAATCGCTTTCTTTGGCGTCCTTGCCAATCAGCTCACCTCCTCTGTGCCCGTGAATCCGAGGGCGTACCGGCCCAGTCTCAACCCAACCGAGAGCGCTCCAACGCCGATCCCGGAGCCTCTTGATTACCGTCCGGAAGCTCACCTGCGCGGTCCGCCGCTGCATTTCCGCGCATGCGCCTCGTTCCTCCTGACCAAGTCGCCAATCGTGTACCTCCCCAGACAGTTCAGGGTACGGAAGCGCAGGTCCTTCCAGACCTCATGCAGGGGGCATGGATGCTCCTCGGAACATTCCTTGTGTCCCATCGCGCACCGTTCGTAACATCCGATTCCGTCGAGCGCTTGCACGATATCCAGCAGCCGGATATCGTCCGGATCGAGGCCCAGCTTGAACCCACCGGCGCGTCCCTTACGGGACCGAAGCAACCGCCGGTCCGCCAACTCCTTTAGGATCTTAGCCAGAAACCCCAACGGTATGTCCTCTTGCCGGGCGATGTGCTTGACGGAGACGAGTTCGCCGGCTGGGCGCCGGGCCAGATGCAAACACGCGCGAACCGCGTATTCGGACGCCTTGGAATAGATCGTCACTTGCTTCAGCGCAAACCTTTATCAGATCTCATTATCTGATTTTACCGCTGTTCAAATCACAAGCGCAAAAGCTCTTCTTCGACGGGTGCTTAACCGTTTTGGGGAAACCGCTCCCTTACGGTCGCGGCTCGGTAACAATGGCGTTGATTTCGCAAGGCTTACTGAGCCGCGACCGTCAGGGAGCGGTCTTTGTCAGTCAGGAATCCCCCAAATGGTTA
>Ga0181536_10002724_pt1 | contig 19657 bp, 14 predicted proteins | sample PEATcosm2014_Bin_41_FD_121105 | JGI IMG/M metagenome (GOLD analysis project Ga0181536, IMG submission 121105) | Peatland microbial communities from MTU Mesocosm Facility, Houghton, MI, USA - PEATcosm2014_Bin17_60_metaG | ecosystem: Environmental > Terrestrial > Soil > Wetlands > Peat | place...
GAACAGGAAAACTCTTGACGGATGTCGATCACTATTTCACACTGACAGAGTCCTGCGTCGCTTCGCTCCGTTCTGATCGGCATCAGATCGGAATGACTGATCGACATCATCGGAATGCGCATCCAGCCCCATGCGATCAACACATATCGAAGCCTGCTCCTTCATTTCACTCCTGAAACTGGCGGTCTTTGGTGAAGCACTTCATACTCATACACTTGGATAATCGATGGAATCTTAGGCTGGAACGGAACCTATGAGGAGGACAGGGTTCAGTGAAAGCCGGATGACGGATCGGCCGCATTCCAGATCCGCGAACCAGGTGTTGGGGGGGAAATGATGCGCCTCGGCAGTTTACTGCTGTAGCGACTTTGTTGAGTCCTCGGTTGCCATCGCCTTTTTCAGCCCGTCCTTGAAGCTCCGAATCCCCTCCGCCAGGCCTTTGCCGAGTTCGGGCAGCTTCTTCGGGCCGAAGCAGAACAACGCGACAGCGAGAATCACGAGTGGATGCCTGGGTTGTAACAAGTCTTCAATCAGGAATACACACTCCCTGATGTGACGCCTTGGATTCACTCTTTGTTACGTCGATCTTGCTGGCTAATAGGTTGATATTTGCCGAGCACGCTCCTCGCCCGCTCACACGGCGACGCGGGTCTCACAGCGCCCTTTGACTGCGCGCTTCCTTCACGATCTGCGAGAAGCGTCCTGCCAGTTCTCGAATCCAATCCACTTCACGCCGCTGGACAGCCTCCGGATTGATCAAATCGCGGCCAATGCCGACGGCAGCAGCTCCCGCCAGGATGAAATCCGCAGTGTTCCGTTGAGTCACACCTCCGGAGGCGATCAGCCGCATGGTCGGGAACGCTGACTTGAGGGCTCTAATGTAATGGGCGCCGCCGAGCAGTGAAACCGGAAAAACCTTGACGAAGTCCGAGCCCGCCTTCCATGCAGTCATGATTTCGGTGGGCGTCAACGCACCCGGAAAGATCACCACATCGTGCTTCAACGCGAACTCCACAACTTGAATGTCTAGCCCCGTGCTTGTCAGAAACTTCGCGCCGGCGTCCAGGCAGCGGTGTGCCGTTTCACTGTCAACGACTGTACCGGCGCCGACGATCAGCTCTGGCCTGGTGCGCGCGAGCTCGGAAATCACCTCGACAGCTCCAGGAACCGTCATGGTTACTTCCGCGATTGGAATCCCGCTGTCTGCAACCGCTCTCGCGGCAAATAAAGCATCCTCCGCCGAGGAAAGGCGAATCGCGGGAACGATCCCTATTTCCTCGATGCGAGTGCGGATGGCCTCCCTGATCATACGCTCTCCGGTTTCGGAGCCGGAGTCAGCGGCCCGGGCGGCTTTGGTACCCGCGTTTTAAGAATGACGATATCCCCGTATCCCACCCTTAGATTCAAGGTGTGCGTCGACGGTGAATTCTCATACACGACTCGATGGCCAATGAGCCAGAACCTGCGCTTCTCCTGCCCGGGGAAGTCGGAATTCACGTTTCCGATCTTGCACTTCGCATTGATGCTGTATCGGCCTTCCTCGGGAAGATGCAACAAAATTTCCCCCTGAAACAGAGTCACCTGGATGTCGCCAACCAAGCCGTCAACGTTCACCTCCCCAACACCATGGTCGGCAATGAGCCGGGCAGCGCTTGGCACCCTGATGCGGTATTCCAGATCAAAGTTGGTTTCTCCCAAAGGATACGGGGGAAACGTCCCATGTCGGGGAAAGTCCGTGGTGACGACCAACTCATCACCGCGACGCTCGGCCGCAACGTGAATCTTGTCCAGCTCCTGTGTAGCTTTTTCGTGTTCGCTGGTTGTGTACGCGTTTTTCGAGGACTTGATCGTAGTGATCTCGACGTCGGGCCGGTCCCATGCTTCCACCGTCAGAGTGCCAACCGAGTTCGTCAGCCTGAGCGTGCCCCCGGGAGGGAAATCCATGTGCTCGGTCTTGCTCACCTGCACCTTCTGCCTGGGTTCGTCGGCGGCAAGCAGTAGACAACCGGTTCCGACTCCAACCAACATCACTATCCGCATCATTAGAAGTACACTCCGAACGGCGTACCCGTATGTTGTCTCATAATCAACGCAGGTGCAAGGCCGTGCACGCGTCGCGGTGCAAACGCGGGCCAGCATGTGGCCTATTCGTGCGGACCTTCCCCGGACTCGTATACGCTCCTCGCCTCTTCTACCGGCGGCAAATGATCGGTCGAGCGCGCCCACCAGACATAAAAAGTCGGCAGCAGGAAAATGCTCATGGCGAGATCGGCGATCAAGCCTCCCACCACCACGATGGCAAAGGGGCGCTGGGAATCCGATCCAATGGCGTGGGACATCGCTGCCGGCAGCAAACCGAGCGTGGCCACCAGCATGGTCATCATGATCGGCCGGAGCCGGCGTGTTGCGCCCTCAATTGCGGCTTCGGCGATCGGCATTCCCCGCGAGCGCAGCTGATTGATGTATTCCACCATGATGACAGCGGTCTGAATTGAGACGCCAAATAGGGCCATGAAACCCACGCCCGAAGAGACGCTGAAGTGTGTTCCGGTGACATATAGGGCCATAAGGCCGCCGACGCGGGCCACTCCGACATTGACCAGGTTCAGGCAGGCCCACTTAGCCGAGCCAAACGCGCTGTAGATGATCATAAAGATCAAGAAGACGGTCAACGGCACAATAATCAGCAGTCTAGCCTCGGCCCGCTTCTCACTCTCGTATTCGCCCTCCCAATTGATGTGGTAACCACGTGGGAGCTGAACTTGCCGACTTACTCTCTCAATCGCCTCCTCGACTGCTCCGCCCAGGTCGCGGCCGCGAATGCTGTACTTAATCGGGACGTATCGCTCGTTGCCTTCCCGGTAAATCTCCGAACCTTCATCCCGTTCCTCGATTTTGCAAAGCTGCGCCAGCGAGACACGTTCGCCTGTCGGCGCCAGCAAACGAATGTTTTCGATGGCTTCCCTGGTGTTGCGGTACTCGGGCAGATAGCGCATCACCAGGTCGTAGCGCGCCTCTCCTTGTAGTACCTGGGTGAGAGCGTTTCCACCCACCGCGGTATTGATGGCGTCCTGAACATCCGAGACGTTGATCTGATAGCGCGCGGCCTGCTGACGGTCGACTGTGAAATTCTCACTGGGCTGGCCCGTCACTCGGAAAATTCCGAGATCGGCGATTCCCCGGACCTGGCGCATGACAGCGGCGATCTGCTCGGCCTTTTCCTCGAGCACATGTAAGTCTTCGCCGTAGACCTTGGTTGCCAACTGCCCCTTGACTCCGCTGACTGCTTCTTCCATGTTGTCGGCTATCGGTTGAGAGAAGCCCCAGACCACGCCCGGCAACTTCTCTAACTCGCGGTCCATGGCTGCGATGAGCGCCTCCTTGCTTTCGTGGAAGACGGGACGCCACTGCTCGCTGGGCTTGAGATCGACGAAATATTCCGTGTCGAAGAAACCGGTAGTATCGGTTCCGTCGTCCGGCCGGCCGGTTTGACTCGAGCATTGAGTCGCCTCGGGAAAAGAGCACAGAATAATACGAGCCTGGTTACTCAGCCGGATGCCTTCCGTTTGTCCCGTGCTTGGCGCCAGAGTGCCGCGTACCCACAGCGCGCCTTCATCCAAATGCGGCAGAAACTCCGATCCGATTCTTTCGCCTTGCAACAGCCAGAGGCTAGTAAACACCGCAACTGCTGAGAGAGCGACCATTGACCAGCGATGGTGCACCGTCCAGGTCACTGAGTGGCGGTATCCTTTGGTGATCCAGACCAGGACCGGGTTCTCCCACTCGCGTGTCTCTCGGCGGAATACGTAGCTCGCCAGCACCGGAGCGATGGTCATCGAAAATATGACCGCTCCCAACAGTGCAAACGCAACCGTCCAGGCCATAGGGCGGAACAACCGGCCCTCGACCCGTTGCAGCGTGAAGATCGGCAGATAGGCCGTGATAATAATCGTGATCGCGTAGAACACAGGCCGCTGCACTTCGTGCGCCGCGTCGCGAATTCTGTCACGCACCGGCTTCGTCACCTGCTCCTGATGGCCGATGTGGCGCACGATGTTTTCCACCATCACAACCGCGCCATCTACCACCATCCCGAAATCCAGTGCGCCCAGCGAGAGCAGGTTCGCCGGAATGTGCCGGAGTTGCAGGCAAACGGAAGCGAACAGTAACGAAAACGGGATAGTCAAGGCCACAATGATGGCCGCCCGCACATTTCCCAGAAAAATGAACAGAACAATGGTGACCAGAATGAAGCCTTCCGTCAAATTGTGCAGCACGGTGTGAGTCGTGAAATGCACTAGATCACTCCGATCAATCAACGGGTCGATCTTGACGCCAGACGGCAGGATGTGATCGTTCATTTCGGCCACTTTCTTGTGGATGCCCTGCAGCGCTGCATCGGCCTCGGCGCCCTTTCGCAAAAGCACGATGCCCGAGACCACATCATCGTTGTCGATCAGAACACCGTCTTTCCGGCGAGTCGCGCGAGCAAACTGGCCGAGCCTGATCTTCGGACCTTGCGCAACCACTGCAATATCCTTCATGCGCAGGGGCGTTCCGTTCTTGCTCAGGATCACTGTGTTTTCAATGTCGCGAACATTCTTGACCAGGCCGACTTCCCGGATATTGATTTGCTGCAAACCGGCCTCGATGAAGCTGCCGCCGGCATTTGCATTGTTGTTGGAGAGCTGTTGCTCCACCTGCCCAATGCTGAGTCCGTAGTCGATGAGCTTGGCGGGATCGATGCGAACCTGGTATTCGCGAGTTGGTCCGCCGAAACTGGCCACGTCGACAACATTGGGAACCGCCTTGAGATTTTTCTCCACCACCCAGTCTTCGATGGACTTCAACTCCATTACGTCGTACGCGGGATTGGTGGTGTGCAAGGTGAAGAAATAGATCTGGCCGGCAGGGCTCCAATCCGTTTGCATCTGGGGCGACACGCCAGCGGCAACCGCGGCGGGCGGGAGATTGACCTGCGTCAGCCGCTCCAACGCCCGTTCGCGGTCGCGGAAATTCTCCTCCTCATCGTCAAAAATAAGCTTGATGTCTGACAACCCGAACAACGAGAACGACCGCAAGTGGGTTACATGCGGCATCCCGTTCATCACGATCTCAAGCGGAACCGTGATTTGCTGTTCTATTTGCTCGGCCGAAATTCCTGGCCATTGCGTAACGATCTCCACGTAATTGTCCGCGACATCGGGATAGGCCTCTATGGGGAGAGCCCGGAATGCGACGATGCCTCCGCCGACAAGAAGGAGTGCGAAAGCCAGGACGAAGAGGCGTTTGTCGAGGGCGAAGTCAACGACTCGGCGAATCATTTATTTATTGCTCCACCGTGTTCTGGAAGACGAGTGCGTTCGTAACTACCTGATCGCCAGACTTGAGGCCGGAGACCACTTCCTGCGTCTTGTCGAGAAGCGTGTTCCCCGCGACGACTTCCTGGCGCCGGAAGCGGCCATTGCCTAAGGGTGCGTAGACCCATTCACGGTCGTGCAGGTGCAGAATTGCGGTGGCCGGCACTGTGGCATAGTTCTGCGCCTGCCGACCGTGGAAAGTGGCCGTAACGAACATCCCCACACGCATTAGGCCCGGATTCTCTACTTCCAGACGAACCTTGGCCGTTCGAATGTTGGGGTCTACGATCGGCAGGATGTTGCTGATTCGCGCTTTCAGAACACGGTTCGGATAGGCGACCAGATGGATATCCGCGTACTCGCCGATGTGAACCTGCGACATGTTGTTCTCCCACACATCGCAGATAATCCAAACCCGTGACATGTCGGAAATCGTGAACGGGTTGGGTGGCGTCAGCGCCTGAACGCCTGACTGGTTGGTGATTTCCTGGTCCGTGATCGTTCCGGCTACCGGAGCGAACACTTCCACGATGCCCGTAGGATGGGCGGGGTCGACCCCGAGCAGTCCGAGTTGTTCCTTCGCGGTCTCAAGGACGACCACATTGTCGTCTTCGGCGTTCTGGGCTATTTCCTGAGCGCTCTTCGGAATCGCACCGTGCTCGTATAGGACATTAGCGCGATCGAGTTGGATCTTGGTCAATTCCTCGTTCTTGACGGCTTGGCGATAATTCGAAAACGCACCCGCGATGTCCGAGCTCCTCACTTTGAATAGAAGCTGGCCCTTTTTCACTTCATCGCCAAGCCGGGCGTCGATTTCCACGATACGCCCTGTGGCCAGTGATGGGACTGGCACCTGCAGCGAGACATCGGGGTTCACGACTCCGGTTGCGTTCAGCTCCGGCGCGGCCACGTGCTCACCCGCCGTCGCCAGCGGAAACTGCTCCGTGTGATCCACCTTGAAATTATTGGGGTCCAGGTCAGGTTGCACCATCGTGGGGACGGCGCCTGTGCCACCTTCTTGTGCCGCTACCTTCCGATCGCATCCAGTGCCGATTAGGCACAAACCTAGACAGACAGTTAATTGGAAAATAAGTAGACGATTCATTGCACAACCTCCCGGCCCACGGCCATGTTCATTTGCGCCGCGGCGGTCAAGTACGAACCAATCAGATTCAGGTAGGCCAATCGCGTATCTCGATAAGCTTTCTCCGCATCCAGGTAATCCAGCAAAGACGCGCCCCCGTTCTTAAAGGAAAAAGAGATTCTGTCGCGAACATCCGTCGCCAGCGGCAGGTACTTAGCTTTATATGGCTTCAGAAGATTCACGTTTTGGACCAGCGTCCAGTACGCTGAATCGACATCACTGAAGACCAACGCCTCGTTGGCATCTCGCAATCGCTCGTTGCGGCCGATGTCGAGCTGAGCTAGTGCTTTTTGGCCCTGATTTCGGTCGAAGATGCGCAAGGGAATCGAGACACTCACACCGAGGTAAACGGGAATTGGGGGATTACGCGCAAAATCGACGCTGAACGTCGGATCGGTCGAGCCGTTGGCAATGGCGAGCTGGTAAGTGAGCTTTGCTAATTCCACGTTCTGCTCAGAGGCTTTCAGGTCCGGCCGCGCGTCGAGCGCGATACGTCGGAACTCCTCGAGTGGTCTCAGCTTTTCTGTAAAATCGAACGGTCCGGTGACGTCAAACCGCTCAATCGGCGTCCGGTCGTTGAGGAGCATCAGAAGCTGGATTTTAGACGTCCGAAGATTCACGACTGCCGTTTCATAGTCCGATTCGAACTGGACCCGCTGCAGCTCCAGGCGATCCAGATCTACTTGAGCGAGATCGCCGGCCTTGAAGCGCAGACGATTCACGTCGAGTTCCCGGTCCCAGTACTCCAGGTTCTCTTTCGCGTTCTGAAGCACCGCTTTCGCTTGCAATGTTTGTACGAACGCACTCTGCAGGTTGAACAGCAGACCGCGCTCCTGGTCCAGATAAGTCGATTCCGCGACGGCGGTAGATTCCTTGGCTTGGTCGCGCCGCAACTCTCGCTTATGTGCCCGCTCGTGCAGATAGCTGACTGAACCGGAGGGCAGTGAGAATGCGAAGGGGCTGTAACGGTTCGAGCCTCCGTTCGGTGGAGGCTGCGTCGTGAATGGGTTGATCTGATCGAGCGTTCCACTCAAGTCTGGGTTCGGACGCAGGTAAGCCGTGATCTCGGCTGCCCGAGACTCGTCAATGTTGAGCTGAGCCGCCTTCAAGGTCGGGTTCGTAGCTTCAAACTTCTCTCTTATTTGCTGCCAAGTGTATGTAGTCTGCGCCCGCACGTTTTGCGCCAGACAACTAGCCATCAGCCCCCCTAGGCAGAGAAGCCGGACCGTGTGCGACAAGTGACCTCCCGAATGGTGTTGCTGGCCCCTTCCAATCAGCACTGTTTCGACCTCTTTTCATAAGGTGCAAAGCCCGAACATCCAAAGGGAATGCGGCCGCACGGGATGGTCAAGGCAGCTTCGTCGCACTTACATGAAAATTCTTCGCTCCGTACGAAAAGGCGAGGACGGGCGCTTCTTTCGGAACCTGAATTCGGCATAGAATACCATTACGATTACAACGACGAATGCCGCGAAGATGAGCCCAACTGGCACGGGCGACCGAAATTCTCCTGACTTCTGATCCGCCAGCACTTCGAACACAGACAGCATCGCCACGATAAGTGCGGAAGAAGCCGCCGTGCACGACGACGTGAGACCGGCCAACACAGAGCTTTCGTATAGGAACAAGACGGCAAGGACACCCCGACTGTAACGCCCTCGAACCAGGGAGACCACGTATCTTCAGTTCATAAATGGTGATCTTTCGATAATCGTTCGCATAGCCGTTCGGCTTGGCTGGGTCGAACTCTGGCTCGCGATCCAATCTTTCGGCCACGGATCAATCTTTGCGTCAACCTTCGCTATCTTTTGGCTGAGATGCTTGGCACGGCGTGCGATTCACACTAAGATGGACTCGCCGCGGAATGGCCCAAGCGTGGAAGGGAGGTGCCCCAGCAGCGGCGGAAAGCTATGAGCGAACAGGAACAAGAGAAGCAAATTCGGCTGGTCCTTCTTGATCATCACGCCCTGTTTCGCGCGAGCCTGGGTCGCTTCTTGGCGTTGGAGCCGGGTTTTGAAGTAGCAGGCCAGTGCGGCAGCTGCACCGAGGCGCTGGGCGTACTAAGACAGACCTCAGTTGACGTCGTCCTGTTAGATTTGGCTCTCGGTACGGAGCGTGGAGAGGAATTCATATCTGCTGCCCGGCGCGTTGGTTACCAGGGCCGATTCCTGATTGTGGCCGGAGCAGTTGATGCACGGGACTCCGCCGTGGCGTTAAAGCTTGGCGCCTCCGGCGTTTTTTCAAAGGCCGAGGCCCCGGACCGCCTCGTACAGGCCATCAGACTTGTGGCGAATGGTCAGGTCTGGGTGGATGAACGCGTCATTCAGCTCCTGTCTAACCAGTACGATCAGACATCTGTTAGCTTTCTAACAGGCAGAGAGCAAAAGGTGCTTCTCGGCATCGTGGGAGGTCTGACAAATAAGAACATTGCGGAAAACATTGGCCTATCGGAAAGTTCTGTTAAAAGCATAGTACAACAGTTGTTCTCCAAGGCAAGGGTACGAAGGCGGAGTCAGCTCGTGCGAGTAGCGCTCGAAGGCTCGTTGGGGACCGTGCGGCAATTAACGAAACCGGGACGAATGGGCGAGCCCGATTCTGACAGCCTGCGCCGAACTAACGCCGCGAATCTTCTAACTGGCCGCCAACCCAATGATTAATCCTTGGCTTACAGAAATCGTTATAATACGCTTCGATACTGTTCGAGTGCCACTCGCACCAGTTGGCTCCGAGTGCGGACACTCGTTTTGGCGAACAGTTGCTGAAGCGTGTTCTTCACAGCGCTTTCCGAGATGTCCATTCGAGCTGCTATTTCCTTGTTAGTGAAGCCCTGCACTAAGAAACGAAGAACGTCCGTCTCGCGGCTGTTCAATGCGGCTCTTTCCCGATACTCCGATACAAGCGGATTCGGGCCCCCAACTCCAGTGTCTTCAGTGACATCTGCAATGATGGCGGCCAGTTTGTGTCGGCGCCGGTTTAAAACAGCTGCAGTTTCGCCGGTTTTGATGCTATTTTGCCCACCCGTGAAGCGTCGCATTTGACGACTGCCGACACAAATACGCAGGCCGGTGCCAAGGACGTTGGCCGCCCGTCGCATGAAGTCGCGTTCCGGTACTGCTGGTGCACTAACGCAAGCGTAGTCCTCCCGCGCCGTCAGCAGGAACAGGACGCATGGAAACCGCCGCACGCCTGGTGTCCAGATCCGCGCCGACGACAACAGAGAAGAAGCATTTGCCGCAACTGTAGCGCACGCTAGATGTGTTTAAGGCCGGGTTGAATCCGGATCATCTGAGCGTTTAAGGAACCGCATACTCGGCAATTGGACTTGCTGTCACGGTCGCGATCGTGGACGGGCGAGGCAATCGGGCTCCGTCCGCACGGTACATGATCTTTTGACGCTGGCCGAATCGTACCGCGATAACGGACCTAAAGCCAAGAAGAATTTAGAAACTGTTTTAGAGTACGTACCGCGTCCCCGCCGAGGCCTGTTTTTTGATTGGCTACAAAACCGGCACAGGTGCGTGCATTCTAAACCGGCGCTGACACAGTTTGGGCGTAGGCCCCTCCTTGTATGTGGAAAACCAGACGTCAGCAGTAAAAGATTCACCGTTGCCTCTGTGACCTTGGCATTGCATAGAGGCCCGGAACTGCGGTGCCTCCTCCCACCGAAGGGCGTGGTGCAGTTCGGGCAGAAATGCCGCGATCGGGTCGCCAATCAACTGCCCTTCGCGTGGAGCCATCAGTTCCGCGGCGGCACGATTGGCAAGTTCGATGAAGCCGCGCTCATCGACAGTCACAATCGCCGCGGGACTCGTTTCGACTAAAGCCTTCAATCTCTGCTGCGTTTTCAGGCTCAGGCGGCGATTGCGAACCAGTTCTGCGACGAACAATCCGCATCCCGCAAGGGCTAACATCTCAAAAATCAAGCGCATGACTCTGCCTGACGGGTCGAGTGAACTGAAGAGCTCGGCAAGAACTGCGCAGACGATCCCAACACTCTGATGGCAGAGCTAGCCAGTCGAGCACGCGTGACGTATGGGTTGAAATCGGACGGATCGGCCCCAAGCTTTCAGCAAGTGCCAGAGCCGACTCCGCTGCAAGCCAAGGCCTATGCGCTGCTCGCCTGTTGCCAGTAGCTGGAAACTGACCTTTGAATTATCTCTCGGCGATTCAGCAGAATACCGTCCGAACCCCTCTGGAACTCCGGTCTAGTCGGCCAAGACCGGACGGTTACGCTTGCGCTGCGGCAAACCAGGGAGGTTCGGCCACGAGTGATTAACATGGATGGTCATCCAGCGTATGCCCGCGCCATCGGGGAGCGGAGGAGCAGCGGTGAGTTGGGGCGGCGCTGTCGATGCCGACCCTCTCATTATCTGAACAACATCAATCGAGCAGGACCATCGCTTTATCAACAAGCGCATCGCGGCGAGTCTTGGGTTTCGTTCGGTGGCGGGCGCACTACAGACGCTTGCTGGCTACCAGGCGATGCACGCGATGCGAAAGGGACAAATCCGATGGCTTACCAAGGGGGATGTCGTCGGTCAAGTCCAATTCATCCAGCGGATCCTCGGCATTGCCGTCTGATCACCGGTCTGTTCGGTCTAACCCGCTCGCGCTCCACGCTGTTTGCGACAGATTCCGGGATTCCGTTCCCCAGCCGATTTCTGTCCTCGCGCTTCTTCGCGGAATCCCCAGACCGGGGGTTCCGCCGGATATTGTACGGCAATCTTGGACAGAAATACCTACCGGAAATTGGCGGAGGTCTCCAACACCGCGGGTTTGTAAGTCCAGGGCGCCCCCAACTCGCTCCGCGGGCGCCGGTTGTAAAACGTCATGATACGACCGGCGAACATGTCCACCGGTTTGACGTGCAGCTTTGTTTCGGGCGAGGCCACCAACGCCTCCGCCATCAACCTCAGAAACTGCGCCGGAGTCAGACTCAGGTTCTCAATTCCGACGGGTGATGGAATGGCGTTATGGGGTCTGGGGCTCCAGGAATCGTCATGCAGCGCCTCCACCAGTTTGGAGCCAACACGAGACACTGATTCCGCTGTTACTTCCCCTGTTGCCGGCGGCTGCGGCTGCGCCGTCAGGACCGGGCCAAAGACGCGGCCCACGTGGACTGACGCCGGGAACCTGCCAGAGTTGCTCCGCTGTCCCAGGGCATCGGCTAACACCTCGAACAAGTCCCCCAGCGAAAGGTAGCGATCACCCACCTTCAGGAAAGGCGGCGGGGTCCGCTTATCGCCCCATGCCTTCAGCATCTCCTCGACCGATCCCCGCAGCCTTTCGAAGGAAAGATCGTACCCCCAGCCCGGCTTCGCCGGCGCCTTCAAGTCAGACGTCGAAACGAAACGGCTGCCTGGATTGGCCGGCAGAAATTCGGAAACCAGATATTTCAGAACCGCCTCCTGCTGCGCATAGTTCGCTTCCACCTCGGAAGCCGAATAACGGAGGTTGGCTGGAAACAGAGGACTATCCGGATGCTCGTATGCGTAAGCGAGCGGCAGGATCAGCCTCGGCATGGGCGGCCGGGGCGGCTTAGCGTAGATCCGCTGGCCGCCAATTTCCACGTGCACAATGCGGCGGCGCGACCGGTTGAGACCCTTCAAAGCGGCCTTCAGTTTCTCCACTCCATCTTCCGCACGGAACGTTCTCCAGTCTGTCAGACTGGTCTCCGACAAACGCAGCACGTCCTCCTGCCAGTAAAGTTCGGGCGATGTGTCGGGATCGGCACCCACGAGCTGACTGAAACTATTCGCCCAGGGCCGGAACATGCTTCCGCTAGTGTGTCCAAGATCCGTTTCGTACAACCCTCCCATGATAGCCGTCGTGTTGAGCTGGCGGATTGCATTCACTATCTCCGAATCGCTGCCCACCTCGTTCATCCTCCCCCACAGATTCGGCGTCTGAAGAAACACGCCACGAATGATGGCGGCTGGGCCAAAGACCTCCTGCATCCTTTTCAAGCCCCCGCTCTTGCCGGGTTGAGGCACGCCCGTAATCGGGTCGCGAGCCTGGCTCAGAAGCTCTCTTGCGCAATCCATTCGAACCAGCCAACGTTCCTCGGCATTCTTCGCTTTGGAAAAATCCAGCATGGGCCGATGGTCGTAAGTCGGTTCGTCGCTGCCGTCGTAGCCCGGCTGAACGGCCCCTCGTTTGATGTAGTCCCGCACAAAATCGAGCAGGTGGTCCTGAGCATTATGTTGCGATAGGGCATCGCTCATCGACCCGGAAAAATAGACCGTTGCAGTCAGCGTCGGATCGTCTTTCCGGTATTTTTCGATCGCCGAAAGAGTTCGGCGCAATCTCTCTTCGCTAATCGCCCAGTTAATGGGGTCACTCACGCTGGTGCTCAGAAAAATGTAGACGGGCTGCTGGGGCTCGGCTGCCAGTGCGGACATCGAGTGTGCCGGCGCCAGAAAACCGGCAACGCAGAAAGAGAACAAGAACGCAGTCTTTTTCATAAAATCTTAGACAGATAGATCCGCGCGGTGAGGCCAGAAACGGACAGTCTAGCAGAAAAGCCCTGGGAGCGCACGGCGCGCGCGCCCAGGGCTTTTTAGTTCCCGTACCAGAAACGCTTTACGGAATAGTAATAGTCACCTGATTCGAATTACACACGGCACCATTGCCGTTGTCGGGCTGCACCACATAATAGAAAGTGCCCCCGTTGGTGAGGCCGGCTGTCTGATCGGTGAATGCCGGGTTGTTGGTCTTCCCGACCTTGGTGTACGGCCCTCCATTGACCGTAGAGCGCTCAACCGTGTAGCCGTTGGTAGCCCCCGCATAAGGGGACCAAGTCAGAGTGACCATCGGTCCGCCGCTCCGGGTGCCAGCCTTGCCTGCGCCGTCAGCGTCAGTTATGCACTCGACAAAAGAGGTCTTCTGCAGCATGTTGATGCTCCATGCCGTCTCGAAATAATACTGGTTTCCAGTATAGTCTACGCCGTACCAGTGGCCGTCCGCATACTGCCGGGACACCAATGTCTGGGCCACGCCATCGCATGGCGCACCATCAACACCATTCTGCGCGCTATACCAGTTGAACGGGCTAAGGCCGGAAGGTTCGTCCGAGAGCAGTGTGATGGGGGTCAGAACGCCACCTGGATCGTGCTGTTCCATAGCCTTGGTGAACGAGAACAACCCGTAGGTATAGAGTTTCGGATCGTAGTACGGACTGCCGAAGTCGTTACAGAAGTTGTTGTGGTAGTCGGTTTCGGCGAGGTTCCAACGCTGATCCGGTGCTCCCGCCGCAGTCCGGCCGACACCGTCCATCGCTAATTGGACCATGCCCGAAGGCGTGACTGCCCACGGACCCCAAACCGGGTCGTTCCACGCGTCATAACCAAATTGCCCGGGGGTATATCCGTCAGCGGTGCACGTTGATCCCATGCACTCATCCCACGTCACCCAAACCTGATTGGTATCCTTCACGATCTGCGGAATTGTAATTCCGAATCCGCGGCTGGCCGCGATCAATCCAATCGCATTCCATTGAGAAGGCGAATTGTCGTCGTAAAACGAAGCGTCGTCAACGGTTGCTGCACAATAATACTCCCATCCGCCACCGTTGTCATAGCCGCTGGCGTTGTCGGAATCACCATAGTACTGACAATAACCGATACTGTCGACCAGATCCTGAACAATGTTGAGATAGGTTTGCCCCAGCACACCCGGTAAAGATATGGTGGATGAGTTATAGACGCCGGCTGGAACCCCCGTCCGGGCAACGCCCGCAGTATTCTGCGACGCCACGAGGGCGGTTACCAGCATACCGGTCTGGTATCCCGGATCTCCAATGTCGTTGGATTCAACCAGCAACTGACCATTACTGTTGCCATCGAAGGTGAAGACGCAGGGTACGGCAGTCGCCGGGGGTGCGACCGGTGAGCCTGTCGTACAAGTGGTAGCGGCCGCGTTGTAGTTGATATACGTGCCGGTTGTGCACGTCTGGAGAAGGTAATTGGGCTGGGTTCCATCACTGCAGCGGGCCGCCATCAGAGCCGGATTGTAGTAGATGGTTTTCGGGCCGGCATTCACGTAGCCGCTTATCGGCGTGCTCGTCGATGCAACCTGATATGGCGTCATGAAATACATCAGACGCGCTAAGCCGCGAGCCACGTCCTCGGTGTAGGGATCCAGCGCGGAAGCGTTTTCGAAATGTCCGCTGACTTCGAACGCCTGAACGTCGGTGGCGTCGGCGCCCCCGGAGTTAAGGCAGGTGTAACCTGACAGGCAGCCGGCGCCCAATCCGCCGTCCCATCCGCCCCACGGAATCACTTGGCTGTCGGCGTTTACGGTGGTCTCTCGATCCATAACAGTGTGAAGAAACCACAGGCCATTGTCGATCGCCTGATTCACCGACGCCTGCAAAGTATTGGCTTGCACAACAATGTAATAGTTTCCCGTGTAATTGGCGGGGTTGGTAACGTCCGTCACCGTAATAACAGCCGTGTAGGTGGTGCCGGGCGCCGCCGTGTAAGTGTGAGTGGTGGACAGGTTGTAGACATTGCCGAGAATCGTACTATTGCCACCGGTGGTCACGGCTACGGGAGTCGAGCTAGCGGGTACGCTGCCGTCCCCGTATGCCCAAGAATAGGTAAACGAATCGGTCGACCCCCCGAGGTTGACCGTCGCCGTAAGCGTAGCAACAGTACCGCTGACAACGGTATGCGGGCTCAAAAAGTTCGTCGGGTCCCAGGGCACGGGCATCACGGTGACCGCCGCAAAAGCCGGTAACGCCGTCAGTACGGCGCACGCCATCATAATTGAACGTGAAGGTCTCATTGCCACTCCTTGAAGTTCATTGATGTTTCAAAAACCCAATCGATACACGTCGTCAGGCGCGAGCTTTGCGCCGCGCGCCCCGGACTGCGACAAATGCGAAGGCCGTTCCCAGCAGCACCCACGTTGAGGGCTCAGGAATGGGAGGGGGCGGAGGGGGCGCACCACCAACGGGCCCGATTGTGTAGCTTCCGGTAAGGTAAAGTTGTGACGCCGAACTGTTATCCGGGTCGACGGGATGGAGCGTCTCCAGGCTGAAGCCACCTGGATTGGTCAGCGAAGACGCTGCCGAGAGCACGGCCTGTTGACCGGGATCCAAGGTGAAGCTGTAGGTGAGCGCCATGGCAACATCAGCGTTGCAATCGGCTCCTGTGCAACTGGCAAGGTAGTTGGAGGTTGTACCGGGAACGTTATTGAGATCATCGGCATTCCCATAAACCTCGCAGCCTGCAGTCCCACACGCACCAAAAAGAACGATATTGCTGCTCGTCGTATCTCCGTTGAATATTTCGTACGAAATACCAGACTGCGCCGAGCCTGCGTTGTTGATGGCCCCATACTCGTTGAAAAACGGCGTCGATACATCGTAATCGAAGTAGAGACTTACTGTGTAGGCAGTCGGCGTGGAGGGGCCTGGGTTGAAAGTGTAACTCAGGGTTCCAAGACCTGGAGTCGTGCCGCCCGTACCATCGCCGCAACAGACCATCGTGGTAGAGACATAGGATAGCGGATTGTTTGCAGCTCCGTCCTCCCAATCAGCTGTGATTCCGGTTGAGGTGCTCAGTGCGAGATCATACAGGTCCGTTGTATCGGCGTGCGCTCGCGGCGCTGCGAGCGCTAACAGCAAAGCCACACAGATCGGTATCGTTGCGTTTCTCATCCAAATGCCCCCGTTTGCTGGCGATGTCGACAAATCGGCTGTGCGCGTGCAATTTAGTTGCCAAGTTCCTCTGCGATGTTAAGTCTTTGATTTAGTGTGTTTACAGTATGTCGGATCCCACGTCTCTCTGAAGTTCGTAGCCTAATGTATTGGATTCGGTGAAATAAAAGGGGAATCTTTTTAAAGAATTGGCCGCTGAACCACTCACTATAGCTAGCCCTGAACAGCGATGCACTTTATCTGGCGGGCTGCTGATGTCGCCGACGAAACTGTTTGGGCCCGGCTCTGCCAGCTTAGGCGGCGGAGCTTCAGTTTTCGAGGACTTCAGTGATCCGGTCTGCCGGTACGTCACGCAGGACCTGCGTGCCGCCGCCAGGCCAGACGATCCGCAGCTCCCGCAGGCTCTTCTGTTCGCCCAGCCCGAAACGGACCAGCGGTTCACTGGAGGATGCATACCCGACGCTGGTGGTGGCGTGATTATAGAGCATGGCTCCATCGGGGAGCGTCGCCCGGAGTTCGGCTCCGATGCCATCCCGATTGCTGTGCCTGCCCACCAACTTCACCGCCATCCAGTGCCCCGCGGGGCTAGTCACATTGCGGTACAGACGGACCGGCTCGTTTAATGCCGTGACCACCACGTCAACCCTGCCATCTCCGTCAAAGTCTCCGAACGCGACTCCCCGGTATTGAGCGGCCCGAAGCAAAGACTCGCCCGCCTGCGCCGAAACATCTTCGTAGTGGCCGCTTACGTTGCGGAATACGCGGCAAGCGAGCGGAGAGGGCGTGCCTAACAGCTTCTCGAGATTGGGAAAATGGCTGTTGGCGAAGAACAAGTCCTTCCATCCGTCATTGTCGAAATCGAACATGCCCATCCCCCAACCCGTCCATTGACGGGTCGCAATAGCCAGCCCTGACTTCAGGGTGTAGTCTTCGAAATAAAATGGCTTCCCCAAGTTACGAAAAAGCAGGTAGGAATCGTTGATCATCCCGGTGAGGACGATATCCGGTAAGCCGTCATTGTTGAAATCGCGGAAATCCGCTCCCATCCCGGCCACAGCTCGCCCGCTTTCGCCCAGCGAAGCACCCACCTCGAGTCCCACCTCCCGGAACTTGAAGTTGCCCTCGTTCTGAAATAGCAGGTTGCGCACCGAATCGTTGGCCACGAAGATATCCATCAGGCCGTCTCGGTTAAAATCCCCAAAAACAACCCCCATGCCCTTGCCGATAGTGCGGGCTATGCCTGAACTCTGGGACACGTCTGTGAACGTGCCATTCCGGTTGTTGCGGAAAAGCTGATTCGGACGGCCCTTGTAGTTGTCCGGGTGGCAATAAAAGCGGTCCGATAGCATGCCGCATGAAGGTTCTCTCTGAGGATCCCAGCCCACGTAGTTGGAGATAAACAGGTCGAGCCAGCCATCGTTGTCCGCATCAAACCACCCCGCGGAGACCGCCCACATCTTACCGTATGTGGCGTCGATTCCTTCCAGTCCAGCCTGACGGGTGACATCCTTGAATGTGCCGTCGCCTTGATTGTGGTACAGAATGTTTCGATCAACACCGGCAACGAAAATATCGGGGTAGCCATCGTTGTCGTAGTCGCCCACGGCTACGGCCATCGAATAGCCGTACCCCCCCACGCCGGCGCGCTCAGTGACGTCTGTGAATGTGCCGTCGCAATTGTTCCGGAACAGACGATTGTGAAATTCCGGCTTGCTCTTGTCCAGCGAAGGTGAGGCCGCACCGTTCGCGAAAAAGAGATCCATGCACCCGTCGCGATTGAAATCGAGGGCCGCGACGCCCCCCGGCATCAACTCGATCTGATGGTATCCGCCGGCGGCGCCGTTGTTCAGCTGGAAATGCAGGCCGGCTTTTGCGGCCACATCCTCGAACCGTATCTGTCCGCATACCAGGGCGGGCACCCCAAAAACCATCCAGAGCGCTCTCATTAGCGACCACGCTGCGCCAGCCGATCGTTGTATTCCCGCAGCCACTCGGCTTGCAGCTGCGCATCTTGCGTGCGGCCGGTCTTTCTGTAAATTTCCAGCAATAGATTTCTTGCAAAGGGTATCCCCGGGGCGAGAGAAACGCTCAACTCTGCTTCCCTAGCGGCCTCTTCCAAGCGGCCGGCGCGGAACAGCAGACGCGCCTTCCAATACCGCGCCATCGGGTGCCTGGGCTGCTGTTCGACCACCTTGACGACGTATGGCATGGCGCTATCAATGCGCTCGTCCTCGTACAGGATCTCCACGTAGGTAAGCGCCACGTCTAGGTCCAGAGAATCCGGGTGCTCCTCCATCAGGCGCTTGCAGGCGACCTCAGCCTGCGCCGACCGTCCAACCTTGGCAAGAGACACAGCGCGGAAGTTTCGCGCGGCAAGATCGTCGGCATGTATGGCGATGAGTTCGTCGACCAACTGCAGCGTTTTTTGATAATATCCTCCGCGGTATAGGCCTTCGCTAAACAGACGCAGGACCTGTGCATTTCCGGGTTGCTGCTCATAGAGAGGCTCCAGCAGCCCAACCGCGGCGCCGCTGTTTCCTGCCTCCAAAAGAGCACGCGCTAACGCTATCTTGGTCTCGTCCTGCCCCGGTTTTAACTGCAGGGCTCTGCTGAGGCAAGAAATCGCTTCCTTGGAGTCGTGCATCTGCAGCAAGCTTTTTCCGAGGCCGGCCCAGGCTTCGGCCGAACCCGGATCGGCTCTAATTAGGGATTGATAGGCGGAAACCGCTTCTGGAAACTTCCCCGCTTGATAGAGCTGGTCAGCGACATCGTCAGCTGCTGCGGACACGAGGAGAAAGAGGAGCGGCAGCATTTTGGCGGCATAATTGGCGGTACTCCAGAAGCAACTGCGCGTCCAGAGTTTGTGCTGGCGAGGAGGCCGCGACCTCATCTTGGAAGCGATAATCGTTGGAAGCCCTCCGGAGGTGAGATTATCCGTACCCTTCACGCGCCAGACTGATTCGGCCATCAGCGAAAATACCTCAATTCAAGAGACCAGGAACTCAAGGAACGAAGTTCCAATCCTTGGAAACTCCTATAGCCAGCTTAGCTTAGTACGTCGTCGCAGAAGTTCACGAACCTATTTTCGGGTTGTTGGATCAGTGGCGTGTAGCCACTGTGTCGAGCAGTTTGGCAGATCCTGACGAGTGAACTCCATTCGAGGGGACCGGCCAGTGGGCCTCCCAGTCGTATCGCAAATCGAGGACGCGTTCGGCGACGGCGTCGCGATCGGTAAAACGTTGGGCGTCAGGACCTTACTCTGGACAATCGAGAAATGGATTTCGATCGGGTTGAGCCAACGGGCATGAACTGGAGCACGCACCAACACCAAGTTCCTGGTGCTCCATCGGGACAGGGGCAGGCCGTGCTTAGGGCTGACGCAAAAACAATTTCTCAATCATAGTCGTACCTAGATCATTACCAAGGCTCGGACCGTCTCGCGTGGGCGGTCTTCGAAAGCATCCTGGCCCCTGTAATCATTGCTTCTGA
>Ga0181536_10002725_pt1 | contig 19655 bp, 15 predicted proteins | sample PEATcosm2014_Bin_41_FD_121105 | JGI IMG/M metagenome (GOLD analysis project Ga0181536, IMG submission 121105) | Peatland microbial communities from MTU Mesocosm Facility, Houghton, MI, USA - PEATcosm2014_Bin17_60_metaG | ecosystem: Environmental > Terrestrial > Soil > Wetlands > Peat | place...
CAACTTCCCGTCGACCTGCAGCCGCACGCGGCTGCGCAGGTCGTTCATCACCAGAACTTGCTGAGTCTCAGAGAGGCCGAGTTCCCAGGGAATGCCGGCATGCCGGATGGAAGAGATCGGTGAGGCGCCGGTGCCACCGTCGTAGCCGCAGATGAGGATGACGTCCGCATGCGCCTTGGCAACGCCCGCGGCCACGGTTCCCACCCCGGACTCCGCCACCAGCTTCACAGAAATTCTTGCCTGCGGGTTCACGTTCTTGAGGTCGTAGATGAGCTGAGCCAGATCCTCGATCGAGTAAATGTCGTGGTGTGGCGGCGGAGAGATCAAGCCGACGCCGGGAATGGCGTGGCGCACGCGCGCTATCGCATCACTAACCTTGTGACCGGGAAGCTGGCCGCCTTCGCCCGGCTTGGCGCCTTGCGCGATCTTGATCTGCAACTCCTCGGCATTCACCAGGTAGTTCGTGGTAACGCCAAAGCGAGCGGAGGCCACTTGTTTCACGGCGCTGCGGCGCAAGTCGCCGTTGGGGTCGGGGCGGAAGCGGGCTTCGTCTTCCCCGCCCTCGCCGGTATTGGAGCGGCCGCCGATGCGGTTCATGGCGATGGCCAGAGTCTCATGCGCTTCTTTGCTGATGGAGCCGAAAGACATGGCGCCGGTGGCGAAGCGCTTGACGATCTCTCGCGCCGGTTCGACTTCCTCGAGCGGCACCGGCGGCCCGGCAGGCTTGAAATCCAACAGGCCGCGCAGTGTGAAGAGATTCCGGTTCTGCTCATTGACCAGCTTCGCGTACTCTTGAAACGTCGAGTAACTTGACTGCCGCACCGCGTGCTGCAGCTTGCTGATGACTCCCGGATTCAGCAGGTGCTGCTCCCCTCGTTCGCGGTACTGGTAGCTGCCGCCAATCTCGAGTTCGGTGTCGGACTCCACCGGCCGCTGGAGGGCAAACTTGTGCCGCAAGAGAGCTTCGCGCGCCAGAACGTCCAAGCCGACGCCTTCAATCCGGGAAGCTGTGCCCGTGAAGTACCGCTCCACGACTGCCCGGTTGAGCCCGATGGCCTCGAAGATCTGTGCGCCGCAATAGCTCTGGAGGGTTGAGATCCCCATTTTCGACAGGACCTTGAGCAGCCCCTTATCAACCGCTTTAATGTAATTCTTCAGCAGCTTTTCAAACGTATAGCCAGGAGGGAAATAACCTCGCGCGTGCAGGTCCTCGAGCGTTTCGATAGCCAGATAGGGATTAATGGCGCTGGCCCCATAGCCCACCAAAAGCGCGAAGTGCATGACCTCGCGCGGCTCGCCTGTCTCCACGATGAGGGCAACCTGGTTCCGCGTTTTCTCGCGCACCAGGTGATGGTGCACGGCGGACAAGGCCAAAAGACTCGGGATCGGCGCGTACTCCTCATCCACGCCCCGGTCCGAAAGGATGAGCATCGTATAGCCGGACTTGATGGCCAGCGAGGCTGAGCGGCAAAGGCTGTCCACGGCCTCCTCGAGGCGCTTCTCGCCGCCCTCCACGCGGAAAAGCATCGGCAGCGTGGTCGCCAGAAAATCGCCCTGGCTGACACGGCGAAGTTTCTCGAGGTTCCAATTGGTGACGGTGGGATGGCGTTTCTTGAGAGTGTGGCAAAGCTGCGGGGTTTCCTCGAAGATATTGCCCTCTCGCCCGATGAAGTCGTAAAGCGACATCACCAGATCTTCGCGAATAGGGTCAATGGCCGGGTTAGTGACCTGGGCGAACATCTGCTTGAAGTAATTGAAGAGCAATTGGGGCTTGTCCGAGAGGCAGGCCAGCGGAGTATCGGTTCCCATTGAACCCACCGGTTCTTCGCCGTTCTGCGCCATGGGGATCATGATGAGGCGCAGATCCTCGTCCGTATACCCGAAGGCGCGTTGGCGCATCAGGATGGTGGCGTGGTCGGTGGGCTGGACGCGCGGCGGGTCCGCCAATTGCTTCAACGAAATCTGGTTCTCGTTCAGCCACTTGGCATACGGACGCCGCGATGCCAGTTGCTGTTTGATTTCCTCATCGGGAATGAGCCTTCCCTTTTCTGTATCAACGAGGAGCATACGGCCCGGCTCAAGCCTGCCCTTGAAGCGAATCTCGGCGGGATTCACCGGCAACACTCCCGCCTCCGAAGCCATGATAACCAGGCCGCCTTGCGTAACCAGAAAGCGGCCGGGGCGCAATCCATTGCGGTCGAGCTTGGCCCCGATCACGCGCCCATCGGTGAAACATACGGCCGCCGGACCGTCCCAAGGCTCCATCAGCGAGGCGTGGTATTCATAGAACGCCTTCACATCCTCCGGCATGGTGGGATCGCTAGCCCACGCCGCTGGAATCAGCATTTCCATCACGTGGGGAAGCCGGCGCCCGGCGAGCGTAAGAAGTTCGACTGCGTTGTCGAGGCTGGCGGAGTCACTTCCGCCCGGGGCAATGATGGGCTCGAGCTTTTTGATATCGTCCCCGAAGAGGCGCGATGCGAGCAGTGAGGTGCGCGCCTGCATCCAGTTCACATTGCCGCGCAGGGTGTTGATTTCTCCGTTGTGGCAGAGATAACGATAGGGATGAGCGAGATGCCAGGTCGGAAATGTGTTGGTGGAAAACCGCTGATGAACCAGGCATAGGGCGCTTCGAACTTCCGAGTTCGACAGTTCGAGGTAGAAGTTGGCGATCTGAGGAGCCAGCAGCAGGCCTTTGTAGACGATCGTCCGGGAAGAGAGCGAGGGAACGTAGAAGAAACTCTTCTCGCGCAGGTCGGTATTGGCCACTTCCTTTTCGGCGCGCTTGCGGATAACGTAGAGCTTCCGCTCTAAGGCGTCCTGATCCATCCCGTAGGCTCGCCGGATGAAAACCTGCTCGATGTAAGGCTGAGTGCTGCGAGCCAGGCGGCCAATCGTATTGGCGTTCACCGGGGTGTCGCGCCAACCGAGAATCGTGAGGCCCTCGTCAATAACGATCTCTTCCACCATGGCCTCACACCGCATGCGCTCGTGCGGTTCCACAGGAAGAAACATCATGCCCACACCGTATTCGCCGGGCGAAGGCAGCGCGAAACCGAGCCGTGTGCACTCTGCCTCGAAAAAGGCGTGAGGAATCTGGATGAGCACACCGGCGCCGTCACCGGTCTGCGGATCGCAACCGCAGGCGCCCCGGTGGGTGAGATTGATGAGAATCTCAATACCCTTCAGAATGATGTCGTGGCCCTTCTTCCCCGAAATATCGGCCACGAAACCAATCCCGCAGGCATCGTGCTCATTGCGCGGATCGTATAGACCCTGGGGCTCTGGCAATCCCCGGTGGGTAATGCTGCTGCTCATCTCAAATTATCTCTTTTGTTTAGTGTGAATTAAACAACATAACCCAAGGCTCAGCCTTGGCGCGCGTCTGGATGTACCGGTATGTGATCTCTTCGTGGACACTACTACTTTTCGACCCCCAACATCATTCTGCCCCAGCAGGTGCTTCGGGGTTAAATCAAAAGTTTTTATGAATGCGATAAAAGGCGGGAGTCACAACTCCCGAGGCAGCAGGCAGTGAGCCGCCAATCGACGACGCTGCTTTGAAAACGTGTAGGGGTAGGGCTTGCCCGACCCTCGTCAGGGTCAGCAGGAATGCGGGGACGGCAAGCCGTCCCCCTACAGATCTGGTAGAGGAGGGGATCGTTTTCATGGTTTCCGCGTGCCCGTCAAGCGACGGGTATGAGCGACTGCTCTCAGCACGACTTATCTTCTACAAAGTAGCGACTTTCCTCCGGTACCTCCGTGCCAAAAAGCCCGCCGGCAAAACGAGGATCAGGAGCCAGATCAAAAGGCTGGGACCGTATTCCTCAAGAGACAGCACGATCCCAAGTACCGTCTCCGCTGCGTTTTGGTAGCCGGCCACGAAGGCATTGTGGAAACGAGTCGAAACGGAAGCGCCCGGCGGGTTAAGCTGCGCTTTGTATTCCTCCGTGATCTGTAAGTCGATGGTGGCGAAGTCCACGCGGTGCTCGAGAGTCGTCTGCTCCGCTTCCATACGTTCAATGTCGCCACGGACTCGGGCGATGTTCTCCTCGACCTGAAGAACCTCGACAACGTTTCCGGTGCGTTGCTGAAGTATGGAGCGGAAGCGTTGTTCAGTTTCCCGGGCATTTTTCAGTCGAATGGCCAGATCGACGTGCTGGCGTGTGACGTCTTCGCCGGCCTGTGACTCATTCTCGACTCGGCCAAGCGCTTTGAGGTCGCCAACGGCCGAAGAGAGTTCAGGCGCGGGAATCCGGAGAGAAGTATGGAGACTGCGTGGAGCATTCTCGGGAGTACTGACATCCAGTTGGGCGGAATAGCCGTGATGTCGCGCCAGGATGGCGTCGAGAGAAGAGCGGGAAGCGGCGAAATTCTTCACCACAATCGAGAGGGAGACGGTCCGCGCGATCATAGGGCCCGGTATGGGGCTCGCCGAGATTTTACTCTGCTGGTCGGTCAGCGGCTGGCCATCGACCGTAAACGAGCCCGCGGCGAGATCCCCCAGCCCATGATACAGGCCGTTCGAATCTGCGGCCACACCCGGTGAACTTAGTGTAACGGGTGAGTTCAGTGGCCGAGCTTGACTCCTGGCTTGGCCGCTTGGTCGTGGGAGAGGCAGTTGAGAAAGCTTACCGCCATAAGCTCCCTGTTGAGACACGACTTCCATGTGCCGCACCCGGAACGGCAGGGTAATCATCAGCGCTACCATGACCGCTAGCATCGCCCCTCCCCACAAAATGGCCCGTCGAGCCGAGGTCCATCGAGCAAGGCCCATCGGGAGGTCTGGACGGTCCGTCTTGAGGTTTGAACCCGTTCCATCAATCAGGCTGGCAACGGACTTCTCCATCTTCACCGGAATATCCGGGACTTTCCAAGCGGACAATTGCTGTGACGTGCTGCGCAAGCGCTCGGCGAGGTGGGCGCATTCAGCGCAAGTGTCAAGGTGAGTGGATACAACCCGAGCCTCCGCGGCGGAGAGTTCGCCATCCAGAAGCGCCATGATTCTTTCAGGGACGACGGGGTGGGGGACAATATTCATACACACTCCTCGCGTTCCGCCAGTTCCGTGGGCGACGACTTGGGAGCCGGGGTGAGGAGCAGGTCGCGCAGAGCCATCCGGGCGCGGAACAGGCGTGAGCGCACGGTGTTAAGCGGTAATCGCAGCAGATCGGCAATTTCCGCATAGCTCAGGCGCTCAAATTCGCGCAACATGAGAATTTCCCGGTCAAGCCGTTCCAGCTTCGCCACCGCTTGCCGCACCCACAATTCTGCCTCAGAGGGAGTCGCGAAGGCGGGCTGCCGGGACCCAGCCTCGGACCCGAAAAGCGTGGCCCGAAGAGCCGCTTTTCGTCGATAGGCGCGGAGAATCTTGAAGGCAATCGCATAAAGATAAGTTCGGAAGAGTGCGCACGGCTCGTAGCGTGATGAGGCGCGAACGATGGCGAAAAAAGTGTCCTGTGTAAGTTCCTCCGCTTGCGCCTGATCGGCAACGCGCCGCCGGAAGAACCCGTACAGCGGCTGTTTGTAACGCAAGAACAATTCACTGAAGGCATCCATGGAACCTCGCGAGAACGCCACCATCAATTGTTCGTCGGTTTCAGCGCTAGCTGGCCTCTCCAGGCTGGAATTCCCGGGCGTCCCGTTCATCGCGTTCTCCTCTATCACTGCCGAGTCTCGAGGCAAAGTCGAGATGGTGTCTTGCCTGGGTTGTCTTTCGGCTCCTCCAATACCGGTAATGCTGTGAGAGCGCGAAAAGTTCCCCGAGTTTTAACGCGCCATGATCTTTTCATTCGTTTCTTACTCTGTTCTCGGGCTAGATGCAGGGGCACTGCTCTTGGTTGCCGGTGGGGTGGAGGAACGGAGAATCTTGAAGACTCCTGGCGGGGGAGAAACCTAAGAAGGTGTAAAGAAGTCAACCGGATGTCGTCCTGAGCGAAGCGAAGGATCTCCGAAGTCATTCGCAAATCGTTGAATCATCGTAAACTGCGGAGATCCTTCGCCGCGCTCAGGATGACAGTTGCGCTTTCAGAGATGACACTTTCAGGTTTTTCCCGGCTTCTGAGTGATCGAGATCGATAAATGCTTCTGGGCTCTTACATCAATCCCGAGGCTTTCAGTCCCGAGGCGGAAACTCTAACCTCCTGGTCCGATTCTCCGCCGTGAACGACGATGGCGCCTTCCTCCAGACTGACGTTGCGAACCTCGCGAAATCCTTCCGGCAATTCGGCCAGGAACGCGACGTAGTTGGCAGTCACTCGGCCGCGCCCGCGCACCGTTGAAAACGTCGGCGTGCTTAGGAGCGGCCCTCGGGCGAACGCCTCATGGCGTGTTACCGGTAATGGGGCCGAGCCAAATTCCAAGCCGCGTGTTTCAGTCCGGCCGTTCCAAGGGGGAGCCTCGCGGGAGCAGTTTTCCTCCCAGATTGTGACCCAGGGAAAATCGGCGCGGCGGAAGCAGTATGCAATCAGAAGCCGCTCGCGAACATTCAGGGCCCCAACATACTGCACCTCACGCGACGGATCGGCGACGAGCGAAGCCACCACCCCAAATCCCTTGCGAATCAGGCAGCGTGAAAGGTCAGCTTCTCCACCGGCGTTGGCCGGCGCCAGAGGCCATTCAAACTCCTTCCCGAAGGCCAGCAGCGCTTGCGCGCCATAAGCCTCAGGGCTCGTTATGCCTTTGGTGACGGACATAAACACGCGAGTATCTTCAGTCGAGATAAAGGGAGGGCCAAGGGTGACATGCTGCGTCCAGTGGAAGAAATGATCGAGCTTACGTTCGTTGGTGACGGTCTCTTTAAGATAGACCACCGGCTCTCCGGCCCGCACACCGGCCTCGCGGCTGAATTCGAGCCCTGCCTCGGGCAAGCGCAGAGAAAGCGCTACGCTTAGCTGGCCGCCGCGAAGGCGTTCGCCGGACTTGCGCCATTTCAAGCTGGGCGCCTCGCCATGAGTCGACAGGCCCTGGGCCGTTTCTGCTTCGGAGGGCGGTCCGAAGTAGTCCAGACAAATATTGTGCCCGGCGATTCCGGAAAGCAGTTTTCCTTCCGTCAACGGACCGTAACGTTTGGCGTGCGACCTCGCGCTGTACTGAAACGGCTCCATACTCTTCCATGGGGGAGTCCAGAGGGGATTCAGAGTTGGAAGGCCACTGCCCTCTGCGAAACGAAGCTCGGCAATGTGGCCACCACCTGTGAGGTTCACCATTTGAATAAGACCATTGCTCAGCGTGTACGCTTCCCTGCCCTGCCACTTGGTTTTCGAGCAAACAAGCTGATGGGCTTTCGGCATGCTATCTTCACCGCCTTTTCTTGAGAGTTAGGACTTTACAGTCTAGGAGTCGAGGAGTCCAGGAGTCAAGGAGTCGACTCCTTGACCCCAATCCATCGATAACGGTGGTAGGGGTAGGGCTTGCCCTACCCCCGTTGGGGCCAGTAGAAATGCGGGGACGGCAAGCCGTCCCCCTACAATGCGGGTCGTTATCGAGGGATTGAGCTCCTTGACTTCTCGACTCCGCGACTCTAGACTTCTCAACTTCCCAAGAGGTGGCCCGTGAACTCCTATCAGCGCGTGATGACTGCCATGGAACGCCGCGAGCCCGACCGTGTTCCCATCGTGGAATGGGCGATCAGCCGCAAGGTCATCAAGGCGTTGTGCCCCGCGGCGAAGGACCAAACCGATATTGAAGAGATGTTGGACCTGGACGGGGTATCGACAGTAGCCCAGTACGGTAAGGTCTTCGAGAATGCATACGGCAGCTATGTTGACGAATGGGGGGTAACGTATAGGCCGACGCCGGAAGAAATTGACCATCCCATCCGCGGCCCCATCCGGACGATAGACGATCTGAAGAAGTACGTTCCTCCTGATCCCGATGCGCCGCAGCGCTTGGGCAGGCTCCCCGAGCTGGTCGCGCGATTCAAGGGGAAGAAAGCCATCTTCTTCCGGCACCGCGCCGCCTTCATGTGGTCGGTCTTCCTGAATGGATTCGAAAACCTGCTGACGAATTTCCTTGTCGAACCGGAATTCGCTCACCGGTTGATGGATACCGTGCTCGAGGTGACGCTGCGCATCGCCCGAAACGCGGTTCGGGCGGGAGCCGACGTCATCGTCATTGCCGATGATTACGCCGGCAACGACAGCCCCTTCTTTTCTCCGGCCGTGTTCAAGGAATTCGTTCTTCCCAGGCTGAAGCGAATGGTGGATGCTGTTCACGAAGAAGGCGCCAGGGTGGTGAAACACTCCGACGGGAACCTCTGGCCCATCCTTGATTTGATCGTCGATACCGGCGTGGATGGGCTGAACCCCATGGAACCGATTGCCGGAATGGATATAGGCAAAATAAAACAGCGTTATGGCAAAAGGTTATGCCTGATAGGCAACATCGACTGCGCGTATATTCTCTCCGAGGCTTCGACCTCTGAGGTCGAGGCGGCAGTCAAAGAGTGCATCCTCAGAGCTTCTGCCGGCGGAGGGCACATCATTAGCTCGTCAAATGCCATCCACTCCTCCGTGAAGCCGGAGAATTACCGGACGATGATTGCGGCGACAAAAAAATACGGACGCTATCCCCTGTCTTTAAAGCGACTGAGCACGTCGCCCTCCATCAACACCCGCTGAGCCTGATATTTCCCTCGAATCGGCGACCGCCTTGCGGCCTTTATGGCCGGCGCCCTGTTCGCCCTGCATCCGATCCATACCGAGTCTGTGGACTGGATTGCGGCAGTGACGGACCTCGAGATGACTTTTTTCTACCTCCTCGCCTTCTGGTTCTTTCTCGAGGCTGCGACGCTTGGAGGCCGGCGTTTGGTCCGGCACTGTACGACTCAGCGACTTTTTGTACTTGTCCTTTGTTTTCATAGACATTCTCGCTTTGTTCCCCCGATTTTGCAGTCGGTAAGTTGAGGAGTCGAGACGTTGGGGAGCCCTCCGCCACCTTCCGGCCTGCGGCCCTAGGACCTGCGGTCGGCGTTTTGTCTGGCAGTCTACTACTCAGCGACTTTTTGTACTTGTGCTTTGTTTTCATAGACATTCTCGCTTTGTTCTCCCGATTTTGCAGTCGATACGTCGAGCAGTCGAGACGTTGGGGAGCCCTCCGCCACCTCCCGGACTACGGCCCGCGCGCGAGGGTCGCGGTCGGCTCTGGGTTTCCCACTCCTCGACTCTTTGACTCCTCGACTTCTCGACTGCACTTGGAGGCAGAAACCACAGGCAGGAACTACGGACGAAAACAAAAGAGGACGCATAACCCATCCGGCAGGGCCTGACCCCCCGCCCAACCCCACAAAACAACTCTAGCCTATTTCGCCCCGTTTGTCAAGAGAAAAATTCCAGAGCGAAAAAGTCCCTTTCATCCGCGGAACCGGCTTACCCGTTCAAGAGCCCATGTGGAGCCGTTAAGGACTGCTGCTGTATAATCCCTGGTAATGCCCGAAGCGCTAAAGGTTTTCATCAGCTACACTCACGATTCGGTGGAGCACATGGATCGCGTCCTGGCTTTGTCCAATAGTCTGCGCAGCGAGGGGATTGATTGCCGCATCGATCAGTACGAGCAATCGCCCGCCGACGGATGGCCGCAATGGTGCGACAGGCAAGTTGAAAAGTCGGATTTCGTTCTGGTGGCCTGCACCGAGACCTACCTGCGCCGGTTCAAAGGAGAGGAAGCGCCCGGAATCGGATTGGGAGGAACATGGGAGGGCCACATCATTACCCAGGAGCTCTACAACGCTCAGGGCAAAAACACTAAGTTCATACCGATCATCTTTCTCACAGAAGATGCCGCACACGTCCCCCTCGTTCTTCAGGGTGCTAGCCGTTACGCGGTCCCCGATGAGTATGAGCCGCTTTACCGGCGCCTCACCCATCAGCCTTTGGTTACGATGCCGCCGCTCGGCAGTGTGATGCCGATGCCGGCGCGGACCGAACTTCCGTCGCTGCCGAAGCTCGAGCGGCGGCAGGATTTTCTCCAACCCTGGACCGTTCCGTACCCGAGGAATCTGTTCTTTACCGGCCGCGAGAAGATTCTGGAGGCCTTGCGCGCAGCGCTGGAAAGGAGAGGCAGGGCGGCGCTCAGCGGCCTGGGCGGAGTGGGCAAGACGCAGACGGCGACGGAATACGCCTACCTGTATCGGAAGGAGTACCAGTCGGTTTTCTGGGCGAGGGCTGAATCGCCGGACACTCTGCTTCCGGATTTCGTGGCGATCGCGACGGCGCTCCATCTGCCGGAGAGCGCGGCGCAGAAGCAAAAAGAAGCCGTCGGGGCCGTCCAGCACTGGCTTGAAGCCAATCCCGGGTGGCTGCTGGTGCTCGACAATGCCGACGACCTTGCGCTGGCGCGCGATTTCATTCCGCGCGACACACCAGGGCACATCCTTCTGACCACTCGCGCACAGGCCACGTCGGCGGTTGCCGAGCGCGTGGAAATCCAAAAGATGGCAGCGGCAGAGGGCGCGCTGTTCTTGCTTCGCCGCGCTGGAATTACTGCCAGGGACGCGCCGCCGAGCGCCGCGAGTGACGGCGACAGGCAGTTGGCCGAGCAAATCTCGAGAGAATTCGGCGGACTGGCGCTGGCGCTCGACCAGGCCGGAGCCTTTATCGAGGAGGCGCCTTCGAGCCTGGCCGAATACCTCGAATTCTACCAATCCGAAAGGTTGAAGCTGTTGGACGAGCGGGGCGGGCTGGGCGACCATCCTTCCGTAAGCGTCACCTTCTCCCTCGCCTTCAAGAAAGTGGCTGAGGCGAGCGCCGCCGCCGCGGACCTGGTCCGCCTTTGCGCCTTCCTTGCCCCGGATGCGATCCCGGAGGAAATCTTCCGCGAGGGTGCGGTGGAGCTCGGTGAAAACCTCGCCAAGGTAGCAACGCCCGTGGACTTCGCGCAAGTGCTGAAGGAGGCGGGGCGGCATTCGCTGATTGAGCGCAACCCTCAGAGCAAGACGCTCGACATTCACCGGCTGGTCCAGGCGGTGGTGAGGGACGGAATGGAAAAAGCCGAACAGCGGCAGTGGGCGGAGCGCGCCGTGCGAGCCGTGGACCGAAGTTTTCCCGATGTAGAGTTTTCGAGTTGGCCGAAATGCGAGCGCTTCCTTCCCCAGGCTCAGGCCTGCGCTGCACTTGTCGATGAATTTGGATTCGAGTTTGCTGAAGCCGCGCGGCTGTTCAACCAGGCTGGGCTTTTTCTCACTGAGCGCGCTCGCTACGCCGAGGCGGAGCCGCTCTACCAGCGGGCGCTGAGGATTTGGGAGAAGGCGCTGGGGCCCGAGCACCCGGACGTGGCCACGAGCCTCAACAACCTGGCGGAGCTTTGTCGTGCCCAGGGGAAGTACGCCGAGGCGGAGCCGCTCCACCAGCGGGCGCTGGGGATCCGGGAGAAGGCGCTGGGGCCGGAGCACCCCGACGTGGCCACCAGCCTCAACAACCTGGCGTTGCATTATCGTGCCCAGGGGAAGTACGTAGAGGCAGAGCCGCTCTACCAGCGGGCGCTGAGGATTGGGGAGAAGGCGCTGGGGCCGGAGCACCCCGACGTGGCCCTGAGCCTCAACAACTTGGCGTTCCTCTACGATGCCCAGGGGAAGTACGCCGAGGCGGAGCCGCTCTACCAGCGGGCGCTGGGGATCCGGGAGAAGGCGCTGGGGCCCGAGCACCCCGACGTGGCCCAGAGCCTCAACAACCTGGCGGCGCTTTATCGTGTCCAGAGGAAGTACGCCGAGGCGGAGTCGCTCTACCAGCGGGCGCTGAGGATCTGGGAGAAGGCGCTGGGGCCCGAGCACCCCGACGTGGCTGCCTGCCTCAACAACCTGGCGTTGCTCTACGATGATCAGGGGAAGTACGCCGAGGCGGAGCCGCTCTGCCAGCGGGCGCTGGGGATTGTGGGGAAGGCGCTGCGGCCCGACCACCCCGACGTGGCCACCAGCCTCAACAACCTGGCGGGGCTTTATTACGCCCACGGGAAGTACGCCGAGGCGGAACCGCTCTATCAGCGGGCGCTGGGGATCTATGAGAAGGCGCTGGGGCCCGAGCACCCCGACGTCGCCACCAGCCTCAACAACCTGGCGTTCCTCTACGATGCCCAGGGGAAGTACGCCGAGGCGGAGCCGCTCTACCAGCGGGCACTGAGGATCCGGGAGAAGGCGCTGGGGCCCGAGCACCCCAATGTCGCCACCGTCCTTGAGAATTACGCTGTTTTGCTGCGGCAAACCGGCCGCGAGACCCAAGCCATGGAAATGGAAGCGCGGGCCAAAGCGATCCGGGCCCGGCATACATCGCAGCGGCCCTCTTGACGGTCTCTCAGGTCGCAACAACGGCGCTCGAAAGCGGCCAGGATTTCAGAACGAAGTAGGCTGCCCAGTGTTCGGGTGGCCCCACTGTTCTTTTGCAGAAACGAGCATTTATGCAAGCCATCGTTCCCTGGTTTGTTCTTGCGAATTAGTAAATACTTGGTGAGATCGCGTACGTGTGAACCAACTTCCTTGTGGCCGACGCCCCGAATCGCCGGGCGCCACATCCGCGCATAGGCCGTATAGCATCAACCTGGATTTTTGGCGTGTGCTCCGACGGCAGGCCGGACGTTCAGACGGCGCTCACGAACTCACTGATGGCAAGCTTACCGGCGTTTAGGGTCCGGCTTTTAGGGATGCCAATTCCGGACATGTGATGTAAACTTAGCCAAGTCATTCGCCACTCGCGAGCAAGAGGTAAGCTCCAATGAATGCTGAAGAAGCAAGGGCAATCCTCGAAGCAGGCGCAGAGGATGAGGAGCCGGTGGGTTTGCCTCCCGACGTTCTGGATGAACTGACGATAGCCGACGTGCCCGCCGGGGTTTCAGTCCAAGTTGGGAGTTACAAAGATGGCGTCCTCCACCTGGAATGGGAAGGAAGGTTGACCAAGGACGAGGAACAGGTAATCGGGGAAGCCGATTACACGTGGACGAGGAAGTATTGGTACTCACCCCTCGGACTCGAGCATTACCTGGATTTGGTTCGCCGAGCCGTCGAGGTGCGGCAGAAGGAGCACGGAGACGTTGAGTTGATCCACTTCGAGGATGATGGTGCCGTCATCCGGATGGTGTTCATGGTGCACTCGGGTGAAAAGAATCTCGGAAAGGCTTTTCACCATGTCAAATCTGTCTGCGAGGAGCTGGAGGAAGCTGCCGAAGATGCGGCAGACCAGGTTGGCAGGCTTGTCGCAGAACTAGCGGGTCGCGTTTCTGGTTGGGGAAGCCGTGACTTGGATGCATTGGTTGTAGCTGTGGAGAGAGCAACGTCGGCTGATGAGCGTGGTCGGTCTCTTGAGGAACTTGTGGGCCGTTTGTTTGAGGCTGTTCCTGGGTTCACAGTCACTGGTCGCATCAGAACAGCGACAGAAGAAATTGACATTGCCATCCTTAACGGTAGTGACGATCCTCGCTTCAGAAGGGAATCAGCGATCCTTTTAGCCGAATGCAAGAACTGGAGCGATAAATGCGGCAAGGATGAATTTGTTTTGTTCAAAGAGAAAATCGAGAATCGTAGCAACCGTTGCTCCATCGGCTTCCTTATTTCGTGGAATGGGTTCAAAAGTACCGTGACCAAGGAAATGCTCAGGGGAAGCCGAGAAACAACACTTGTCGTCCCGATGAGTGGAAAGGAAATCCGCTCGGCAATCCGTTACAATAATTTCGCCGATGTTCTAGCCTCGTGTTGGCAGCAGGCAGTGAACACTTGACCTCGACTAGTGCCGACGTTGCGCTCGCTCCGACATCTGACGTCGCTCTCCTATGGTGTTCCTTCCCTCAAAAGGGCTGGCGACTGCTTGGGCCGGCCGCGAGAGAACGAACTGCACAGCACTGGGTAGCGGATGGCGGGTAGCGCGGACCGCCGCTTTTGTGGTCCGCGTCTTTTCCCTGGCCACCATCGCCACCGTCTCGTATTCTATCGCGGTGTCGAAACTCCGGCGTCCTTTCCTTTCCGATTTCTTCATCGCCGTGCGCCTCCTCAAACGGCGAGAGAAATTCACCGAGCCTGACTTCGCCCTGCTGGCGCGCGCCGTCAACCGGGCGCGGGCGCTACATCCTTTCTACCTGAAGGCTTGGGTCTTCCTCCCTGATCCGTCGGCTGACGGACACCGCATTTGCGCGCCGGTGCATCCGACCACGATCTTGCTGGCCATGAAGTAGGGGCGAGGCGCCGCCTCGCCCCTACCGAGCACGCGGTCAACAGGCTCGGGGGTGAGGAAGGAGAACTGTGGCAGCCCCGGTTCTTCGACCGCGCCCTGCGCACCGTCAAGGCAGACAACGAGAAGGTCGAGTACATCCACCTTAACCCGGTCAAGGCCGGGGTGGTCAGCCGCCACGAAGATTGGCGATGGTCGAGCTACAACGAGTACGCCGGTATGAGCGCCGAGGAGCAAGAAAGGACGCGGACCACAAAACCGGTGGTCCGCGCTACTCGCTCCTTCGCGCTTTTGGCGGAAGCGGCATTTCGATGAAGTAATACCCTCCCGGTGATGCCCCATCGACTCTGGCCGCAATCGCTGCGCCGTACTGGCGTACAAGCGGCCAGATATTCGATCCGAGGACGCCCAAAGCCCGTCTTCGTCCGGACAGGTTTTGCTGGTAACGGATGCTCTGATCGGAGGTAACCATCGCGTCGAACCCGGCATGTTCCGCCATCGTCAGAAGTTCGCCGTTTTACAGTTGGTCGGGCCACTGCATTTCGAGGAGAGTATAAACCGCATGGTTGGGCAGGAACCCGCGCACACCAGCCGGAACATTCTTATCAAACAGGATGCGCAAAGGGGTGACTCTGGGCGTAAGTCAAAATCGCCTCGACTCGTTCGGGCGGGATTTCAAACTGTTCTGCAATTTCAGCAGCGCTGAGGCCATAATCGAAGTTAGCGACAATGGCGTCAACCGGCATCCGCGTCCCGCGCAGCACGGGGGCGCCGCTTTGCACTCCCGGCTTCGCCTCGACGAGTGCACAGTCCGACCAGTCAATTTCTTCCATGGCCGCCATAGCGACCTCCCAATCCATATCATTCCATGTTTTCAACGTGAAAGCCAGAGTAGGTCCCTTGAAACTACGTTACAGCGTGTAGCGCAGAGGTAGCCGTAGTTTGGCTTCCTCTGCGGCTCTTCTAAATCCGGGTGAGTGCATTGGCGGGCAGCAGAACGCGGTCCACGGAAAGGGCGCGGACCACAGGACCGGTGGTCCGCGCTACTCGATTATAGCGTCCGAGATTTCACTGGGCTTGAGCCGTGGCTGTATCACCCGTCCGTGGTGTGGCAGCACTCGTTTCCTTGTTGACAAGGGGCTCCGACAGCAGGCCACTACTCCTGAGCAGGTCAGTTTTAATCTCGACCGTTTGGTTGGCCAGCGGCTTGATCTCTGTCTCAAAGGTCTGGTAGCCGGGAAGCGCAATCTTGATCTGATGCGTCCCTGGCGCAACGAGCATCCCTCGGCCCATACCATCAAACTCCCCCACGTGTCCCACGAAAAGGCCATCCACAAAAACTGCGGCCCGCGACGGTTTGACCGCTACCTTGACCGTGGACATCACAGCCGAGACTGGCCCCCTCGCGCCCTTTTCCATCACTACATAAACACACACCGTCTCTTGGGGCCGGATTTGCACTTGTTGGGTGAAGTCCTGGTAACCATCTTGGCGCACGGTAATTAGGTGTTCACCGGGCAAAAGCAGAAGCTTCTTCGTTCCCTTGAGCTCTTTCAGGTATCCTACGTACTGGCCGTCTATCCAGACGCCTGAGGTCTTTTCGACTCCGGATTTTCCTGCCAATCGGACCTCTCCCATCACATCATTTCTTCCCGCATATAGGGCGGAGGGCAGAAGAAACGCCAAAATCACAATCCATCCCCAACCCCATACATCTGCCTTTCGAAATGCGTTATTCATAGCGGTCTCCTTAATTCCAAGGCAAGCCGCGAATGCCTAACTCTCCTCAAGCCTTGGACCCTGGCGCGGACTCATGCAATGCAAACTACGCGTAATTGCCGGTCCACCGGGAATGACCCCTTGCATTAGCCTGGAAGCCGCGTCACCGTAATCAGAGCAGTATGCTTGCCAACCTCGTAAGTTGTTCCACTAACAGGGGGTTCTTGAGTGGGAGTGGAAGCCACCAGTGTGCATAATGTGCAGGCTGAGGTAAGAATTGCGCGGTATCCTCCGTACGGAAAGACGGGCGAATGATGGTCCGCGACACGGGTCGTGGCTTGAGCGTTGCGCCGGACGCCGACTAGGCTGGGCGTGTGCCGGGCGATCGGTTGGCGACGCCGGTCAAAGGCTTTGAATTGATCTTAGTTCAGGGGAAATGTCACGCCGGTGCATTCGACCGCGACCACGTCATTTCGCGCGGGGCTTTTAAGATAGGCCGCCGCTGCGCACGGCGGGTAGCGCAGAGGTAGCCGTAGTTTGGCTTCCTCTGCGGCTCTTCTAAATCCGGGTGTGTGCATCGGCGGGCAGCAGAACGCGGTCGACGGAAAGGCCGCTGGGGGTCGTCGGTGCACGATTCAGGCTGCCTTGATAATCATGGACGCTCGACCACGGCCAGTCTTGCGGGCGGCGCGCCAGTCCCGCCCTCACCGGATTCAGATGAATGCACTGCACCTTTTCGTTGTAATCCTGCACGGTGCCGAGGGCCCGATCAAAGAAGCGAGCCTCGAGCAGGCGTCCCGCTTCCCCACGCGAACGGTTGAGTCGCTTCGTCGCTCCCCCGCGGAAGCGGGGACCGATGCTCGATGGATTCCCGCTTTCGCGAGAATGACGGGACTTTCGAAGGGGTGGGGGCGTGGCTTCGAAATGACTCTGCCGTTCATGTGGCCGATCGAACCCTTTATTCTCGATCCGGAGGTCAGCGAGATCATGGTCAACGGCCCCGAGCACGTTTTCATCGAGCGCCGGGGATTTCTTGAACCGGTTCCGGTCACGCTCAATCCCAAGTCTTTCCTGGTAGCGGTCAAGAATGTGGCGCGGTGCCTTGGGAGCGACATCCGAGGCGCAACCGCCAAAGAGAATCCCTGCAAGTTGTTGAAATGATTGGTAGCGGGGGGGAAGATCGAACTCCCGACCTAGGGATTATGAGAGGCTCTAGCCCCTCTGATTCTAAAGAAAATAAACCACCTACTTCGGCAGATTCCGAACAAGTCCGGCAAAATCCGCAACCCAGGCGCAACCAAAATCCGCCCCCCGAGAGCGTCCCTGACGCTGACGATGGTAAAGGCCGTGGGGAATGAATCTACCTTCACCGCAGATGCGGTCGAGCCCGCCTCAGCTCTCCCAACCTGACCATCTCTGGGGCCACGCTCGGCTCCCGCCTGTCCAGACCGCGCACGCTCCATTGTTCAGCCAAAGTTTTGTGTCAGTCGAGTCAATCCTCCCACAGATTGGCATCACTAAGCAAACTGTCAAAAAACTCGAGGCCATCCACATGGTCCGAGAGCAGCGGGAAAATGGTAAGCAAGAAATCGCTTACCACGCCCGCCCATTCGTGCTCTGCGGGCTCCCCTTGCGCCGCCCACCCGCCGGAGAATTAATTCATCGTCGTCAAAACGGCAAGTTCTTTTTGGAGGTCGTCGCCCATCCACGTTATGGTTTGCCCTTCGGCCAGGATCGCCTGATTCTGATCTGGGTCGCGACTTTGGCCGTGAAGCAAAAGAGCCGTACCGACCACTTTCAAAGAGCTGCCCAGTTACTCGAGTTCCTGCAACTTCCAAAGGACGGCATTCACTACCGCCGTCTCATCCAGGGTTTCGAGCGCATCTTTGCGGCCAGCATCTTCTTCGGCACCGACGAGCAACGGGTAGGTGGCCAGTGCTTCGACTGGGCAAGATTCCACTTTTTCGATCAGATGGTGCTCTGGTTCAACCGTGCAGACCAGCAGGATTCAGGAAGCGTTCCCCGTCAGGGAAACATAATTACCCTTACCGAGGGCTTCTACGAGGAGATCAACCAGCACCCAATCCCCGTGGAACGGCAGGTTGTCGCCGGCCTCGCTAACGCACCGGGCTTGCTCGATTTCTATGTCTGGATCGTCTGGAAAAGCTGGACCATCAAGGCCACTGCCGTTCGCATACCTCTTTTTGGCCCCAAGGGGATACAGGCCCAGCTTGGCGCCATGAGTTATTCTCGCGACAAGCGTTTCCGCCAGACGCTTCGCCTATGGTTGAAGAGAATAAACCTGTTCTGGCCCGAGTGCCCGGTAGAACTTTCTCATGATGGACAATTCCTCAACATTTATTGTTCGAAACAATCCCCCGCTATCCGCCATGGGTCCGCTCGATGAGTCATCGAGAAAGCTAACCGAGCGATGCCTATCTATAGTTAGCCGCGCTTTATACGCAGATCAATCTCCCGCCCGTAAGTCGCTCAGGCTTTGGCGAGGCGACGGACGAAAAGCTGCCGAGCTGCGGATGATGGACCTACGGGTCCGGCCGGCCGTCTCGCCAGGATTTGGCATCAGTCGCTGATTCGCGGATCAGTGTCAGATCCACCACTGGTCTAGCCTTTTCCCGAGCTTCCGGTGATGTCAGTCGGGGCCAGTCTGCGACATGTGTGCAAAGCTTTGCTCTCCTTAGTGCCATACGCCATCAGGCGCACCGCGCCTCCATGCCCATGCAGGGCGTAGCGGCGCTCACCTTCGAAATTCTCCGAACGTGCCTGGGCAATTTGCGTGTCCATTTGCATACCATTGGCGTATTTGGGCACCATGACGCTGGCCATCCTCCAGGCCCAGCGCTTCCGGTAAGCCTCAAGCGCTACGCCGTAAGTGTAGCCGCGTGTGTCGGACGCGAAGTCTCACGCGCCGTTGTCCATCAGGGCCCAGTTCATGAATTGCGTACGCGCATCGTGGCTATAGGCATTGTCGTCAAACAGATCAACCAGGGAGAACTTGCCCGCGGTCAAAGTGATGCGGGAGGCAAAAAGATATCCGGGAACCTGATTCTGACCGCTTGCCACAAACTCGCCAGAGTCACCCTGTCCCCACGTCTGTAAAACTAGCATTCAACGGGCAGTGTACGATGGTGGAGTTCTGGCTCGACTTCCGACGGCCAGTGCCCTGTTCGAGCGCGATCCGTACGTGCTGACGGTGGGTCTTTTGCGTTGATGGCAAGCGAAAAAGGGCAAACACGTCCCGACTAATAGTGGTTAACCCCAGATCGAAACGGATACCGCGTGAGTAAGCTACCGATCGGCCTGCTGGAAGACGGCGCGGCAGGTGGTATGATTAGCGACGGACTCAATGGTAGAACCTGAAATTGGGGTGAGTTCCCGGTTTGGACGAGCATAATGGCTGCGGTGCATAGCACGCCCCCCAACGAATCCCGCGCACCCCAACTCGCCATGCGGCTTTCTCTGGCGGTCGGCTTCCTCATGCTCGCAACAAAAGTATTTGCCTACTGGATGACCGGATCCGCGGCTATCCTCGCCGACGCTGCCGAATCGGTCGTTCACGTGGTGGCTGTGTCCTTTGCCGCTTACAGCCTCTGGTTGAGCCGCAAGCCTCCTGACCCCAGCCATCTTTACGGTCATGACAAGATCGCATTCTTTTCGGCGGGGTTCGAAGGCGCCATGATTGTTCTGGCGGCGGTCTATATCGTCTTTGAGTCAATTCGCAGGTTGATTGCGGGGCCCAAACTGGAGAATCTGGGGGCAGGGGCTTTGCTG
>Ga0181536_10002727_pt1 | contig 19646 bp, 8 predicted proteins | sample PEATcosm2014_Bin_41_FD_121105 | JGI IMG/M metagenome (GOLD analysis project Ga0181536, IMG submission 121105) | Peatland microbial communities from MTU Mesocosm Facility, Houghton, MI, USA - PEATcosm2014_Bin17_60_metaG | ecosystem: Environmental > Terrestrial > Soil > Wetlands > Peat | place...
AGAACGCCAACATCCTGTGGATCAACAAAGGCAATCTTCATTTCGAAGATCAGGCGCTTCTTTCCGGCGCCGCTTACAACGGAGAAGGCAAGGCGCTTTCCGGTATGGGCATCGCCGTGGGCGATATCGACAACCACGGCAGCGAGGACATCCTCGTAACGAATCTGATGGGCGAGACGAACTCGCTGTTCCGCAACGAAGGCAACGGCTTCTTCCACGATGCCACCGCCGAATTCGGACTGGCGGCGCCCAGCCTGCCCTATACTGGCTTCGGCGTAAGTTTCCTCGATTACGATAACGACGGCTTTCTCGACTTATACGCGGTGAACGGCGCCGTGGAGACCGTGAACGCTCAGCGCGGAACGCCTTACCCGTACAAAATGAAGAACCGGCTTTTTCACAACGAGGGCGGGCGCAGATTTATCGATGTCAGCGATACCTCCGGCGCCGCTTTGCAGCTCGAGGCCGTGGGCCGCGGCCTTGCCATCGGCGACCTCAATAACGATGGCCGCATCGACATGATCGCCACCAATAATAACGGCCAGCCCTGGCTCCTGCTGAATCAGGACACTTCGGCCGGCCACTGGCTGCTGGTAGAGCTTCAGGGCGTGAAGACCAATCGCCAGGGCCTCGGCGCCGAGGTTGGTGTGCTGCGCTCCGGCGGAAAAGTCTTATGGCGCAGATCTCATCCGGACGGAAGCTACGTCAGTTCCAGCGATCCCCGGGTCCATTTCGGCCTCGGCGGGGATACAAAGATCGATGGCGTAGTGGTTCGATGGGTAGGCGGCGGCGCTGAGGTGTTTCGCAACATCAAAGCGGACTCGCTGGTCAAGCTGCGCGAAGGCGCTGGCCAGCCCTGGCAGTGAGAAGCTGTGAAAAAGCGCAGGCCAACCGACTCCTTCACAGTCGCGGCTCAGTAACACACTGATCCTGCGGAGCCGTGACCGTAAGGGAGCGGTTGTTTTGGACTGACGCTCTCTACTGGTTCTTGGCCTGCGAGATCAGCGTAGCCACGCGCGAGGTCGGGTTCACCGGTTCAACCAGCACGATCATGTTGGAGTTCAGGATCATGCGGTCCGGCGCATGCCATTCCTTGCCGCGCTTGACCAGCACGTTGTTGACCTGCTTGGTCTGCGGGTCCTGCGTACTCTGCACGTAGAACACGTCGCGCAGCACCGGAAACGGTGTTCCCAGACCCTCGAGCCTTCCAAAATACGCCGAGCCGTTCGTCAGCAGGACTGCCTGATAAGGGGTCGTCATCCCGGCCGTCTGGCCCCGCATAAACCAGTACGCCGCGCCTCCAACGACAATCAGCGCGAGAACGACGATGAGGCCGTTCTTCAGCAAGCCTTTTTGGCTCGCCGTTGGGGTTTCCATAGTAGTAGCAGTAGTAGTAGCCATGTCAAATTATTCTATTACATTTGCCCGGCGGCGTCTTGCCCTCCAGGTGATGGCGCCTCCGAGCAGCATGGCGCCGAGGAGCATCGCCAGCGTGGAGGGTTCCGGCGTTTGAGAAGCGTTGGTTGCGACGACTTCCAGATCCAGTTGGTTCAGGCCGAGGCCGTTGAAGACTTCCTGGAAGGTCTGCGTGCCGCCGTTGAACGTCACATCCAGGAACGAGGAGAAATCGCCTGTCTCTGTTGACGTTGGGGTCCAGTTCATGATGTCGAGGTACGTGCCGTTGGCCGCAGCGAAGGTCGGATCGAGATTGAGCTCCAGAGTGCCGTCCAGGGTCACGTTACCGGTGACGTCAACCTGATCGTAGGACGTGGGACTCACGATATCGAGGTTGAGGATGCCCGCCAGTGTCTGATCGTAATTGCCGTTGACGTCGATCGTTTGCGGATCGCCTGGATTCAGCGTGCCGCCGTCGACGGTCAGATTTCCGTTGATGGTTCCGCCGCCGGTCAGCGTGCCGCCCGTCAGATCGACCAGCGCAGCCGTCAACTGGCCGCCCGTATTGACCGCAGTCGTCCCCCCGGTCTGGTCCAGATCGCCAGTGACCGTAAGGCTTTCGGTGGCGCCGATTGTGATGTTGCCGGCATCGTCGAGATTGCCGCCGACGCTGAAGATGTCGTGGGCTCCCGCCATCGTGATGATGCCCGTGGAGGAGTTGGTGAAATCGCTCGTGGAGGAAACGTTGCCGCTGCTTCCGGTGAACGAGATCGTGCCCTCATTGCTGCCGGTGCCGGTGGAGGCGACACTGTTGCCGCTGCCGGACAGTGTAACCGTGCCGCCCGACTGGTTGTCGAAGCCGACGGACGCGACGAAGGCGTTGTTCCCGCTGAGGGTGACCGCGCCGGTGTTGGTGAACTGACCCGTGGCCGTCATCCTGTCGCCGGCTCCGGCGAGGTTCACGACGCCCGGACTGGTATTGAAAATATTGCCGGTGACGTTCAACTGGTTGCCGCCGCTGCCCGTGGTGGTCAGAGTTCCGGTGTTGGTGAACGTTCCGGGTCCGGCGTTGGCCGTGGTGTCGGTGTTCAGGACGGCGCCGTTGGTCAGCGTCAGACTGCCCGCGTTGGTTTGGAGGTTCGCGAGGGCGTTGGCACCGCCTGAAAGGACCGCATACGCGCCGCCGTTCTGAGCATCGAGCGTCAGGCTGGTGCCGGTGGCGATGTTGTTGATGATGCCGCTCCCGGCATCGAACTGGAAGGTGCCACCGACGTTATAGGTCCCGCCGGTGAGCGTGCCGCCCGAAAGGTTGGCGAAAACGCCGCCCTGGAAATTGGCGTACCCGCCCGCGAGCACGGACAGAGTGCCGTTGTTGGTAAGCCCCAGGGCGTTTGTCGTATCGCCATAGCCGACCGTGTACGTGCCGCCCCCCGAGTTGTTCAGGCTGCCCGCGACATTTACGGTGTTGTCGTATCCGCCGACTTGCGTATACGTTCCGGAGTTGTTCAGGTTGCCGGCGACACTTACGTTGTTGTAGTAGTAGCCCTGCGTAAAGGTTCCCGAGTTGTTCAGGTTCCCGCCAACCAGCACGTTGCTGTCGTAGGTATTGAAATTGACCGCTCCGCTGTTGTTCAGGTTGCCGCTGATATTCAGCGTGGCGTTGTGGCCGTCGTTGTTGCTTCCGTAGTAGCCGCTGAGATTCATCGTACCGGTATTGTTCAGGTCCCCGGTTACATTGATGGCGTTGTAGTCGTAAGAGACACTCAATGTTCCGTTATTGGTAAGCCCGCCGCCGACATTCAGGGAGGTGTCGTAGCTGGACATATTGAGCACGTTGTTATTCACCAGCGCGCCGCTCACATCCAGCGCCTCGTACCTCGACGCGACGCCGTTGTAGGTTCCGTAATCCCCATTGAGGTTGATCGCGCCGTTGTTGGTCAGCCCGCCGGAGATGCTGGCCGTGGCGAAAGTGCCCGAAACATTCAGCGTGCCAGGGGCGTCGATCGTCAGCGTCCCGCCGTTAGGCGTAAAGGTGTGGGTCGCGGAGTTCTCCAGAGTCAGCGTGCCGGTGATCTCCGTGAGACTGGCGATGGCGTCGAGCTCGGACGGTCCATAAAGGACCTGAGCGCCGGAACTGGTCAGCGCCAGGGTTGTTCCCGCGCCGATCACGTAGATATTGCCGCCCGTGGCTCCGCTCGATGGATCGAACAGGAAGCTGCCGCCGACGTTGAAGGTGCCGCCGCCACCCAGCGTGCCGGTGGTGCCGTCCAGATTGCTGAACGTATCGAATCCGCCCACCGTACGCGCATCCAGTGTCGCGCCGTTGGCAATGTTGATGGTGCCCCCTAAGTTGTTTAGCCCCAGCGAAGTGACAGACTCACCCGCGCTGTTGATGTTCAGGGTGCCGGTATTCAGGAAGCCTCCTCCCGTCACCGCGATGCCGCTTCCGCTGTCGTACAGGTTGATCGTGCCGGCATTCGACGCCGAACCGGTCAAGTTGAGGACTCCCCAATAGCCGCCCTCGTTGCCGCCGAGTTGCATACTGCCGTTGTTATTCAGACTGCCGGTGAGGTTCACGGTGGTAAAGCCGCTGAAACCCTCCTGGCCGCCGGCGATATTGAACGCGCCGGTACCATCCACAGTCAGCGTTCCGCTTTGCGGAGTCAACGACTGCGTCATGGCCACTCCGTTCCCGTTATAGTAGTTCGGGTTGTATCGGCCGTTGACGTAGTAGGGGTCGAGGCCGACGTTCAGCGTGCCGGCTATTTCATTCAGGCCGGCGAGACCGCTGATGCCAGTGCCCGTGCCCGCGATCACCTGAACGTTATTCCCGCCCGTTGAATCGAGAGTGAGGGTGGTGTTGGCGCCGATCGTCAGGATGCCGCCGTTGCCGCCGCTCGACGGATCGAACTGGAACGTGCCCGCGATATCGTAGTAGCCGCCGCCGCTCAGAACGCCGGCCGCCGAGAGGTTGGTGAACGTGTCGTGGCCGCCGGTGGTGAACGTTGCACTATCGCCCGCGCCGACGAAGAGGGCTCCGTTGTTAGTGAGTCCCAGGGCGCTCAGCGTGTTGCCGCCGCCGTTCGTGATGACGAACGAAGTGGCGTCGTTCAAGAGCGGGCCGCCCGTGATCGCGAGGTTGGCGGGGCCACCCGAGTAGTTCAGCGTAATGATGCTGCCGCTGGTGTTATTCACCGAGCCGGCAACAGTGAGCGAAGCGCCGTTCAAAGTGAGCGTGGAGGGATCCAGCGTTAACGCGGCGTTCGTGCCCAGCGGATTGATGGCAAGGCTTCCGCCGTTGATCGTCAGATTACTGTTCGTCAGGTTCGCCAGCTGGCCGAGCGCCGGGGTGGGGCCGGCTCCGAAGCCGATCGAAGCGGTACTCCCGAGCGTCATGTTGACGCCGTTGAGATTCTGAATATAGGTGCTGCCGTCGCCGCCCGTGGTGTAAAGGAAGGTGCCGAGGAAGTTGTAGGTTCCGCCGGTGAGGGTGTTGGCATTCAAAGCAGACCATATGCCCGAGCCGCCGCGGACGTCGACCGTATCGCCCGTGCCCATAGAGATGGACCCGCTGCCCGATAATCCCTGGGCGAACAGTTCGTTGCCGCCGCCCGTCAGGGCGATGCTCCCGTTATTGGTGAGCGCGCCCTCGATCGTGAGGATGGAGGGACCCACGGGGGCGGAATTGGAATAGTTCAGAGTGATGCTGCTGCCAATGGAATTATTCAGCGCGCCGGCAATGGTGAGCGAAGTGCCGTTCAGCGTGAGGTTGGAGGGATCGAGCACGAATGTGCTGCTGTTCAGGGTCGGCGTGATGGTGAGGGTCTCGCCGGTGATCGTCAGATTGCTGTTGTTCAGCGTGGACAGGTTGAGCAACGCGTTGGTGCCTGCGCCGGAGCCGAACAGAATCGCGCCCTGGTTGCCCGAGCCGGTGTTGGTCAGCGTCATGTTCACGCCGCTGAGGGTATTGATATAGGTGCTGCTGTCGGTGCCCGTGGTGTAGAAAAGCTGTCCGGCTAAGTTATACGTACCGTTGCTCAGCGTGCCGCCCGTCAGGTCGGCCAAAACGCCCGTGCCGCCGCGGAAATCCGCCGTGCTGGCCCCGTCGTTTATGTTGATGGTGCCGCCCGTGTTGTCGAAACCCGCACCCGTCAGAGTGCTGCCGCCGCTGAGATTGATCGTGGCCGCCGCCGACCCGTAGGTTGCGGTGTTGGTGGCGTTGTTGACCACGCTCCCGGTGACTGCGAGGCTGCTGGAAGTGAGGTTCACCGTGGAGGAACTGGACCCGTCGAAACTGTTGTTTGTCGCGATGTTTTGCAGACTCCCGCCGACCGTCAGGCTGCTTCCACTCAGAGACAGCGATGACGTAACGTTCCCGTACTCGTTGGAGAAGCCGCCAGCGTTGTTAATGGCTGTATTGCTCAGGTTCCCCTCGACCGCGAGGCTGCTCGCTCCGCTCAGACTGATCGAGGCGTTCGCGTACCCGTCGTAAGCGTTGCTCACTGAGGCGTTCTGCAGGTTCCCGTTGACCGTGAGACTGCTCGCCGAGGCCAGACTGATCGAAGCGCCAGTGTTCCCGTAGTATTCCGTGGCGTTGGTGCTCGCCAGATTGTTCAGGTTATTGGTCGTCAGGCTGGTTCCGCTCAGATTAAGGGACGAGTAGTTACTGTTTCCTTCGTAAGCGGTGGTCGTCGCGCTGTTGGTCAGATCGTTCGACAAAACCAGCGCGGGTGTGTTGTTGAGCGTGAGCGACGAATTCCCGGTGCCGTCGGCCGACGAAATGGTGTTCAGCGCGGCCAGGGCGTTGCTGCCGGCTCCCGTCCCGTAGAGGATCTGCCCGCCGCCGTTCAGCGTGACGTTCGCGCCGCTGATGGCCAGGATCTGGCCGCCGCCGATTCCCGTGGTCCCGTCGTACTTGAATGTTCCGGTTATGTTGTAGTTCCCGCCGTTCAGCGTGCCGTTCGCATCGAGGTTGGAGAACGTGTTGGTACCGCCCGAGCGGAAGTCGGCTGTATCGCCCGCCGCGACATTCAGAGTGCCGCCCGTGTTGGTGAACCCGGCCGCCGTCACTGTATTCGCCGCCGTCCCGCCGTTTAATGACAGCGTGCCGTTGGTATTGTCGAACGCTCCCGTGCTGGTCAGCGTGCTGCCGTTCCACAACTGCACATTACCCGACTGGTTGGAAAAGGCCCCGGTGTTGATCAGTTGACTGGTGTTTTGCAGATACACCGTACCCGAGTTATTGTTAAACCCGCCCTGCGTGGTGAGTATGCTGCCGCTGCCGCCGCCATCGAGACTTACAGAGCCGCCGCTGCCATTGGTGAAGAGTCCGGCAACGGTGGCCGTGCTGCTGTTCAGGTTCAGCGAGGCGCCCGCGCCTCCGTACGAGGCTGACGCGCTCTGGGTAAAGGTTCCGCCGACGTTCAAATTGCTCCCGGTCAAATTGACCGAGGCGTAAGAACTTCCCCACGCATCGCCGCCGCTCGCGACGTTACTGACGTTTCCGCTGACCGCAAGGCTGCTCCCCCCGGTCAGATTGACCGAGGCGTTGGTGGCTCTGCCGTTGTCGAAGCCACTATTCGTCGCCAGGTTCTGCAGGTTCCCGTTGACTGCGAGGCTGGTCGCCCCTGTGAGATTCAGCGATGCGGAACTGCTGTAGACCGCCGAGTCGTCGGCTTGGACGGTCAGCGTGCCGCCGGTCGGCGTGTAGGTCAGAGGACCGGTGATCGAGTTCAGCGAAAGGCTGGCGGAACCCGTCGAGCCGCTGTAAATGCTGTTGAGGGTGGGTGAAAGGGCGTTGGTTCCCGCGCCGGACCCGTAGAGAATCGCCCCCGATCCCGTCAGCGATACATTGGCGCCGTTCAAAGCCGTAATAGAGGTGCTGAGCGCGTCCCCGCCCGTGTCGTAGAAGAGGCTGCCGCTGATGTTGTACGTGCCGCCGTAGAGCGTTCCGCCGATCAGATTCGTCAACTGGCCATTGCCGCCATTGCGGAAGTCGGCTGTGTCGAGCGCGCCGACGTTGATGGTGCCGTTGTTGGTGAAGTTGCCGGTGCCGTACAGCGTGTTGCCGCCGCCGTTGAGGCTGATCGTGCCGCCCACGTTGTTCGTCAGCAGCCCGGAGATGGTGGCTATGTTGTTGCCGCTGCTGCTCAGGTTCAGGGATGCGCTCGCGTTGCTGCCGCCGCTCGCGCCGTTGGTGAAGGCCCCCCCGACGGTCAGACTGCTCCCGCCGTCGAGATTGATCGAGGCGGAGGTGGGATAGTTGTAGCCCGAGGTGATCGTGGCAATATTGTTCACGTTCCCGGTAACCACGAGGCTGCTCGCCCCGGTCAGGTTCACCTGAGCAGTGGCGTTCCCGAAGGAGTTGTTGGTGGCGGCGTTTGTCAGGCTGTCGACGTTCAGAGTAGAGCCGTTGGCCAGCGAAATGGTGCTGTTGGCGCTGCCGCTGTTAGAGGTGCCCGCCTCATTGAGCAGACCGCCGGTAATCGTTGCGTAGGAAGCGGCGGTCGCGCCGAGCGACAGCGTGGCGGTGCCGCTGTTGTTTGACGCGTCGTCGGACGAGTTAATCAAGCCCCCGGCAACGGTGAGCGTGCTGCCGGTATCCAGGCTCACCGTCCCGTTGTAGTTGGCGAGACCCGCGCCGACACTCAGCGTGCTGCCCTGGCTGAGGGAAATCTGGGCCGAGCCGGAATAGGCGTAGGTATTGTTCTCGTTCAGAGCGTTCGTCAGACTCCCGGTGACCGACAGGCTGCTGTTGGTGAGATTCATCGACGCGGAGCCGCCCTGGGATTCGAAACCGTTGTTGTTGACCAGGTTCGAGACGTTTCCGGCCACCGACAGGCTGCTGTTGGTGAGATTGGTCTGCGCCGAGCCGCCATTCATGTAAAAGCTGCCGTTGTTGGTAGTGGTGACCTCGTTGGTCAGGTTGCCGGCTATCGTCGCCCCGCTAACCCCGTTGAGACTGACGGTGGCCAAAGCGTTGGAGTAGTACCCGTTCCCGGCGGTATTGTTGATTGCCTGGTTCGTCAAGCTCGCCCCGACCGTCAGGGAGCCGCCGTTGAGGCTGACGCTCGCATTGGGCGATGCGCCGTAATAGCTGTTGTCGGTGGCCGTGTTGTTGAGGTTGTTGACGATGAGACTGCTGCCCGAAAGGTTGATGCTGGACGTCGGCGATGTGCCGCCGCTGAACGACGTCGCGCTGTTATTCAGATCCCCCGCGATCGTTACAGTCGAGGTGTTGAGATTCAGCGATGCGTTGCCGTTACCGTAAACCGTGTCGTCGGCCGAGATCGTCAAAGCACCGCTGCCCGGCGTGATGGTCAACGGACTGGAAAGATTGTTGAACGTGAGACTGGCGGAACCCGTGGGTCCGCTGTAGACCGTGTTGAGGGCGCCCAGCGCATTGGTGACGCCGTCGGCGCCTGTCAGCAAGCTGGAGTCGCTGATCGATACATTCGCTCCGTTGAGCGCGGTTATTGTGCCTGCGACGGGAATGCTCGAAAGCTGCAGAATCGAGTTGTTGGAAGCGTTATACGTGCCGCCGTTCAGATTCGCGCCATCCCAGTTGGTCAGATTGCTGGCGACGTTCAGGGTGCCTCCGGCATTGGAGCTCAGCGTGCCGTTATTGGTGAAATTGGCGAAATTCGTGATCGAGCCGGTACCCTGGATCGTCTGCTGGACGTCGTTGACCAGGTTCTCAGCGCCGCTGCCGCCCGCGATGCTGTTGTTGGCCTGGCTGCCCATGTTCACATTTCCGATGCCGGTCAGCGTGAAGGTCGTCGAAGCGCCGCCGCTGTTGAGGACAAGAGAAGTGGGATTGCCTGCGCCCAGAAGACTGATTTGTCCATCGTTCAGAATGGTGGTGGGGTTGCCGCTGAGATTCTGGATGGTCAGAGTCGAGTTGTCGCTGACGTACATGTTTCCGCTGTTGGCGACAAGGCCGGTGCTGGTGACATCGATCGTCAGATTCCCGCCATTGGCCGTGAGGTTGCCCCCGTTGTTCAGAGTCAAGTTGGAAATGGTTCCGTTGCCCGTAATGCTGCTCTCGTTGAGCAGAACGGCTGTGCCGGCGCCAGTGCCGCTGATACTTCCGAAGCCGCCCAGCGTCAGAGTTCCGCCGCCGGCCAGCGTAAATTCGGAACCGCTGCCCGCGTCGTTCAGAACCAGATTGGCCGCGCCGATTGACCCGATGACGCTCATGCTGCCGTTATTGGTGAACGTGCTGGAGCCGCCGGTGGTGTTCTGCAGAGTCAGGGTCCCGCCGTCGGTCACATTGATCTGGCCGGAGCTGGTAGCGGTCTGGCCAAAGGAGAGTTCGAGCGTCGCGCTGCCGCCGCCGTTCACATTGAGAATGCCGCCGTTGCCGATCGTGAGTGCGTTGGGCAACGTGCTGGTGGAGGCTCCGAACTGGATGCTGTTGCCGGTGACGTTCAGGGTTGAAGTGCCGGTTGCGCCGCCGATCGTCATGCTGTTGACGACAACGCCGGTTGCGTCGAGATTAACGACATCGCCCAGACCGGAGTTAATCGTGGCGTCGTAGGTGAGGCCGAGGTTTCCGTTATTGGGGAAGGTGGGCGACGAGCAAGCCGTAAGCGGGGTACACGTCCATTGCGTGACATCGCTGTAATTCCCCGGCCCGCCGTCCCAGCCGATTGGAACACCGGCGGCGCTAAGCCCCGGAGGAAAGATCAGCAGATCCACCAACAGGATGATGAGACAGGCCTGAAAGAACCCTTTTACTTCCTGCTTGCGGAATTTATTCAGCATCTTCGCACTCCTCCGTATTCGACTTCGCCTCCGACACACCTGGGACTACTAACCCAGGATAGTAGAAAACGATTAACTCTGTAATCTTACGTCCTCTGGCCTCACAAGCAAATGAAAATTTGCAGAATTCTATAAAATCTGTACCAGTACCCTTGAATTCAGTACTGAGGGTACTTTCGATTCCTAAACGTACCGTAAGGATTATTGGCCCGGTTAGCTAAGCTGGAGCATTTTCTCAGTTTCTGTGGGGCAGCCAATCCTGGCTGCAGCCGCCTTTCAGGCGGCTCGCCGGCTGGAAAGCCGGCGGCAGGCAGGATTGCCCGCCCCACAAAGAAAGCCACACCATTTGAGAAAATGCTCCAGCAGCCCGCGGTGTGAAAAATTCCAGGCGCAGGCCAAAGGCCTACTCCACAAACCTGGCAAAGTGCTCCTGTTGCAATGAGGAGCAGGCGTTTGCGCCTGCGCCTTGCCACAGGAGGTTGGAATTGCCGCGTGCTCGGGCGCGGACCGCGCTATGCTGGCTTTTTGAAAACCCGTCCTGGCCAGATCGCGATCTGCCTCGCCGCGCTGCTTTCGTGCCGATCCGTACCGCGCGACGAAACCGCCCTCGACGAAGCCCGCAACCTGGGGAAGGCTTTCTATGAGAACCCGACGACCTCAGCCGAGGCGGTGGCGCAGTTCAAAAAGGCCCTCGATCTCGACCCCGGCTCGAATCGCGAGCGGCTGAACTACGCCCTGGCGCTGCTGCGCGCCGGACAGACGGACGACGCGATCGCACGCCTGAAGGACGTCCAGAAGCGCGATCCGAAACTTCCCCACACCTGGTTCAATCTGGGGATCTACTACCGCAAATCGGGCAACGACGCGGCGGCCATCGCTCAGTTCCAACAAATGATCCGCCTGACGCCGCAGGAGCCGATCGCCCATTATCAGCTCGGCGCCCTCTACGCTCAGACCGGAAAAATGCCCGAGGCCATCGCCCAGTTCGAAGAGGCGGCCAAACTCGATCCGCAGATGCAGGCCCCGCACTTCCAGCTTTATAACCTGTACCGGCGCACCGCGCGCGCCGCCGACGCGGCCCGCGAAATCGAGATGGCTCAGACCCTCAGGAAGCAACAGGAAAATTCCGCCCTGAAGGAGGATGTCGACTGGTCGAGCTACGCGGAAATCTACGATCCGCCGCGCCCCGAGCCGGCCGCTTCCGCGTCTGCGCCCACCTTTGAGGACATCGCGCTTCCCGCTTCCCGCGCGGCGACGGGCCTCGCAGCCATCGATTTGGAGGGCACGGGACACACGGATCTGCTGGTGTGGTCGGCGGCCGGAATCGAAATCTACAAACGCGGCAGGGATCTCGCCGCGGACACCGGGCTGGCCGGTATCGGGGATGTTCTCTACGTGGCGCCAGGCGATTTCGACAACGACGGTCTGGCGGACCTGTGCGTTCTCACCCCGGCGGGTCCCGCTCTCTATCGCAATACGGGCGGACGATTTTCGAAGGTTCCCGCCGCGTTCCCCGGCCGCCGCTTCGATCGCGCCGTCTGGATCGACTACGACCACGATAACGACCTCGATCTCATATTGCTGGGCGACTCGCCGGCGCTGTTCCGCAACCAGGGCACTGCCGCTTTCGCGGACCGCACAGGCGATTTCCCTTTTGCGGCCGGGCACCCGAGGGACGACTACAAACTGCGCTTCGTCCCGGATACCAAGGCGTTCGATCTCGCGGTGTTCTACAGCGATCGCGCGCCCGTACTGTATCGCGACCGTCTCGGCGGCCACTATGAAGCCACGGCATTTTCCGGCGCGCCTCCCGGCTCCACGAAAATCGAAGCCGATTTCGATGAGGACGGCCGCAAGGACGCCGCGCGCATCGCGCCCGATGGTTCCGTCCACCTGATGCGCAACACTTCCGCCGGGAGCGCCCATTGGATGCGCGTGCAATTGAGCGGGGTGAAAAGCGTCAAACTGGCCGAGGACGCCGAGGTCGAAATCAAAGCCGGCGGCCTCTACCGGAAGCAGACCTACGAGGGAGTGCCGCTTCTTTTCGATCTGGGCGCTCATGCCACCGCCGACGTGGTTCGCATCACGTGGCCCAATGGTTTAATTCAGAACGAAACCCGCCAGGCGGCGGACAAGCCCTATATATATAAGGAAGCGAACCGGCTCTCGGGCTCCTGTCCCATGATCTGGACCTGGAACGGCCGCGAGTTCGAGTTCATCACGGATGTTCTTGGTGTAGCGCCGCTCGGCGCCAGCAATGGCGAGGCCAATAACGAATCCGGCGGCTACTTTCCGGTCGACCATCGGGAATACGTGTCGATTCCCGGCCGTGCACTCAAAGAGCGGGATGGGTTCTACGATGTTCGGATTACCGAAGAGCTGAGCGAAGTCTCGTATCTGGATCAGGTCCGGCTTTACGCCGTGGATCATGCCGCGGGGAGCGAGATCTTCACCAGCGAGAAATTTAAGTCGCCGCCTTATCCCGCTTTTCGCCTGTACGAAGTGAACCGCAGGATCGCGCCGCAGGCCGCGCACGACGACGCCGGACGCGACGTGCTGCCGCTGGTTCGCGAGGCCGACAACCGCTATCCGGACGGATTCGCGCGATCGCCCGCCGGAGTGGCCGCCATGCACTGGATAGAGCTGGACTTCGGTTCCGCCGCGCCCACCGGCCGGGCCGTTCTGTTCCTGAAAGGATGGGTCGACTGGCCTGACGGGAGCACCTTCCGCGCGGCGTCGCAGGAACTTGGCGCCGGCCTCGAGATGCCTTCACTCGCCATGCAGGACGCCAACGGTGTGTGGAGAACGGTAGACAGCGACATGGGCATGCCCGCCGGAAAACCAAAGACGATTGCCGTGGAGCTGCATTTCATCTCGGCCAGCCGCAAGCTGCGCATCGCGACGAATCTGTGTGTTTATTGGGACCAAATTTTTCTGAGTGAAAATCAGGAGGCCCCGCGCGTGATCGAGCGGTCCGCGGCGCCTGCATCGGCCGAACTCGGCTTTCGCGGATTCTCCGCCGCGCATATCGACCCCGCGCGCCGGCAGCCCGACACGTATTCATACGCGCCGGTTTCCGCGTCTTCGTTCTGGAATCCCACGCCGGGAATGTACACGCGGTATGGCGGCGTGGGCGAACTGGTGCGGGATGTGGACGACAGAATGGTGATCATGGGATCCGGTGACCAGTTAAGTCTCCGTTTTTCCGCCGGAGAGTTTCCCAAACCCGCCCCCGGCCAGGTGCGCGATTATCTGCTGAAGGTCGATGGATGGGCGAAGGATCGGGATCCCAACACGGCTTACTCGGACAGCGTCGAACCACTGCCCTTTCATGCAATGAGCCGCTATCCCTATACGAGCGGAGAACACTATCCGGAAGATCGGCCGCACCGGCAGTATGCGCGCGATTACAATACGCGGCCGGCCCTGCGCCTGATCCGTCCGCTGGTCAGCCCGTGAGTGTGAAGTGCGCGAAAATAGAAAGCAGAATCGGCGAGGCAAGGAGTTACATATGGACTGGCGCGATTGCGATCTCGTGGAGTGTGTTCCCGGCAAGATGGGTGGCCGGGCCGTCATTAAGGGCACGCGGATAGAGCCAGACACGATCATGACCGATTTCGAGCTGGGGTCGCCTGTCGAGGAAATCCGTCAGAATTTCCCCACGCTGTCTGTCGCCGCGATCAGGCAGGTGATCGCCTTCGCGCACAAACACCAGCCTGTGCCGTGAAAGTGCTTCTCGACGAAAACCTGCCTCACGCACTGCGGAAATGTCTGTCGGGCCACGACACTGTAACCCGGATTTCTCACAAACATTTCAAACCTTGAATGTGGCGCGCGCACTCCTGCGTGCCGCGTCGGAACTTATGCCGACGCCTGGCCCCGACAATGTATCGAGCACTGCCGAAGGTGTCGAGAAGAGTCTCGACACGGCACGCACGAGTGCGCGCGCCACATTGCCGTCCAGAGCGTGAGAAATCCGGGCTAACGGCTTGCCTATGCGGGGTTGGCCGGATATAAGAACGGTGCGCTGCTGAAGGCCGCCGGCGTTGACGGGGCAAAGCTTTACGCCTGCGTCCGCCGCTTGCCGACCGTCCGAAGAAAGTGATTCAGCTTTCCGGCCTGTTCGGCGGGATCCGCGTACTCGGTGAACAAAGTCAGGTTCCTCGTTCTTCCTGATCCGAGCTCTAAGCTCAGTCCGCTCCCTTTGCCCGAAGACCTTGTAACGACCCGCTTCACGTCCTGCACGGGGTACCTTTTATCGGACTTCAGAAAACCGATCCGCCGGCGAATCCACAGTTCGCCCGATTCGAGGCTTACTGTGATCGTCGACTCCACGAGGCAAAAAACGCCGAAGCTCAGGAAGCCGAGACCGAAGCCCACCATGACCGTCAGCAGTCCGCCCTGGCCAGGCCTCGGCGAGCCGAACACCCGCAATCCCAGCAGCCCAAGACCGCAGAGGCAAAAGACCACTCCCAATCCACGGTGAGGCCGCTCGCGAAGAACGATCCTCTCCCGTGAGTCTTCCAGAACATCGAGACGGTGACGGATCTTGCCGCCGTGCGGGCGTGCCACGGCAGTCATTCTCTCGCATCGCGTTACGGCGCGGAGGGAACGGACTGCCTCCACTCGGCGGGGGCGACGGCCGAGCCGAGCGCAGCCAGCGGCAATGCGGACGACGCCTCCCGCCACACGCGCTCCATGCTCGCCTGATGATCTTCCGGCCGGCCGTAAAGGAAGCCCTGCACTTCGTCGCAGCCGAGATGGCGCAGAATATCCGCCTGGTCCAGATTCTCCACGCCTTCCGTTACGACCCGCAGCCCGAGCGCGCGAGCCATGGCGATGACGGCCCTCACCATCGAGACGGCGGTCGGGCTCGAGGCGATTTTCGCGGTGAACGACCGGTCGACTTTCAGCGCGTCGACGGGCATGCTCTGCAGATAACTGAGCGACGAATACCCGGTGCCGAAGTCGTCGATCGAGATGCGGACGCCGTATCTGCGCAGCGCATTCATCTTGCGGACGCTGTCGTCCTTGTCCCGCACGAAGCTGGATTCGGTCAACTCCAGATCGAGCAGTCCTGGATTCAATCCGGTTTCGCGGAGAACCTCGACCACGGAATCCACAAAGTCGGCGCGGCTGAACTGAACGGCGGACACGTTCACCGCGACCTGAATCGGGGTCCGGGCCGCCTGCCATTCGACCGCCTGCGCGCAAGCTTCGCGAAGCACGTGCAGTCCGATGGGAACGATCGTCCCGGTTTCCTCGGCGATCGGAATGAATCTTTGCGGAGGCACTGAGCCCAGTTCCGCGCTCTTCCAGCGGCAGAGCGCTTCGAACCTCACGAGGCGGTTGCCGGCGAGTTCATATTGAGGCTGAAACTGCACGGAGATTTCATTCTGCTCCAGAGCTCTGCGCAGGCAACTCTCGACGATCAGTCTCTCGTGCGCGTCTTCCTTCATCTGAGAGGTGAAGAACTGATAGCGGTTGCTGCCGTTGTATTTCGCGCTGTACATGGCGGCATCGGCGCTTTGCAGCAGACCGCTCGTGTCCCGGCCATCGAAGGGGAAGCGGCTGATTCCCACGCTGGCTCCGATGCTGATTTCATTTCCGTGGATCGAAAACGGCGCGTCGAAAGCTTCGAGCAGACGCTCCGCTCTGCGCCGCGGGATCTCCGGACCGTCGAGGCCGCTGAGGACAACCGTGAACTCGTCGCCGCCTACTCGGGCCAGAAGATCCAGCCCGCCCAGAAGCGTCTGCACGCGGTGCGCGACATGCTTCAGGAGCAAATCGCCGGCCGGGTGACCGAAGGTGTCGTTGACCAGTTTGAATCCGTCCAGATCGAGGAAGAGCAGCGCGACTTCGTTGCCTGCGCGCGCGGCGTCCTCGATAGCCGCATGCAGAGACTGCTCGAAATGTCGCCGGTTGGGAAGGCCGGTCAGCGGGTCGTGCAGTGCCTGGTGACGTAACTTCTCGCGCGCCTGTTTCTGGTCCGTGATGTCTTCGCAGAGCACTACGATATAGCCGTGTCCGCCGCCTGGCTTCATCATGGAGACGCTGTTGCGGATCCAGATGGAAACGCCGTCCTTGCGCATGCAGCGCCTTTCCGCGCGGTACGAATCGATCTCGCCCCGGATCACGCGCGCCAGATCGCTCATGCTTTCCTGCTTGTGTTCGCCGTCGAGGATGAAGGCGGCCGGGCGTCCCCGCAGCTCTTCCGCGGAGTACTGCGTGATCTCGGTCAGTCCCTTATTCACCGACAGGACCCTGCTTTCGAGATCGAGAATGACCATGCCGACCGCGGCCTCATGAAAAGCGTTGCGGAAACGCTGCTCGCTTTCGCGGAGAGTCTCCTCCGCCAGCTTCAGGGTGGTGATGTCGATACTCGCGCCAAGAAGGTGTCGGGAACCGGTGAGCGGATCCTCGATGATCTGGCCTTTCACTGCCAGCCAGTGCTCGGATTCGTCCGGCCATCGGACGCGAAACTCGGTTTCGTATTCGCCCCCGCGCGCGGCGGCCTCGCCTGATTCCTCGAGCACGCCGGCATGGTCGTCGGGATGGAGCAGTTCGCGCAACTGCCCGGCGGTCAGAGTGATCTTTTCGTTCCCGTCGTCCGGCAAGCCAAACTGCCGCGGTGAACAGGTTGCCGTGCCCGCCGCCGGATCCCATTCCCATACGCCGATGCGGGCGGCGCGCTGCGCCAGTTCCAGGCGTTCCTTGCTCTCGATGGCGAGGTTCTCGGCGATTCGCAGCTGCGACAGCGTCCGGCGCCGGCGGAATTCGGCGAACAACACGCACCCCAGAAAAACGAATGTAATGCCGAGCATCCACGATGCCACGAGCAGCGCGCGGCGAAGAGCGTTCCAGACGGTCTCGACCTTGCGTGCCGAAGAAAGGTCGAGGCCGGTTTTGGCGCCGCGCAGAGACTCCGCCGACGATTCAAACGCCGAGACGCCGCGGGATTTTTCCATTTCCAGCGCCTCGGGAATGCGATTCTGCAATGCGAGCGCGATCATGTCGTCGCGGATAATGAGGTAGGAATCCCATTTCCCGGCGAACTCCCGCACTGTAGCGGGATTAACCTTCAGGATCAATGCCTGGCCCGTCAGCAGACTGACGCGCAGGTCGGCATTCCGGACCTGCTGGATCTCTGCCAGCTGCCGTTCCGGGTCTCCGGCCTCCACAAGCACCTGCAGGAATCTTCGCCGGCTCTCCTGAATCTGGTACTGCAATTCGCCTTCGATACTGAGCCCCTTGATATCGACGTCGTAGATGGAATGAGCCTGCTCGAGGGAAGCGCGCAGGTCCAGAATGGAGCGCAGAACGCCCGCGAAAAGAATCAGAGGGGCCACGACGGCAGCCGCGACCACATAGGTTCTGAGACGGGCCCCGAGTTTACCCATGAAGGCGTTCTCATCGGCAAAGGCCCTGTGTAATTCGAGGAATTCATCGCTTCGTTATGGGAAACTGAACCTGTCGTTTGCCCTTTCACATTCTCGAAACGGATGCCCGCACGATTCTGAGCCCGGTTTCGGGGTTCCTCGCCGAAGCCGGCTTTACTCACTCCCTCACGCCCGCCCGCAACTGCGTCTTCGGCTGCAGCTACTGCTACGTGCCCACCATGCGCGTGCGGGCCGGATTGCGTCCGGAGGACTGGAAACACTGGGGCGAGAGCACCACCTTCAAACGCAACGCCGCGGCACTGCTCGGCCGGACACTGAACGAAAGTCAGATCATTTACTGTTCACCCTTGACCGACCCGTATCAGCCAGCCGAGGAACAAATGTCGCTGATGCCGGGACTGCTGGATGCGGTGGCCAGCCGTCCGCCGCGGGCGTTCGCGATCCAGACGCGCGGCCCGCTGATCCTGCGCGACATCGACCGGCTGCGGATGGTTGCCGCCCGCACGCGTCTGCGCATTGGCTTTTCGATCGCGACGGACCGCGACGATGTCCGCCGCATCTTCGAACCGCACTGCGCTCCGCTCGAAGAACGCTGGAGGACGATCGCCACGCTGCGGGCCGCCGGCATCGCGACGGCGGTGACGATCGCCCCCATCCTTCCATGCGATCCCGAAGCGCTGGCCGCGCGCGCCATGGAGGTTTCCGGCAACGCGCCGGTCATCGCCGACCCGCTCCACACGCGCGCGGTCAAACGCACCGGCGCCACCACCCGCGCGGCGGCCGTCGCGATCTGCGCCCGTCATGGCTGGGAGGAGTGGCTGGACCCGACGTTCCAAGGTGCGGTGATCGCCCACCTGAAGGCTGCAACAAATGCCGCCGGACGGAAATTTGGCTATGGCGCGGCCGGATTCGGACTGCTCGCCGCGGACGACTGGCGGGACTGCTGAAAACCGCCGGGAACTTAGTCCCGGTATCCGGAGTCCTATAATGTGAAGGCAGTCCGAGGCTCCTTTTTGACGGGCAACTATTCTCTAAACCTCAGCTCGACCCTCACGCAAGAGGAGGAAGCCGCGCTCGACGATCACCGTCTCATCTCCGGTCTCCAGGCGGGCGACGAGGCCGCTTACGAACGGCTGATCGAACGTTTCCAGAGTCCGATTTACAATCTGGCGTACCGGTTGCTGAACGACCCGGCCGACGCCAGCGATGTGCTCCAGGAGGTCTTTCTCAAGGTCTTCCGCAATGTGGAAAATTTCCGCGGCGAAAGCAGCCTGCGAACCTGGATGTACCGCATCGCGGTCAACGAGGCGAACAACCGGCGCCGCTGGTTATTCCGGCACCGTCGCGGCGAGACCGGAATGGACGATATTTTCGAAGATTCCGAGAGCCGCGAGAAACCCCTTGTGGATGCCGGTGAAACCCCGTTCGATTTCACCATGAATCGCGAGGCGCAGGTTCTGCTCGAAGAGGGATTGGCGGCCATTAACCCGGTTTTCCGCGCCGCGCTCGTGCTGCGGGAAATCGAGGATATGAGTTATGAGGAGATCGCGGGTATTCTCGAGGTTTCCATCGGCACGGTCAAGTCGCGCATTGTGCGCGGCCGCGAGGCGTTGCGCCGGTATCTGGCGATGCGTCTCGAACCGGAATCTTCGATGCAGTTGGTTCCAAAGCTGGTGAAGTGATGGAAGTGATGCAATGGAAGAATTGAATTGCAAATCGGTTCGGGAGTCCTTGTGGGACTTCATGACGGAGAACCTCCAGGGAGAGGAACGGGCAAGCGTGACCCGGCATCTCGAGGATTGCCGCGAGTGCGACCTGCATCGCGCCGAGGTGCGTTCGCTGCGCCTGGGATTCAAAGGCCTGCCCCGGAAGGAGGTCTCACCCCTGCTCGGGACGCGGCTGCGCGTGATCGCCTCCCGCGAGCGATCCCGGCAGATGATCCGTCGGGATCTGACGGCGCGCATTGCAGAAATGGGCGCGCGCGTCCGGCTGATGTTCGATAATCTTCTGCGCCCGATCGCGGTGCCCGCGGCAGGTGGTATTCTCGCGTCGCTGTTCTGCTTCGGCGTGATTGTCGATACCCTG
>Ga0181536_10002729_pt1 | contig 19644 bp, 16 predicted proteins | sample PEATcosm2014_Bin_41_FD_121105 | JGI IMG/M metagenome (GOLD analysis project Ga0181536, IMG submission 121105) | Peatland microbial communities from MTU Mesocosm Facility, Houghton, MI, USA - PEATcosm2014_Bin17_60_metaG | ecosystem: Environmental > Terrestrial > Soil > Wetlands > Peat | place...
AGAAGGCGGGCGGCGAGTTGATAGATGACTTGCTGGATGGAGCCGGATTCGAAGCCCTCGAAGACTTCGTAGACGGATTGGCGGACTTGCGCGGTGACGGCGCCTTCGGTGAAGGCGGATTCGGGCGAGGTATAAGACCAGTCCAGATCGAGCCACATGTGGAGGGGACGGTTGGCGATATCGGGGAGGGTGGTGTATTGGTCGCGGACGAAGCCATGGAAGGCGCTGCCGCCCAGGCGGAGGAGTTTGAAACCGCGGATGCCGGAGCGGATTTCGGCGATGCCGGCGGGGGTGAGTTCGATTTCGGCGAAAGCGCGGGGACCGGACGCCGGCACGAGTGCCGGCGCGGCAGGCTGAGGGTCCGCGCCACAGGAGTAATACGGGATTTCTTCGGCGCTCACCTGGATGCCTTCGGTTTGGGGATACGTGCGCAGGAATTTTTCGGCCAGGAAATGGCAATAGGATTCCAGGTCGCCGCCGCTGAAATTGACGGTTTCACGCTGGATGAAATTCTTCATCGAGTCGGTGGCCACCAGGCCGGTGTTGTCGCCGGTGGTGTACGTGGGCCAGAAGGCGTCGCCATAAAGGAGCATGGTGACGGATGCCCCGAAAACGGGAGGCGGAGCGCCATCGCGGTGCAGGCGATAGACAATCACGGCGGCTTTGCCGTAATAGTTACGTTTCGGACCGGTAGCGAAGCGATGCATCAGGCTCCTTCGAGCATAGCGGAAAGACGGAACCACGCGATGCGATAAATCTGGGAAAGCGCCGCATGGAATTCTTCTTCGGGCGCGCCATCGAGGCGGATTTGGAGAGAAATCAGGATATCTTCCGGAGGGCTTCCTTTGACCGCGTAGATGAAGGGGAAGCCGAATTTCCGGCGGTAACAAGCGGTGAGAGACTGGAGAATTTCGAGACGGCCGGCATCCAGCGCGAGCAGGCCGGCGGAGGATTGCTCGGATTGGGAAGCGGCGGTGAGGGCGGCGCGCGCGCCCAGGTCGGGGTGGGCGCGGAGGAGGGCCAATTGTTCGGCGGGAGCGGCGCGCTCGACTTCCTCGCGCAGGGCGGCGTGGAGAGCTTCCAGGGAGGCGAAGGGACGGCGCGGCGCGGCGCGCCCGGCTACCCAGGGGGAATGTTCGAAGATGGCGGCGAGGCGGTCCCTGAAAGCCGCGGGCGGGAGGGCGTTCAGCTCGGCCAGGGTCATGTCGGACAGGCCTCCTGGTCTGTCCCCCCAGCGCTCTGTCCCACCGCGGCCGGCCGGGAGGCCTGCCGTACCGCCCAGAAGATGCGTTCGGGAGTGGCGGGGCTGTCGAGTTTGACGGGCCCGCCGGGACCGAAGGCGGCGATGGCGTCGCGGATGGCTTCGCGGGCGGAGATGGCCAGCATGAGCGGCGGCTCGCCCACGGCTTTCGAGCCCAGGATCACGCCCGGCTGGGCGGCGCGCTCAAGAAAAGCCACGTTGAAAATCTCGGGCAGCTCGCTCCAGGAAGGGAGCTTGTAAGTGGATGCGCCGGCGGTGGCGACGCGGCCCGCGGAATCCCAAAGCAACTCTTCCAGCGTAAGCCAGCCGAGGCCCTGGATGTAGCCGCCTTCGATCTGGCCGCGGTCGACGAGGGGCGAGAAGGAATCGCCGGCATCCTGCAGGATATCGACGCGCCGGACGCGGTGCTCGCCGGTGAAGGCGTCCACTTCCACTTCGGTGACGGCCGCGCCATAAGCGAAGTAGTGGAAGGGATGGCCGCTGGCGGTGGTGTAATCGAAGTGAATCGCGGGAGTACGGTAGTAGCCTTGCGCGAATAGCGGAATGCGCTGGCGATAGGCGGCTTCGGCGACTTGCGCGAAGGGGTAGGAGAGGATCTGATCGCCGCGGGCGAAGACCTGGCCATCGGCGAAACGGACAGCTTCGGGCGGGCAGCCGAGCATGGCGCCGGCGACGGGGGCCATGCGGGCGCGAAGCTGGGCGCAGGCATCGGCCACGGCCGCGCCATTCAGGTCCGTGCTCGCCGAAGCAGCGGTGGCGGATGTGTTGGGCACCTTGTCGGTGCGCGTGGGCATGAGCCGGATGGCGCTGGGAGGAACGCCCAGGCTGTGCGCGGCCACCTGGCAGATTTTGGTGAAGAGCCCCTGCCCCATTTCGGTGCCGCCGTGATTCACCTGCACGCTGCCATCGCGATACACCAGGACCAGCGCGCCCCCCTGGTTAAAGAAGGTCGCGGTGAAGGAAATGCCGAATTTGACGGGAGTAATGGCCAGGCCGCGGCGGGAGTACGGATGGGTGGAATTGAAGCTTTCGATGGCGCGGCGGCGGGCGTCGAAATCGGCCGTCTGTTTGATCTGGCGCCAGATGGCGGGGATGCGGGCGGCGTCTTTGACGGGCTGGCCATAGGGGGTGGTCTGGCCTTCGGCGTAAAAATTGCGCTCGCGGACGAGGTCGGGAGGAAGATCCAACAGGCGGGCAGCGCGGTCCAGGACGTCTTCGATCACCAGCATGCCTTGCGGACCGCCGAATCCGCGAAAGGCCGTTTGCGAAGTTTTGTGGGTCCGGCAGACGAAGCCGGTGGCTTCCACGTGGGGCAGGAAATAGGCGTTATCGACGTGGAAGAGCGCGCGCCACAAGACCGGCTCGGAGAGATCCAGGCTCCAGCCGCCATCGGAATATAGCGTGGCGATGAAGGACTGGATGCGGCCCTGGTCGTCGAAGCCGGCGGAGTAGCGGGCGAAGAAGGGATGGCGCTTGCCGGTGAGCGCGATATCCAGAATGCGCGGCAGGCGGACGCGCACCGGGCGGCGGGTTTTCCAAGCGCCCAGGGCAGCGATGGCGGCCCAGGGATTGGCTTGCACTTCTTTGCCGCCGAAGGCGCCGCCCATGCGCAGGCACTCGACCGTGACCTGGTGCCGGGGAAGGCCCAGGGCGCGGGCGGCCACTTCCTGGGTCTCGGCGGGATGCTGGGTGGAAGAGTGCAGCGCGACGCCGCCGGATTCATCCAGCCAGGCGATGGCGGATTGGGTTTCGAGGTAGAAGTGCTCCTGGCCGCCGATGGAGATTTCGCCTGCGATGCGATGGCGGCTGGCGGCCAGTGCGGCGGCGGGATCGCCGCGATGGATGCGCAGCGGGCCGGCATGGAAAGCGGCGGCGGCAATGGCATCGGGGATGGTGAGGATGGCGGGGAGCGGGCGGTATTCGACGGCGATGCGGGCGGCGCCGCGCTGCGCGGCATCCAGGCTTTCGGCCAGGACCCAGGCAATGGGCTGCTGGTGATACTGAACTTCCGAGGGGAAGAGCGGCTCATCGCGGCGATTGGCGCCGGAATCGTTTTGGCCGGGGACGTCGGCGGCGGTGAGGGTGGCGGCGACGCCGGGCTCAGCCAGCGCGGGCGCGGCATCCAGCGAGAGGACTTCGGCGTGGGCGTGAGGGGCGAGGACGGGCCAGGCGTGGAGAATGCCGGGGAAGCGGGCCAGCAGATCGTCGGTATAGAGAGCTTCGCCGGTGACGTGGCCGCGGGCGGATTCGTGGAGTACGGTCATGCGGCCGCCTCCTGGCTGCGCTCCCACCAGAATTTTTCGAGGAGGGATTGCGCCAGCGCCAGGCGATAGGCGGCGGAGCCGCGATGATCGCCGATGGGATGGAGGGTGCGGGCGAGGATGGATTGGGCGCGCTCGAGGGCGAATTCGTTCCAGCGGGAGCCTTCCAGAGCGGCTTCGGCTTCGCGGGCGCGCAGGGGAGTGGCGGCCACGCCTCCGTAGGCCAGGCGGGCGCGCTGGATGACGCCGCGCGAATCGATATCGAGAGCGAAGCAGGCGGCCAGCGTGCTGATGTCGTCCATGCGGCGCTTGGCGGCTTTATAGAAAGCGGCGGCGGAGGGGATAGGTTTGGGAATGAGGATAGAGACCAGGAGCTCGCCGGGCTGCAAGGCGGTTTGGCGATAGGCGAGGAAGAAGGAATCGAGCGGGCAGAGGCGCTGGCCGGCGGGCGAGGCGATGCGCACCTGGGCGTCCAGAGAGAGCAAGAGCGGAGCGGAATCGCCGATGGGCGAGGCGGTGGCGAGATTGCCGCCCAAAGTGGCGCGATTGCGAATGAGAGGCGAGGCGAACAGCGGCAGCCAGGAGTTCCAGAGGCGGGCCAGGGTGGGCGGGATGAAGGGATCGATTTCGGAGAGCGTGAGGGCTGCGCCAATTTCGAGGGCGCCGGGGGTGTCGCGGAAAATGCGCAGCTCGGGGAGAGCTTCCAGACTGACGAGGTGCGGGAAGCGGCGGAACTTGAGATTGGATTCGACCGCCAGATCGGTGGCGCCGGCGATGGGGCGGGCGGAGGGATCGGCGGCCAGCAGATCGAGGCACTCGGCGAGCGTGGCGGGGCGCGAAAAGTGGGTGGTGCGGAAGGGCGCGACGGGCGGCGCGGGGAGGGCCAGGCGATCCAGGAAGGGACCGGCGGGCGCGGGGCCGAGGGAGTGGGCGGCGTCGCGCAGGGGGCGATAGCCGGTGCAGCGGCAGAGATTGCCGGCCATGGCGTGAGGGTCGCAGGGGGCGGCGCGATCGGGGCGGTGCTGCTCGGCGAACAGGCTCATGACGAAGCCGGGAGTGCAGTATCCGCACTGCGAGCCGCCGCGTTCGGCGATGGCGTGCTGGACGGGGGCGAGCGCGCCGAAGGCAGCCAGGGCTTCGACGGTGTAGATCTCCTGGCCGGCGGCCATGGGGAGAAACATCAGGCAGCTATTGACGGGGACATAGGCGCTGCCGGATCCGTGGGGCTTGACCATGACGATGGCGCAGGCGCCGCATTCCCCTTCGGCGCAGCCTTCCTTGGCGCCGGTAAGGCCCTCGGAGCGCAGGAAATCGAGCAGGGTGGTGTGCGCGGGGAAGACGGCGGCGCGCGCGGGACGGCCGTTTAGAGTGAACGAGATGCCATCGGTTTGAGCGGCGTCGTGTGGCATGGGCACCCAAGCGGGGGTTTTTTGGATTGTAACAAAGGCGGGCGGATGTGGCGAAGTCCAGTTGTACGATCGCAGCCTGGTTTCCTGGCTTGGCCGGCGCCTAACCGGCCGGTGGGACCGGGACCCAGCCGGGCAAGGCAGCGTAGGCGAAGCCACAGCCGAAAATCCCGAGGCCGGAGCGCGCGAGCTGCCGCTGCCGGACGACAAGACCGGGACGTGGGCGGAGATGCGGCGCTCGCCGCACGAGGCTGGAAGCCGCAACGGCTTCACGGCGGCTGGTTTGCTAAACCCCCTCGTTGGCGTGCCGCGGCTTGGAAGAGATTGTGCGGGACGGGGGCGTCCGCCCTACTCATAACGCCGCGTTCAGTTGCCGGTCGCCGCGCCGCCGCGCGTGGAGGCTTCCTGTTGCCGCGCCCGGCTCTCCTGTTTGGATTCCTGCCTCAGGCTGCGAACCGCCAGGTAACCCAGGCGCAGCGCATCCGCCGAGCGGTAAATCAGGTTGTCGCGCAAAAAATGGTTGCGGGCCGTGAGCGTCACGCGCCGGATGACGCGCACCGTCTTGCCCGGCTGCGGCCCCGGTTCCACGGTGCCGAAATCCTCGCGCGGCTGGGTGCAGCCGTTCAGCGCGATGAGCGCCACGCGGGCGTCGGTGCTGACGCCCTTGCGGTAATCCTGGCCGTTTCCGCGCACGCCCTCGGGCCGCTGCACATACGCCACCGAATCCACGCAGCCGGTGAAAATCAGGTCCTGCACCACTTTCTCCCGCTCCAGGTCCACATCGTCCTGAATCTGGTGCGTGAAGCCGAACGGGTGCATGCCAAAAGTCGTTCCGAGATCGCGCGTGGCCGCCGAGGCCCATACTTCCTGCCCATCCAATTCCCCAGCGCGCTTCCAGATCCGCAGATGGTCGCGCTTCTCGAATGTATTCAGGCTCTTTTGCAGGCGGAAGTCGGGTTCCTGGCCATCCAGCAGCAGGTTTCGCATGGGTGCGTCGGAAAAGCTCCTCTCTTCCACGATGGCGCGGATGGCCGCTATTCCGGCGCGCATGGAATTGGCGCGCGACCCCAACCATCCAGCGGCTGCAAACGCCCGTTCCACCTCCTCTCGCGAACCCAGGAGCAGCAGGTTCACCAAATCCATCGGCTGACTCTGGCGTTTCGAATAGGTCCAGTACGGCAGCGCATCCACGGTCTGCTGGATGGCCGCCCATTCCTCGGGCGAAGTTTCTTCTTCCGGCATGGGGCATGCCCCGACCGTGCCGAGCTCCGCGGGCAATTCCACCGCCAGTTGCATCACGGTGCCGCGCCGGTATTGGATCTCGGGGTCGGGAAAGTGGAACAGGCCGGTTTCCAGCACGAACAGCGGAATCATGGCCGCCGGGTGCCCCAATACGGCAAACGCAATGCGCTCCCCGAAGCGGTTGGAAAGAGTCGCGGTGGCGCGAATGCCGTGAATGTTTCCCTTGCGGTCCACGCGCTCGCGGGCGTTATCGATTCCCGCCAGGTGCGCCGCTACCGTGTACTCCCGCCCGTCGGGCAGCTCGAGTTGCGTGAATTCGAGTTCCAGGCCGGCGCTCTCGTGCACCAATCCCAGCCCCACCTTGTGGACGCGCTTGACCACCCCGCGCAGTTCCGTGCCCGCGGGCAGCACTCGCACCCCGCCCGCGCACAGGGGAGTGGTGACGGCTGCGGCAATCTGCATTCCACGCTTTGCGCTGTAGGTGGAAATGGGCGTCAGGAGGCGGGCTTCCAGCGCGGTTCCCGTGAGGGTTTGCGCGGCGGACCCGCTGCCGGGTGAAAAAAAGACGAAGACCAGCACAGCTACACTACGGCAAGTGAGCCGGCGGGAAAAGCTCCAATGGTTCGTGCTCATCGGGTTAGGGCGCGAATCGCTTCAATTTTTCGATTTCTTTCGAAAGAACTTCTTTTGTACGTCGGGCCAGAACTCGGACATCAAGTTCCCCATCACATCCCCCGTCAGGCTGGTAATAACCCGGTTGCCCATGACGGTCCCCGTGCGGCTCGCAGACGGATAGTATACATTAGAAAGGCCGATTCCCGCAGCCATTCCGAAAATATTCGAGGCATTGAACGCTTTGGCGCCCGAATCCTGCCGTGCCACCACGATTTGCACCAGCGAATCCCCCACGCGCGCCCAAAAACCCACCGGCGGCCCTTTACGGAAGTACCGGGGGTCCTGATGCAGCAGGGTGGCGAAGACGCCCGCCGAGAGGAAGTTCTGCGAGCCGAAGTCGCCAATGGCCGCTCCGAACCGCTCCGCCATGGCCTCGCCGCCGTGCCCGTACTTGGGGGTCTGGTTGGCGGCTTGGGAAAGCGCCGCGCCCATCGCCGCGCTGCCGATATTGAACGGATCGACGGCTTCCTTCAGCGCCAGATCCCATTTTTCCTTGGCGGTCATGGGCGCCACCTTCTGGTGGGAATCTTCCACCGTCTGGTAGTCCGGAATGATTTTCATAATGCGGTCCGGGTTGAGCGGAACCACCACCGGCGCGCCTTCGACCGGAATTACGGCCGGCGCCGGCGGGGGAGAAACCGCGTCGTCCGTTTGCGCGCAACCCAATCCGGAAACCAGCAACACAGCGGCCGTGGATAGATAGCGTGCGCGCATCTTGTAACTCGACTGTGCACGTTTTGCGCCAGTTACCATGCTTCCGGTAGCCCCATGGAGCCATTCGGTCTTCTCCGGCCCCTTGCCAGAGGGGCTGATAGGGGAGTATTGTCAGTTTCGTGACCCTTACCAGACGCACCGTACTCACCGCCATGTCCGCGGCTGCCGCCGTGCAGGCGCAGCGCAACCGGCCGCCCAACTGGAAACCGCGCTTAGGCGTGCTGATGCAATATTCCGACGCCAACCTGGAGTTTGTGAAGTCCGAAGGATTCACCAGCGTCCAGTTGCGCCTCGATCCCGATAAGCTGAACGATGCGGAGATTGCATCTATCAAGGCAAAAATTGCCTCCGCCGGCATTTATGTGTCCTCGCTGGCGGTGGATGGCAACCATATCGATCCCGACCCGGCCAAGCGCCAGCACCAGAACGCGTACACCCTGAAATGCGTCGAATTGTGCGGCAAGATGGGCATTCCAGCCATCGGCGGGCAGAGCGGAACCATGCCCGGCCGTCCCTTGCAGCAGCAGGTGGAGGAGATCGTCAAGGTTTACACCGAGCAGTATTTTCCCGCGCTGGAAAAGAACAAGGTGCGCATCCTGTGGGAGCCCTACGCGGGCGGACCCAACATCGCCACCGGTCCCATCGGCTGGGAGGCGCTCTTCAAGGCTTTCAACGGCAGCAACAACGTAGGGCTGCAATTCGACCCCTCCCACCTGGTATGGCAGATGATGGACCCGGTGGCCGCGGCGCGCGAATTCGCCGACAAAATTTACGACGTGCATCTGAAGGACACGGAAATTCTCTGGCACCTGGTGAAGCGCGGCGGCATACAGCCGGTGAACAACCAGCGGTGGTGGCGTTTCCGCGTGCCGGGGTATGGTTCGATGGATTGGAAAGGCTTCTTTTCGGTGCTCAGCGAAGTGGGTTACACGGGCGCCATGAACATCGAAAACGAGGACGCGTTTTACTATCCGCCCTACAACGGGGCCGATTTCACGGAGCAATACAAACGCGGCTTCCGCGTGGCGCACGAATATTTGAAGACGCTGGTGCCGCCGGTGACGGCGTAGGACAGGCCGGGAGGCCTGTCCTACTGCACCGAGATTCCGCCCACGGCCACGCGCAGATGCAGCTTCTGCGCGTCCGCGCCATCGGCGGCCAGATCCGAATACACGCTCCCCAGCCCCACCTTCGCATCCACCGCGCATTTCTCCGGCCGCGGAACCTGCACCACGATATCGCCGGTGCGCACGGCGGCGTCGATGTTCCCGGCGATCCCGTACACCACCACGTCGCCCACGCGGTCCCGCACGTTCAATCGGGCATTGCGCGGCGCGCGAATGCGGTAGTCCAAATTGAAATCGCCCAGCCCGTGAAACGTCCGCAGCAGCCAGTTGCGGCCGGGAAACACGGTCGCAACCTCCACGTCTCCATCACGCGCGCGCGTCACCTTCACCTGGATGCGTTCCAGGGTACCCTTTTGCTTCTGCCGGAAGGCGGTGCGGGTCACCGTCACTTCCACGCGCGGTTCGTCCCAGGACTCGACGTTTACCTGCCCGTAAGCGGTGGCCAGGTGGATGGTTCCACCGGTAAAATCCACCGTGTCGCGAGTGGTGACGTCCATGCTATGCAGCGGAGCGCCCGCCAGCAGCGGCAACGCCGCCAGAAATACCATGGCCAGCGGTTTCATCGATGCGCCTCCGCGAAGCGCCGGAAGAAGCTGTCGTCGTTCCAGCGCGGACGCGCCTCCTGGTTGGCCACCCGCTCCAGCAGGTTTAGAATAATCCGGTCGAACCTGGCCGCGGCGGCCTGATCCACCGGCTGATCCAGATCGTCGGACGGCTTGTGATAGCGGTCGCGCACCCAATCCTTGCGGATCTTTTCCTCTGGCGACCCGAATTCGTAACCGAATTTGAACGCCAGCGACGGCACGCCCTGGCGAATGAAGCTGTACTGATCGCTGCGAATGAAGCGGTTCTGCTCCGGCTCGCGATCGGACTGCACCTCGACGCCCGATTCTTGGGCCGCCGCGCGCACCGTCTCTCCCAAGGTGGATTCCGCCAGGCCCTGCACCTCGATGACTTTCAACGGGTACAGCGGCAGGAACATATCCAGGTTGATATCGGCCACGATCTGCCTGGCCGGCACGGTGGGATGGGCCGCGAAATAGCGCGAGCCGAGCTCGCCCTTTTCCTCCGCCGTCACCGCCAGGAACAGGATGCTGCGTTTGGGCCGCGCGCCGGCGGCATGCATGAGGCGCGCGATCTCGATCACCGAAGCCACGCCCGACGCATCGTCCATGGCGCCGTTATAAATGCTGTCGCCATTCACCGGGCGCCCCACTCCCAGGTGGTCCAGGTGGGCCGACATCACCACGTATTCCTTCTTCAGCTTGCCGTCGGAGCCGGGCAGCATTCCGGCCACGTTGGAGGCTTCCATGCCTGCCGTTTTGACAGCCGTTTTGGCGCGCAGCGTGCCCTGCAAGGGAAAATGCGGCAGCGGCTGGTTGTCCCGCGCCAGCTTGAGAATTTCGTCGTAGCTGTGCCCGGAGCCTGCGAAGAATTTCTCGCCGCCGCGCCGCGTGATGGCGATGGCGATTTGCTCGCCGGCGGTCTCGCTCAGTTTTTTGTCCGCCAGCACCACCGCGGGTTGCGGCGGCCGCGGCGCACCGCGTCCCGCGCGGCCGTTTCCAGAGGCGTTATCTTCGTTCTGCGGCGTTCCCGAGGCCGCAGCCGTGCGCGGGTTCATGATGGTGGCGATGCCGATGGCGCCGGCTTGGCGCAGCGCGGCCCAGCGCTCGGCGCCCGAGGAGTAATGCGATTTCAGATTGCCGGGCGCTTCCACGGGACCCGCCGCGCTCACGTAGACGGCGATTTTGCCGCGCAGGTCCAAACCCGCCAGGTCGTCGTAGCGAGCTTCCGGAATCACCATTCCGTAGCCCACGAAAACCATGGGAGCGTCCACGCTGGGCGCCAGCTCGGCGCGCGCGCTCAGGGTGGCGTCGGCGCCCATTTCAAGCGGCTGGGCTTCGCCGTTGCGCACCAGCGCCAGGCTGGATTGGTCGGGGATCAGGGTACGGGTTTCGAAGCGCACCGGCTGCTGGTAGCCATCCGTCCCGGCGGGTTTCAAGCCGGCGCGGTCGAACTGCGCGGAGACGTAAGCCACCGCCTTGCGGAATTCCTCCGTTCCCACGTTGCGCCCCTGCATTTCGTCGGACGCGAGGTATTGGACGTGGGCCCACCAAAGCTTGCCTTCGGCGGCGTAATCGATGGCCACATCCGCCGCATAGACGCATAGCGCCGCGGCCAACAGCAAAGCAGGTTTCTTCATGACGGCTTCTATTTAGGAATATCACGCTCCACGCCTGCGCGCGCCGCCGCGTCACACCAGCAGGAGGAAGAGGTTTTTATGAGGATCGTTCGAATCGCGGCGCTGGCCGCCCTGGCTGCGCTATCGGCTGTTGGCCAGGGGAGACCGGCCGAAGCCACCTACAAAATTGATTTTGTCATGCACGACAGCGCGGACGCGTCCGCCAAAGCCACGCGCCATTACACGCTCTTTTCCACGCCGGGAGCGAAAGTGGCGCTCAAGCTGGGCAGCCGCGAGCCGGTGCAATCATCGAGCGGCCAGTATACCTACGTGGATACGGGGGTGAACATCGAGTGCTCGCTGCGGCCGGCCAGCGACGAAAAAATCCAACTAACCGCCGACCTGGATTTGAGCGGCATCGTGCAGCCGGATAAAGCCGCACTCAATAACAGCGCCAACCCCACCATCGCGCAGCTCAAGCTGAGCATGAACGCGCTCCTGACATCGGGCAAGCCGCTGGTGGTGGGTTCCATCGACGACCCCGTGACCTCCCGCAGATTCGAAGTGGAGGCTACGGTGACGCGGATTGGCCAATGAGAAAAGGGAACGCCCCGGTTGGCAGGCGACAGGGCCTCCCCCACCAATCAGGCTAAGAACTGCCCATCCCCACGAAGAAAACGCCCACCAGCACCAGCGCCAGGCCCACGACCTTTTCGCGCGTGAAGCGTTCTTTGAAAAAGATGCGCGCCCAGATGAGCGTCCACACGTATCCCAGGGACACCATGGGATAGAGAACGCTCAAATCGCCGTTCTTGATGCCGAGGCCGTAAAACACGCTCGACCCCAGAAACAGCACCACTCCCAGGACCAGTTGCCGGTTCAGGAAACTGAGCAGGCTTTTGTTGAGCCGCGCCGCTCCCATTTTCAGGAATACCGCGCCGAACGAACCCACCACCGACGCCGCCATCACCAGCAGCATGGAGTGAATCAGCACGGGGCTCATTTGCGCCCTCCGCGGCCGATGATCGCGACCCCGATCACGATGGTCGCGATGCCGATGTTCTTATACAGGTTGGGACGTTCGTGCAGCAGCCCATAGGAGAGCAGCGTCACCCAAACGTAGGTGAGCGCGATGATGGGATACAGCATCGACAGCTCGGCCTCACGCAGGGCCAGCACCAGCAGCAGGGTATTGATTCCGTACAGGAAATACCCGGCGATGAGGGGCAGGTTGGTAAGCGCGCCGAAGGGGTGGTCCATGCTGAAACGGGTCATCCCGACTTTGATCAGAAGCTGCGCGGCCGCGCCCAGAACGGTGCAGGAGAACACCAGGCCCAGCGCCCGGCGTTGGCCCGACAGGGTAGTGGTTTGCGTTACGGGACTGGCTGCGGTGCTGCTCAAGAAAGGGTTCCTTGGCCGGGTTCCGGCAGTTGATTCTTCAGACCAGGATAGCAGGGATTTCGACGGGCCGTCCCGCGCGGTTGTTAGAATGAGTATCTGTGAGGGAAGACAACGCAGCCGTCGCCGCGGATCGGCCGGCACAGCCGCCGGTCGCGCCGGCGTCCGCGCAGCAGCGCGGGTTCATCGCGGAGTGGGCGGTCACCGCGATCCTGCTGCTGTTTGGCACCACCAGCCTGTTGCAGGCCTTCGTCATTCCCACCGGCTCGATGGAGAATTCCCTGCTCATCGGCGATCACCTGCTGGTGGACAAAATGGCCTATGCCCCGGCCGGCGCGGTTTCCCGCGGCGTGCTGCCGTACACGGAGGTGAAGCGCGGCGACGTGATCGTGTTCCGCTACCCGGTGGATATCCAGCAGACTTTCGTGAAGCGCTGCATCGGAATCCCCGGCGATCGCATCAAGCTGGTGAACAAGCGCCTCTGGCTGAACGGACACGAGGTGGACGAGCCCTACGTGTTCCATCAGACCGATTCCATCGACGCTTACCGCGACAATTTCCCCGGCTATCCGAATGTAATCGCGTCGCAAACCGCCCACGATATGCTGGCCGAGCACGTCGAGAACGGCGAAGTGGTGGTGCCGCCGGGCCGCTATTTCGCCATGGGCGACAATCGCGACGCTTCGCTCGACAGCCGCTACTGGGGCTTCGTGCCGCGCGAAAACATCGTCGGCAAACCCATCGTCATCTACTGGTCGTACGACGCTCCCACCGGCGATCTCACCGGCTCGGTCTTCAACGTGGGCCATCTGGCCGACATGATTTTGCATTTTCCGGCCAAGACGCGCTGGAGCCGCACTTTCCGTTTCATTCGCGGATATCCGCTTAAGTAAATGAACTCCCATCATTACAGCCTGATTCTCGCCGGCGGCCGCGGCACGCGATTCTGGCCGCGCAGCCGCAAGCACAGCGCCAAGCAGGTGTTGAACGTGGTGGGCGAACGCTCCCTCATCCAAGCCACCGTGGACCGCCTGGCGCCGGTGATTCCGCCCGAGCGCCTGTGGGTGCTGACCAACGAATATCTGCGCGAGGTGATCGTGCGCCAGCTTCCGGGCGTGCCGAAAAACCAGATCCTGGCCGAACCCATGCAGCGCAACACCGCTCCCGCCATCGGTCTGGCCGCCCACATTCTGCGCGCGCGCGACGCCGGCGCGGTCATGGGCGTCTTCCCCGCCGACCATGTGATTTCCAAACCGGCGCCTTACCGCGCCGTCCTGAAAGCCGCATTCCGGGGCGCGGCCGCCGGCCAACTGATGGTGGTGGGGATTCCGCCGCGCTGGCCGGAGACCGGCTACGGATATATCGAACTGGGGCGCGGTGCCCAGGCGGGTTCGGCCGAACCGCAACCGGTCAAGCGCTTCCGCGAAAAGCCGGACCTCGCCACGGCGCGCCGCTATGTGAAAGCCGGCAATTACTTTTGGAACTCCGGCATGTTCTTCTGGCGCACGGACGTGCTGCTGGAACAGCTTCGCCAACACCTGCCCAAAACCGCGACCATCCTGGCGGCCCTCCCGCCCTTTGGCAGCCGGCATTTCGCGGCGCGCCTCCAGCAGGCGTTTCCGCTGTGCGAAAACATCTCCATCGACTACGCCGTGCTGGAGAAGGCCAAAAACGTCAGCGCCATCGCCGCCGGCGATTTCGGCTGGAACGACGTAGGCAGTTGGAACGCCGTCTACGAGCTGCTGGACCGCGACGGCTGCGGCAACGTGGCCGCGCGCGATTCCCTGTGCCTGGACGCGCACAACAACTTCGTCGACGCCCGCGGCAAAATGGTGGCCCTTCTGGGCGTCCAAGACCTGGTCATCGTAGATACCCCCGACGCCTTGCTGGTGACCACGCGCGACCGCGCGCAGCAGGTGGGCGATATCGTCAAAGCCCTGGAGCAGCAAAAACGCGAGAACCTGTTGTAACCATCGCCTGGATTTGTCCCCGAGACGGCGGCGGTAGCCAACCGCCGCGCAGGCTGCCAGCCTGCCCTACAGGGCGGCGCACATTTTTCTCGCGGGCGCGTAACCTTTTTCGCCGCGCGCAGTATAACGGTCGATGCCCGCTATGCTGCAAGATTTCCGCTATTCCGTGCGCAGCCTGCGCAAGTCGCCCGTCTTTCTGGCGGTAGCCGTGCTTTCGCTGGCTTTGGGCATCGGCGCCAACACCGCCATTTTTACGCTGATTCACCAACTGCTTTTGCAACCTCTTCCGGCGAAAGATCCCGAGCAACTGGTGATGCTCGCCGGACGCGGGAAACATTACGGCGGCAACAACGGGTCCGACCGCATTTCTTACCCCATGTACCAGGAAATCCGCGACAAGAATCAGGTTTTCAGCGGCATGTTCTGCACCTACCCGGCTACCGTGAGCGCCACGTTCGAGGGCCGCACGGAGCTGATCGGGGCCGATTTTGTTTCCGGCAACTACTTCCCGGTGCTGGGCGCCGGCGCGGCCGTGGGCCGGGTGTTCACCGCTTCCGACGACCTGATTCAAGGCGGCCATCCCCTGGCTGTTCTCAGTTACGGCTACTGGCGCGCCCGCTTCGGCGCGGACCTCGGGATCGTGGGCAAGCAGTTGGTGGTCAACGGGCGCGCGCTCACGATTATCGGCGTGAGCCGGGCGGGGTTCGATGGCGTCGAGCCGGGCCGCGCGCCGCAGATTCGCATCCCCATCACCATGAAGGACGACCTGCCCCGTTCGGATTTCCTGCGATTGAATAACGACCGTTTCCGCTGGACGGAGGTGTTCGGCCGGCTCAAGCCCGGCATGACCAGAGAGAAGGCGCAAGCCGGGCTGCAGCCGCTGTTCCACCAGATTCTGAACCGCGAAGTCACCGAGAAGCCCTTCGCCAAGGCGTCGCCGATCGTGAAACAGGAATTCCTGAGGATGTGGATGGAGGCGATGCCCGGATCGAAGGGCCGTTCCAACCTGCGCAAGACCTACGCCAATCCGCTTCTGGCGCTGATGGGCATCGTCAGCCTGGTGCTGCTGATCGCCTGCTCGAACCTGGCCAACCTGCTGGTGGCGCGCGCGTCGGCGCGCCAGAAGGAGATCGCCGTTCGCCTGGCGTTGGGCGCGTCGCGCGGCCGGATCGTGCGCCAACTGCTGGTGGAAAGCCTCGTGCTGGCGGTGGTGGGCGGGGCTTTGGGCGTTGGCCTGGCGGTGGCGATCGATCGTGCGTTGATCCGTTTTCTGCCCTCCGGTCACACGCCGCTATCGCTTACCAGCACTCCGGACGGCACGGTCCTGGGTTTCACCTTCGCGATTTCGCTGCTGGCCGGCGCTCTCTTCGGCCTGGTTCCGGCGCTGCAGTCCACGCGCCCAAAACTGGCGGATACATTGAAAGACCAGGCTGGCGCGGTGATCCGCGGCGGCTCGGCCGGATTGCGCAAGGGCCTGGTGGTGGCGCAGGTTTCGCTTTCGCTGCTGCTATTGGTGGGCGCCGGATTATTCGTACAGAGCTTGCGCAACCTCAAGACGCTGAACCCCGGTTTCGACGTGAAGAATCTGCTGGCGTTTGACGTGGACCCGACTCTGAACCGCTACGACCCCGCGTGGAGCGCCAATTACTTCCGCCGCCTGCACGAAAACCTGAGCGCGCTGCCCGGCGTGGAAACCCATGCCTTCGCCGTAATCCCGCTGCTGGAAGACGACGAATGGGATAACGGGGTGACCATCGAAGGCTACTCGGCGCAACCGGACCAACACCCCGACCCGCATATGCAATACTGCAGTCCCGGGTTTTTCAAGACGCTGAAAATCCCGGTGCTGCTGGGCCGCGACTTCAACGAAAGGGACGCTGCCGGCGCGCCCAAAGTGGGGATTATAAACCAGAAATTCGTGCAGCGATATTTCGGCGGCGCCAATCCCCTGGGCCGCCACGTGGGAATGGGAATCGACCCGGGAACCAAATTGGATATCCGGATCGTGGGGGTGGTGGGAGACACGAAATACGAAAACATGCGCGAACCGATTCCCTACGAGCTTTATATTCCCCTGGAGCAGAAGGGGTTTGCCGACGGCGCCACGGTCTACGTGCGCGCTCCGGGCGACCCGGCGCAGTGGTTCAATACGCTGCGCGCGGCCGAGCGGGCCGTGGATGCCGGCGTGCCCATGTACGACCTGCGCACCCTGGACAACCAGATGGAAATCTCGCTTCTCACGGAACGCCTGCTGGCCGCGCTTTCCAGCGTGTTCGGATGCCTGGCCACGCTGCTGGCGGCGCTGGGGCTGTACGGCGTGATGGCGTTCATGGTGGCGCGGCGCACGCGCGAGATCGGCATTCGCATGGCGCTGGGCGCGCGCCAGGGCTCGGTGGTATGGATGGTGATGCGCGAGACCCTCACGCTGGCCGGCATCGGCGTGGCCATCGGACTGGGCGGCGCTTACGCCGTGACGCGGTTGATTCAAGCGCAGTTGTTCGGCGTGGCTCCCACGGACTTGCTCACCATGGCGGCCGCTTCCCTGGGAATCGCGGCCGTCACCGCGCTGGCAGGCTACATTCCAGCGCGGCGGGCCACCGGCATCGATCCCATGCGGGCCCTGCGCTGGGAGTAAGAAGTGGCCAACTTGGCCCAAAAACCGGAAGCGGCCCATTTGTTTTCAGTGAGATAGCAATTCAAACTGGCCAACTTGGCCAGTTTCGCCCCGCTGGGTGGGCTTTCCGCCACGCCGCCGGGCCGGCTAACTTGCGCTGGCCAAAGCGCCAGAAGCTTACCTCACCTGTGGCATGCTGAAGAATGCCCCATGTCCCGCCGCGCCCCCATCCGCAAACCGGATAAGCCTTCCCGCGCCATCGCCGTTCCCACCTGGTTTCGCCCCGCTCTCCTGGCGCTGTGCGGCTTCTTTCTGCTGGCCCTGTTTTCCACCGGCATCTTCGATTCCGATTTCTGGTGGCAACTCTCCACCGGCCGTTACATGGCGCAGACCCATCGCCTTCCGGTTCCCGATCCCTTCGCATACACGACCGCTAGCGCCGGAATCGCTTATCCCGGCGAGGACGTCACCCGCCACTTCAACCTGACGCACGAATGGCTCGCGCAACTCCTGCTGTACGGCGTCTACCGCGCCGCCGGTTTTGCGGGCGTGGTGCTCTGGCGCGCCTTTCTGCTGGCGGTTTTCTGCGCGCTGGCGGCGTGGAACGTCTGGCTGCGCACCGCCGGCTTCTACCGTTCGCTGGCCGCCGGCGCCGCCTGCGCGCTGGTAATCGTCTATGGCGGCTTCCGCGTGGACCGCCCGTATCTCATCTCCTTCGCGCTGCTGGCCGCCACCATTGCCATTCTCGAATCGCGCCGCCGCCTCTGGCTTCTGCCCGTCCTGATGCTGTTCTGGGCCAATTGCCACGGCGGTCTCTTTCTGGGATGGCTGGCCATCGGCGCTTACGCCGCCGGCCGCCGGCCCGCCGGCCGCGCGCTGTGGCTTTGGGGCGCGGCCGCCATCCTGGTCTCCGGCCTCAATCCCAACGGCTTCCGCGTCATCCCGGTTCTGTTCTCTTATCGCAGCAGCTTTCTCACGTCCACGCTGCTGGAATGGGGCGCGCCGCCGCTGTGGCCGCCGCAGCCCTTCAGCGTCCTCGTGGCCGGGGCTTTGGCGGTTCTGGTTTATGCGCGCCGCGCCGGACGCCTGGTGGATTGGCTGCTGCTGGCCGCCTTCGCGGGCGCCGCTTTTTCGGCGCAGCGCAACATTCCGCTCGCGGGCTTTTACGCTCCCATCGTGATCGCCGGTTACTGGCCCTGGAAACGCCCGCTCCCGGCGCTGGCGCAGTTCGCCGCCGGCGCGCTGCTCGCGGCGGCGCTGCTACTCGGGATGGCCGGCGGCGACTTCTTCCAGTTTCGCGCCGACACCTGGAAATATCCTTCCGGGGCGGCCGATTTCCTGCTCGCCCACAACGTCTCCGGCCGCCTCTTCAACACTTACGAATGGGGCGGCTATTTGATCTGGCGGCTGTGGCCGCGCCAGCGCGTCTTCATCGATGGCCGCGCCCTCAGCGAAAATCTTTTCAAGGACTACGCCCGCATCCTTTACAATCACGATGCCAACGGCGGCAAAACCGGCGCCCAGTTACTGGATGACTACGGCATTCAAACCGTGGTCATGAACGGTTTCGAATTCGTCACCGGCAACCTCTATCTGCAAGCCGCGGCGCTGGCCGACCCGCAGCAGCGGGAATGGAAACTGGTCTACCGCGACGCCACGGCGCTGGTCTATATGCGCCATCCGCCCGCCGGCGTGCAGCCGCTCAATTCGATGGAGGCGTTCAACGGGTTGGAAGACGAATGCACGCAGGAGATCTGGCACGAACCGCGCTATCCGCGCTGCGCCCGCGCGCTTGGCCAGCTCTTCTCGAAGTTGAGCGATTACCCGCGTGCGCGCCGCTGGATCGGCGTCTATCTTTCCCACATAGACACGCCCGATCCCCAAGCGCAGGACGCATTTCGCCGCCTGGCGGGTTACTAAACAAGCCGGCAGCCTGTATTTCACCGCTGAGACGCAGAGGGAAGAAGAGAGGTTCGCAGAGAAAGCCCTGGAAAGATCTGCTTCTCTGGGTTCTCCGCGCGGTCTCGGCGTCTCTGCGGTAAAGATAGACACCTTGCAACATTTCCCATCCTTCCGGCGTCACTGAGTTATGAGAACCGCTGGTCTTACTCGCGCGTGTGCCCGGTTGGCCGCACTGTGCGTTAGTTTCACGGCCCTTGCTTTAGGCGCCGATCCCGCCCTGACCATTTATAACCAGAACTTCGCGGTGATTCGGGAACTTTTGCCGCTCGACTTACAAGCGGGCAATAACACGATTCATTTCTCCGGTGTAACCGCGCAAGTGGAACCCGATTCCGTGATTCTGCGCGACCCCGCCGGCCGGCGCATGGTTGTGGTAATGGAACAGAATTACCGCAACGACGCGGTCTCGCAGGAGCGGCTGCTGAGCTTGTATGAAGGGAAAACCATCGAGTTCTTTATCCGCAATTCCAGCGGCGCCCCCAGTATCGTCAGCGGCAAAATCGTGCGCAGCGGCTACAACTCACGCCAAAGCCCGAACCAATATCAGCCCAACCAGCCCAGTTCTCAACCCATCATCGAGGTGAACGGCAAGCTTCAATTCTCCCTTCCGGGCGAGCCGCTGTTCCCGGATTTGGGCGATAGCGCCATCCTCCAGCCGTCCCTGGATTGGATTCTGTATTCCGCCCAACCCGCCCGCTTCGATGCCGAACTAAGGGTCCGCGCAACAATAACACTTCACCAGTAGTCGCGACAAACACATTACTTGCGGCTGCCAATTTCACTTTATTCCCCTCGCAGTAGCCACTCCACCCCAATATCGATAGCCATCATA
>Ga0181536_10002733_pt1 | contig 19632 bp, 15 predicted proteins | sample PEATcosm2014_Bin_41_FD_121105 | JGI IMG/M metagenome (GOLD analysis project Ga0181536, IMG submission 121105) | Peatland microbial communities from MTU Mesocosm Facility, Houghton, MI, USA - PEATcosm2014_Bin17_60_metaG | ecosystem: Environmental > Terrestrial > Soil > Wetlands > Peat | place...
GTTCTGGCGTATTACCACCAAACACGGAGGCAAGCGGGCACCGGCGGTGATGGCGGTAGCGCACAACCTGCTGCGGTTTGTCTTCCAAGTTCTGTCGACCGGCAAGCCGTACCAGGCAAAGTCGGCGACGCCACTGGAGCCGCAGCGGGAGCGCATGATCCGCCATCACATCCGCCGGCTGGGAAAGCTGGGCGTGCCTGTAGGGCAACGGGGACCCGCGCCGCTTCGCCCACGTCGGCGCACCGCCGCAGCTAAACTAAAGGCGCCGCCGCGCTTACCGCAAGTACCTGATCCTAAACGGGGCGGCGCGGTGGGAGTTTTCGGAAGAACCCAATTTGGGATACTAACTCGTTTATTTACAACAACGTGCCAAGGCCAGCGGGGCAAATAGGAACCCAATTAGCAGGTGGTCCGGCCTCTTCGACTTCCGGCGCCGAGCTGACGCGAGTGCGCCTGGGGCCAAAACCGTCTGTCTGACGCCGACAGGGCCCAAAGGGCACCCCGCTGAAGCGGCCGCTTTCAGTCTATATTAGTATTTACATACCCTTTCATCTGGAATATAATCCAGGTAGACCCACTTGGAGGTGGGGCCACTTGAAGTCGGCCGGCCAGTTTCGCCAGAAGGTCGTCAGCGCCGAGCGCGCCGTGGAAGCCGTCCGGTCGGGCGACCGCGTCTGGGTACACGAAGGCAACGCCACTCCCGTACCCCTGATCGAGGCATTGCTTGGCCGCGCGCCGGAGTTGCGCAATGTCGAGATCGTGCACATGCTGACCCTCGGCAACGCCGATTACACCCTGCCGCAGTACGAAGGGCACTTCCGCCACAACGGTCTTTTTCTGGGGCAAAACGTTCGCCCGGCGGTGGCCGCCGGACGCGCCGATTATACGCCCATCTACCTTAGCGAAATCGAGAAGCTGTTCTGGTCCGGAGAAGCGCCGCTGGACGTGGCTTTCATTCAAACCTCACCGCCCGATGAGTACGGCTACCTCAGCCTGGGCACCAGCATCGACTGCACGCTGAGCGCGGCGCAGTGTGCGCGCCACGTCATCGCAGAAGTGAACGACCAGATGCCGCGCACGCTGGGCGATACGTTTCTGCACGTCAACAAAGTCTCGGCCATCGTGGAGACGTCGCGCCCGCTACTGGAACTGCCCCCCGTGCCGCCCAGCGACGTGCAGCACCGCATCGCCAAGAATGTAGCCGCGCTGATTCCGGATGGCGCCACGCTGCAGCTCGGCATCGGCGGCATTCCCAATGCGGTGTTGGAATCGCTTTACGGCCATAAGGATCTCGCCATTCACAGTGAGATGTGCCCCGATGGCGCGGTGCCGCTGATCGAGGCCGGCGTGATCACCGGCGACCGCAAGACGCTGCACAAGGGCAAGGTGGTCGCGGGCTTCGTGCTGGGGACGAAACGGATTTTCGACTTCATCCACAACAACCCGGTCTTCGAGTTCCATCCCACGCAGTACACCAACGATCCGTTCGTGATCGCGCAGAACGACCGGATGGTGGCCATCAATTCGGCGATTCAGGTGGATCTGACCGGCCAGGTGTGCGCCGATTCCATGGGGACGACGCCGTACAGCGGCTTCGGCGGGCAACTGGATTTCGTGCGCGGCGCGGCGCGCTCCAAGGGCGGCAAGCCCATCATCGCGCTGCCCTCTACTGCGAAGAACGGGCGGGTGTCGCGCATCGTGCCGGTGCTCGATCCGGGCGCCGGCGTGGTCACCGGCCGCGCGGACGTGCACTACGTGGTCACCGAGCATGGCGTCGCTTATTTGTGGGGTAAGACGCTGCGCCAGCGGGCCGAGGCGCTGATCTCGATCGCCGATCCCAAGTTTCGCGACGAGCTTTACGATTACGCCGCGCGCGCGCATTACGTGCAGGCGCGCGCAATTCCTACCGAACCGCTCCTAATTCCTACCGAGCCGCGCGTTAAGACCGAGCCGCGGATTACGACCGAGCCGCGACCGTTAGGGAGCGGTTCCCTCTTGGAGGTGGCATGACAAACACCGGCAAACCCGACCGCGGCATGGTCGAGTTGAATTCCGAAGAGTGCAAGGGTTGCGGGCTGTGCGTGGAAGCCTGCCCGCCCAAGGTCCTGCTGCTGGCGGACCAATTGAACCGCTACGGCTATCACCCGGCGGCCTACACGGGCGTGGGCTGCACCGGCTGCGGCATCTGCTTCTTTGTATGTCCGGAGCCGGGCGCCATCATGGTGTTGCGCGCCGCGGCATGAGGAGGATAGGGCCATGCTCAAACAAATCACCAAGGGCAACGAAGCGATCGTGAAGGGCGCCATCCTGGCCGGATGCCGCGCCTTTTATGGCTACCCCATCACACCGGCGAGCGAGATTGCGGAAGCCGCCGCGCTCTACATGCCGCAGGTGGGCGGCGTGTTCTTGCAGGCCGAAAGCGAGGTGGCCGCCGTCAACATGCTGTATGGGGCCGCTTCCACGGGCGTGCGCGCCATGTCGGCATCCAGCGGCCCGGGCATCAGCCTCATGCAGGAGGGCATCAGCTACATCGCCGGTTCCGAACTGCCCTGCGTGATCGCGGACATCATGCGAGGCGGCCCGGGGCTGGGCAACATCGCGCCGGAGCAGGGCGATTATCACCAGGTGGTGAAGTGCGGCGGGCACGGCTGTTATCGCACCCTGGTTCTGGCGCCCAATTCCGCGCAGGAGATGGCGGACCTGACCATAGAGGCCTTCGACCTGGCCGACCGGTACCGCAATCCCGTGTTTGTGCTGGCGGATGGTTACATCGGGCAGATGATGGAGCCGGTGGAGTTTCCGGAAGCCATGGCGCCTCCCGCGCGCCCGGATTGGGCGGTGTTCGGCACCGCGGAGAGCCGCCGCAACCTGATCGCTTCCATTTATCTGGAGCCGGACAAACTGGAAGCGCACGTACTCAAGCTGGAAGCCAAATACAAGCGCGCCGAGCGGGAAGCTGTGCAGTTCGAGGACTGGCGCACCGATGATGCGGAGATCGTGCTGGTGGGTTACGGGATTGTCTCGCGCGTGCTGAAGCAGGTAGTCGAGCAAGGTCGCGCGCGCGGCTTGGCGCTGGGACTGCTGCGGCCCATCACGCTCTACCCGTTCCCCGTCGAGCGGTTGCGCGAGCTGAGCCGCACCGCCCGCCAATTCATGGTGGTGGAGCTCAGCACAGGGCAATTGGTGGAAGATGTGCGCCTGGCAGTCGAAGGCCGCTGTCCCGTGGAATTCTACGGGCGCGTCGGAGGCAATGTACCGAGCGCCGAGGAGGTTCTGGAGCAGTTCGCCCCCTCGCCCCCTCGCCCCTTCGCCCGCTCGGCTCGAGAGGAGGTCCTAGTCCATGCCTAACTACGTGGTCACGCACCAGAAGGCCAAATCGTTCTACCCAATCTACGAGCGCAAAGCGGAGCTGCAGCACCAGACCCACTACTGCCCCGGCTGCGGGCACGGCGTGGTACACAAGCTGATCGCGCGCGCCATCGACGAGCTGGGCATACAGGACCGCACCATTCTCATCAGTCCGGTGGGTTGCTCGGTTTTCGCTTACTACTATTTCGATGTCGGCAACATTCAAGTGGCGCATGGACGCGCGCCGGCGGTGGCCACCGCGGTCAAGCGCAGTTGCCCGCAATCCGTGGTGCTGAGCTATCAGGGTGATGGCGACCTGGCCGCCATCGGCTGCGCGGAAATCGTGCACGCCGCCAATCGCGGCGAGCCCATCACGGTGGTCTTCGTCAACAACGCAATTTATGGCATGACCGGCGGGCAGATGGCGCCCACAACCATGCTGGGCCAGAAGACCACCACGTCGCCGTTCGGCCGCAACCAGTGGACCGAAGGCTTCCCGATGCGCGTGAGCGAGCTGCTGGCGTCGCTGGAGGCGCCGGTCTACATCGAGCGCGTGGCGCTGGGCAACAACAAACAGGTCATGAACACGGGCCGGGCATTGCGCCGCGCCATTGAGAACCAGGTGCGCGGCCTCGGCTTTTCGTTGGTCGAAGTGCTATCGCCCTGCCCCACGATCTGGAAGCTGGACCCGCTCGACGCGCAGCGCCGCGTGCTGGAAGAGATGCCCAAGACGTTCCCCCTGGGAGTCTTCCGCGACCGCACCAAAGATGCCCCCACCCGCCCGTTGCCGCCCGAGCCACCCCAACTATCCAAAATCCCGGCAATCCTAGGAATAACCGAAGAAGACAAAACCCCAGCCCCGAGCCCCCAGCCCCCAGCCCCGGCGGCCGAAGGCCGCCCCGCACCCAGCCCCCAGCCCCCAGCCCCGGCGGGCAACGGTCGCGAAGCGACCGATGCGCGCCTTAAGATCGCCGGCTTCGGCGGACAAGGCGTCCTGCTCCTCGGCGAAGTGCTGGCCGAAGCTGGATTGACCGCCGGCCTGGAAGTCTCCTGGTTGCCTTCTTACGGGCCGGAGATGCGCTCGGGCACTTCCAACTGTCACGTGCGCCTTTCCAACCGGCCCATCGATTCGCCGCTGGTGTCGGTCCCCAACGTGCTGCTGGCGCTCAATGAGCCTTCGCTGCGCAAGTTTATCGGCACGGTGCAGCCAGGCGGCTGGGTGATCTATAACGGAACCGCATTGCCCGCCGACTGCGCGCGCGCCGATGTCCGCACCGTGGCCCTGCCCTTCACCCGTCTGGGCGACGAGTTGGGCGCGGCCAAAGCCGCCAACATCGTGATGCTGGGCGCGCTGCTGGAAGCCACCGGTATGCTCTCCGAAGAGCAGGCCACCGCGGCGCTGCGCAAGCTGGTAAAAAGCCCGCGCTGGATCGAAATCGACCTGGCGGCCATGGCGCGCGGCCGCCAAGCAGTATCCGAGCCGGGGTACCCTCTGGGTCCGTCAGGAAGCGGTCCCACAAAGGAAATCCACCATGAAAACTGAAGATCATTCCGACGTCATCGTCTACTTCGACAATCAGTATGTGCCGCTGCGCGATGCGCGCGTCAGCATCCTGACGCATGCGCTGCATTACGGCACGGGCGTGTTCGACGGCATTCGCGGCTATTGGGACGAGCGCCAGGAGCAGCTCTTCCTGGTACGTCCCATGGAGCACTTCCGCCGCTGGAAGGCGAACTCCGGTATCTTGCGCCTCGGCATCCCGCCGGACGCCTCCGAACTGTGCGCCATCGCCGTCGAGTTGGTCCGCCGCAACCGCTTCCACTCGCACATATATGTGCGGCCGCTGGCCTATAAGTGCGCCGAGCGCATCGGGGTCAATCCCGATAACCGCGACGCCTTCTCCGTGATCGCGGTTCCGTTCGGCGATTACCTGGATAGCCGTCACGGGCTGCACGCCGGAGTGGTATCCTGGCGGCGCATTGAGGACAATGCCATTCCCGGCCGCGCCAAGATCTGCGGATCGTATGTGAATAGCGCGCTGGCAGGCGACGAAGCGCGGCGCAATGGCTTCGACGAAGCCATCTTCCTGACCGAAGAAGGGCATGTGGCTGAAGGCGCCACCTGCAACATTTTCCTGCTGCGCGGCGGCAAGCTCGTCACACCTTGCGGGAGCGAGAACATCCTGGAAGGCATCACCCGGAATTGCGTGATGGAACTGGCGCACAACGAGCTGCATCTGGAAGTGGTGGAGCGCCCGGTGGACCGCAGCGAACTCTATCTGGCCGACGAGATCTTCTTTACGGGTACGGCCGTGGAGGTCGCCCCGGTCACGCAGGTGGACCATCGCGTGGTAGGCTCCGGTGCCATCGGTCCGGTGGCCGCAGAGCTGCGCTTCCTGTACCTGGAAGCCACCCGCGGACACCTGCCAAACTATCGCCATTGGTTGCTGCCGGCCTACGATCTCGCGCCCGCGGAATCCGCCGAACCGGAGCCGGTGCTGGCCGGCGCGGGCGACGGCGATTTGTGGGGCGTGTAACTTCGTGGCGCAAGCTTTAGCTTGCTGGCGCAGACTTCAGTCCGCGCCCTGGCGAGCCTCAACTCGCCACCTTCGGGCGGCCGCCAGCACCGTGGGCTGAAGCCCACGCCTTGGCGAGCTTCGCTCGCCCGGACGGCGAACTGAAGTTCGCCGGGCCCAGAGGGCACCCCCGCTAAAGCGTGCGCCACGGGGCGGCCAAATACACCATCCTGAAATGCAGAAACTCAAGAAGCTAACTGACCCACTACCCGCACGTGCCGAAAGCTTAAAGCCGATCGCCGAGGGCCGAGCGCTGCATGCTTGCGTGTTCCTTCAAAATGCAGCGATCCATCACCACGACCAGACCCGCCGCCGCGGCCCTCGCCGCCGCTTCCTGGTGCACCACGCCCTCTTGCATCCAGACCGCCCGCGCGCCGATCCGTATGGCCGCCTCCACAATTTCCGGCACGAACTCCGCGCGCCGGAAAACGTCCACGATGTCCACCCGCTCTGGAACGCTGTCCAGATCGGCATAGCATTTCTCTCCCAGCACCGCCCGCTCGAACGGGTTCACCGGAATGATGCGGTAGCCGTTGCGCTGCATGTACTCCGCCACACCATAGCTGGGGCGGAAGCGCTTGCTCGAAAGCCCTACCACCGCGATCGTGCGGCTGGTCTTGAGTAGCTCGCGAATGGTCATCTCGTGACCCGGTTTGCGGCCGCTCTGCGGAACCGCTCGACTTCCTCCGCGGTCAGGTAGCGGAACTCTCCCGGCTTGAGCGGACCCAGTTCCAGAAACCCGATCTTTACCCGCTTCAGCTTCTCCACCAGCCGCCCGAAATGCTTGAACATCTCCCTGATCTGATTCTTGCGGCCCTCGGTCAGGCGCACCTCGTACCACGGGTTTTGCGCGCGATACGTCAGCTTCAGACCCGCCGGCGCCGTCCGCCGCCCGCCCAGCGGCACGCCCTCGCGAAACTGCTGCTCCTGCTCGGGAGTCAGCAGCCCGTTCACCTTCACCAGGTAGGTTTTCGGAATGTGCATGGCAGCCGACGTGATGGCGTTGGCCAGTTCGCCATCGTTGGTCAGCAGCAGCAGCCCCTCGCTGGCATAATCCAGACGGCCCACTGGGTACACGCGCTCCTTGATCCCGTGGACCAGATCCATCACCGTGGGGCGGCCCTGCGGGTCGGACACCGTAGTCATCACACTGTGCGGTTTGTTGAGCGCGATGGAGATCAGGTGCTTGGGGTGGCGCAGTAGCTTCCCATCCACCTTGATGTGATCGCGATCCAGATCGGCCTTGCTGCCGAGTTCCGTAATCGCCGCCCCGTTCACGGTCACGCGGCCTTCCTGGATAATCTGTTCGGCCTTCCGGCGGGAAGCGATGCCCGCCCGCGACAGGATCTTCTGGAGCCTTTCCTCGGGCATCAGCTCTCGTCTGCCGGCGGCGCGGGGGCCAGGGCCGGCTCCGGCTGCGGCGCATCGACCGCGTCTGGTTCGATGGCCATGCGCCGGATCTCCTCGAATTCCTTCAGCGATGGCAGTTCGGTCAGGTCCTTCAGCCCGAACTGTACCAGGAAATCCTTGGTGGTCTTGTATAGGATAGGCTTGCCGATGACGTTCTTGCGGCCCGCTGCGGCAATGAGCTTGCGGTCGAGCAGCGTCTTCAGCACGCCGGCGCCCTGTACGCCGCGGATTTCCATAATCTCCGGCGCGGTCACGGGCTGCTTATAGGCGATGACGGCCAGCGTCTCCAGCGCCGGCAACGACAGCTTCAGCGGCGGCTTCAGGCTCCTGACGAAATTGCGCACCGTCTCATGGTGCTCCGGCTTGGTGGTCATCTTGTAGCCGCCGGCCACCTCGCGCATGGTCACGCCATGTTCGGGCTTATCATATTCCGCGACCAGCTCATCGAGGAGCGTCTGGACGCGCTCGCGCGGCTGGTTCAGAGCCGTGGCTATCTGCGCCAGGGAAAGAGGCTCCTCCGTGATATAAACGACGGCTTCCAGCAGAGCCTTCAACTGCGAGTCTTCCGAAGAAGCAGCGCTAAGCGCCTCCACTCCGGCCAGCAATTCATCCGTGGCGATGGACTCGGCACTTTCGCCCTCCGGACTCGCGTCGGCATCGCCCTCTTCATCTAAGACGTGCTCCGGACTCGCCGCGTCTGGGTATCCCCGCGTCTCCGCGTCCGGACTCGCCGCGCCGGCATCGCACTCCACTCCTTCCCCCCCCTGAGTCGCCGCCTCCGGACTTGCCCCCTCGCCCGCTCGCCCCTCCGCCCGCTCAGCCTCGATATCCGACTTGGCTTCCCGTGCCGGACCCTCCGCGTCTAGCAACTCTTCCATCACTATCGGTATTCCCTCTCGATCGCAATCGCCGGCTGATCCGCCGCAAACACCGTGTCGAACATCCGGTGTCTCCGCAGCACAATTTCTCCGAACAAATCTGTTTGCGCCACCACAACGGCCTGCTGTTTCACCACCTCCAGCACCGCCAGAAACAGCGTGATCATCGCTTTACGGCTGCGCATCTCCGCAAAAACCCGCATGATGTAGACCGGCTCATCCTCGCCCGCCTCCAGGAAAAGCGACTTCAGGCGCAGGATCATCTGCGCCACGCTGACATCCTCCTCGGACACTTCGTAAACCGGCCGGCTCTTGGCGCGCTCCAACAACTCGCCGAACGCCTTCACCAGGTCGAAAAGCGTGATCGCCAGGCCCGGATCGTCGTCTTCGGAAGTAAACTGCGCGATCTGCGGATTCGACCAGACGTTCTCCTCGATCATGCGCTTCTGCTGCAGCATCTCCGCGGCATTCTTGAACTTTTCGTGCTCCAGCAGCTTCTCCACCAGTTCCTGGCGGGGGTCCTCTTCCGGGTTGTCCTTGCCCAGTTCCGGATCGCGCGGCAGCAGCATGCGCGACTTGATGTGGATCAGCGTGGCTGCCATGTAGACGAACTCCGCGCCCAGATCGATATCCAACTCCCGCGCTTTGTCCATGTACTCCAGATATTGCGCGGTGATGGTGGCGATCGGGATATCCTTGATATCGATCTGTTGCTTCCGGATCAAATCCAGCAACAGATCGAGCGGTCCGTCATAGCGTTCCAGGTGGACGTTTAAGGGCGAAGACACCGTACTTCACGATATCACGGTTGGGGGTGCATCCCGCTTCCACAGGCTTACACGCTGGCGCCGCTTGCGCTCGCGGTTCTGTATATCTATGGCCACTGGGAGACGGGCGTTTTGGCCTTCTCTTGGGCTACCCCGATGAAGACGGTTTCGTCCCGTACTGGCCGTCGCTTGCGGAAATCGTTGGCGATGTCGTCCTTACGTTCCTCGTGCTTGAACTGGTGAACCGGTATGTCTTCCCGCTCCGCCAGCCTTTTTTGCGGCCTCGCGGAACTTCTCGGACACCTGTCCCAGTACCACTGGCGATGGGACCGGCTTGCCCAACTGGTTGCGCATGAACATAGACAACTCGATTCCGGTTGCCAGCCTGCCGATATAGCCGTTGAGGTAGAGACGGTCGAGGCACTCCACTTCCAACGTGATGTGCCCGTCGCGGAGTTCCGGAATGGTTGCCATTCCCGGATTTTATGACAAAGCCGGGCAGTGCGCTTGTCGGTTTGAGGCCGAAGACCGCGCTAGGAAGTCGCTATACTGGATCGATGATCCAAAATCGGAGGAGGACTGGGATGCGCGGGAGACTCTTATTGCCGCTATTGGCGGCAGCTATTGCGTCCGGCCAGACGATTAACACCTTTGCGGGAAACGGAACGGCCGGATATTCGGGGGATGGAGGACAGGCCAAGCAGGCGGAAATCAACCGCGTGGTGGGACTGGCCGCAGACGCAGCCGGGAACATCTACCTGGCCGACCAAAACAATAACGTGGTGCGCAAGGTGGACAAGCATGGCGTGATCACGACATTCGCGGGAACGGGCGTCGCCGGATATGCCGGGGATGGCGGGCAGGCGTCGGCGGCGCGGCTCAATGGACCGCTGGGCGTGTGCGTGGCGCCCTCGGGCGCCATTTACGTGAACGACGAAGGCAATTTGAGGGTGCGCGAGATTTCGACCGCTGGGATCATTACGACGGTGGCGGGGAACGGATCGGCAGTGAGCAGCGGGGATGGCGGCCCGGCCACGGCCGCGGGATTTGTGATTCCAATTCGCTGCGCCGTGGATTCGAGCGGCAACCTGTTCATCGTGGACCAGGGCGCGTTCAAAATTCGCAAAGTGGATGGGAACGGCATCATCACGACCTATGCGGGCACCGGCGCGCAGGGCTTCTCCGGGGACGGAGGACCGGCGACGCAGGCGGCGATGAACAACCCGACCGCGAACGCGGTGGATGCCTCCGGGAACCTTTATGTGGCGGACCAATTCAACCACCGCATCCGCATGATTACTGCCGCCACCGGAACGATTACGACCGTGGCGGGGAACGGAGACGCCGCGTTTGGAGGCGATGGAGGACCGGCCACGTCGGCCAGCCTGAACTACCCGGGTGAGATCGTGCTGGACACTGCCGGCGCGCTGTTTATCGTGGACTGCGGGAACAACAGGATCCGCAAAGTGAGCGCAGGGACAATTACCACAGTAGCGGGAACCGGGACGGCGGGCTATGCCGGCGATGGCGGGCCACCCCTCCAGGCGGAGTTCGACAGCCCGTTTCCCATCACGCTGGACAGCGCGGGTAACCTGTATGTGGGTGACGGCGTGTATCCGGGCGATATGACGGACAACCGGGTGCGGGAGATTTCGGGTGTGGCGGCGGCGCTTGCGCCCAGCATCGCGGCTGTGGTCAACGGCGCCAGCTATCTTCCCGGCATAGTGCCGAACTCCTGGATCTCGATATATGGGACCAATCTTTCATCGGTCGCCGATGTTTGGACCGTCGTCAACGGCCAGCTTCCCACCGAGTTGGATGGCGTGAGCGTATTAGTGGGCGGCCAGCCGGCCTATGTTGAATACGTCGGTTCGGGCCAGATCAACGTTGTGGCGCCCAATATCGGCGCAGGCCCGGTGCAGGTCACGGTCACCAACTCCCTCGGCACGAGTCCGGCATTTTCCTCCACTTCCGCGACTTATGGGCCGGCTTTTTTCCTGTGGGCGAATCAATACGCGGTAGCCACATACCAAGACTACACCGATGCGGTGAAGAATGGCGCCATCGGGGGCCTTACCACAGTGCCGGCCAAGCCCGGAGACGTCTTGATCCTGTGGGGCACAGGCTTCGGGCCCACCACGCCTGCCGCGCCCGTAGGCCAGGTGGTTCCTGCGACCGCCACATACTCGACGACAGACCTCCCGACTGTAACCATTGGCGGGATCTCCGCCACGGTGTATGGCGCGGCCCTGTCGCCCGGATTTGCGGGTCTGTACCAGGTTGCCATCCAGGTGCCGGCATCGGCCGCCAACGGGGATCAACCCATCGTGGCCACGGTCGGTGGAGTTTCTTCACCATCGAGCACGCTGATCACCATACAGTAGTGACGGCAGCTTCATCGGAATCTGACAACGCGCGCATTAGCGGAGAGGAATGTGGCGAAAGCCGCACCCGGCTGCGGGCCTGAACTCGGACGGGCGGCAGTAGCGGCAGTTCCGGCAACAGCAGGAGGCCCGGCTCGGGGTCGTCATCCTCAGTAGGCGGCAGGTTGGCGAGCGGGGATGGGCCGTCCGGTTGAAGGTGGGGAGCATTCAGGCTATCGCTGAAGCCGACAGGGCGGTTGGTGCGGACTCGCCGGCGCACCATTGCAATCGTGGCCGACACCATGGCGGGAAGGCCGCTGCGATTGCTTCAAACACGCGGCCGCCGGCCGAGTAAGACAATTCTAACGAAATAAAACGATGCCGCCGCCGCCCTTCTGAAGCCTCCGAATCAAGGAAAATCGGACGGTTGTTTTCGGGCGCTCGGAAGTTGTCCCGGCCAACCGGATGCGCGCCTCTTTAAGTACGGCCGCGCTTACAAGAAGATGAAGCCATTCGGGATTCGAGCGGCCCACTACGCCGCCAGGAAGCAACCGCGCTACACCGGCCCCGGCCGCACCAACGCATCCACCCGCCGCAACGCCGGGAACCGCCGCGCCCACAGCGCCACGATCGCGATGGTCCCCAATCCCCCCAACACCACCGCCGGCACCGTTCCGAGCCATTGCGCGGTGATCCCCGATTCGAATTGGCCCACCTCGTTCGACGCGCCGATAAACAGCACGTTCACGGCGCTGACCCGCCCGCGCATTTCATCGGGCGTCGAAAGCTGGACGAGCGTATGGCGCACGATCACGCTCACCATGTCGCACGCGCCGATCAGCACTAATGCCGCCAGCGAGAGCGCGACGTTGCGCGAGAGTCCAAAGACCACGGTGAAAACCCCAAAGCCAAACACGCACCACAGCATGATCGCGCCCGCATGCCGCCGCAAGGGCCAGTGCGCCACCGCCGCAGCCATGATCACGGCGCCCACCCCGGGCGCGCTCCGCAGAAGACCGAGACCGGATGCCCCGATCTTAAGAATCTCGCGCGCGTAGACCGGTAGCAGCGCCACGGCTCCGCCCATCAACACGGCGAACAGGTCCAGCGAGATGGCGCCCAGGATCATTTTGTTGCGCCGGATGTATCGCAAGCCCTCCAAGGCCATCCCATAAGACGCCGCCGGACGCCGCCCTTCCGCGGTACGTACTCGGATCGCCGCCAACATCAGCAACGCCCCCAGGTACTCGATCGCCGCGCAGCCATAGGCCAGCGCTGGGCTTCCGGTCCAACCGTAGAGCAACCCGCCCGCAACCGGCCCGGCAATCGTGGCGGCCTGGAAAATGGACGAATTCCAGGCCACCGCCTTCGGGAAGAACTCCACTGGCACCAGCAGCGGCAGGAACGCCTGCGCCGCGGGTCCGTTGAAGGCGCGCACGATTCCATTCAACAGCAGCACGCCATAGATCGGGAACACGGAGGAGAAGCCGCGCCACGTCAGCCCCAACAGCAGCAGGGAGCACAGGGCGAAGCCGCCGCAGCACGCTTCGAGGATTCGTTGCCGCGGAAAACGGTCCGCGGTCTGACCCGCGAATAGAAAGAGAAGGATGCCGGGCAGAAACTGTGCCAGACCCACCAGCCCGAGGTCCAGCGGGCGATGCGTCAGAGCGTACACCTGCCAGGCGACTGCCACGGCCTGCATCTCCGACGCCGTGGTCGTCAGCACGCGGACCATCAGGTAATAGCGGAAGTTGGAGTGGCGAAAAGCCAGGCCGGCCGGAGACTCGGGCATGCGCAGTTCTCAGTTTCCCACAAGCAAGACAGGAGTCAGGAGACAGGAGTCAGAAGACAGAAGGCAGAAGGCAGAAGACAGAAGGCAGAAGACAGCGTCGCCGCAGAAGACGCCGCCGGGACCCAGCCGCTTTACAAAAGCGTGCAAATCTCCCTGGTAGTCCCGCAAACGCGCGCCGCCGATATCCCGAGTCGCCGTGTCGCCCCCTCGCCGCGTCGCTCCATCCAACATCGACGCTTTTTGTCGATGTTGGCAAGCGCAGCTCGCCTCCTCGTACTACAATGGCGTTCGACAGGTGCCTCATGAAAAAACTCGTTCCATGCGCTTTTTCCGTACTCCTACTGGTCAAAGCCGCCACGGCCATCGACCTCACCGGCCTCGCCCCAATCGATCCTTGGGCGAGCTACACGTCCACACGCGACACCGTGACGATCGCGTGCCGCGACCAGTCGCAAGTCCGCCTATACATCCTGGCGCCGGATCTGATCCGCGTCAGAGCCTCCTTCCGCGCGCCGATGCCAGAGCGCGATCACTCCTGGGCGATCGCCAAAACGGCGTGGGACGTTCCGAAGTGGACCGTCAAAGAGGAACCCGATGACCTGCTCATCGCAACCGAAGAGCTGGAGGTGCTCGTCCACCGGTCGCCCCTGCTGATCGAGTTTCGCGACGCGAAGACCCATCGCACCATCAACGCGGACGGGCTTCCCATGATGTGGAACCCCAACGGGAACGACCAGCATCTCAGCACGGTGGCCGCCGCGAAAAAGATCGGCTTCGACGAGCACTTCTACGGCCTCGGCGAAAAGGCCGCGCGCTTCGACAAGCGGCGAGGTCAATTCACCATGTGGAACTCCGACACGCCTGCCTATAAAGAAGGCACCGACCCCATCTACCAGGACATCCCCTTCTATCTTGGCTGGCAAAGTGGCGAAGCGTACGGTATCTTCTTCGATAACACTTACCGCACGCATTTCGACTTCGCCGGCGATTCGCCGATGTATGTAACCTTCGCCGCCGAGGGCGGAGAGATGAATTACTACTTCTTTTGGGGGCCATCGATCAAGAAGATCCTGGGACGCTACGCGGATCTTACCGGCCACTTACCGATGCCGCCTAAGTGGGCGCTCGGCAATCAGCAAAGCCGCTGGAGCTACTTTCCGGACACCGTGGCCGAAGAAGTCGTCAGCCGCTACCGGGCCGAAGATCTGCCGCTGGATGTGCTTCACCTGGATATCGATTACATGCAAGCATACAGGGTTTTCACCTGGAACCGTGAAGGGTATCCGGACCCCACCGCATTCACTGAGAAACTGCGCAAGCAGGGAGTGAAAGTGGTGGTGATCGTCGATCCCGGAATCAAATATGAGCCGCCTGAGCCGGGCATTACGGACGCCGCCACCAATCCCGAACTGGCTGCTCAAGACAAGAGTTACTACGTCTTCGACCAGGGTTTGGCGAAGGACTACTTCCTCAAACGCCAGGATGGCAAGCTCTGGATCGGAGCAGTATGGCCTGGAAAAGCGGTTTACGCGGACTTCACTCTCGACGCCGCGGCGCGCTGGTGGGGCGACCTGCACCGCGCGTACCTGGATCATGGTGTGGCCGGTATCTGGAACGATATGAATGAACCGTCGGACTTCCTGGACCAGACCGGTCAGACCCAGATGGATGTCGTCACTTACGATGGCGGGACAAATTCGCCCTACGCCGGGAACCGCAACGTTTTCGCGCTGAACGAGGCGCGCGCCACTTACGAAGGGCTGGAACGGTTGCGGCCCAACGACCGGCCTTACATCATTACGCGCGCGGGCTACGCCGGTATCCAGCGCTATTCCACCATGTGGACCGGCGACAACACCGCCACCTGGGACGCCATGGCCCTCAGTATCCCAATGTTCCAATCGCTGGGGCTTTCCGGCGAGCCGTTCGTGGGCGCCGACGCGGGAGGTTTCATCGGCCGCACTGACGCGGAGTTGCTGACGCGCTGGTACCAGATCGCGTTCTTGACGCCTTTCTGCCGGAATCATGCGCAACGAGACGCTTACGATCACGAGCCCTGGCGATTCGGCGCTTACTACGAAGGTATCATCCGCAAGTACTTAAAGCTGCGTTATCGCTTCTTGCCGTTCCTCTACACTGCGCTCGAAGAGGCCCACCGCACTGGCGTCCCGATTTTCCGGCCGCTGTTACTCAACTACCAGAACGACGCGAACACACTCGCCATAGACGATGAGTTCATGGTCGGCAGCGACTTGCTAGTGGCTCCCATACTTAAGCCCGGTTCGACAGGCAGACTGGTCTACCTTCCCGAAGGCGCCTGGTTTGACTACTGGACGGGCCGGCAAACCGCCGGCGGCCGTATGATTCATGTCGACGCCCCGCTGGAGACGGTGCCCCTGTATGTGCGGGGCGGAGCCATCATCCCCATGGGACCGGAAATGAACTACGTCGGAGAGAAGGCCAGCGACCCGCTTACTTTCGAGATTTACCCGGACGCCCAAGGTAACGCTCGCACGTCGCTCTACGAAGACGACGGAGTAAGTCCCGCGTACCGCAACGGCGTCGAGCGGCGAACGAGTGTCATCTACCACGCCTCCCAAGTCAGCGTCAGTGCAACCGGGACTTATGACCCCGGCCCCCGCCAGATGCACTTCATGGTTCACACCGGCGATGGGGGGCGGACTTTAGTCCGCGCGAGGCTTTAGCCTCGCCGGCCGCTCGAATCGTTACAGTCTCAGCTCTTGCCCGCACGGTAAGCACCCTCGTGGCCGCATCCCACTCAATCGCCCCGCCCGCCACCGTCGTCGGCGCCCAAGCCCCCATCTTGAACCGCTCCGTGGAATCCGCGTCAAACTTGCGATAGCCGATGCTTCCCTCGCCGTATTGGATCGACTGCACCACCGAAGACGTTCGCAGCAGGCGATTCTGATCGTCCGGCGCCAGCTCCGGAGCCGACGCCATCGCGCGCAAGTAGTGGCGCACATAGTCCCCGTAGCCGTCGGTCAGCCAGATATCGTCATGCGGATAGCGATTCTTGCCATCCGTGTCCACCATGTAAGTGGCCCAATTCAGGCGCCGGATGGCGGCATCCTTCGATGCGCAGTCGCCTGTCTTCTCGCAGTACAACAACTCCACTGCGGCGTGCCGCGACGTGTGACTATTTCCCGGAACCTTATACGCGGTCTGCTCATTAATCGGAATCACGTTCCATTTTAGGAACTCCTGGTTGGCGAACGTCCGATAGCTCCAGTCCAGTGCGCCCTTCGCCTGCGCGCGCCAGTGAGCGTCCCAGGCGGGATGCTTGAGTATCCAGGCCGCCAACGTATCGGCGTTGATTTCGGTGTCCGAAGGCGTGCTGGTCGGTATATCTTCGAAGAACGGGCCCCAGCGATTGGACTTCAGTGGGTAGCGCTTCAACCAGGCCGCCACCAGCGCTCGCGCTCGCGCATACTGCGCAACGTTGCCTCGCCCTAGCGCGGTTAAGTCGTCGAACAGCCGCAACGCTCCGGTCCAGTTGCTCGTGTAAGAAGCGGAGTAAATCTTGCCATTTTTGGTTTCCCGATGCACCTCGCCCGTGACCGCATGCACGCGGAACGGCCACGGCGAATTCTCGGCGTCTCCGGGTTGCACGCGTGCGGCCAGAGTGTTGGCGATGGCCACCGCGGCGTCCACATACCTCCGCTCGCCGGTCATCTTATAAAGTATCACCATCTCCGCGCCGAAGCTCGCGGCCTTATCCGGTTGCAGGTAGCCCTTGCCCGCGCGCATGTCGCCATCGTACTGGCCCGAGTGGACGTCCATATCGTAGGGATACGGGAGATTCGGCCAGCGGGCATCGGCGGGAGACATCCCGTGTGCCAGCCAATAGTCGGCCATTGTGACCATGTTGGCCTCGACCGCTGGGTCGCCCAGGTATCCGTACAGCAAATTCCACGACGATAGCGCCATGCCGATCTGGTCGCCGCCTAACCCCCGCGGATCGTCTTGGTCCGCCTTCCAGACCTGGTGTTGCAGATAATACGGCACGCCGTTGGGGCACATGCGCATCTCGCGCCAAAACCCCCACACCAGCCGGACCACGTGGTCGTAGGCCTGCGCCGGACCCGTACCGTACCAAGGAACGATGCCCCCGGCGCCGTCCGTCTTCACTTCGTGGTAGCCCAGCGTCTCCGCGGCGCACGCTGTGCCGAGCAGCAAAAGGACGCTGGCGAACAATCGGATCATCAGCCGCAAGTGTAACCCGCCGCGCTATATTGAGAGTCATCGTGCAGACCCCCGCCGCAATCTTTATGGGCGCCGCTCTTCTTAGCGCCACCCTCCAAGCCGCCGAACCGTATCGCGAGTGGACCGTCTACGGCGGCGGCGGGGACAGCATCCGCTATTCATCCCTCGATCAAATCGATCGCACCAATGTCGCCCGCCTCGAAGTCGCGTGGACCTACGACACCGGCGACGCTTTCCCGGATTCCGAGATGGAATCGAATCCCATCGTTGTGAATGGGCTGCTCTATGCGACGACCCCCAAACTGCGGCTAATCGCGCTGGATGCCGCCACCGGCAGGTTGCACTGGTCCTTCGATCCGCGGCAGAGCGAGCGGCCCTTCGGCAAGGCTCGCAATCGGGGAGTCACATATTGGGCCGATGGCGCGGACCAACGCATCTTCCTCGCCGCCAGCCACTGGCTGTACGCCTTGGATGCACGCACGGGCGCGCCCGTCAAAAGCTTTGGCCAGAACGGCCGCGTGGATCTGCGGCAAGGGCTTGGGCGGCCTCCCGAAGAGATGTCCATTTCCGCCACCAGTCCGGGCATTGTCTATAAAGACCTGCTCATCATGGGCAGCATCGTTAGCGAAACATTGCCCGCTTCGCCTGGCGATATCCGCGCCTACGACGCCCGCACCGGCAAAATCCGCTGGACGTTCCACACGATTCCGCACCCCGGCGAATTCGGCTACGAGACGTGGCCGAAGGACGCCTGGCAGTACATCGGCGGTGTGAACAACTGGGCCGGCATGAGCCTCGACCAAAAGCGCGGCCTGGTCTTTGTCCCCACCGGCTCGGCTTCTTTCGATTTCTACGGTTCGAATCGCAAAGGCGACGACCTGTTCGCCAACACGCTGCTCGCGCTGAAAGCCGGCACCGGCGAACGCGTCTGGCATTTCCAGGCCGTCCACCACGACCTTTGGGACCGCGACTTCCCGGCGCCACCCAACCTGGTCACGGTCGAGCACGATGGCCACCCGGTGGATGCCGTCGCGCAGGTCACCAAATCCGGCCATGTGTTCCTGTTCGATCGCGAGACCGGCCAGCCGCTTTTCCCGATTGAGGAACGGCCGGTGCCCGCCACCGAAGTCGACGGCGAAGCCACCGCCGCGAGTCAGCCGCTGCCGCTGAAACCGCCGCCATTCGCACGGCAGATCTTCACGGCGGACATGGTCTCGAAGCGTACGCCCGAAGCGCACGCCGCGGTCCTTGCGCGCCTGCGGCAGGTGCGCAGCGCGGGCCAGTTTGTGCCGCCCAGCCTGGAAGGCACCGTCATCTTTCCCGGCTTCGATGGAGGCGCGGAGTGGGGCGGCGCGGCCTTCGATCCGGCATCCGGGTTGCTCTACGTCAACGCCAACGAGATGCCGTGGATTCTGCGCCTGGTGGAATCGCCCGAAGAGCGCAAAACCACCGGCCGCGGCTTGTATAACGCGCGCTGCGCAGGCTGCCATCGCCAGGACCGGAAAGGCAGCCCGCCGGAATTTCCGTCGCTTGCCGGCATCGCCGTGCGCCGCACGCGCGAGCAGATCGCGGCGATCGTCCACGACGGCAGCGGGCGTATGCCGGCGTTCGCACAGCTGCCGCCCGATGCCGTGTCCGCTATCGTTGCCTACCTCGCTACCGGCGAAGACCAGGCCGTAGCCGGCATTGCGCGCAGCCCCTGGCCGATCGAGCAGAAGTACCGGCACGACGGCTATAACAAGTTCCTCGATCCGGATGGCTATCCGGCTGTCGAGCCGCCGTGGGGAACGCTCAACGCCATCGATCTGAACAAGGGCGAGATCGCCTGGAGAATCCCCTTCGGCGAGTATCCCGAGCTGGTAGCCAAAGGCCTGCGCCACACCGGCAGTGAGAATTACGGCGGGCCCGTGGTAACTGCCGGCGGATTGCTGTTCATCGCCGCCACGAACCACGACCGCAAGTTCCATGCTTTCGATAAGGCCACCGGCGAGCTGCTTTGGGAAACCACGCTGCCCGCGGCCGGCAACGCCACGCCCGCGACTTACGAGGTGAATGGCCGCCAGTTCGTGGTCGTCGCCTGCGGCGGAGGAAAGTCGGGCGCGCCATCCGGTGGAAGCTACGTCGCTTTTGCACTGCCCAAGAACTAAGGGCCTAAGCATCGGCGCAAGAACTAATTGGCAGTGGATGGAGCTATGGTGTAGTTCCACTTTGGGAGGGTCGTGTGCCGGGTGATTCGGAGTTCGCGTAACCTTTGGGCGGACGGTTTGACTTTGA